>Ga0190271_10001924_pt1 | contig 12228 bp, 11 predicted proteins | sample Popmic356T_FD_133747 | JGI IMG/M metagenome (GOLD analysis project Ga0190271, IMG submission 133747) | Populus adjacent soil microbial communities from riparian zone of Weber River, Utah, USA - 356 T | ecosystem: Environmental > Terrestrial > Soil > Riparian zone | place: USA: Utah | collected...
ATCGCCATGCGCGAGGTGAGCATCGACCCGATCCCGCTCGATCGGTTGGCCGGCCTGCTCGACGACGACCGGGTGCAGAACCTGCTGCGGCACGCCGACCGGGCGCGGTCGCTGCTGGACGGGCGCGTGGTGTGGAACGTCAGCGCGACTGCGACAGGCGGGGGGGTCGCGGAGATGCTGCAGGCGCTGCTCGCCTACGGCCGCGGCGCCGGCGTCGACACCCGGTGGCTGGTGCTCGACGGTCAGCCTGAGTTCTTCAAGCTGACCAAGCGGATCCACAACGCGCTACATGGCAAGGACGGCGCGGGCCGGACTTTTGATGACGGTGACAAGAAGCGGTACGTCGATGTGCTCGCCGACAACCTCGAGGGACTGAAGGAGCACGTCCGCGAAGGCGACATCGTGCTGCTGCACGATCCACAGACCGCGGGGCTGGTCGCAGGCATGCGTGAGGTCGGCGCCTGCGTGATCTGGCGCAGCCACATCGGCAAGGACGCCCGCGACGACGTGACCGACGGTGCGTGGCAGTTCCTCCGCCCCTACGTCGAGGATGCCGATGGACTGGTCTTCACCCGCCAGGCCTATGTCCCGGAGTGGGTGGATCCCGACCGTTGCTGGCTGATCCCGCCGTCGCTCGACCCTTTCTCCACCAAGAACTGTGACCTGTCTGAGGATGAGGTCCTCGCCGCCCTCCGTGTCGCTGGACTGCTCGACGTCGACGAGGGCGCCGGGGCCGGCGCCGACCTGTCCTTCACCCGGCGCGACGGGTCCGAGGGCACCCTGCGACCGCATGACGACCTGGTCGAGCAGGGCGGACCGGTCCCGGGCGACGCCCGCGTCGTGCTGCAGGTCAGCCGGTGGGACCACCTCAAGGACATGCAGGGCGTGCTGCGCGGTTTCACCGCCCATGTCAGCGACATGCCGGACGACGTGCACCTCATGCTCGTAGGCCCCGACGTGTCAGGCGTCAGCGACGACCCCGAGGGCCAGGAGGTGCTCGACGAGTGCCGGTCGCTCTGGAACGACCTCCCCGAACCCGCCCGCCGCCGCGTGCACCTGTGCGTGCTCCCGATGGACGACACCGACGAGAACGCGCACCTGGTCAACGCGTTGCAGCGCCACGCATCGGTCGTCGTGCAGAAGAGTCTCGTCGAGGGGTTCGGGCTCACCGTCACCGAGCCGATGTGGAAGGGACGCGCGGTCGTCGCCTCCCGCGTGGGCGGCATCCAGGACCAGGTGGTGGACGGGGAGAGCGGGCTGCTTCTCGCCGACCCCGAGGACCTCGACGACTTCGCCGGTCGGCTGGCCGCGCTGCTCGACGACGAGGACCAGATGCGGCGCCTGGGAGAGAACGCCCGGGAGCGGGTCCGCGAGCACTTCCTCGGGGACCGTCACCTGGTCCAGTACGTCGAGCTGTTCGCGAAGGTCTGCGAAGGGGTCAGTCGCTGAAGAAGGCGTCGTCTCCCGCGATGTCCCCACGCAGCTCCAGCAGGTCGGTCACCTTGTCGCCGACGAGCGTGAACAGGATCGACCCGCGTGAGACCCGGCTCTCGCCGTTCTTCTCCGCAGAGATGAGGTGCACGGCCGTGACGTGCCCGGCGCCGTCGCCGTGAAGGTCCACGAGGTGCGCCCTGAACGTGCCCGCGGTCATCTCGGCCAGCTTGCCGTAGTAGCCCAGCACTGCCTCGGGACCCTTGTACGTGCCGGCGAACGGTCCGTTCCCCGGCACGTGCTGCACGACGTCCTGCGAGAACAGGCTCATCAGGCCGTCGACGTCGGCGGAGTTGAAAGCCGCATATCCACGCCGCACGATCTCGATGGCGCGATCCGGCTCGGCGGCTGCACCGCCACGGGTCGCGTACCGGGTCGCGTCACTCGACACGTCGATCGCCACGCAGGGCTCATCGCCGATCGTCCACGCGTCGTGCCCTGCCGGGCAGTCGAAGAGGTCGCCCGGGCCGACCTCGGTCTCGGTGCCGTCGTCCATCACGATGCCCATGCGGCCGCTCACGATGTAGCCGAGGTGGCGCACCTGGCACGACGTCGTGCCGGCGAGTGGTGCGACGTCCTTGCTCCAGCGCCAGCCGGGCTCGAACGAGGCCTTGAGGAGCGAGACACCGCCGGCCGCTCCGAGCCGGGCGCTGCCGTGGTCCTTGAAGGCGCGCCGCTCCCCGTCCCGATCGAGGTTGCTGATGAAGACTTCTGGCATGGAACTACCTCCCGCCGATCACGGCCGGCCGCCGGTTGCCACCGGCCACCTGGCAGTCAACTCCCGGCCTCGTGCAGCGGCCAGGGACCTTCGGGTCGTGGGCTAGCCCGTGTCAGCATTCCGTAAGCAGAGCAGGGATGTGCCGGCCGGTTACTTCCTCTGGGAGGCCGCAGGCCTCGACTGGCTCGCACAGGCGGGCGGGGCTCCCGTGGTCAAGGTGGTCGAGGTCGGCGCGCACCACCTCGACCTGCGGCGGCTCGACCCCGTCGCGCCCACCGCGACGGCGGCCGAGGACTTCGGCCGGGCTCTCGCCACCACGCACAGCGCGGGAGCGGCGGCGTACGGCGCGGGTCCGGAGGACTGGCAGGGCGACGGCTTCTTCGGCCCGCTGGAGCAGCCGCTGCCGTTGCCGCTCGGCTCGTGGGACCACTGGGGTGCCTTCTACGCGGAGGCGCGCCTGGCGCCCTTGGTACGTCGTTGCCGCGACGCACGTCTCCTCGACGTGGCGGGGACGGACGTGCTCGACGACCTCTGCGCGCGACTGGTCGACGGCGCCTTCGACACAGGAGACGCTCCGGCCCGGATCCACGGCGACCTCTGGTCCGGCAACGTGCTCTGGACCGCCGGCGGCGCCACGCTCATCGACCCGGCTGCGCATGGCGGTCACCGCGAGAACGACCTGGCGCTGCTCGCGCTGTTCGGGGCCCCGCAGCTCGAGCGGATCAGGGCCGGGTACGACGAGGTGCACCCGCTGGCTGCGGGCTGGCAGGACCGGGTCGGGCTCCACCAGCTGCACTGTCTGCTCGTGCACGTCGTCGTGTACGGCGGTGGCTATGCCGACCAGACCCTGCGGGTGGCCGCGGCGTACACCTGAGGCATGGCGTCTGTCACACCGCGGCTGAACAGCGACCTCACGCGTGACCGCGTGGGCCCCTAGGTCGTTGTCCCTGCATGCGTCTGCCCGGTCTGCCGAAGCTCATCAAGGGAGCCCCCGCCGACCTGACCGACCGGGATCCCGACTTCATCAGGCAGATGCTGCCGAGGCTGTGGCTGGTCGGACAGACGTACTTCCGTGCCGAGGTCCGTGGCTTCGAGAACGTCCCCGACGAGCCGGTGCTGTTCGTCGGCAACCACAGCGGAGGCGCGATGGTGCCGGACACGTTCGTGTTCCTGCTGGCACACAACACGTACTTCACGGTCGAAGGTCGCCCGCTGTACTCGCTCGGGCACGAGATGGTCACGGCGTTCCCGTTCTTCGGCACGTTCGCACGCAAGCTGGGCGTCGTCACCGCGGACCCGACGGCGGCGGCCGCGATCTTCGACCAGGGAGCGTCGGCGCTCGTCTACCCCGGCGGTGACGTCGAGGCGCTGAGGCCGTGGCGGGACCGGCACAAGATCGTGTTCGACGGCCGCAAGGGCTTCCTCAAGCTCGCCCACGCCAACGGCGTGAAGATCGTCCCCGTGGTCGCGACCGGCGGCCAGGACACCTTCTTCGTCCTCAACGACGGCCGCAAGACCGCGAAGGCGCTCGGCCTCGACAAGCTCCTGCGGGTGAAGTCGCTGCCGATCAGCATGAGCATCCCGTGGGTGCTGTTCCCCGGCGACTTCATGCACGTGCCGCTGCCCGCCAAGATCCGCATCCAGGTCATGGAGCCCGTCGACCTGCACCAGCGCTTCGGCGACGATCCCGATTGGGACGAGGCGTACGACTACGTCACCAGCCTCATGCAGGCGGGCCTCTCCACGTTGGCCAGCAAGACCGTCCTCCCGGTCCTGGGCTGAGGGAGGCGCCGTGAGCCAGCGCGTCGTCCGCTCGATCCTCGTGCGCCGCCGACACGAGGAGGTTGCTGCCTTCGTGACCGACCCGCACCAGGTGCTGCCGGTCGTGCCGGGCTTCGCCCGCTTCGCATTCGTCCACGACGCCGGCCCCGGCGTCGAGGAGTGGGACGTGTTCCTCGAGATCGGCACGCTCCACGTCGGCGGCCGGGTCGAGGTCACCCGCCCCTCGGTGCGCCGGCTCGCCTGGGAGTCCGGCCGCGGCACGCGGCACCGGTTCAGCCTCGAGGTGCAGCCCGTGGGCGAGCACGCCGAGCTCACCATGGAGATGGAGTACTCCCTCTCCGGCCTGCTCATGGCCAGGGTCAGCGAGCTCCTGGCGAAGGGGATCGTGGCGCGGCATCTCGAGGCCGGCCTCGAGGAGATCCGCCACCACCTCGAGTACGGCGACGTCGTACCCGCCTGACACACCGATTCGTCTGCGGTTGACGAGACAAAACCGCTGGTGGACTGGTCGGTAACCGCAGACGAATCGGTGTCACGCCGTGTCGGCGGGCAGGGTGAGCGACCTGCGGGCGACCTGGTTGGCGGCCCGCTGGAACGACTCCACGATCGCGTCGAGCGTGAGGGTCCGGAGGTTCGCCAAGGTGCGCTGGAACTCCTCGGCCTCGACCGCGGACAGACCGGTGTGCTGGTACTTCGTGAGCACCCGGTTGCGCAGGATGCGGGTCAGCTCGTCGGCCAGCTCGGCCATGTGCTCGTTGACCGCGGTGTTCGCCTCCGTGATCGCCTCGAGCGGCATGTCGACGTCGCGCAGCTCCACGGCCAGGCGGAGGACGGGGAGCGTCTGGTAGCCGCCGGCCCCGCCGCGGCGTACCGCCCCCGCCGCGGTGAGCCAGTCGAGATCGGCCTGGCTCAGCCGGCGCCCGGCACGCTCGTCGAGCTCGCGGCGGGACACCTCCTCCCACTGGCCGGGCTTCCACGCGGTGAGCAGCGCACGCTGCACGGCGAGCTCCTCCGCGGTCGCCTCGAGCGGCACGTCGGCGAGGTAGCGCTCGATCGCGGCCAGGGTGAAGCCGTGGTCCTGCAGGGCCCGCACCAGCTGGAGCCGGGCCAGATGGGTGCGGCCGTAGTACGCCATCCGGCCCTTCCGGACGGGCGCGGGGAGGAGGCCGAGGCTCGCGTAGTAGCGGGTCGTGCGCACGGTCATGTCGGTGGCCAGGGCGAGCTCGTCGATGGTGAGCAGCGTGTCCTCCGCCCCCGCGGGGGTCGGCTCCTGGACTGCCATCGGCTCTCCTCGTGCCCGGTCTCCTGACCCCGCCACCTTAACAGTGTTACTGTCACGGTCACCTGATTGAGAAGGACGGTCGATGAAGCTCTCGACGCCGCTGATGTACGACGGCAACCCGCGCAACGCGGCCGACGCCGTGGTGAAGCTGGAGAAGGCGGGGCTGGACACCGTCTGGGTCGCCGAGGCCTACGGCTTCGACTCCCCGACCCTGATGGGCTACCTCGCCGCGGTGACCGAGAGGGTGGAGATCGGCTCGGCGATCCTCAACATCTACTCCCGGACCCCAGCCCTGATCGCGCAGACCGCGGCCGGACTCGACAACGTCTCGGGCGGCCGCGCGATCCTCGGCCTCGGCGCCTCCGGACCCCAGGTGATCGAGGGCTGGCACGGGGTTCCCTACGACAAGCCGCTCGCCCGCACCCGCGAGGTCGTCGACATCGTCCGCCGGGCGATGCGCCGCGAGGTGCTCACCAACGACGGGCTCGTGAAGCTCCCCTTGCCCGAGGGATCGGGCCTCGGTCTGGGCAAGCCGCTCAAGCTGCTGAACCGTCCCGAGCGGGACAGCGTGCCCATCTGGATCGCCTCGCTCGGACCGAAGAACGTCGAGGGCACGGCGGAGTACGCCGACGGCTGGTTGCCGCACCTCTACGCTCCCGAGCTCGCCGACAAGGTGTGGGGCGCCTCGCTCGCCGCCGGCGGGGCCAAGCGGGCCGCCGAGCTGGGGCCGCTGCAGATCGCGGCCGGGGGCATGGTTGCGGTCGGTGACGACGTCAAGGGCATGCTCGACTTCGCCCGGCCCATGTTCGCGCTCTACATCGGCGGCATGGGGGCTCGCGGCAAGAACTTCTACAACGACCTCGTGTGCCAGTACGGCTACGAGGAGGAGGCCGCGACGATCCAGGACCTCTACCTCGACGGCAAGAAGGACGAGGCCGCCGCGCTGGTTCCCGACGACCTGCTGGAGATGTGCAACCTCGTCGGTCCCGAGTCCTACGTCAAGGAGCGGATCGCCGCGTTCGAGGAGTCCGGCGTCACCCACCTCAACGTCGTGCCCGCAACGGAGGATCCGGCCGCCACCACCGCCCAGCTCAAGGAGTGGACCAGCTGATGACGACCGTCACCCGTGACATCTTCGAGCCGGAGCACGAGTCCTTCCGGCACACCGCCCGCACGTTCTTCGACAAGGAGGTCGTGCCCTTCCACGACGAGTGGGAGAAGGACGGCGTCGTCTCGCGCGAGGTGTGGCTCAAGGCCGGCGAGGCGGGCCTGCTCTGCTTCGACGTGCCTGAGGAGTACGGCGGCCCCGGGATCTCGGACTTCCGTTTCAACCAGATCCTGTCCGAGGAGCAGACCCGCGCCGGCGCCTCCGGACCCGGCTTCTCGGTGCACACCGACATCATCGTCCCGTACCTGATCACGCTCGCGTCCGACGAGCAGAAGCAGCGCTGGCTGCCCGGCTGCGTGTCCGGTGAGCTGATCACCGCGATCGCGATGACCGAGCCCGGCGCCGGTAGCGACCTCCAGGGCATCCGCACCACCGCGGTGGACAAGGGTGACCACTACGTCCTCAACGGGTCGAAGACCTTCATCAGCAACGGCATCCTGTCCGACCTCGTCATCGTGGTCGCCCGCACCGACCCGGAGGCGGGGCACAAGGGGATCAGCCTCCTCGTCGTGGAGCGCGGCATGGAGGGCTTCGAGCGCGGCCGCAACCTCGAGAAGGTCGGGCTCAAGGCGCAGGACACGTCAGAGCTCTTCTTCGACAACGTCGAGCTGCCGAAGGCCAACCTCCTCGGTGAGGAGGGCGAGGGGTTCATCTACCTCATGATGAACCTCCCCCAGGAGCGCCTGGCGATCGCGATGCAGGCGGCCGCCGCCTGCCAGGGCCTGGTGGATCTCTCTCTCGAGTACGCCAAGCAGCGGGAGGCCTTCGGCCGGCCCATCGGCAAGTTCCAGCACAACCGGTTCCTCATCGCGGAGATGGCGACGGAGGCGCGGATCGCGCAGGTGTTCATCGACGACTGCGTCCGCAGGCACCTCGACGGCAACCTCGACTCCACGCTCGCGTCGATGGCGAAGTGGTGGACCACCGAGCTGCAGAACAAGCTCGCCGGCCAGGCCGTCCAGCTGCACGGCGGCTACGGCTACATGCTGGAGTACCCCGTAGCGAAGGCCTTCGTCGACAGCCGGATCAGCACCATCTACGGCGGCACGACCGAGGTCCAGAAAGAGATCATCGGCCGCTCGCTCGGCATCTGACGAGCCCACGCGCTGCGGTCCGTGCGTGAGTGCGTGACCTCTGTCCCGAATCGGCGGTCCCCTGATCGCCCTATGTCCCGTTCCACTTGGGCACTAGGTCCTGAATCTGGCCTGTTGCGTGGGCTGTTGCTGGCGACGGTGGGCCTGACGGCTCGATACTTGCCTGGTGGACGGTGGGATGTTCACGAGATGTCACGAACGCCCGCTTCGGGACGCCGGAGCGAGGGACCAGTGAGGGTGGGGACCGACATGGAGCTCAGGCAGTACCACAAGATGCGGGCCGGGGTGCAGAGCAACGCCATGCCTGGGTCTGCCCAGGCACTGCGCGACGTGCAGGAGAACCTCGCCCGGACGCTCGCCTCCGCTGGGCTCTTCGGCGACGTCGAGGTCGGCTACACCGACGACGTCAACCACCTCGTGATCGCGATGTGCACGTTCCCCGAGGAGCTCACCGAGACCGAGGTCGCCACGCGCCTCGAGCTTCTGTGGCAGGACCGCATCCGCTACGGCTTCTGGGAGGCCCACGCCACCCTGGTCGAATCCGGTCAGGTCGAGTTCGAAGGCGCCACCAGGAGCAGCTCGAGCGGTCACTACGTCACGCTGCACATCCTGGCCCAGAAGACGTTCGTCCCGGCCCAGCGCACAGCCGTCGACTGACATAGGTCGTCCTTCCCGGGGCTCACGCGCCGCAAGACTGCCCCGGTGACGCACGAGTTCGACCGAGCTGCTCGCCCAGTCCCGCCAGCTCGCCCGGGCGCCGCGCCCGCGGTCCTGACCGGCGCGCGCGGTCAGCGGCGTTTGTCGACCTCGTCGAGGTCGATGGTGAACACCAGGCGTTGGCGTGGGTACTCCGCCTGCGACCAGAGCTGCCCTCGCGACGGCCAGTGGCTGAGGTCCTCCGGGCCGACCGGGACTGCGTCCCGGACCTCCCGGAGCCGGCCGGGCTGCCCGACGAACAGGCTGCCCAGCCGGTAGCGCCCTCGACTGGAGGTGGCGTACAGGTTCCCGCGAGCCGCGACGGCCCCCTGCATCCGCGGCACGCCACCGGGCTCCAGGAGGTGGGCCACGGCGCCGTTGCCGGCGTCGTCGAGGTGGTGGTCCGGGCCGAAGCGGCAGGTCGTCAACCGCGTCGACATGGAGCCGTGGCCGTACTCCCCGGCGAGCATCGAGGCGCCGCCGCCCGTGCGGGCGAGGGACAGGAAGGAGTAGCGGAAGGGTTCGACGTCGTCGTTGGTGACGGGTTGGTAGGCGCAGTGCAGCGGCAGCACGTAGCGGTGCCCGTAGCCGGCCACCGCACCTTCGGGTGTCGGGCCGAGGCGGTCGGGTGCGCGGCTGGTGACCCGCACGATGTCCTGTGTCCTGAAGGTCAGCACACCGTGCTCGGTGGCGGCGACGTGCAGCAGCGGCCCACTCCAGACGATCCCACCAGCGTGCGCGCGCACCGGGTGCACGGTCAGCTGGTCGCCCTCGAGCGCCGTCGAGACGAGGAGCACGTGGCGGTAGCGGATGCGGGTCGGGTCGGTGATGTCGACGACGGTGATCCGCGACCCCTTGTGCAGGCCGGCCAGCTTCTTCGAGTACGACGTCGTCACGACGACCTCGCGGCCGGCGTACCGCTCGTCGCCGAAGGCGTCCGCGGACGTGGTGATGCCCTGCGGCCACCACCGGGCACTGCGCATGTCGTCGCGGTCCCAGGCGAAAGCCCACGAGGTGAGTCGCCCGGGCGCGAACGCTGCCCCGGCGGAACGGTTCAGGTCGTCGAGGACGCCGTCGAGGCCGACCTTGCCGTCGGAGATAGCAGCCAGGGCGTCGTTCGCGGTGGCCCGGTCCGGACCTCTCGCCAACCGGAGACCGCCGGCCCCGAGCTGCTCCACAGTTCCTCCCACGACCGGCGCCTGCCTCTACCGCACCCGTCGTCCGACGAGTGTGACACCGACCAAGCGCTCGGTGCGACGGATCCGGACCGGAGCCGGCGGGGTCGGCGGGGTCGGTGCCGCCTCCTAGAGTGACGACCATGGAGCCACGCCTGCTGCTGGTGCACGCGCACCCCGACGACGAGTCGATCAACAACGGCGCCACGATGGCGAAGTACGTCGCCGAGGGACGTGGGGTCACCCTGGTCACGTGCACGCTCGGCGAGGAGGGCGAGGTGCTCGTTCCCGACCTGGCACACCTGGCGGCCGACAAGGACGACGGCCTGGGCACGCACCGGATCGCGGAGCTCGACGCGGCGATGAAGGCGCTGGGGGTCACCGACCACCGCATCCTCGGAGGGGCCGGCCGCTACCGCGACTCCGGAATGGTGTGGGACGAGACCGGGCACGCCAAGGCGCACGACACCGTCCGCGACGACACGTTCTGGCGTGCAGACCTCACCGAGGCGTCGACCATGCTCGTCGAGATCATCCGCGAGGTCCGCCCCCAGGTCCTCGTCACGTACGACGAGTTCGGCAACTACGGGCACCCTGACCACATCCAGGCCCACCGGGTCGCGACGTACGGGGCCCACTTGGCCGCCGTGCCGTCGTTCCGGCCCGACCTGGGCGAGCCGTGGGACATCGCCAAGATCTACTGGACGACCATGTCGATCTCGCAGCTCCGCGAGCAGGCCCGGCTGATGGCCGAGAACGACATCGAGAACCCGTTCGACGACTTCGACCTCGACAACCCGCCGCGCTTCATGGTCGACGACGACGCGATCGCCTGCGAGGTGGACGGCTCCGACTACGCCGACGCCAAGATCGAGGCCATGCGCGCACACGCGACGCAGATCGAGGTCGACGGCCCGTTCTTCGCCCTGTCCAACCAGCTCGGCAGCGCCGTCTGGGGGACCGAGTCGTACCGCCTGGCCAAGGGCACCCCGGGTCCGGTCGACAGCCGCGGCTGGGAAACGGACCTGTTCGCCGGCCTGTGATCCCAGGTTCGTCGTCCTCGGCTCCGTAGCCTGGTGCTCCGAGGCCAGGGCGGAGGGAGAGGCCGTGACGGAGCATCGCACGCTCAGCCTCCTCGGTGATCCCGACGACGGCGCCGACGACGGCGCCCGGCGTGACAGCTGGCAGGACGACTGGGAGGGGGAGGCGTCGACACGGCGCCGCGAACGCCGCATGCTCGTCCGGCTCGTGGTGCTGCTGCTCCTGGTCGCCGGGGCCCTGTACGCCGGGGGCTGGGCCTGGTCGAGCGAACGGCTTCCGCGAGGCACGACGGTCGCGGGTGTGGACGTCGGCGGGATGCGCGTCCCGCAGGCCGAGCGCGCGCTGGCTCGAGCCCTACGGGTCCGAGCCGGAGCCCCTGTCCGGGTCGTGGTGGCCGACCGCGTGTTCGCGGTGGAGCCGGCCGAGGCCGGGCTCGACGTCGACGTGCCGGCGTCGATCGCGCAGGTCCCGATCGGGCGCGGCGCCGACCCTGCCGACATGTGGGAGAACGTCGTGGGCGGGTCCGACCACCCCGCGGTCGTGGTGACCATCGACGACCTCCTCCTGAATCGCATGCAGGTGATCGCCGACGTCGTCGATCGCCCAGCGGTCGACGGCGCGGTCCGGTTCACCGAGGTGGGGGCCGAGCCGGTGTACCCGAGCGAGGGCGAGGTCCTCAACGTCGACGCGGCCGCTGCGCAGGTGGCGGCGGCCTACCTCGTCTCCGACGAGCCTGTGCCCCTGGTCCTCGACGCGGTGCCGGCAGAGGTGTCGACGCAGGCAGTGAGCAGGGCGATGAAGAGCTTCGCCAACCCGGCGACCTCGGCGCCGGTGGTCTACCGGTTCGGGCGGGACACGGTGGTGCTGCGGCCGACGGACCTGCCGGAGATGCTGTCGATGGAACCCGAGAACGGGCGGCTGGAGCCGCGGCTCGACGAGGAGGCCTTCGCCCGGGTGGTGGCGGGCCGGCTGGTCGGCATCGAGCGCCCCGCCCAGGACGCCGAGATCGTGGGCCGGCAGGCGCGCTGGCGCGTCGTCCCGGACCGGGACGGCCGTGCGGCCGACGTCGGGGCCATGGCGGACACCTTCCTCACCCTCGCCGTGGCTGAGGGGACCGCCCGCGAGGTGCGCATGGAGACGCGCGTCGTACGACCGGAGGTCACCACGGTCCAGGCCGAGCGGCGCCTCGACCGGATGCGCGCACAGGGGAGGGCGGACCGACCCTCGGACAACTGACCCTGGTCGTTGTCAGTTGTGTAAGGTCTGAGTGCTCGGGCACCATGCCCATCTGTGGCAGCGTCGCCATGTCCGTGTCACCCAGGAGGCCGCTTGTGTCCACCGCCGCTGACGAGCGCAGGCTCGCCACCGCCACGTTCGTCGAGCTGCAGGACCTCAATGCCGATGAGCATGCCGACGTCGTCGCCCTGCGCGACCCTGACGCCGGACCGCTCGCGGTCGTCACGTGGTCCGAGCTGCGCACCCTGAGCCAGGCCCTCGCGCTGGCGCTCCGAGAGCTTGGTGTGGGCCGGGGCGACGCCGTCGGCCTGCACATGGTCAACCGGGCCGAGCACGCGGTGGCCGACGCCGCGGCGTTGCGGTCCGGCGCCACCCCGGTCTCCTTCTACTACACGCTCACCGAGGACCAGCTCGGGTACGTCGCGCAGGACTGCCGCACCAAGGTGGCCTTCGTCGACGAGGCGCTGCTGCCGTTGTGGAAGGGGGTGCGCGGCAAGCTCGACGCGGCCGTCGTCGTCGTGGGCTCGGTGGGGGAGATGGACGGC
>Ga0190271_10001925_pt1 | contig 12228 bp, 10 predicted proteins | sample Popmic356T_FD_133747 | JGI IMG/M metagenome (GOLD analysis project Ga0190271, IMG submission 133747) | Populus adjacent soil microbial communities from riparian zone of Weber River, Utah, USA - 356 T | ecosystem: Environmental > Terrestrial > Soil > Riparian zone | place: USA: Utah | collected...
GCCGGCGAAGACCGGCTGAAAGCGCCGCGCCAGCGCCGCGTCCTTCTCGATGTGCTTGCGATACTCGGCGAGCGTGGTCGCGCCGATGCAGCGCAGCTCACCGCGCGCCAGCGCCGGCTTGAGCATGTTGCTGGCATCCATGGAGCCCTCGGAGGCGCCCGCACCGACCAGCGTGTGCAGCTCGTCGATGAACAGCACCACGCTGCCCTGCGCGCCCTCGATCTCCTTGAGCACCGCCTTGAGCCGCTCCTCGAACTCGCCGCGGAACTTGCTGCCCGCCACCATCGACGCCAGGTCGAGCGACAACAGGCGCTTGTCGCGCAGGCTCTCGGGCACGTCGCCCTTGATGATGCGCTGCGCCAGGCCCTCGACGATCGCGGTCTTGCCCACGCCGGGCTCGCCGATCAACACCGGGTTGTTTTTGGTCTTGCGCGACAGCACCTGCATCACGCGGCGAATCTCTTCGTCGCGACCGATCACCGGGTCGAGCTTGCCCTCCTTGGCGGCCTTGGTGATGTCGCGCGTGTACTTCTCGAGCGCCTGGTACTTGCCCTCGGGGTCCTGGTCGGTGACCTTCTGGCCACCGCGCACCTCTTTGATGGCGGCGTCGAGCTTGGCCCTGGTGAGGCCGAGATCTTTGAGCGCGCGCGACACGTCGTCGTCGACCTCGAGCGCGGCCAGCAGCACGTGCTCGGCCGAGGTGTACTCGTCCTTGAGTTTTTCGGTCTGCGTCCACGCCTCGGTGAGCAAGCGGTTGAGCCGGCGCGACAGACCGGGCTCGGAGCCCCCCTTGACCTTGGGCAGCTTGGACAGGTTCTTGGCCAGCTGCGTCTTGAGCGCGCGCGGATCGAGACCGGCCTTTTGCAGGATGGGCGCGGCGACGCCGGGCTGAACGGCGAGCAGCGCGTCCAAAAAGTGCTCCGGAGCGACGTCAGGATGTCCCTCCGTGAGCGTGGTCTGCTGCGCCGCCATCAAGGCTTCCCGCGTGCTGTTGGTCAATCGATCGAGCCGCATTTCGCTAACCCCCTGCCTTCGTTTTTGCGCGCGCGTGCCGCCGGGTCCGACGTTACGAACCCCCACGTCTGCGCGTGTACGGGGGCACCCAAGCCCCCTTCTGACCGCGCCGACTCACAAGAGGCTGCAAGCGCTGAGCCACCGCAACCTAAACATCTGCGCTCACCAGTCAACTCTTGGCTCGTCCACACAAGAACCGCGCGCTGCGAGGGCGCGAACGCTCGCGGTTCTGTAAGCTTGCGCCGGTGTCCGGCTCCCTTTCTTTTTTGGCCTCGCCGCAGCCGGCGCGACCGCCCGGCTGGCTCGCTCCTGCCGCAGGCGGTGTGCCGCTTGCGTACTACGTCGCCAGCGCCTCGGCGTACGGCGGCCTGTACGAGGAGGGGACCTTCATCGCGGCGGCCCGCTCGCTCGGCGTACCCCACCCCCCGGGCGCCCCCATCACGACGCTGATGTCCGCGTTCGCGGCGCTCTTGCCCATCGGGCCGCTGTCCTTTCGGGTTGCCGTCACCAGCGCGGTGTTTGCCAGCATCACGCTGGGTCTGTTCGCGCGCGCACTGTTCTTTTCGCTGCGCGGCGTGGGCGTCAGCACGCGCGACCCCCGAGGCGCGGCCCTGCTGGCGCTCGCCGCCAGCTGGTTCGTCGCGCAGACGCCGCTGTTTTTCCTGCAAGCCACGCGCCCCAACGTGTTCGCGGTGCAGTTTGCGATCGCGCTCCTGGTGATCGATGCGTTGGTGCGCTTCGAGCTGAGCGAGCCGACCGACGACCGACGCACGCTCTACACGGCGGCGTTCATCCAGGGTCTCGCCTTCGCCAATCACCACGTGTTTGGACTGCTGATGCTGGCCGTGGCCGCGCCCACGCTGGGCCGAGTGTTCGCGCGGCGCGGCTTTCTGGGTCTGATGGGCCACGTCGCCGCTCCCATCCTGGGTTTCTCGGCCTACGCCTACATCCCCATCCGCGGCGCCGTGCACCCGTTCATCAACATTGGCGAGGCCAACCGGCTCACGCGTGCCTTCTGGGTGCTCAACGCCGACCCGTGGTGGGGTCCGAGTGAGCTGCCCGAGCCAAACACGCTGGCGCGGCTCAGCCAGGGCCTGGGCGGCGGCACGCGCTGGCTCTCGCTGGCCGTGGTCGCGCTCGCCATCCTGGGCCTGGTGCGCGCCTCCCGGGCGCCCAGCCAGCGCCGCTTTGCCTTGTTGTGGCTGATCGCACTCTTGGTGCCGCTGGCCAGCGCGGCCTGGATCCTCGAGCCCAAGCTGCTCAGCGACGCGTGGGGCGCGCTGGTGCCGTGCGCACTCGCGCTGGCCGCCCTGGCCAGCTTCGGCATCGGGCTGACCTTGCAGTCCTTTGCGCGCGGCGTCCCGCGCCTGTTGCCGCGCGCAGGGCTGGTCCTGTGTGCGCTCGGCCTCGGCTCGCTCGCGCTGCACGCCGACGCGCGTGGCCTCGCCCACTTCGAGGCGCCCGACGCCGTGGACGACCTGGCGCGCCGCAACCTGCCCACGCGGGCGGTGGTGCTGACGCGCGACACGGGCAGCTGGTTTCGCCACCTGGGCGCCGAGGCCGAGGAGCACCTGCGCGCCGACGTCACGCTGGTGCCGCTGTCCGTGCTGCACTACCCGCTGATGCTCGAGTCGCTCAGCGAGTCCGACCCCGAGCTGGGGACACTCCTCAACCAGGCGCTGCGCTCGCCGCAGCTGGCCGCCGAGCCGGTACGCACGCTGGCGGCGGTGCGCCCGGTGCTGCTCGAGCTCGATCGGCAGGTCGCACCCAGCCTGTACCCAGCGCTCGTTCCCCATGGCCTGCTCGAGCGCGCGCTGGAGCGCCCGCTCGCGCCGGCACCCGAGCTCGGCGAGCGCGAGCGCGCAAGTTTTGCGGCGCTCTACGCGCGGCTCGCAACGCATGCGCAGGGGCCCGAGCTCGCGGCGCGGCTCGCGCACACCCACCGAGGCAAGGCGATCTCGGCCACCCGTCGTGGCGAACCCACGCGCGCGCTCGCGCAGCTGCGCTTCGGCTTGCGCGACGCGCCGACCGACACCGGCATGCTGCAGCTGCGGGCTGCGTTGATCAGCCAGAGCCCGATCGACGTGCTCTCCGTCTGGGGCGAGGAGGCGCGCTGATGTTGTGCGGCATCTTCGTCGGCGGTCGCGCCACCCGCATGGGCGGCATCACCAAGGGCCTGTTGCCCGCCCCCGAGACGGGCGAGCCGCTCGTGCTCAGGCTGTCGCGGATCGCGCGCGAGCTCGGCCTCGAGCCCGTGCTGGTGGGCGCATCGCACGAGGTTCGTGCGGCGCTGCCCGAGCTGCGCACGATCGACGATCGCCCAGCGGGCATCGGTCCGCTCGGTGGGCTCGCGGGCTTGCTGCACGCCGGCGATTCCATCGTTGGCTCGCGCGCGGAGGCACCGCCCGCTTCGACCGTTGGCTCGCCCGCGCAGGCACCGCCCGCTTCGACCTCGGTGCTCGCACTCGCCTGCGATCTGCCGCGCGTCTCGCGCGCGCTGATCGCACAGCTGGTCGAGGCGCCGCTCTGTGCCCCCAACACAGTGCTGGCGATCCGCGCGGACAACGGGCTGTGGGAGCCGCTCTGTGCGCGCTACGACGCAGCCGCCCTGCGCGTGCCCGTCGAGCAGGCCATCGCGCGCGGTGTACGCTCCTTTCAAAAGCTGTTCGCCGAGCTCCAGGTCGGCGAGCTCGCCATCTCGAGCGAGCTGCGCGCCGGGCTGGTCGACTGGGACACGCCCGAAGACGTCACGCGGAGTTGAGCTCGCGGCCGTGCCTTTTTGCGCGCTCCAGGTAGCATCTGGCGGAGTCCAGGAGACACTCGATGACCAAGTATCAGACACTCGACTATCAGGTTCGTGAAGGCATCCTCACGCTCACGCTCAGCCGCCCTGAACAGCTCAACGCGTTCACCACCGAGATGGCCGAAGAGCTGGTGCTCGCCTTCGAGCGCGCCAGCACCGACGACGAGGTGCGCGCCGTGGTGGTCACCGGCAGCGGGCGCGCCTTCTGTGCGGGCATGGACCTCTCCAAGCCCGGCAACGTCTTCGGCCTCAACGAGAACCTTTTGCCAACCTTGTCGGACGTCGACGAGCGCTACGACGACGAAGACATCAAGCGCGGCGTGCGCGACACCGGTGGGCGCGTGACGCTCGCCATCTTTGCCTGCACCAAGCCGGTGATCGCCGCCATCAACGGCGCGGCTGTGGGCATCGGCGCCACCATGACGCTGGCCATGGACGTACGCATCGCCTCGGAGAAGGCGCGCATCGGCTTCGTGTTCGGCAAGCTGGGCATCGTGCCCGAGGCCTGTTCGAGCTGGTTTTTGCCGCGCCTGGTGGGCATTCAGCAGGCTCTCGAGTGGTGCTACAGCGGCGACATCTTCAGCGCCGCCGAAGCCAAAGAAGGCGGTCTGGTCAAGGCCGTGTACCCGCCCGAGCAGCTGCTCGAAGAAGCGTACAAGCTGGCGCGCAAGTTTACCCAGAACCGCTCGCCGGTCGCGGTGGCGCTCACGCGTCAGATGCTGTACCGCAACAGCGCCGAGCGGCACCCGCGCGACGCGCACCGCGTCGACTCGCTCGCCATGTTCTACACCAGCGTCGGCGACGGCAAGGAGGGCGTGCGCGCGTTCCTCGAAAAGCGTGACCCCGAGTTCACCTCGCAGAGCAGCGCGCTGCCACCGTTCTACGAAGACTGGAAGTGAGCGGACGGCTCACGGACAGTTGCCGGAGCGCTGAAAACCTGCCGCTTCGGCCTGCTCGCGCGTGCTGAACCAGCGCTCGTGTTTGCTCTCGTCGATCTGCGTGCGCGCGTAGTCCGGACAGTCGGGCGCGTGGTAGATCTTGCGCTGATGGGCGCCGATATTGCCCTTGATGCGCTGGTCTTTGTGCTCGCGCGTGTCCAGCGCGGCGTCGCGCGCTGCGGACTTTTCGCGCGCCGGCAGGCTGCCGTCGCCGAGCACGATCGAGAGCGGACAGTGGTCGGAGAGCACACGTTTGTGCGCGGCGTCGCTCTCGTGGTAGCGCTGCTGCACGAAGCTGTCCCGGAGCGCGAGCGCGCTGGCCGCCTGGTTGAGCACCAGGTGATCGATGAAGTCGGGGTACTTGTTGTCCCAACACAGCGAACGCCGCCCCTCGGTCGGTGACCACAGGTCGGACAAAGCGGGCACGCCGTCGTCGAGCTCGCTCCAGAAGGGCTCGTCGGGCTGCGCAAAAAAGCGCCGGTTGAAGTCGCCGAGCACGAGCGCGGCCACCCCCTCCTCGCCGCGCGCGTCGATCCAGGCCTCCAGCACCGGAAGCTGCCGAAACAGCTTTTTGCAGTCGCTCTTCTCGGAGCTCGCGGGCTCACTGAAACACGCAGACTTGAGGTGCACGCTGAGCAGGCGCAGCCGGTGCCCCGCGTGCGCGACCGCGATGTCGACACCCACGCGCACCTGTCCCACGTCGAGCGCCTGATAGTCGGGCAGGCGCTCGACGACGAGCCCGCGGCGCACCGCAAAGCCCGTGCGCTGGGGGTCGCCCTGCTCGGCGACGAACAGCTGGTAACGAGCGGTGTCGAACACGCGGCGCGCGGCCTGCTCGCCGTCCACCTCCTGCAGCGCGATCACGTCGGCGTCGAGCTCGTCGGCGTAGCGGCGCAGGCGTGCGTAGTCGGCCTCGACCCGCTTGACCGGTCCGGTGGCATCGCTGCGGTTGAGCCACTCGAGGTTCCAGCTAGCCACCTTGAGCCCACCCGCTCGCGTGGCAGGGCTACCGGTGGCACCGGTGCTGGGCTCCGCACCAGGCGCGCGCTCACTCGGATCTGGGTTGGTCAACCCGGCACACGCAGGGCCGAGTCCAAGCAGTGCGGTGACCGCGATTCGCAGGGTGATCATCGATGTGGCACGCGGTTTAGCAGGCGCACCTGCGAGGTCGCCCCGGCCTCACTTCGGCACCCGGCAATTGCATGCAATTGGCGGGATGCTATGCGGATGCGCATGGCGCAGCCACCGCCGGTCCCCGGATCGCGACCACGAATCCTGATCGTGGAAGACGACCAGGATCTCTTACGCATGATGCAGCGCATGCTGGACACCATCGCCGACGTGGTGACAGCCACCGACGGCGAGCAGGCGCTCAAGGTGCTCGCCGCCGGTACGCCGCCCGATCTGCTCATCACCGACTGGATGATGCCTCGCAAAGACGGGCTCACGTTGGTCAAAGAGATGAAGCAGGACGCGCGGCTGAAGCAGATCCCGGTCGTCATCCTCACCGCCAAGACGGGGCCGCGCGATGTCATCGCGGGCATCAACTCGGGCGCGCGACACTACCTCACCAAGCCCTTCAAGCCCGACGAGCTGATCTCGAAGGTAAAAAAGGTGCTCCGGCTCGCACCTTGAAGGGAAACGGGCGCGCTGGGTTGACTGCGCTGGGCTGACTGGCTTTCAATTTGCTAGGAGCGGCGTGCCGATGACCGAGAATCCGCAGCGTGACACCGAGCTCGGTGAGCTCGGCACCGGGCGCGCCACCAAGGACGTGCTGCCCGTCGTCGCGGCCAACCTGCGCCGTCTGCGCACGCGCAAGGGCTACTCACTCGAGCGACTCGCGCGCGCCTCCAGCGTCAGCCGCGCGATGCTCAGTCAGATCGAGCTCGCGCAGAGCGCGCCCACCATCAACGTGCTGTGGAAGATCGCCAGCGCGCTCAACGTCCCGTTCAGCGCGCTGCTGGGCGGCGAGGGCGAGACGCCCACGTCCATCCTGCGTGCGCACGGCGCCGCGCGGCTCACCAGCGCAGACGGCAGCTTCTCGTCGCGCCCGCTGTTCCCATTTGGGCAAGGCCCGCGGCGCACCGAGTTCTACGAGCTGCGCCTCACGCCACGCGGCGTCGAGCACGCGCAAGCCCACCCACTCGGCACCACCGAGAACCTGATCGTCGCCGAGGGTGCCGTCGCCATCCAGGTGGGCAGCGAGCGCCACGTGCTCGAGCAGGGCGACGCCATCCTGTTCAAGGCCGACGTCGAGCACGCCTACGAAAACCTGACCGACCGCGAGTCCGCCATGTACCTCGTGATGACGTACACCGTAGACATCGAGCGCGGCACGTAGCTCCTTCTGTGTCGTACGCGTGCCCGTGCCCGTGCCCGTCCACGATCTTCCGTGTGCGCCTCGAGTACGACCCAGATTCGCGTACGGGCACGGGCACGCTTACGACCCAGAACGAGATCGGCGCATCGGGACAAAGCGGACGGCGTTCCCCGTCCTGCGTCAATCAAACAGCTCGGCTGCGATCGCGTCCATGGCCTGCGCGAGCGGCGGGCGCAGCAGGGGCCCCGCTGCGGCGTCTAGCAGCGCGCGCGCCACCGCGTGGTCAGCGCGGTAGGCGCGCCCACCCGCGATCATCATGCAGCGCGACGAGACCTCGACGGCGGTGCGCGCCGCGAAGCTCTTCACGCGGCGACAGCGCTCGGCGTAGCCGCTCGTACAGGGCGTGCTCTCCTCGCGCGTGACGGCGTCGAGAAAGCCGCTCGCCGCATCGAGCGACAGCGCACACTCGGCCAGCGTGGAGCGCGCCCAGCCCGAGCTGCGCGGTGCGCTCTCCAGCGCGGCTGCCAGCGCGCCTTCGCCGATGCCGATGAACACGGCCGCCATCAGCAGCGTGGACCAGTGCCGCGCGTTGACGGAGACGATCGCCCCCGGGTACACGAACGTGGCCGCTGCGAGTGCGCCATCCAGCGTGAGCCCCACGCTCGCCGTCGCGCGCATGCCGAGCGCGTCCCAGTCGTCGCCAAGGGTCAGGCCCTCGGCCAGGCGCGACACGAAGAAGGCGTCCAGCGCGCCGTCGTCGGTACGCGCGCTGCACAAAAAGTAGTCGGCGTCCGGTCCGAGCGTGGCAAAGCTTTTCTGCCCGCTCAGGCACACGTTGCCGTTTGCGTCGCGATACGCGCGCGTCTTGGTGTTGGCCATGTCGCCACCCGAGCCTGGCTCCGAGTTGGCGACCGCAAGGATGTCGCCGGCGAGCGCGCGCTCCGCAATGAAGGCGCGCCCTCGACCGAGCGCGCCGCGCAGCTGGGGCGCCACCGCCTCATCGGGCAGGCGTGTGTTGGCCGCGTTGCCGAGCGGCATGCTCATACAGAGCGCGGTCGAGGGAGCGCGCTGGGCGACCCGTCGGATCGCCCTGGCGGTACAGAACAGGTCGGCGCCGCGACCGCCGAGTGCGCGCGGGATGGGCGCGGCCAACACGCGCGAGCTGCGCAGCGAGAGCACCGTCTCGCTCGGCAGCCGACTCTCGCCGCGCGCACAGACCTCGCGCTCGCTGTCTGCCCACTGGCTCAGGTGTCGATCGAGCAGCTCTTCGAACGGGTCGCTGGTCACGAGCTGCAGCACGGAGACGGTCGCGTTTTTCGTCATCGGAGCCTCCCAGGGTCGGGGGACTCCGTGCAGCGCACGTGCCACGCAAAGATGCCGCACTTTGCCGCCTTTTCCGAGCTTTTTGCTGAGCCGGGGCTGCTGCCACAGCAACATGCTGAGCTCGCTCTGCTGCTGCACCACCAGCCGTGAGATCTCCCGGGATGGGGAGCCGCGCGGACATACGACCGTGATAAGTCCAGGCTGCAGCCTTCACACGACCAGAGACTCCCCCTGCACGTCGCACGGTGTCGTGGCTTGTATCTTGCTGCCGCCTGTTCGCTCCCATGACGATTCTCAAGCTGCCGACCGTGGACCCCACGGTCACCTCTGCACGAGCCAAGGCGCTCGTCTTCGAAGATGCTCGCTCTCGAGAGCTGCTGCGCCTGATTCAGCGCGTGGCGCCGAGCCACGCCACCGTGCTGGTCACGGGCGAGACCGGCACCGGCAAGGAGATCGTCGCACGCCACCTGCACGAGCTGAGCCCGCGCCGCGAGGGCCCGTTCCTGGCCATCAACTGCGGCGCTTTTTCCGAGACGCTGGTCGAGAGCGAGCTGTTCGGTCACGAAAAGGGCTCGTTCACCGGCGCCACCGAGACGCGCGCCGGATGGTTCGAGGCGGCCAACGGCGGCACGCTGTTCCTCGACGAGATCGGCGACCTGCCGCCGCCGGTCCAGGTCAAGCTGCTGCGCGTGCTGCAAGAGCGCGAGATCGTCCGGCTCGGCTCACGCCAGGCCCAGGCCATCGACGTCCGCTTGATCGCCGCCACCAACGTGGATCTCGCCGAGGCCGTGGCGGCCGGGCGCTTTCGCGAGGACCTCTACTATCGGCTCAACGTCGCCTCGATCGCGCTGCCGTCGCTGCGCGATCGGCCGGGCGACATCCTGCCGCTGGCGCACTACTTCCTCGAGCTGTACCGCCAGCGGCTCGGGCTGGGCGCGGTGCGCATGTCGGCGCGCGCCGAGCGCGACCTGCTCGAGCACGGCTGGCCGGGCAACATTCGCGAGCTCGACAACGTCGTGCACCGCGCCCTCTTGGTCTTTCAGGGCGACGAGATCAGCGCGAGCGACCTGCGCCTGTCCCCGCTGCCCACGCAGCGCCCGGACGCGTTCGCCAGGAAGTCCAGCGCGCCCAAAGATGACGCCCTCGAGAGCGCCCTGTTCTCGCTGTTCGAGCAAGGTGGCCCGGACGTCTACAGCCGCATCGAGGAGCGCCTGATGCGCGCGGCCTACCAGTTCTGCGACCGCAACCAGGTGCAGACGGCCAAGCTGCTCGGCGTCAGCCGCAACATCGTGCGCGCGCGGCTGATGCAGTACGGCGATATCGCTGGCACGCCGCGCAACGCGCAGCACCCCAGCGCCAGAGCGCTCGGCCGCGAGCACACGCTCAGCGGCAACTCGGGCTGAGCCTGAGCGTGTCGCGATCGGCGGCCGTCGGCACCTGTGTCAGCAGCTTCACGTCGTCGACGAGGCCGTTGAGATAGTAGGGGTAGCCGGCTGCCCGGCCGATCGCGAACGCGCTCACGTCGACGTTGGTCAGCGTTGTGATCACCACGTGATGCCAGTTGTTGTCGAGCGTCGCGCCGGCGACGCCGTCGATGTAGATGGTGGACCCGTTGGGAAAGCCGCTGAGCGCGATGCTGCTGGCCGACAGCTCGACACGCGGACCCCCACCCAGGTCGAGGATCGCACGATTGAGCGGCACCGACGAGTGGTGCACGCGCACGCGCAAGTGGTCGATCCCGGGCGTCATGGGCGAGAAGTTGATGCCTTGTTTGGAGAGCACGACCCGGAAGCTCGCGTCGCCCAGCTCGGCCGGCAGCCAGGTGTGGGCGCCCCACAGGTCCGTGGGGCCGCCAAACGGCCAGTACTGCTCGCCGGTGGTCAGCGGACCCTGACGGCCAGTGCTGGTGTAGTTCCCGCCGCGATTCCAGGTCAGCTCGATGCCAAAGCTGCCGGTGGGATTGTCGCTCTTCATCTCCACCTCGGCCTCGATGCCGAGGATGCTGGCCGACGCCGGGAGCTGCATCCCAAAGCCGTAGAAGTCGTTGGTGATGTCGTTCAGGATGCCGGCGTTCGCGTAGTTGTCGTCGCTGACGTAGACGTTGGTCGCGTCCATCCAGCCGTTGTTGGGGTCGCCGTTGGCGGTCGGGCTCAGCCAGCCCGTGTTCGTCGCGACCGCCGCAAACGACACCGGTCGCACCCAGAACGCGAGCGAGCGCAGGCTGGGCGTCACGCTGCCGACCTCGACGTAGTCGTTGCTGCCGTCGAACGAGAGCGCGTTGCCGTGGCGTCCGGCGACCCAGGGCGTCGCCGCAAAGTTGCGCAGCGTCCCGTTACGATTGCCGACCAGCTCGCTGGCCGACGAGCCTGACGCCTCGTCGAGCGGCCAGTACGCGACGAGCCCCAGAGGCGGCGTGACGTTGCAGCCGCACACGCCAGGCGCCGTCTTGGTGGCGTCGGTCGGGCAGCCGTCTGCGCTGTTGCATACGCCGTCGGCGTCGCTGTCGTCGGGGTTGTCGGCCGGACACGGGTCGCTGACGTCGGGCTTGCCGTCGCCATCCATGTCCTCGCACAGGTCGCCGATGCCGTCCCGATCGGCGTCGGCCTGGTCGCTGTTGGCGACGCTCGGACAGTTGTCGATGCCGGTGCACACGCCGTCGACGTCGTCGTCGGCGCACGCCATCCCGACGTCGGCGCCTGCGTCGGTGGGCGCCGCATCGGTCAGCGCCCCATCTGCGAGCTCGCTGGCGTCCGCGGGGCTGGCCGCGTCGACGGCACCGTCGTCGAGGCCCGGGCCCACGCCGACGTCGGCGAGCGGCGCGCCGTCGAGCTCACCTGCATCGGCCCCGCCGTCGACAAGCTGGACCCCGACGCGGCCGCAGCCGCAAAGCGACAACAACCACCCCCACAGAACCAGGCGTCCCAGCAGAACGCGCGCCATCAGCACGACGACGATTATTGATGGCACGCCGCCTGCGGTCTACAGCACCCGCTCGCGTTGGCCCGGCGAGGTCCGATCGCGTGCGCGAATGCTCAGGAAAGGTGCTGCTTGAGCGCGGCTTCGAGACGTGTGAGGTAAGCGGCCACCTCGGGCGTCCCCTCCGTGGGTGCCCAGGGCGCGAAGTCCTTGTCGTCCAGTGCCGAGTAGGGTCCCGGTTTGACCTCGTAGATCAGCGTGTCGGGCGCGCGCACCACGATGCCATGGTACTTGCCTGGCGGCAGGTCGATGCCGAACTCGTCCGTGCCAGCCGCGAGTCGAACCGCAAGCTCGATGCCGCCGTGGTCGTCGAACACCACGAAGTCGAGGCAACCCGCCAGCAACAAGAACACCTCACTCTTGGGCACGCTCAGGTGGCGGTGCGGCTGGGCGTAGGTGCCCGGCTGCATGGCGTTGAACATGCGGTGAAGCTTGTCTTCGGGCCCCTTGTGGAAGGGTAAGATCACGCGCTTGCGCTCGCTCTCGCGCGAGACTTGCACGGCCTGGTCGAGCAGCGCTCGACGCAGCACGACGACGGGTTCGGAGGGTGCGGGCAGCGCACGCGGTGCAGCCATGGAGTGCTTCCTTCGCGGGGAGGGGGTTCAGCGCGTGCAGCGTAGCGCGCTGTTGCCACGCCAGCAGACCTTGCACAGCACTTGCTGCTCGACCCGCACGCCTGGACGAAGCTCCCGTGCCCTTGCCCGTACCCGTGCCCGTACACGATCTCGCCGGCGCCGCCGCAAAAGCACCAGACACGCGTACGGGCACGGGCACGGGCACGCGTACGGGGACCTTGGTGCGAGCTTCCACGGTCCGCCTGGCACACGTCCTGCAAACGTGCGCCGACGCAGCGA
>Ga0190271_10001926_pt1 | contig 12227 bp, 8 predicted proteins | sample Popmic356T_FD_133747 | JGI IMG/M metagenome (GOLD analysis project Ga0190271, IMG submission 133747) | Populus adjacent soil microbial communities from riparian zone of Weber River, Utah, USA - 356 T | ecosystem: Environmental > Terrestrial > Soil > Riparian zone | place: USA: Utah | collected...
CGAGCGCGCGCTGCGCGAGGACGCGGCGGGAGTGGTGCCGTACATCACCTACCCGGACGGCGTTCCGCTCGACCAGTGGACCGAGCTCAATCGTTCGCGAAAGTGGAGCGCGTTTTTCCTCTGGCGCGATGGCGTACGCGTCGATGCGCATGCCGATCGCTGCCCGAAGACTGCTGCCCTGCTCGCAAAAGCACCGTACGCGGATGTGCCGGGATATGCGCCGACCGCGTTCTTTTCGATTCTCGATCGCAAATCGCACATACCAGCCCACACCGGCGTGACCAACTCGCGGCTGATCGTGCATCTGCCGCTGGTGATTCCGCCGCAGTGCCGCTTCCGCGTGGGCTCGCAGACCCGCGCATGGGAAATGGGCAAGGCCTGGGTGTTCGATGACACGCTCGAGCACGAGGCATGGAACGATAGTGACGTTCCCAGGGCCATACTCATATTCGATACCTGGCATCCGGCGCTGACCCGCGGGGAACGCGAGCTGATCCGAACCGCGGTACCGGCGATCAAAGATTATTATCGCGACGAAGTTTCCATTACAGGCAGCGAATCTTGAAGTTACTGACCCCCATGGCCGCGGCCCTGGCCCTGGCCCTGACAATTCCCGCGCCCGCGGATGAGCTTCCAGGGCACCTCAAAACATGCGTTTCACTGCGCCGTGACGCGGAGCGGCTCGCGTGCTTCGACAAGGCCGTTGAGCAGATACAAAACGGCACGGAAACGGCGGCGCTCTCGGCGGAGAATATGTTCGGTGCGAGCACCGGCCTGCCTTCGGAGAAGGGAAACCGTGACGTCGAACGCGAAGAACTGCGGGAAATCAGGGGTGTCGTGACTTCCCTCCGCCGCGTCGACGGTGGGATGATCGTGGTGGAACTGGACAATGGGCAGGCGTGGCGTCAGCAGGACGCCGATGCCACGCTCACGATCGAAACCGGTGATGCGGTGACGATCATGCGCGCCAGCATGGGTACGTTCCGGATATCCGACAAGAGGGGCCGTTCAGCACGCTTCAAGCGTGTCCGTTAGGAGGTTTTTTACCGTTATGCCGATCAACAAGTTCTATCCGACGATGGCCTTCGGCGTGTGCGTCGCGTTACTGGCCGCGTGTGCATCGCAACCCGACACCACCAATGCGCCGGTGGCCTCCGCCGCTCCCGCACCCGCTGCGGCCCCGGCAAGAGCTGCCCCGGCGGCGCAGACCGAAGCCGACACCGCGACGGCCCTCGAGAAGAAATTCCAGGATGCCGCCAAAGGCTACAAGGTCGTGCAACGCGACGGCCAGACCCTCTACTGCAAGCGTGAGAAGCTCATCGGCAGCACGATTCCGACCTTGCAGTGCATGACCGAAGCGCAACTGCGCAACCAGGTCGAAAACATGGATGAGTATCGTGAACGCATGCGTAACAGCTCGAAGTGCACACACGGTGCGGGTTGCGGCGCCGGCGGCTGATGGGTGACTGACGCCGGTTCCAGGGAGGACTCACATGGCGTGCAAAGTGTGGATGGCGGGTGCGGTGGCGCTGCTGCTGCTGGCGGCGTGCGGAACGCAGCAGCGAGCCGCCGACCAGGCGAGCATTTCGCGGCCTGGCGGCAAGGGCCACGACTGGAAGAACGTCACCGAAGCGGAAGTCGCGGCGGAAATCGACGCGAACCTGGTCGCGGCGGGCAAAGATTTCCTGAAGCTGCGGAAAGACGGCGAAATCGTCTTCTGCAAGAGAGTTCGCGAGATCGGCAGCAATATTCCCACGCTCAAGTGCATCACTCAGGCGCAGCTGCGCGTGCAGGTCGAGGATATGAATCAGTACCGTGACCGCATGCGCAACATCGGCAAGTGCCCGCATGGACCGCAAGGCTGTTCCTCGCAGTAAAGACCGCGGCGGTCAGGCCGGCGGTGGCTCGTCCTTCAGCGAAAACCAGCAGTTGAAGGCGACGGTAATTCTTTCGCCCTCGCCTTCATACGGCTTCACGTCATGGAGGATCCACGACGGGAACAGCACGAGCTGCCCGGCGTCGAATTTCACGTTGCGAATGCCGTAGCCAAACGGCCCGACCTGGCTCGCATTGGCGGCGTCCAGGTACATCGCGCTGGTCGTTGCCGGATTCACGAAGCTCAGGAGCCCGCTATCGGGCTTGTCGGCATCGTGCGCACCCGGGTCCACGCAATAAACTCCCGACCAGCTCGCCATCGGATGGTTGTGCAGGCCGAAGAATCCACCGCGGCGCGTGATGTGAAACCACGAGTCCGAGTAGATGAGCATGCGGCGCATCGTCGCTTCGTCGTGCTTGTTGAGCTCGGCGATCATCCCCAGGAGGCTGCTCCAGCAGAACTGCTTCAGCTGCTGTACGGCGGGTTCTGCCGCCTTGAACAGCTGGAACTCGCTTTCGAAAACCTGCCGGTTACGCTGCGTCAGCGGCCGCGGGTTGGCGTATTTCTCGCCCTCCGAAGCTCGCTGCAGGAAAAAGGCACGAAGGTCGGCGTTCAGCCGGGCACAGTTTTCCAACTGCGCGAAACCGAAAGGCACTGCAAAAAAGGGTTGAACCTGGAGCATCTTGCGGGCGCAACGATGGCCCATCGCGAGCGCCCCTGTCTATGGAAAAATCGTCTGCCAAAAAAAAACGGCGGGCTGAAAGCCCGCCGTTTTCATCAAACAACCAATCTTGCGATCAGAAGTCGATCGTCAGCGTCGCGAAGATCTGGCGACCCAGGGCGTCGTAAACCTGCGCCCAGGTGTTGCCATTGCAGGGACCCGAGGGGCAGTCCGTCACGCCACCCGACGGAATGATCGGCGGGGTCTTGTCGAACAGGTTGTTGGCACCCACCCGGAACGTGACCTTTTCAGCAAACGTCATGCTGGCCGTCAGATCGAAGTAGCTGTACGCCGGAACGTCGTTGCTGATGCCGTTCGCGTTGACCGGACCGGACAACTGATCGTTATCGCTCAGGCGCTCGGTCTTGGCATCGCCGAAGTAACGCCACGTGGCCGCCACGTCGAGACCGCTCCACGGCGTACGCCAGTTGGTGCGCAACGAATGACGCCACTCTGGCGCAGGCACGCCGCAAGTGTTGCCGTACAGGCCGACGCAGTCATACGACGGGAAGCCTGGCAGAGGCGCGTTGCTCAGCTCGTCGAGCAATGTGCCGACCAGGTTGAAGCCCAGGCGGTGTTCGCCAAGGTTCAACGTGTAGCTGGTCTGCAGGTCGAAGCCCTTCGTCTGCAACGTGCCGAGGTTCAGGCTCGTGTCGACGATGAAGCCGTTCGGCGAACGCCAGAGCGAACCCGACCCGTCACGATTGATCAGGTCGCAGAAGTCGGCGAGACCCGTCGTGAGGCAGTTGTTGATGTACGTATCGGCGTTGCCACCAACCGTGCTGCTGATCGTGTCTTCGATCTTGATGTCGAAGTAGTCGATCGCGATGGAAAGGTCGCCCAGGTTCGGACGGAACACCAGGCCGAAGGAAACCGTATCCGACTCTTCGGGAGTCAGGTTCGGATTGCCACCCAGCAGGCCGTTGTACTGGCTCGCCGAGTTCGGTGCGATGTTGCCGAACTGCCCGGCAGTGACACCCGTCAGGGCGCACTGGGCAGCCGTGTTGCCGTTCACCAGGCCGTTGACCGCGGGACCCGCGCAAGGATCGACGTTGCCGTCGAGCGCCACACCCGCCGCCGAGAACAGTTCACCCACGTTCGGCGCTCGTACGGCGTGCTGGAAGCTGCCGCGGAAGCGCAGAGCGTCGATGGGAGCCCAGTCGAGACCCGCCTTGTACGTGTCCGTCGTGAAACCGGTGCTGTAGTCCGAGTAGCGATAGCCCGCTTCGACGGACATGCTCTGCGCAAAGGGCTTGCCCTCGAGCAGCGGCAGACGCGCTTCCATGAACGCCTCCGCCACGTCGAAGCGACCCGCTACCGGCAGCGTCGCGCCACCCTGGCCGGCGAGATCGCCGGTACGGAAGGCTTCGTCCACGGTGAAGTTAGTCTTTTCGTCGCGGTATTCGGCGCCGAAGTTGACCACCAGGCCCGTCTCGGTGGTCGGCAGCTTCACGGAGCCGCCGAGGTCGGCGGTCATGTCGAAGTGGAAGACTTCCTGGCGCGCGGTGGCGCGCTGGAAGCCCGGGGTCTGCAGATAGGCGAGCGATTCGGGAGTCACGCCACCGACCTGCCAGACGTTCCAGGGAACGCAGTTGGCGTCGTCGTTCGCCGGGTCAGCGTCCACATTCACGAGACACTGCACGCCGGTCGGAGTATTGACCGCATTCAGCGCGAGGCCAGTACGACGAATCGAGAAGTCGTTCTGATACGTGCTGTTGCGCTTGGTTTCGCCGGTCTGGAAGTAGCCGTCGTAGCTCAGCCAGTCGTTGAGTTCACCACGGACGCCAGCGACCACGCGGTACGAAGTGTGGCCGATGTCGTCCTGACGACCGCCACCTTCGGTGTTGCGACGGCCGACCTGAACGGAACCGAAGTCGGTCGAGGTCAGGCTCGGGTCGAGTCCGAACGCGCCGCAGAACTGCTGGGCCTGCGAATTCGGGCCCGTGCGCGAAAAGTACGGGTTGTTGCAGTTGACTGCGAACGTGCCGAAGAACGAGCCCGAAGGCGCGATCTGGGCAACGGAACGGTCGTCCATGAACATGAGTTCGCCGTACACATCGGCCTTGTCGCTCAACTTGAAGTTGGCGAACGCGCCGGCGGTGTAACGCTCATCCGGACGCTGGAAGTAATTCACCGGGCCGAAGTTGTACTGGTCGGCTGCCACGTAAGGACGCAGCACGCCATCGGCGCCGAACGTGCAACCCGCGAGTGCCGGGCAGGGGCCCGGATCCGGAGTCGCATTCGGATCGATGGGATCGAGGATGAAGAAGTGCGCCGGATCGGAAGTGCCCGAACCACCGCAGGTGTAGTTCGTGCCAGACACCGCCAGGTTGAGCGTGCAGGAGCTGTAGTCGAACTGGTCTTGCAGCACCGCGTCCACTTCGCGATAGGTCGCGTAGAAGGTCGCGTGGCCACGGCCTTCCGCACCGCCGATACCGACGGCGATCGAGAAGTCCCGGCTGTAACCCACGTTCACCGAGCTTTCCGGCAGCGGGAAGTTGCGTGCGTCGACGATGTCGGAGATGCGATCCTGGTCGTTGGTGTGGTTGTAGAAGCTGTAGTTAGTGTCGATGCGAACGCCTTCGAACTCCGTGTCCATCACGAAGTTGACGACGCCCGCGACGGCGTCGGCGCCGTACACCGACGAAGCGCCGCCCGTGAGGATGTCGATGCGTTTCACGAGGGTGAGGGGAATCTGGTTCACGTCAGCCGCACTGCCGCCGTCCGGGTCGCCGGGCATCAGGCGCCGGTTGTTGACGAGAACGAGGGTGCGCTGCGTGCCGAGACCGCGAAGGTCGATCGACGCGGTACCGTCAGAAGCATTGGAGATGTTCGAGCCCTGCGCGGCAAAAACCTGCGGGAGCTGATTGAGAACGTCTTCGATACGCGCCTTGCCCGCGATGTTCAGTTCTTCGGCGCCGATCGCAGTGATCGGGCTGATGCTCTGAAGGTTCGGGGAAACAATGCGCGAACCGGTGACGACGACTTCGTCCATCGTTTCACTTGCGTCCTGATCCTGCTCTTGAGCAAACGCCGCGGGCGATAGGAGCACCGCCGGCGCCGCACTTGCGAGGAGAGCAAGTCGAACGGCCTGCCGCACTGATAGGTGTTTAGCCATGACTGATCCCTTATAGGTTTATGAATTTGATGCGCCCACCCTTCATCGTCGGATGAGCAACAGGGACCAAATTCGAAAAAAAAAGCGAAAGGAAAACACGCGGCCAGGTTTCTTGGTGAACCCTTTGCAGCCAGCGCATCTGCCTTACGCTCTTCTCTCGCTCCAATCCCTGCAGTGCGGCGAAGCCTACTACAGCGTCTACGCAACAAACAACAGTAGATTCGACGAGCCGTTTAGAGGCCTGAATCGAAAATCATGGCTATAAATATCAATAGCTTAGATTTTTCGCCCTAATACCGGGCCCCAAAACGTTGTACACAGGCCACACACGTCTCAAAAAGTGGCACCGCTTTCTGACGTCGCGATGGGATGCTTGGGCCGCCTCCCCGTACGCCCGACGAGCTGCAATGCGACCCCACTCCAGGGTCGTTTGCTTGCCGGAGGGAATTCCAACGCAGGTCTGTCGATAGAATGATCGCGCACCATGGTCGCGCAAACGCCAGCAGAATCCCGGCCCGCGCCTCAACTCACCGACGGGTCCGACGCGCGGCTGCGCGCGCTCACCGAACACGCGCTCGAGATCATCACCGTGCAGAGCGCCGATGGCACGTTCACTTACGCCAACGAAGCGGTGGTGCGCTACCTCGGGTACTCGGTCCGCGAATTGTTAGGCCACAACGCCAGCGAGTTCCTGCACCCGGACGACGTCGAAGCGATGCGCGAGCGCTTTCGTTGCCTGCTCTCCAGTGGCGAATCCCAGCCCGATCTCAATCGCTTCGAATACCGCTTTCAGCATCGCGATGGCAGCTGGGTCTGGCTCGAGAGCGTTGCGGTCAACGCGCTCGACAACCCCATGGTCCTCGGCATCATCGCCCACTCGCGCGATATCAATCGCCGCAAAGCCAACGAACACATCCTGTCGCTGCATAACGCGCGCTATCGCACGGTGGCGGGCCTGTCCGAAGGAGTGGTGCACGAGTACCTCCTGAACGCCGAGGGCGTTTACGAGCTCGAGTGGACGCTGGGCGCCGAACGCGTTTACGGCTGCTCCGACGAGGAGTATCGCCTGCGCGGATGGCAGAGCTTCCTCGTGGGCGAGGGATGCATCGCGCAAAGCAAGGCGCGCACCGAACACTATCTGCGCGGAGAGACCGTCGAGTTCACCACGCAGATCCGGCGGCCCGACGGCGCGATCCGCTGGATCGAGGCCAAGAATCGCCCCATTGCCGATCCGGTCACCGGGAAATTCACGCGCGTGGTAGGGGTCGCCATCGATGTCACCGAGCGCAAGCAGGCCGCCGATGCGTTGCGCGAAAGCGAATTCCGCTACCGCACGGTCGCGGAGCTCACCTCCGGCTTCGTGTATGAAGCGACGGTCGACGAGAACGGCGACGCGCAGGGAGTCTGGGCGAGTCCTGGCTGGGACCAGTTCTTCGGCGGCTCGATCGAGGAGCTCAACCGGCTCGGCTGGCGGCACGTGTTCTTCCCGGGCGATCACGCCGCGGCCATCCAGCGCCGGCTGAAGTTGCGCCGGGGCGAGCGCACCGAGATGGAACTGGCGCTGAAAACGCTGCGCGGTGAGGCTCGCTGGGTTCACCTCGCCAACCAGCCGCTCATCGACGCCGACGGCAAGGTGAACCGATACATCGGCGTGGTCCACGACATCACCGACCGCAAGAACAATGAAGAAGTCCTGCGCAGCCAGGCGCTGGCCATCGAGGTGATGCATGAAGGTGTGGTGCTGTCCGACAGCGACGGCATCATCCGCATGACCAACCCGGCGTTCGATCGCATGTTCCGCATCGTCGCCGGCTCGTACATCGGCAAAAACCTCGCCCAGTTGCCTTGCGACCCGCCGCTCGACCGGCAGATCGCCGAGTCTGCCGACGAGGCTGCGGCGCGTGCCGGCACGCCGCTCGTGAGCGAACTGACGGTGCACGGCGCCCGCGAGGGCGAGGTCGCCTTGTTCGTCGAGGCGGCCATCACCTCGCTGATCCTGCGCGGCGAATGCTTCTGGCTCACCATGCTCCAGGACGCCACCTCGCGACGTCAGCTCGAGCGCGAAGTGCTCGAGGTCAGCAACCGCGAGCAGCAGCGCATCGGCAGCGATCTGCACGACGGACTGGGCCAGGAACTCACCGGCATCGCCTTGTTGTTGCGCGGCCTCGAGAACCGGGCCGAACGCGAGGCGCCGGCGCTGTCGCCGTCGATCGAGGAAGTGGCGCTGCTCGTCAACGACGCCATCTTCACCACGCGCGCGCTGGCCCGCGGCCTGTCACCGGTCACTTTCGATCGTGGCGGACTCGCCCTGGCGCTCGAGGATCTCGCGCGCCGACTCTCGGCGATGTTCCACATCGACGTGCGTTGCGTGGCGAACGAGGCGCTGGATCACGGCCTCCAGTCGGCGAATGCCCTGCACCTCTACCGGATCGCGCAGGAAGCGGTGACCAACGCCGCGCAGCATGGGAAGGCGGAACAGGTGCGGATTTCGCTGTGCCTGGACAGCGGGCGCGGCCTGCTGCGTATCGAGGACAACGGCGCCGGATTCAACCCGGCGACGCAGATGTCGAAGGGCCTCGGTCTGCGCATCATGCATTACCGCGCGCAGATGATGGCCGGCTCCCTGCGCATCGAAAGCGCGCGTACGCGCGGCACGATCGTCAGCTGCTGGTTCCCGCGCGGCGAAAGCAGCTAAGGGGTGCCGGGGAGGGTTTCGCGGGGTTGCCAACACTCGGCGCCTCTTATTGCGTAGTCGGCTCGCAACCCCGCGAACCCCTCCCCGGCACCACTATCTGCCCCGAATCGAAATACCCGCCGCTATCTTCTGGCTCCACTCGGCGGGACCGGTCTGGTGAACCGACGTGCCGGTTGCATCGACGGCGCAGGTCACCGGCATGTCTTCCACGGTGAATTCGTAGATCGCTTCCATGCCGAGATCCTCGAATGCCACCACGCGCGATGCCTTGATGGCCTTCGACACGAGGTACGCGGCGCCACCCACGGCCATGAGATAGGCCGCGCGATGTTTGCGAATGGCCTCGATGCCTGCGGGGCCGCGCTCGGCCTTGCCCACCATGGCGATGAGCCCGGTTTTCTCGAGCATCATCTCCGTGAATTTATCCATGCGTGTCGCGGTCGTCGGGCCCGCGGGGCCGACCACTTCGCTGCGCACCGGATCGACCGGGCCGACGTAGTAGATGACCCGGTTCCGGAAATCGACTCCCGGCGGCAGCCCCTGTCCGCTGGCGAACAGGTCGGCGATGCGCTTGTGCGCGGCATCGCGGCCCGTGAGCATCTTTCCGTTGAGCAGCAGTTGCTCGCCCGGCTTCCAGCTCGCCACTTCCGCGGGCGTGAGCGTATCGAGATTCACCCGCAGTGCGTCGGCCGCGGGCGCCCAGTCGATCTTCGGCCAGTCGGAGAGCTTCGGCGGGGTGAGGCTCGCCGGACCGCTGCCGTCGAGCGTGAAGTGCACGTGGCGAGTGGCCGCGCAGTTCGGGATCATGGCCACGGGCTTCGACGCCGCGTGGGTCGGGTACTCGAAGATCTTCACGTCGAGCACGGTAGATAGTCCGCCGAGCCCCTGCGCGCCGATGCCGAGCGCATTCACCTTCTCGTAGAGCTCGATGCGCAGCTCTTCGGTCTTCGACCGTGGCCCGCGGGATTTGAGCTCCGCCATGTCGATGGGCTCCATGAGCGCTTCCTTGGCGAGCAGCATGGCCTTCTCGGCGGACCCGCCGATGCCGATGCCCAGCATTCCTGGCGGGCACCAGCCCGCGCCCATGAGCGGCACGGTTTTCAGGACCCAGTCCTGCAGCGAATCCGACGGATTCAGCATCACGAATTTCGACTTGTTCTCCGAGCCGCCACCTTTCGCCGCAACCGTGATCTCGAGCCCATCGCCGGGCACGAGCCGCGTGTGGATGACGGCCGGGGTGTTGTCCCTGGTGTTCTTGCGCGAGAAATTGGGGTCCGCGACGATGGATGCGCGCAGCTTGTTGTCCGGATGTAGATAGGCGCGGCGCACGCCCTCGTTGATCATGTCCTCGAAGCTCATCGAGGCGTCCCAGCGAACGTTCATGCCGACCTTCGCGAACACCATGACGATGCCGGTGTCCTGGCATATGGGCCGGCGCCCCTCGGCGCACATGCGCGAATTGGTGAGGATCTGCGCGATGGCGTCGCGCGCGGCCGGCGACTGCTCGAGCTCGTAGGCCTTGCCGAGCGCGCGGATGTAATCCGGCGGATGGAAGTACGAAATGTACTGAAGCGCGTCGGCGACGCTCGCGATGAGATCCTGCTGTTTGATCGGTTTCATGGTCTTCACACTGTTGCCGCATTTTAGCGCCGCACGCTCGCGGCGTTTCAGTTAAGTTTTCCGTATATGACAGAAGCAAAGAAAATCGTCGTCATCGGCGGAGGATTCGCCGGCCTCTGGGCCGTTCGCCAGCTCAAGCGAGCACCCGTCGAAATCACGCTGATCGATCGCCGCAATCATCATCTCTTTCAGCCGCTGCTCTACCAGGTGGCCACGGCCGGCCTCGCTGCGCCCTCGATCGCCGCGCCGCTGCGCCACATCGTGCGGGATCAACGCAACGTCACGGTGCACATGGGCGAGGTGCAGGGCATCGACACCACCGCCCGGCGGGTGACCCTGCCCGATCGCCAGATCTCCTATGACTACCTCCTGGTCGCGAGCGGCGCGACGCACGCCTACTTCGGACACGATCAATGGGAACAGTTTGCCCCCGGACTCAAGACGCTCGATGACGCGTTCCTGATCCGGCGCCGCGTGTTGTGCGCCTTCGAACAGGCGGAGGCCGCCACCAGCGCGGCCGAGCGCGATGCCTGCCTGACATTCGCCGTGATCGGCGCGGGACCCACCGGTGCGGAACTCTCGGGCACGCTGGCGGAGATCGCGCGGCATACGCTGACCCGGGACTTTCGCCACATCGATACGCGCAAGGCGCGCATCCTGCTCATCGAAGCCGGACCGCGCGTGTTAGCCGCCTTCACCGACACGCTGGCCGGGAAGGCGCACCGGCAATTGGAACGTCTCGGCGTCGAAGTGCACACCGGAAAACCGGTGACCGAGATCGGCGCTGACTTCCTCCAGTTCGGCGACCAGCGCATCGCGGCGCGCACCATCCTCTGGGCGGCCGGTGTAGCCGCCTCGCCTCTCGGCAAACAACTCGGCACCGGGCTCGATCGCGCCGGTCGCGTGCGCGTGCAACCCGACTTGAGTCTCGCCGCGCATCCGGAGGTTTTCGTCGCGGGCGACCTGGCGAGCATCGACCAGGACGGCAAGCCCGTGCCCGGAGTGGCGCCAGCCGCGAAACAAATGGGCGCGCGTGTGGCAAAGAATATCCTCGCGCGCATCGCCGGCAACAAGACCACGCCGTTCCACTACACGGACTTCGGTGCGTTGGCGACCATCGGCCGGCATTCGGCCATCGCGCAGCTGCCCAATCTGCGTTTTTCCGGCTTGTTCGCCTGGTGGTTCTGGCTCGCGCTCCACATCTATTTCCTGATCGGATTCCGCAGCCGGCTCATCGTGCTCATCAACTGGGCCTGGGCCTATTTCACGTACGCGCGCGGGGCGCGCATCATCCTCGGCAACGAAGTAGGGAAAGATCATGGCCGCGAAAAAGAAAGCAGCGCCTAAGTCCGCGAAAGCAAAGCGCAGTCCGAAGCTGGCCCCGAATGCGGTCAAGCGCGGGCTGTCGGCCACCGAAGTGGCGTTGGCGCTCGACCATGAAGACATCGCCGCCGTGGTCGAGCTGGTCCGCAATGCGGGTGGCGCTCCGCTCGGCGCCTATCGCGAACCGCTGGGCGGCCGCCCGTTGCTGCTCGCATCGTTGCCGTTCAGCGCCGTGCAGCCGACTCCTTTTCAGCGCGATCTTTCGCCCACCCACGCCAAGAAACTGGCCGCTGCCATCGAAGCCACGGCCGCGTTTCTCGATCCACTCATCGTCGTGCGCGGCGAAGACGGGCGCTTCTGGACGCCGAATGGCCGCCATCGCCTGGCCGCCGCGAAGGTGCTGGGCCTCAAGCAGATCACGGTGCTCATATCGCCCGATGAGACGCTCTCATACCGCATCCTCGCGCTGAACACGGAGAAGGCACACAACCTCAAGGACAAGAGCCTCGAGGTGGTGCGCATGGCGCGCAACCTCGCCAAGCGTCAACCCACGCGCACCGAAGCCTCGCTCGCGGCAGAGTTCGAAGCCGCGGAGTTGCTGACGCTCGGGCTGGTATACGAGCAGAACCTGCGTTTCGGTGGCGGTGCCTACAGCCCGGTGCTCAAGAAGGTAGATAGGCTGACTACCAGGGCACTGCCGGTTGCGCTGCGGGAACGCTCTGCCTACGCCTCGCGCCTGCAGGAGATAGATACGGAAGTGAAGCGAATCGTCGCGGAGCTGCAGGCTCGCGGCATGAAATCGCCCTACCTTCGCAGCTACGTCGTGGCGCGCATCAACCCGGTGCGTTTTCACAAGATGAAGGCCGGGGACAAG
>Ga0190271_10001927_pt1 | contig 12224 bp, 6 predicted proteins | sample Popmic356T_FD_133747 | JGI IMG/M metagenome (GOLD analysis project Ga0190271, IMG submission 133747) | Populus adjacent soil microbial communities from riparian zone of Weber River, Utah, USA - 356 T | ecosystem: Environmental > Terrestrial > Soil > Riparian zone | place: USA: Utah | collected...
CTGTCTCCCGGCTGGGCCTCCACGCTGGTCGTGCTGGGCGCGACCGTCGTTGTCGCTGTCCTGCGCGGCATCGCCCGTTTCGCCTGGCGGCGCCTCACTCCTCCGGAGCACACGCTGGTCGTCGGCGTCGGCGCCTCGGCTGACGCGATCGCTCGCAAGATCGAGCTCTTCGACGACATGCATCTGGATCTGAGGCGGGTTGAGAGCCCGGAAGAGCACCTCGACCGCCGCAACGGCGACGAGCAGGCCGCGATGGAGCGCGCGCTGGCCGGAATCGATCGGGTCGTGCTGGCTTGGTCGGAGGCGGACCCGGCGTTCATCGAGCGCCTCCTCGGCCACTGCCGTCGTCTCGAGGTCAAGCTCAGCGTCGTCTCCTCGTTCCGCGGCCGAGCGCGACCGGCGCTACGGCTCTCTCAGGTCGCCGACCTGCCGGTGCTCGAGTACAACACCTGGGACGTGCCGCGCTCGACGGCGGCGCTCAAGCGGGGCTTCGACATCGTCATCGCGGTCCTGGCGCTGGTCGTGCTGGCGCCGGTATTCGCCGCGATCGCGCTCGCGACCAAGCTCGACGACGGCGGTCCGGTCTTCTTCCGGCAACGCCGGGCGGGCCGGAGGGGCGAGCCGTTCACCATGGTCAAGTTCCGCTCGATGGACGTCGACGCGGAGGAGCGCCTGCCGGGGCTTGTTGACCTCGAAGCCCTGCCGGATCCGATGTTCAAGCTCCGGCCCGATCCCAGGATCACGAGGGTCGGCCGGTTCCTGCGGCGCTTCAGCCTCGACGAGCTGCCGCAATTGATCAACGTGGTCCGCGGCGACATGAGCCTCGTGGGGCCCAGGCCGGAAGAGGTGCTGGTCGCCGACCGCTACCGGGCGGAGCATCGGTTCCGGCTCGCGGTCAAGCCCGGGGTCACCGGTCCGATGCAGGTCTTCGGCCGGGGCGAGCTCTCGTTCGAGGAGCGGATGGCGGTGGAGATCGACTACGTCGAGAACATCTCGATCACGCGCGATATCTGGCTGCTGGCGCAGACGCTTCCCGCGGTCGCCAAGGGGACCGGCGCCTTTTAGTGGAGGCTCGCCCGGAACGGCTCACCCGCCGTCATGGATCTGGGCACTCGCCCCGATGACTCGGCTCCGCTGCCTGGGGGTCCTCCTCGCCTTCAACGACGGCGACCTGCTCGAGGAGTCGATCACCCATCTCCTCGGGCAACACCACGACCTGATCGTGTGGGACCACGGCTCGACCGACCAGACCGCGGAGATCTTGGAGCGGTTCCGAAGCGACTGCCTCGAGATCCGGCGGGTGCCACGCGACTTCGACTTCTACGAGCTCTACCCGGAGATGTCGCGCCATCTGATCTCCCGGCACATCCGCGATTACGACTGGATCTCCTGGCCGGACCAGGACGAGTTCCTCGAGGGGCCGAACCGTGAGCGCTCCTACCACGATTACCTTCTCGAAGCCCACGACGCCGGTGTCGATTGGATCGAGTTCGACAACTTCAACTACTGGTTCACGGACGAGGACGACCCTGAGATCTCCGTTCCAACCGAGCGCATTCGCCGCTACGCCCTACGAGCCGACTGTCCGCCGCGGATCCGCTCGTGGCGAGCCGGTCGCACCAATATTCGGGTCTTCAACCACAATCCCCTCGAGGGGACGCCGGCTCCGCGCCGATTCAGGCTCCGCCACTACCCGATGCGCTCGCCCGAGCAGGCCCGCGCCAGGGTCCTGCGCGACCGCGCCGGCCTGCGGCGCGGGAGCATGAACTTCCACTACGAGAACATGGAGCGCAGATTGGATTCGTTGATGATTTCGGCGACGGCGCTCCACTACGACGACCGGCAGACGGACCTGAACCCCGACCCGATCTTCGACTGGAGTGAGCTGTACGGCGGCGCGCCGGAAGGGAGCCTGAGGTGAGCGAGGGGCGCGCCGACTCGGAAGACCTGGCGCACCGCGACAATGAGGCCTACTGGCTCGAGCGACATCGGAGGCTCCAGCGCAACCTAGCCGCCGTTGGTGACATCTCGAGCTCCGAGGAGCGCAACCTCGAGCTCTACGCTCGCAAGAAGCGGAGGGTTGCCGACCTTCTGCGGGAGCTCGTTGGTCTCGACCTTACGGGCGTTTCTGTGCTTGACGCCGGCTGTGGCATCGGAATGATCGCGGAAATGCTCTATGTGCTGGGAGCCGACGTCAGCGGCGTTGATGCTTCGCCGATCGCCATCGAGGAAGCACGGCATCGGTGCCCCGCAGGCGACTTCAGGTCGGAGTCGCTGCTCGATTTCCGCTTCGAGAAGCGCTTCGACCTGACACTGTGCATCGATGTCCTCTACCACGTTGTCGACGACCGGAACTGGCGTGTCGTCCTCGGCAACCTGGTCGCCCATACGAAGCAGGGCGGTTCTCTCGTTCTTCTCGATCAGCACAAGGATGAGATCCAGAGTCCTGCGTCCCACGTCAGGTTCCGAACGAAGACCCTGTATCGGGATGCCATGTCGGACATGAACGTCCAGGACGTCACACCGCCTGATCAGGAGATCTTTCTCGTCTATCGCGTCGGAGGAATCCCCGCGTAGCTAGGTCCCGCTTCGTACCGGCCTGCCCACGAATAGGCGCTCGCGCGCGAGCAACCCATGGCGTCGGGTCGATTCTGCTCCGAGCAGTTCCGGATACGGCACGTCCGTCACGTCGAATCCCGCAGCCCGAACCCGCTCCGGGAAGTCTTGGCCGTACTTGCGCACGTGGTCGTCTTGGCCGAAGACGCGTTCTCGTTCCTTCGGATCCACGATCGAGGGGTCCTCGAGGGTGCGCCCGTCCGGGGTTCCCAGAATCGGAACCAGGATCAGAGCGAAGCCGTCGGCCCGGGTGACCCGGGCGAGCTCGCGCATCGCCACGTGGTCGTCCGGAACATGCTCGAGAACGTGGCTGATGATCACGCAATCGAAAACGTCATCGCGGAAGAGGAGATCCTCGATGTCCATGCGGATAGAGACGTTGGAGCGCACGATGTCAGTGGTCACATATTCGATATTCGTGTGCCGTTCGAACACGGCGGTGAGCGCCGGCTCCGGCGCGAAATGAAGCAGCCGGACCGGCCCCGTGAGGATTCGCGTTTCGTCTCGCAGGTAGAGGAACATCGCGCGGTGTCGCTCCAGGCTGTTGCAGCGCGGGCAACGAGCATTTGGACGTGGTACGCGCCCGGCCGGTTGGAACTCACGGCCCGTCCATCCGCAGAGCGGACAGGTCACCAGGGCATCGTCCGCGGCCTTTCTAGACAGAGGGAGCCTCGGTCTCGGCCGATGCTGAGAGGTCTCGGCGGGCGACAAGGATGCCGGTGGGCGCAAACCTGACCGCTTGACTCGTGAACGAGATCGGAGCCACCGCGAATCCTGCACGGTCGAACGCCGCCACGCCCTCGTTGTCCCCGCTCTGGTCGGAAAATGGTCGGCCAACGATGGCGACGCCGCCGTTTGCGATCGCGCCGGCGATCGCGTCGACGGCCTTGGGCGCGCCCGCGCGGGCCAGCCGGGGCGCATCGGCGATGACGACGTCGTGAGTGTCCAGGCGGCCGTCGAGCTCGCCCTCCGTTATCCGGGTCAGCACGAACATTCGCTCCAGCTCCGCCGCGACGGCCTCGTCGGGCAGGGTCGCGACGCAGCTCAAACGACGATAAGGCAACGAAGAGCGGGCGAGGTATCGATAGAGCGTGCGACCGAATGGCGTCGAGCCGCAACCGTGGCAGACGTCCTCCGGCGTCTCGTCGTCCCGGAGAGGGCCGCCTACGGAGCCGCAGACATTGCAGAACGATGATCGGCCGGTGGCCACCTCCATCGCAAGCTGCACCGAGTCCATCGAGAGGGGATGCGCCGCGAGCGTGGTTTCGTCGAGGTGAGCCAGGAGGCGCGGACGAGTCTTCCTCGTCACCGACGGAATCTGATCAACGCGTCCGAGCTTCCAGCCGTGACTCTCCAGGAGATAGCTGTACTCGATGTCCACCGCGTCCTGTGACACCACTTCGCTGAAGGCGCCGCATCGGGTGAACGCGGTCCGGCGGAGCGCGAACAAGCCACCCTGCACATGGAAGAACTCGCGGTCGGGGTATCCCTCGGCGAACTCCTTGTTGCGGAAGCCCTTGAACCAAGGTTGCCGCGTGTAGTCCGCGCCCGTGGGGAACGCGGGAGAGCTGACGGGGTGACCCGCCAAGCCAACGTCGGGATGCTCACGGAGGTGTCGTACGAACTGTCGCTCCCAGCCTGGCCGCAGGACGAATCCCTCGTTGCTGCACACGTACAGCAGGAACTCGCTTCGCGCGTCGCGGAAGGCGCGGTTGACGGCCGGGCCCCAGTAAGCATTCTCCTCGAGCAGGATCAATGACGTGTTGGCGCGGCCCTCGACCGCACGAACGAGGGCGCTGGTGAAGGTGGCGGCGCTGCCGTTGTCGACCACGGTCAGCCGGAAGCCGGTCGTCGTGAGCTCGTGGACGCGGCGCATTATCTCCAGCGTCGTTTCCTGTGCGTCGATGTCCCCATCCGGGTTGTAGGTGACCATCGCGATGTCCAAAGGGGGCCGTTCCCAGGCATCCAGAAGCGCTTCGATGACCAGCTCGAGGTTCCAATCCTCCGAAACGGTGCGCATCGCCCGGTGGATGACGCCGTCGAGGGTTGCCCGGTCGAGGCTCAGGACCTCGATGATCTTGTGTGCGAGCGCCTCTGGCTCTCGAGGAGGGACGACGAACCCGGTGATGCCGTCGCGCACGATCTCGGGGATCGATGAGACATCCGTTGAGACCACAGGTACACCCGCGAGCATGGCCTCCCCGAGCACGGTGGGCAGCCCATCCATGTCACCGTTCGAATCGACCACGCTCGGAGCCACGAACACATCGGCCGTCTGGAGCGCGGCACGGACGCCCTGGGGGTCATCCAGAGGGCCGGCAAAGCGCACGTGATCGGCGCCGAGCTGCGCGGCCAACGCCCGATACTCGTCCTCGAGAGGTCCGTAGCCGTAAATACGGATCTCTGCCTGATCCCTCAGGAGCGCTCCTGCGCGGATCAGATCGTCGATCCCCTTCTTCTCCACGAACCTGGCAATGCAGACCACGGTCCGCCCCCTCTCGGTGAGCCGTCTTTCGATGCTTTCCGGTGACGCCACGCTGTGCTCGCTCCCGATCCCAGGACGTGCGATGGCGAGCTTCTCAGGCGGGACACCGCGCTCCGAGAGGAAGCGGAGGTGGTGCTCGCCGGGCGCAAAGACTCTGACGCAGAGTTCGTCGGCAGCGATCTCGGCGATGCGATTGCGCTCGATGTTCGACCGGTGGAAGATGTCGACCGCGTGCACCATGAACGTGAAGGGCACGCCGGCAGCCACGGCGGCCGGGTAGGCGAGCCTGGTGACGGCCGGGTACGCGAAGTGGCTGTGGATGATCGTGCGTTTGTGTGCCCTGATCTGCTCGGTCAGGTGCTCCGCGTTCTCCACCCGGTGCGTCGGCACATCGAAATCAAGCTCGGCCGCACGGTCGGGTTCAACGTGGGAGTAGACATGTACGTCGTAGCCGGCCAGACTCAAGGCCCGGATCTCGGCCAGGACGAAGCTCTGTGAGAGAGCCGGGTAGTCCCAGAGCACATAGCCGATCCGGGGCGGCGCCAGGCCCGCGTAAACCTGCTCGTGGGCGAAGCGGCGGCGCACGATCGCGGCGTTCTCCTCGAAGCTGGCGGTGTGGGTGACGCGGTTCCCCTCCTCGCCGGCGTAGTAGTCGAGCAGGCCGTATGGCACGGCGGCGGGCGGGTAGCACGCCGTGTAGCGGAGGACGAGCTCCCAGTCCACAAGGCGCGTCATCGACTCGTCGAAGCCCCCGAGCTGCTCGAAGACGCGGCGGCGGTGAACGAACGAGTTCAGGTCGATGTAGTTGCGAGCGAGGAGCCGAGCACGGTCGTAGCGATTGAACCTCGGGAGCGCGGCTTCCTGGCCGTCCCGCCGGAGATTGAGGCCGCAGTACGCGGTGGCTGCGTCGTCGTGCTCCGCGAGCTCCCCCGCCATCAGCAGCAGGAAGTGCTCATGCCAGAGGTTGTCCGAGTCGAGATACGCGATCAGGTCGCCGCCGGCGACCCGCAGGGCCACGTTGCGGGCGCCTGATGGGCCGCGCCGCTCGTCGCTTCGCAGGTAGCGCAGCCGACCGGTCTCGAGCTCCGCGCCGAACTCGGTGCGCAGCATCGATTCCGTCTCGTCCGTGCTCCCGTCGTCGCTCACGATGACCTCGAGCGGCTGGTACGACTGCCCGAGCGCCGAACGCAGCGCGTCCGGCAAAACGGACGCCCGGTTATGGGTGGGCACGACCACCGAGACCGAGAGCGGCTTCGCCTCCAAGCATGTGCGCGCCGCCTCGACCGCCGATGCCGGGGGCTCCGGCACGGCGGTCTGGTCCGGCTCCCCGGCCGGCGTCCACTCCGAGCTTGCGAGAGGGGGCGGGAGCGGACGATCTGAGGCCGCCGTTGCCTCGCCGGTGCCGCCGGAACGGTAGTAGTGGTAGAGCGGGTTGACGCCGCTGCCCCGAAGGCCCGGATGCCGGCCGAAGTAGGCGGCCGTGTCGAACCAGGAGTTGGGGTTCCGCCCGCCGCGCGCGCCGTGTTCGATGTAGTGCATCAACGGGTTCATCCCGGCGGCCGCGACATCCGGGTACCGGCGCAGGTATCCCGGCGAGTCGAAGAGGCCGGAGCGGCGGAGCACAAGGAACTCCCGAACATTGCGGCGCCGCCCGGTCGACCGCGGATTCACGAGCCACGAGCCGAGCTGGCGCGCGGAGCGATAGCGCTGCCCCAGCCCCGAGGCCTGCATCTCGGCGATTGCCTGATGGGTCTCGTGCAGCTCCCGCTGCAGCTCCGCTTCGCGCTGACGCGCGGCGGACGCCCGAGCCTCGGTCTTGCGGCGAAGCTCGTCGACACGCGCCGCAAGCGATCCCAGCTGAACGCGCATCTCCTCTTGCGCTTTGCGAGTGTCTTCGAAGCTGACTCGCTCCCGATCGAGGCGGTCGCGAAGCGCTGCCGTCTCGAGCTTCGATTCCGCCAGTACCTCGCCGTATGCCAGGTCGGCTTCCGCGAGCGCGGCGTTCACGGCGTCCAGCCGCTCGGTGTCCGGCGCCTCTTTGGAGTCGCAGGCGTGGAGCAGCACGGCGTACGCCTCCTGCACCCAATCGACGATGTCGTCGCGTGCGTTGAGCTCATCGATCGAGAACTCATGGTGGCGCTGTTCGGCGGACAGGCTGCGACCGATCTCCGCGGACACGCGATGACCGGTCCGTGTCCACTCCAGGCCCAAGCGGGAGGAGACCTCGTCCGCCGTTGCTCGCCAGTTACGAAGGAGTCCGGCATACGACACCAGCACCCGGCGCTGCTCTCGGGTCTCGCGCTCGGCGTCGAGCGTGTGACGAAGCCAAAGGAGCAGGCCCTTGGAATGGCCGAATCCGTCGCGATGGGCGAGTGACGCGGCGACCTCCAGCGGGTTGCGCAACGCCAGCAGGAACCCGGCGTCCACCCCGAGGTCGTTGAGCACGCCTACCCAGAGCGGCACGAGACGGCAGATCCGCGGATCCTTGACAACGAACGGATCCGAGCCGGGGTACTCCTCGCGTACGAGGGAAACGAGGCGGGACCGGTATTCGTCTGCTGCGTTCGTTTCGAGCCATGAAGCGGGAAACGGGGAAACGTCGTCCCATGAGCTTCCGGCGGACTGCAGCAGCTCCTGGTGCAGCCACCTGATCGGGTCCGACTCCCCCCAATGCCCGAGCTCATTTCCCCTGCTCGGTCCCATCGGGTTATTCGGCAGCACCAGCCCGAGGAGCGAGAGCATCCGTGCGAGCGCTGACGTCCCACTGCGATGCATGCCCAAAACGACCACCGCGCGGCGCTGCGACACAGGCCCGTCGGCGCTCCCTGCCGGACTCGGTTCGGGATCGGCTTCCAGTCCGCTACCCACAGTGATGACGAGGCTACCCGGGCGGGATTGCAAGGATGACCCAGTGAGGAGCGTCTCCCTCTCGTAGATTGGGACGAGCACATGGGGACAATCGTCATCCACGCTGGAATGCCGAAAGCGGGCTCGTCCGCGGTGCAGCATTGGTTGGCTGCGAATGCCAAGCGCCTTCGCCGCAAGCATGGCATCACGCTCGCGGTGGCCGCAGCGGCCGACCCGATTCGGGTTCGCGAGTTCGACGGAACGGGTTCCATCAATTCACACGCGTTGGGGCAGGGGATGAGGAAGGGGGAGGAGGCCTGGGCCACAGCTCTGGACCGGTTCTTTTCGGATCTGCGAATGCTTGGCCGGAAACATCCGTTTCTGTTGCTGACAAGCGAAACCTTCGACGTGCCACTGTCGCGCGCCGACGAGAGCTTCCTGGTCGGGCTCGACGGGCTCGCAGCCGAGCACCGAGTCCTGGTCTCGTCCTATGTCCGGCCGCAGCACACCGCGATGGAGGCGGCCTGGCGCCAATGGGGGTTCCGATACGGCGTGACCCCCTCGGCATACCTGCGGCGCCGGGCCCGTCGGCTCCACTCCGCAGCGACTTATGAGAGCGTCCGCACGCTCGCTCCACGAGTGTTCTTCAAGCCCCGACCATTCCGTGTCGACCTGCTTGACGAGGGCGACATCGTGGTCGACTTCGCTCGTCGCAATCTCGAGATCGAAGTTCCGCCCGGCAAAGCGCCTCCGATCAACCAAGGGCTCCCGCTTGAGCTTGTGAACCTCCTGCGCTCCGCCCCGGCGGGGATGTTCTGGTCATCGGTGCACGACAACGAGAACTTGCGACAGATCAAGACGCTCTTCAAGGATGTTCAGATCCCCGAGTCCGCGGAGGTACGGCGGTCGCGTCTGATTCTGCAGGACTTCTGCCATCGGACGTTCGAGGCGGGGAATCGCGAGCTGATCCGGAAGCTGGGGTGGGCGACCACGGAGTTCGTTCCCCCGCCGGACGAGCCAGTCATGGGCGAGCTCGAAGACCTGGATGAGCTGTGGTCCCCGAACGCTTCAGCCTCCGAACTGGAGATCCTGTTCGACTCCATCGCCCGGGCTTTGAACGCTCCGCGGCGCAGCCGCAAAGGCTGGAACGTGAGCAGCGTTCCGCGGAGGGCTCGGGAGAGCCTCGGCCTATCCTCTGCGCCGATGGCGCGCCGGGAGAACGCGATCGAGGTCCGTGAAGTCTCCAAGGCGTTCCGGATCCCCGTCAACCGTGCGATGACGCTCAGGCACCGCGTGCTGCATCCGCTCGAACGTCGGCAGTATCGATCCCTCCGCGCCTTGGAAGACGTCTCGTTCGACGTCGAACAGGGGGAGTTTTTCGGCATCGTGGGCCGCAACGGTTCCGGCAAGAGCACCCTGCTCAAGCTGATCGCGAGCATCTACAGGGCGGACGGGGGGACGATCAGAGTCGCGGGACGCATGGCGCCGTTCATCGAGTTGGGCGTCGGCTTCAACCCGGAGCTGAGCGCTCGCGACAACGTGGTCCTCAACGGGGTGATGATGGGATTGACCCCCCGCGAGGCGCGCCGCCGGTACGACGAGGTGATCGAGTTCGCCGAGCTCGAGGAGTTCACCGAGCTCAAGCTGCGCAACTACTCGTCGGGGATGCGGGTGCGGCTCGCGTTCGCCGTGATGGTCCAGGTCGACGCCGACGTGATGGTGATCGACGAGGTCCTGGCGGTGGGCGATGCGTCGTTTCAGGAACGCTGCGCCGAGACCTTCGCGCAGCTCATCGATCGGGGGAAGACGATCGTGCTCGTGACCCACTCGATGGCCAATATCAGGCAGTACTGCCACCGTGCGCTGCTGCTGGAGGCGGGGCGCATCGACACGATCGGGGATCCAGCCGAGGTCGCGGACCGGTACACGGAGGTCAACTTCGCCCATCAGAAGCTCGGCCGCGGGCTTCGCAAGCCGGGTGATCCTCGGGTCCCGCGGCCCGAGCCGCTGCTGCTGGCCCGGATCACCGACGCCTGGATCGAGGGCCGTGATCGCGAGCGCACAAGCTCGGTCGAGCGGCGGGAGGCTATCGAGCTTCGGGCCGAGGTCGAGCTCGAGACGAACCTCGGCAAGGCTTGGTTTGCGTTGGAAATCTGGAGGGCTGGAGGGGGCAGGCTTTTCGCGCCCGCCTCGCCCCAGCTGGATGTCGGCGATCAACTCTCCGCCGGCGAGCGAGTGGTCATCGCCGCGACGATCGAGAACCGGCTCACCCCGGGCAGGTATCGGCTCAATTGCGGGCTTTCCCTCCGAGGACAGGGGCGCGAGGTGCCCGTCACCCCGGTGTTCGGAGTCGCGTTCGAGGTGACCGGACCGCGGATCCCGGGCTCGTTGACCGACTTCAAGCACGACGTCCGAATCGAGCCCTCTGTCCGTGCAGACGTGGTGCGATCGTGACCCCGCCGGCCGAGCCCGCTGCGCTCGAGCTCCGCACCATCCGCGGGCCGTCGGCGTTCGGCGGGGACTCCCGGCGTTTCTGGAACCTGGTCCGGCTGACCGCCGCCGCGGACTTCAAGACGCGGTACTTGAGCTCCTGGTTGGGGTACGCATGGAGCCTGCTCCGCCCGCTGCTCTTCTTCGGCGTCCTCTACCTGGTGTTCACGAGGGTAATCCGCTTCGGGGACCAGGTGGAGAACTACGCCGCGCTTCTGCTGTTCAACATCATGCTCTTCCAGCTCTTCCAGGACGCGACGGTCTCGGCCGTCCGTTGCGTGGTTCAGCGCGAGAGTTTCGTACGCAAGATGCAGTTCCCCCGCATCGTGGTTCCCCTCTCGGTGGTGCTGAACGCAAGCCTGACCGCGCTGATGAACCTGGTCGCGGCGCTGATACTGATCGTCGCGATCGGGGTCGAGCCACGCTGGACGTGGCTGCTGCTCCCGGTGATCCTCGCGGCCCTGCTCGTGTTCACGACCGGAGTTTCTCTGGCGCTCGCGGCGCTCTACCCGCGTTTCCGGGACATCGACCAAATCTGGAGTGTCGCCGTGCGCGCCCTGTTTTACGCGAGCCCGGTCCTCTATCCGATCGAGTTCGTGCCGGAGTCATGGCGCGCGCTGGTAGCCGCCAACCCGCTGACGCCCATCCTCGAACAGGCGCGGATCTGGGTCATCGATCCCTCCGCCCCCGACCTCGTCGAGACGGCGGGCAGCGCGGCGGCGCTGCTGATCCCCGTCGCGATCTTCGTCGGGGTGTGCGCCGTCGGCTTCTGGCTGTTCGAGCGCGAGGCCCCGCGGGTGGCGGAGGCGCTCTAGCGTCTGACCCTCTCGCAGTCGCGCTTCACGCGGTCGCCCCTGGCGCCGCGCACCCGATCCTTGCCGGCGCCGCACCGCACCCGCTCGCGGCGCTGGCCCTCGGAGTTGATCCGGTCCTTCCCGCCCCCGCCGCTGAAGTCGTCCTTGCCGCCCTTGCCGGCGAGCCGGTCGGCGCCGCCGTTCCCGTTCAGGACGTCGGCGCCGCCGGTCCCCACCAAGACCTCGGCGGCGCGGGTACCGCGGAACACCAGACGGCCCTGGCCGTCGGTCGAGCAGCTCACGCTGGGGGTGGTGCCCGCGGGGCAGGTCGGGGCCGGCTCGCAGGGCGCGCCGCCGACGGTGACCTGGCGGGTGACGAGGCCACCGGGCCGGTCGATCCGAAGCTCGAAAGTCCGGCTCTCGTTACAGGCGCCTCCGGAGACGGCGGTCACGTCAGTCTCGGGCCGCGGCGTGGGGTCGCCCGCGAGCGCCGTCGAGGAGGCGCGCGCGGCGCTCCAGGAGAGGTGAGCCACGCCGGGCGCGACGGGCACGAACCGCGTCGGGGCGGCCATGAACGAGGTGAAGTCGGGGGCCCGCTGGGAGTTCCCCGCGGTGCGATCGGCCGCGCCCTCGGTCAGCGTCGCCGCGTTGAACGCGGCGGCGGTGGTGTAGCTCGGGTTGGGGGCGGTGCCGGCGCTTCGGTAAATCGGGGTCGGCACCGAATCGCCGAACTCGTTGTCGGAATAGACGAGCTCGGTCTGTTCGAACTCCTGCTCGGCGATCTGCCACGAGGAATTGTCGGCGATCACGTTGCCGCGGACGGCCCCGTCCGCGATGGTCCCGGAACCACCCTCGAGGTTCACCACCAGGCCGCCGCCACGGTTCGGGTCCGGCTCGAGCGCCTGGTTTCCGTACAGCCGGGAGTTCGTCAGCCGGAGCGTCGGGCTCCCGCCCCCGGTGATGAAGATCCCGGCGGCCGACTGGGGGGTCAC
>Ga0190271_10001928_pt1 | contig 12220 bp, 11 predicted proteins | sample Popmic356T_FD_133747 | JGI IMG/M metagenome (GOLD analysis project Ga0190271, IMG submission 133747) | Populus adjacent soil microbial communities from riparian zone of Weber River, Utah, USA - 356 T | ecosystem: Environmental > Terrestrial > Soil > Riparian zone | place: USA: Utah | collected...
GCTGGGCTCGGAGATCGCAGGCGAGCTCGACGGGGCACGCGTGATGGGATTCGTCGCGAGCGGCGGCGGAGGTGGCGGCTATGCCGAGCGCGTGGCGGTCGAACAGCACTGGCTCCTGCCTGTCCCCGCGAACGCGAGCTTCGCCGAGGGCGCCTCGTTTCCGATGGCGTTCCTCACGGCCTGGATCCCGCTCTCCGAGCTCGTGCGGATCGCATTCGGCGCGCGAGTGCTCGTCACCGCGGCCGCCGGCGCGGTCGGGACGGCGGCCGTTCAAATCATCAAGACGCTCAACGGCGCGCCGGTCGCCGCAGTGGGCAGCGCCGCGAAGCGCGACCTCCCGCTCTCGCTCGGTGCGGTCGAGGCCGTGACGTACGAGGAGATCGGCGGGCTCGAGCCGGTCGACGTCGTGTTCGACCTCGTGGGCGGCGACGTGTTCGCCGAGTCGCTGGGGCTCCTGAAGTCGATGGGCACCGCGATCGCAGTCGGCTATGCAGGCGGGATGTGGCAGCCGGTCGATCCGGCTCGACTCGTCGGTCGCAACATCGGCATCCACGGCTTCTACCTGGGGCGGCTCATGGGTCGCGACCCGGAGCTCGTCCGCCGCGCCGGCAACGACGTCCTCAAGCTCTGGGAGGGTGGCGCGGTGAGGCCGGTCGTCGGCGTCGAGCTCCCGCTCGAGGAGGCCGCCGAGGCGCATCGCCTCGTCGAATCCAGACAATCGACAGGAAAGGTCGTGCTGATTCCGTGACTGCTCTCGTGACAGGCTCCGCCGGAGGTATCGGCCGGGCGATCGTGACCAAGCTCCGGGCCGAGGGGTTCGAGGTGAAGGAGCTCGACCTCGTGACGGGCTTCGACGTCTCCGACCCGGAGGCGTGGGAGCACATCGGCTCGGTCGATCTCGCGTGCCTCAACGCCGGCGTGCTCACGGGGTCCGACGACATCGCGGCGATGACCGACGCGCAGTACCGCCGCGCGCTCGGCGTGAACGTCGACGGCGTCGTATACGGGGTCCGCCGGCTCGACCGCGTGATGCCGAAAGGGAGCACGATCGTCGTCACCGCGTCGCTGGCCGGACTCGTGGGTATCCCCGACGACCCGATCTACGGCCTGACGAAGCATGCCGTCGTCGGCTTCGTGCGCTCGGTTGCGCCACAGCTCGCGGAGCGCGGCATCCGGATCCAGGCCGTCTGCCCCGGCTGGGCCGACACGGCGCTCACGCCGCCCGAGTTCAAGAAGGATCTCGAGGATCGCGGCTACCGCCTGCTCTCGGCCGAGGCCGTCGCGGCCGGCGTGTGGGCCGCGTACCAGAGCGAGGGCACGGGCGAGGCGTGGGTCATCCAGCCCGGACGTGACCCGCTCCACTACGAGTTCAAGGGCGTGCCTGGACCGCGCTGACGGGCGCGTAAGGATTCCCGCGCGAGCGGGTTGTACGGACGTCAAGCCACTCCCAAGGAGGGACACGATGTCCGGCAAGCACTTCCTGACCGCACTCCTCACCACCGTCGTCGCCGTGCTGTCGCTGGCGGCCACCGCGGTGAGCGCACCGCCGCCGACCTTCGGGACCGGCCCGTCGACCGCGATGGAGATGCGGCAGCACATCCTCGACGCGCTGACCGGCAAGGCGACGGGGTTCGCGTACGCGATCGTCAAGGACGGTCGGCTCGTCGTCGGCGAAGGCGTCGGCAAGGCCAGGATCGGCCGTGACGGCGACCTGAACATGACGCGCAGCTCCCGCCTCAACGTCATGAGCGTCACCAAGACGACGACCGCAGTCGCGATCCTGCAGCTCCTCGACCAGCTCAACCTGTCGGTCGACAGCAAGATCGACCCGTGGCTTCCCACCGAGTGGGTGAAGGGTCTCGGCATGTGGGGGAGCAACGGCCTCTCGTTCCGGCACCTGCTCACGCACACCTCGGGGCTCGGTCAGGCCTACGACACGCTCAAGGCGATGAACCCCGAGAGCGCCGAGTCATGGGGCAACGACTGGGACGGGCTCGAGTTCGTCGTCTCGAACGGCGCGACCCCGAACTCGGCGTACAGCTACAAGAACGCCAACTACGCGCTTCTCCGCATCATGCTCCCGAAGCTCTGGAAGGCGACCCCGAATCACCCCGGGATCAACGTGATCAACGAGGTGAACGTCGGCATCTGGTACCTCGCCTACGTCCAGCAGCGCGTGTTCGCGCCTGCCGGCGTGAGTGGTGTCACGTGCTCGGAGCCGAACGACGCGACCGCGGTTCTCGTCTACCAGGCGCAGAACACGCGCGCCGGGGGCAAGCTGCTCGAGGTGAACCCACCCGACCTCGACGGTTGCGGGGGCCACGCCAACCTGCACCTCTCCGCGCTCGACCTGGCGAAGTTCATGGCGCACCTGACCCACGGCTCGCTCCTCGACGCCGGTCAGCGGTCGCTCATGGACTCCGCCCGGCTCGGCTGGAACAAGGACTCGAACAAGACCGGCTCGACCGGGATCTACTGGCACGGCGGCGACGGCTTCTGGACGAACGGGAGCGTCAAGCGTGAGGTACACGCCTGCGTCATGAAGTTCCCGGGGAACATCCAGGCGACGCTCGTCGTCAACTCGAACATCACCTCGGGCACGTACCAGTGCACGATCCTGCGCAACGCCTACGACCAGGCGATCGCGTAAAGCCCCGCGACACTACGACGACGACGGGCCGGCCGCGAGCCGGCCCGTCGCGTTGCCGGCGGACCGTTAGTGGCAGGTCGCCGAGCCTGCGTCGGTGAACGAGCCGACGGCCGGCCGGAAATGCCACGCGTAGGCGTTCGCGCCGAGCGTGAGCTCGAGCACGCCAAAGCTCGACGCGTCGCGCACCTCGCTGTTCGGCTCGACGCGCGGGAACATCCGCAAGCTGTGGCCACCGGTGCCGACGACGAACTGGCGGAGTCCGCGCGCGTCGTCGCGGCGGCCGTTCGCGTCCTGCGGCGCGAAGCGCTCGTAGTCGTGGTCGTGCCCGACGAGAACGAGGTCGGCCCCGGCGTCGTAGAGCGCCTGCCAGAACGCGCGGTAGGTGCGGTCGCTGCCGTGCAGGCCCGAGGAGTAGCGCGGGTGATGCCAGTACGCGAGCGTGCACCGCGCAGGGCTCGCCGCCAGGTCGGCCCGGAGCCACGCTTCCTGTGCCGACCCCTCGCCGCAGCCGCCGACCTCGGCACAGTTGGAGTTGAGCGCGATGACGTGCCAGCCACCGACGTCGAAGCTGTAGTAGCCCGTGGCCGGGTCTCCGGCCGAGTCGCCGAAGTACCTGAAGTAGCCGGTCGCTCTGTCGTCTCGGTACTCGTGATTGCCCGGCACAGGCCGCGTGATCTCCTTCACGCGGCCCCACGACGGATCGTAGGACCGGAGGAACTTCGAGTAGGCGCCGTCCTCGTACTGAATATCCCCGAGGACGAGCACGACGTCGTAGCTCGCTCGCGCGAGCACGTCCGACGTCGTCTGCTGTCCGCACTCGAGGCCTCGATCAGCTCCGTCTCGGAACGAAGGGCTCTCCGGATCGCACGCGATATCGCCCGCCGCGCCCACCTTCACGCCCGTGACGGATGAGCCCGCCGCGAAGGACGTCACCGTAGGTCGCTCGGCCGGCTCCGTGAGCACCGCGGCGATCCCAAGAACAGCCGCCGCGCAGCCGACGACCAGCGCCCGGAGGGGATGCGAGCCGTACGCGCTCACTCACGCGCGACGGAGCCGGTACCAGTGCTCGTCTGGTCTCAGAAGCAGTTCGAGGATCTTCGGGGGATGAAAGTGCGAGGCCTCTACATCGGTCACCGTCCATCCCGGGAAGGCCGACTCGACGTCGGCGCGACTTGCCCCTCGGATCAGCGGTCTCCTGCGTCTTGGCCAGACCAGCAACAGCACCGTGGCGTCGGGGGCCGCCACAGCATCGACCTCGCGGCCCATCGCCTCACGCTGCCCGCTGTCAAGACCGTGGAACGTCCCCGTGTCCAGGATCAACTGGAAGTCGGAGCCAGCCTCGGACTCCCGTAGCGCAGTGACGTCGCCGTGGACGAGGCTCACCGCGACGCCTGCCTTCTCCACGCGGTCGCGAGCCCGCTCGAGCGCTTTCTCGACGATCTCGACACCGGTGACCTGCCAACCTCGCCTTGCCAGCTGCACGGCCCAGATCCCGCTGCCCGTACCGAGATCGAGCGCACGCCCGAACGGAGGCTCGCGTCCGGTCCCCTCGCGGGCGAACACCTCGGAGATCTTGTCGACGAACGGCTGGTCGCGTTCGGCGTCCTCCCAAGGATGAAACCCGATCGCATAGGCGAGCCGGTAGTTCATCGCCCTTCTCGCCTCACTCGAAGCGCCAGGGCTCGCCGGCGGCGAAGCTCTTGAGGATCCGCCGCGCGACGACCATGCGGTGCACCTCGTCCGGGCCGTCGTAGATCCGCGCGCCACGGGCCATCGCGAGCATCCCGGCGAGCGGCGTCTCGTCCGTGAGGCCACGCGCGCCGTGCGTCTGCACCGCGCGGTCGATCACGTCGTGCAGGACGCGCGCGGCGTAGAACTTGATCAGCGAGACCTCGACGCGTGCTTCGTCCCCCTGGTCGATCTTGTGCGCGGCGTCGAGTGTCATGAGCCGGCACGCCTGGATCTCCGCCGCCGAGTCGGCGATCCAGTTCTGGACGGTCTGCTTCTCGGCGAGCGGTCCGCCGAACGTCTCGCGCTCGAGCGAGTACGCGCACATCAGCTCGAACGCACGCTGCATCTGACCGAGCCAGCGCATCACGTGGTGGATGCGACCAGGCCCGAGCCGCTTCTGCGCGATCCGGAACCCGTCGCCTTCCTCACCGAGCGTATTCCCGACCGGGACGCGCACACCCGTGTAGCGCACCTCGCAGTGCGTGGTCCAGCCGCGGCCGCGGTGGCCCATGGTCGGGATCGCGCGCACGACCTCGACGCCGGGCGTGTCGGCGGGAACGATGATCTGGGTCGCACGCCGGTGCGGATCGCCGTCCGGGTCGGTCACGGCCATGACGACGCCGAACGCCGCGCCCTCGGCGCCCGAGGAGAACCACTTGTGGCCGTCGATCACCCACTCCTCGCCATCTCGGACAGCTCTCGTCCGGAGAGTCGTGGGATCCGAGCCGGGCACATCGGGCTCGGTCATCGAGAAGAACGACCGCATCTCCCCGGCGACGAGCGGACGGAGCCAGCGGTCCTTCTGCTCGTCCGTGCCGAACATCCACAGGATCTCCGCGTTCCCCGCGTCCGGCGCCTGGCAGCCGAACACGAGCTGACCCCAGATCGAGCGCCCGATCTCCTCGTTCAGGTGCGCGTAGACGAGGAAGCTCCCGCTCGAGCCGCCGGCCTCGGGGGGCATGTGCGGCGCCCACAGGTGCTGCTCATTCGCAGCCGCCCGCAGCCGCACGACGAGTGCCTCGGCCTCGTCGTCCTCGCGGTCGAGCGCGGGCTCGTTCGGGTAGACGTGCTCCTCCATGAACGTGCGGTAGCGCGCGCGGAGGTCGACGATCTCTTCGCTCGGGCGAAGGTCGGTGATGGTCATGCGAGTAGCATCGCACGCGATGCGCCTGGGCTTCTACATGGGCTACGCCCCACCCGGAACGAGCCCGCTCGAGCCGATCGCACTCGCCCAGGAGGCGGAGCGACTCGGCTACGACTCGGCGTGGGCCGCGGAGGCATGGGGCACGGACTGCGTCACCGTCCTCTCGTGGCTCGGCGCGACGACGGAGCGGATCAAGCTCGGCAGCGCGATCATGCAGATCCCCGGCCGCACGCCGTCGAACACGGCGATGACCGCCGCGACGCTCGATCTCCTCTCCGGCGGCCGCTTCCTGCTCGGGCTCGGCACGTCGGGACCGCAGGTCGTCGAGGGCTGGCACGGCCAGCACTGGGGAAAGCCGCTCGAGAAGACGCGCGAGTACGTCGAGATCGTCCGCGCAGCGCTTCGACGCGATCTCCTCGAGCACCACGGGACGCACTACGACATCCCGGTCTCCAACGGAACGGGGCTCGGCAAGCCGCTCAAGCTGATGGCCCGCCCGCTGCGCGCCGACATCCCGATCTATCTCGCCGTCATGGGTCCGAAGGCCGTCGCGCAGGCGTTCGAGATCGCGGACGGCTGGCTTCCGATCTTCTGGTCGCCGGCGAAGGCACGGACTGCGTTCGGCGACGTGATCGGAAACGCGCGCGACGGGTTCGACATCGCGGCGACCGCGCCGGTGATCCTCATCGACGACGTCGAGGCGGGCCGCGAGTTCCTGAAGCCGTACTACGCGCTGTACATCGGCGGGATGGGCGCGCGCGGGAAGAACTTCTACAACGACCTCGCCTGCCGCTACGGGTTCGAGGAGGCCGCGCGCGAGATCCAGGATCTCTACCTGGACGGCCACAAGCGAGACGCCGCGGCCGCCGTGCCCGACGCCTTCGTCGACGAGGTCGCTCTCGTCGGGCCGAAAGAGCGGCTCGCCGAGCGGCTCGACGCGTGGCGCGAGTCGGGGGCAACGTCGCTCCTCGTGTCGACGCAGCAGCCCGAGGCGCTCCAGGCGCTGGCGGAGATCGCCCTCTAGCGCGAGATGGCCGCGGCCGCGGATTCTGCGAGGTACGGGACGCCCTGTTCGAAGCGCGCAGCGCGCTCGTCCTCGGCGCCGAGCTCGCCACGCACGTAGCGCCCGTAGATCGCCTCGGTGAAGACTGCGGCCTTCCAGAGCGCGAGCCCCTCGAACCACCCCAGCGGCTCGACGTCGCGTCCGCTTCCGGCGACGTAGCGCTCGACCAGCTCGGCCCGGGACGGAAACCCCGAGAGTGCGGTGATCGGGGAGGTGCCGAGCGGATTCGGCGGGCCGCCCGGCTCGCTGTACGTCGCGAGCAGGTAGCCGATGTCGGCGCGCGGGTCGCCGATCGCTCCCATCTCCCAGTCCAGCACGGCGAGGATCTGCGTCGGATCCGTGTGGGTCACCATCGTGTTGCCGAGCCGATAGTCGCCGTGGACGACCGTCGGTGTGAGCGGCTCGGGCAGGTTCGCAGCGAGCCAGCTGCCGACCTCCTCCACGCGCGGAATCGCCCGCGTCTTGTTGATCTCCCACAGCTGCGTGAAGCGCCGCACCTGGCGCTCGTTGTAGCTCCCCGGCCGACTGAACGCGGCGAGCGCCGGCGTGGCCACGTCCGCAGCGTGAACCTCCACGAGCGCGTCGACGAGATCACGGCCCAGTGCGCGCCGCGCCGACGCTTCCTCGAGCCCGGGAGGCACGTCGTCCGTCGGTACGAGACCGTCGAGGACCTCCATGACGTAGAACGGCACGCCGAGCAGGCTCTCGGACTCGCAGACTGCAACGATCGTGGGGAGGCGCTCGAATCCGGCCTCGCGCAGCGCGAGCTGGAGCCGGGCCTCACGCACGACGTCGTGCGCGGACGGCGGCAGCGGGGGTCGCGGCGGGCGGCGGAGCACGAAGGAGCCGTCGTCGCGCTCGAGCAGGAACGTGAAGTTCGACCCGCCGCCCTCTCCGATCCGCGTCGCACGCACGTCTCCGGCTCCGAGGCCGTGCTCGTCGAGGAACGCGCGCACGCGGTCGAGCACGAGGAGCGGCGGTTTCGCGAGCGCTTCCGCGTCGGCCGCGGTCTCCACGATGTCCCCCGCGAGCACCGTACGATCCTACGTCCATGCGCCGGCGCCTCTACCTCATGCGTCACGCCGAGGTCTCCTACTTCGGAGAGGACGGTCTACCGGTCGACCCGCGTGAGGTTCCGCTCAACGAGGAGGGCGTCGCGCAGGCCCGAGCGGTCGCAGACGCGCTCCGCGACGTCGAGCTCGATCGCGTCGTGACGAGCGGTCTCCCCCGCACGCTCGAGACCGCTGCGATCGTCGCGCCTGGAGCGAAGGCCGAGTCGTGGCCGGAGCTGCGCGAGATCCAGGGCGGGCGGCTCTCCGAGATCCCCGTCGACGCCCTCGAGCACGAGTTCGTCCACGCCTTCCGAGGGGTCATCCCGAACGACTCACGGTTCTTGCGCGGAGAGTCCATCGGCGAGCTCTTCGACCGCGTCGTCCCCGCCGTCGAGCGCCTCGTCGCCGACGACGCCTGGCACACGGCCCTCGCCGTCCTCCACGGAGGCGTGAACCGCGCGATCCTCTCCTACGCCCTGACCGCCGAGCGCATGTTCCTCGGTCACTTCGAGCAGGCGCCCGCGTGCGTGAACGTGCTCGACCTCGGCGAGGGCGGCGAGTGGATCGTGCAGGCCGTGAACGTCGCGGCGTACGACCTCCTCCACCTCTCGCACCGCTCGACCACGATGGAGCGCTACTGGGAGCAGTACCGCGCCGGAACGAACTAGAGGCCGGTTTCCCGGCCCCTAGTCCCAGTCACACGCAGGAGTGGCGTTAGCGAGGGCGCCCCTCGATGAGCCGTCCCTGGAGCTGCCAGTCCGGGTGCGTGTATCGGATCAGCTGCATCTGGCTGATGATGAAGCGGTCCTTCGCGGACGTCTTCTGGCGGACGCCCGGAAGTGCGAACCGGTTCACGTTGTCCATCCTCATCAGCTGCGCCTGGAAGCTCGCCCGGGTCGGGCTCTTCCCCGCGGCCGTGAGGGCCTGGACGAACGCCTCGGCCTTCGCCACACCGTAGTAGTAGAGACCGTTGTTCGCGTCGGCGCTCGGCGCGTACTTGGCCATGATCTGGCGGTACAGCCTCATCGCCGGATCGTTGTTCCACTGCGAGTTGGCGGGGTCCTTGAGGTACGCGACCGAGAGCGAGCCGTTCACGTACGGCGCGCCCGCGTTCGCGACTGCGACGTTCAGGAACGCGGCCGTCGCCGAGACCGAGTTCAGGTAGATCTGCTCCGGGTTGAAGCCGAGCGCTCGACCGGTCGCGTAGGCGCGAATGGTCGGCGTCGGCGTCGCGAGGAGCACGAAGATCGTCGCACCACTTGCCCGGATGCGCGTCATCTGCGACGCGAGGCTGGTGGCCGTGACCTCGAACGGGACCTCGGCGGCGATGTTCGCGTCCGAGTAGGTCTTGCCGAGCGCCGAACGCAGGCCGAGCAAATAGTTCTTTCCGTAGTCGTCGTTCTGGTACAGCACGGCGATCTTCTTGCCGTTGTGGTTCGCCTTGATGTGCAGGCCGTAGATACGACCCTCGGCGATGTAGTCGGGCTGCCAGCCAGTCGTCCAGGGGTACTCCTTGGTCTCGAGCCCCCAGTTCGCCGCGCCCGTCGAGACGAGCGACTGCGGCACGCGCTGCTGGTTCAGGTAGCCCCGAACGGCGAGATTGTGCTCCGTCCCGAGCTGGCCGACCGTCGCGAAGACCCGGTCCTGCTCGACGAGCCGCCGCGTGAGCTGGACCGTGTTCGCGGGGTTGTAGGCGTCGTCGTAGTACTTCCACACGATCTGCCGGCCGTTCACGCCGCGCTGACCGTTGAGTCGGCGAGCGTTGATGTAGCTGAAGTAGGCCTTCATCCCGACCGGGATCGGGGCATACGCTGCCGCCGGACCGGTGAGCGGGAAGGTGCCGCCGATGGTGACCGTCTTGGCTGTGAGGCCTGGTGTCTGGGCCGCGCCACCGAACGCTCCCGGCACCGTCAATGCGAGCGCGGCTACGAGCCCGATCCCGCACACGATGAGCTTTCGCACCGATCTTCCTCCTTGTGGACCCTCCGAGTTCCTGCCTGTCAGCCGCGAGCGTACCGTGGGCACACCGAAGCCGCTAGATGTCGAGACGACGCCTCCCTCGTCGCGGTTAGTGGTATGGAAATGATTACACGAGGCGGCTCGTGTATCAATTACGTTCGCGAGCGATGAGTGTTTCGTCCACAACACGTGCGCGCCGCCGCGGACGCCCACCGGCGGCGAGTCGCGAGGACGTCCTCGCGGCCGCCCTCTCTGCCTATCTCCACGGCGAGCGCATCGACGTGCAGGCGGTCGCGTCCGATCTCGGCCTCGGCCGCACGACGATCTACCGCTGGTTCGGCTCGCGCGAAGGGCTCGTCGGGGAGGTCGTCGTCCGTGCGGCCGAACCGCTCTTCGACGAGGCGCGGGCAAACGCACGCGAACGCGGAGGCGTCGCTCTCCTCGACACGTTCGATCGGATCAACCGCGGGCTTGCGGAGGCCCCCGCCCTCCGAAGCTTCCTCGAGAACGAGCGCGACGCGCTGCGGATCCTCACGTCGAGCGGCGGTCCCGTGCAGCCGCGCATGGTGGCCAAGATCCAGGGCTACATCGAAGAGGAGACGAGTCGCGGCTTCCGCCCGCCCGTCGATCCCGCGACGCTGGCCTACGCGATCGTCCGCCTCGCGGAGGCGTTTCTCTTCAGCGACGACGCCGTGGCCGCGGTGCGTGGCGACGTCGACCGCCTCCGCGAGATCGAAGCGGCGCTTCTGGGTGTGCCGCTTCCGACTCGCTAGAGACCGATGTCGACCGCGAGCGCCTCGGCCTCGTCGAGCTCGACCGCGAGCGCCTCGATCCCCGTCTCCCAGATCTTCGGATCGGTGAGGTCGAGGCCGACCATCTCGGCGAGCTCGGCCGGCGGCCGCGAGCCTCCGGCACGCAGCAGATCGAGGTACGGCTCCACCATCGAGTCGCCCTCGAGCTCGTACTTGCGGAAGATCGAGAGCGCGAAGAGGAAGCCGTACGAGTACGCATAGACGTACCCGGGCGTCCCGATGAAGTGCGGGATGTAGCTCCACCAGATGCCGTAGCCGTCGATGTCGACGGAGTCCGCGAACATGTCTCGCTGCGTCCCGAGCCACAGCTCCTCGAACTTCTCGGGCGAGAGCTCGCCCTCGTCGCGGCGCCACGAGTGCACCACATCCTCGAAGCGGTTCATCGCGATCTGGCGGTAGACGGTCGCGATCGAGTCCTCGATCCGCCCGGCGAGCAGGTTGAGCCGGCGCATGGGATCGTCCTCGTGCGCGAGCAGGCGCTTGAACGTGAGCGCCTCCCCGAAGACCGAGGCGGTCTCGGCCGTCGTCAGCGGCGTCGATGCGTTGAAGAGCCCGAGCGGCTCGGCGAGGTAGCCATGCAGGCCGTGGCCGAGCTCGTGCGCGAGCGTGAGCACGGAGCGGCGGTCGCCCGTGTAGTTCATGAAGACGTACGGATGCACGCCGGGGACGTTCGTCGCACAGAACGCGCCGGGACGCTTCCCGTCCCGTGGCGGCGCGTCGATCCAGTCGTCCCGAAAGAAGCGCTCCACGATGTCTCCGGTCTCGGAGGAGAAGTCGCCGAACGCGTCGACGACGAGCTCCTTCGCATCGGCCCACGCCACCTGCGTCGGGTCGTCCCCGAGCGGCGCCATGCGGTCGTAGAACGAGAGGCGGTCGAGACCGAGGAGGCGCGCCTTGAGCGTGTAGTAGCGCTGGACGACGTCGTACCGGTTCACGACCGCGTCGACGAGCGCCTGCACCGCCTCGTCCGTCGTGTCGTTCGAGAGGTTGCGTGCCGAGATCCACGTCTCGTAGCCGCGCAGGCGATCGTCGATCGACTTGTCCACGGCGATCGTGTTGAAGACGAACGTCCGCGTGCGGAGGCCCGGCTCGAGCGCGACGGTCACGGCCTCGGAGGCACGCCGGCGCAGGTCGCGATCGGACGAGTAGAGCTTCGACATCGCATCCTCGAACCCGATCTCGGTGCCGTCGAGGTCGACCTTGATCGCGCCGAGCAGCTCGTCGTAGAGCCGGTCCCACGCTGCGAACCCCGAGACGGCCTTCTCGGTGACGATCTTCTCCTCGGGCTCGGTGAGGATGTACGGGCGGAACTTCCGGACCGTCCGCAGCCAGTGGCGCCAGCGCTCGAGCTCGTCGCTCGCGAGGAGCGCGTCGGCCTGCTCGTCCTCGAGCGCGGCGAGCTCCAGGCCGAAGAACAGGAGCTGCGTGTCGATGGCTGCGCCCTTCTCCGTCAGGCGTGCGACCAGCGCGCCGCGCTGCGAGTCGCTCATGTCCGTCGAGAACCAGAGGTGCGCGTAGTAGATCGCGCGCGTGAAGGTCGACTCGATCTCCTCACGCTCTTCGATGGCTGCGCGCAGATCGGCCGGGCTCAACTCGGCGACGCGTCCGTAGTAGCGCTCGCGGAAGTCCGCTGCCGCCTTGTCGGTCTGCTCGACGTCCTGCTCGATGCGTGGGTCGTCACCGCCGTCGTACAGGTCGGAGAGGTTCCACGCGACATCCTCGGCACCCGTGATCTCAGTGGTAGTCATGGTTCGGGACGCTACCTGAGCGCTGCCATCAGGCCGATCATCGCGTCGTCGTCGTGGTTCA
>Ga0190271_10001929_pt1 | contig 12219 bp, 8 predicted proteins | sample Popmic356T_FD_133747 | JGI IMG/M metagenome (GOLD analysis project Ga0190271, IMG submission 133747) | Populus adjacent soil microbial communities from riparian zone of Weber River, Utah, USA - 356 T | ecosystem: Environmental > Terrestrial > Soil > Riparian zone | place: USA: Utah | collected...
GTGCTGGCTCGCTGGCTCCTTCGCGGATGCCGTGTCCTGCTTCTCGACGAGCCCACCCGTGGTGTCGACGTGGGAGCCCGCTCAGAGATCTACGCCCTGGTTCGCACCCTGGCCGACGACGGCGTCGCCGTCGTCGTCGTGTCCAGCGAGATCGAGGAGGTCCTCGGTCTTGCAGACCGGGTTCTCGTCGTCAGTGAGGGCACGGTGCTGCACGAGGCACCGGCCGACCAACTCGACGAGCACCAGGTGCTCGACATCATCATGAGAGGAGACGCGGCGTGAGCGTCGACCCAAGGACCCAGGCCCCCGAGCCGGAGGGACGAGTCCCGGCATCCGCCGTGGACACCCACGCCGACTCGACGGGCCACCACCAGATCACGGCGCCTACCGAGCCACCCAAGGGCTCGAGCCTGAGCAGGTTCATGGCCGGCTCCGCCGGTCGCAACCTCGGGCTCGTCATCGCACTGCTCCTGTTGTGCATCGTGGGCGTCATCACGGCCGGCGACCGCTTCGCCAGCATCGACAACCTCATGACGATCCTGCGCCTGGCCGCCGTCATCGGCGTCGTCAGCGTCGGGATGACCTTCGTCATCGGCGGTGGCGGCATCGACCTGTCCGTCGGTGCGATCGTCGCCCTCGCGAGTGTGTGGGCCACCACCCTCGCGACCCAGACGATGGCCGCCGACACCCACTGGATCATCATGGTCTTCACGGCCCTGGCCGTCGGGGGTGCGTGCGGGCTGGTCAACGGCTCGCTCATCGCCTACGGGCGGGTCGCGCCGTTCATCGCCACGCTGGCCATGCTCGCCGCTGCCCGTGGACTGGCCGAGATCATCGCCGCGCGCCGCACCCAGATCGTCACGAGCCGGGAGTTCATCGACTTCTTCGGAGGCAGCCTGCTCGGCGTGCCGGTGCTCGTCATCATCTTCGCCCTGGTCGCGATCGCCGGCTGGATCCTGCTCAACCGCACGACCTTCGGCCGCCGCACCCTGGCCGTCGGCGGCAACCCCGAGGCCGCCCGCCTGGCCGGCATCAAGGTGCAGCGCCAGACGATGTACCTCTACATCCTGCTCGGCCTGGCCTGTGGTCTGGCCGCCGTCATGATCATGGCCCGCACGACGACCGGCACCTCGACCCACGGTCAGCTCTACGAGCTGGACGCCATCGCGGCCGTCGTCATCGGCGGCACCCTGCTCAGCGGTGGCCGCGCCACGATCGTCGGCACCGTCTTCGGCGTCCTCATCTTCACGACCCTGACCAACGTCTTCACCCTCAACAACCTCGACACCTCCACCCAGGCCGTCGCCAAGGGCATCATCATCGTCGCCGCCGTGCTGCTCCAGCAGCGCGTCGCCTCGCGACGAGGTGCTCCATAGCCGAGCCCCACAGTCCCTCGGCCCGCTCCGGCCGAGCGAGCACCACCCTCGCAGCACCCCCACCGCAGCACGTCCCCGCCCCCGCAAGGAGACCAGCATGTCCCGCACCATCACCACCTCCCGCTCGGCCCGGCTCCTCGCCGCCGCCGGTGTCATCGGCCTGCTGGCCACCGGCTGCACGAGCAACACCGCAGACACCGACGACACCGCAGCCTCCAGCGCCCCCGCGGGCGCCGCCAGCGACAACGACGCCCCGGGTGAGACCGTCACCATCGGCTTCTCCGGCCCCGCGGCCGACCACGGCTGGCTCGCAGCCGTCAACAGCTCCGCCAAGGCGGAGGCCGAGAAGTACTCCGACATCGAGTTCAAGGCGGCGGAGGGCACGAACGACGCCAGCCTGCAGATCAGCCAGATCGAGACCTTCATCAACGACAAGGTCGACGCGATCGTGCTGCTCCCGACCGACGGCGCCGCCCTCACCGAGGTCGCGACCAAGGCGATGGAGGCCGGCATCATCGTCGTCAACGTCGACCGCGAGTTCTCCTCGCCCTTCGCCGCCCGCACCACCGTGCTCGGCGACAACTACGGCATGGGCGTGAGCGCCGGCACCTACGCCTGTGGCCTCATCGAGTCCAAGAGCATCGCCGACCCGGTCATCACCGAGATCGCCGGCATCGACGCACTGCCCCTGACCCAGGAACGCAGCAGGGGCTACACCGACGCGCTCAAGGCGTGCGGGCAGACCGTCGACAACCGCGTCGCCGCCGAGTTCACGGTGGAGTCCGGCGAGAAGGCAGCGTCCAACCTCCTCCAGGCCGCACCGAAGATCGACATCCTCTGGAACCACGACGACGACCAGGGTGTCGGCGTGATGGCCGCCCTGGACAACGCCGACCGTCACGAGATGGCGTTCATCGGTGGTGCAGGCTCCGCCAACGCGATGCGCTGGATCCAGGAGGGCAAGATGGAGGCGACGGTGCTCTACCCGCCGACCCAGGCTGCTGACGGCATCCGCCTCGCCCGTCTCCTCGCCCAGGGCAAGGGGATGTCCGACCTCGTCCAGCCGAGCGTGCCGCGCCGCGTCGTCCTCGACGCCCCCGTGGTCAACAAGGACAACGTCGAGGAGTACCTGCCCCTCGGCTTCGAGTCCTGACCCAACCGGATCGTCGTGGTGCTCGCCGGCCGCCGCTGGCCGGCGAGCACCACGGCCCCACCCCAGCCGGACGCAGGGCGTCCGACGGAAGGTGCCTCATGGCCATTGACATCACCTCACCCCGCACGGATGCCGTCGCGGCGCCCGTGAGCGCGCCGGGTCGCCTCGGCATCGGCATGGTGGGCTACTCCTTCATGGGTGTCGCGCACTCCCAGGGGTGGCGCAACGCCCGCAGCTTCTTCGACCCGGCGCTCGTCCCCGACCTCGTCGCCGTCGGCGGGCGCGATGCCGTGGCCGCCGGCGAGATGGCCCGCCGCTTCGACTGGCAGCACGTCGAGACCGACTGGCGTGCGCTGATCGCCCGCCCGGACGTCGACCTCGTGGACATCTGCACACCGGGCGACACCCACGCCGAGATCGCCATCGCCGCCCTCGAGGCCGGCAAACACGTCCTGTGCGAGAAGCCGCTCGCCAACACCGTGGCCGAGGCCAGGGCGATGGTCGCCGCCGCCGAGAAGGCGCGCCAACGCGGCATCCGGTCGATGGTCGGCTTCACGTACCGCCGGGTGCCTGCCCTGGCGTTTGCCCGCCAGCTCGTCATGGAAGGTCGGATCGGCGACGTCCGCCACGTGCGCGCCCAGTACCTCCAGGACTGGCTCGTCGACCCGCAGTCCCCGCTCACCTGGCGGCTGCAGAAGGACCGCGCCGGCTCGGGCGCGCTCGGCGACATCGGGGCGCACATCATCGACCTCACCCACTTCGTCACCGGTGAGAGGATCGCCGGCGTCAGCGCGACGATGGAGACCTTCGTGCGCGAGCGGCCGCTGCCCGGCGCCGTCCACGGCCTGTCGGCCGAGGTCGGCACGGGACGTGGCGAGGTCACCGTCGATGATGCCGCGATCTTCCTCGCCCGCCTGAGCGGTGGCGGCCTGGCGACCTTCGAGGCCACCCGCTTCGCCACCGGTCGCAAGAACGCGATTCGCCTGGAGATCAACGGTTCTCGCGGCAGCCTCGCGTTCGACTTCGAGGACATGAACGTCCTGCACGTCCACGATGCCCAGGCCCCGGCGCGCGAGTCGGGCTTCACGAGGGTCATCGTGACCGAGGCGACGCACCCCTACGTCAAGCACTGGTGGCCCGCCGGTCACGGTCTCGGCTACGAGCACGGCTTCAGCCACCAGGCGGCAGACCTCCTCGAGGCCATCAGCCAGGGCACCGACCCCGAGCCGTCGTTCGCCGACGGCCTCGCCGTCCAGGAGGTCCTGGCCGCCGTCGAGCTCAGCGCGGCCAACGGGTCGTGCTGGACCCCCACAGACACCGTCCCACCGGACGGTTCCACCGACGGCTGAGGCCGTCGCACCGGCGGCACTGCCGCCACTGACCCCGACCCGAACCGCCGTGGCCGACCACCACGACCAACAGCAGGAAGGACCCGCTCGGTCACCGTTCAACCCCCCCTGTCATTGCAGTGACGGAGGAGCAGCATGAACGACAACGACGTCAACGTCACCGGGCTGGTCACCAAGCTCGGGCTCAACCGCCGCCAGTTCATGGCGGCCACCACGGGAATGGCAGCCGCAGCCGCGGTGACTGCCCCCTCGGCCCTCGCGGGCCCCGTCGGTAACGCGAACGGCATCCTCATCCCCGCCCCCAAGCGCGGCATCATCCTCTACACCGTGCGCGACGCCATCAGCCGCAACCCCCTGACTTCGGACCTCGCCTCCGGCTTCAAGGAGGTGCTCGCAGAGCTCTCCTCGATCGGCTTCCGTCAGATCGAGTTCGCCGGATACACCCAGAACGCGAACTCCGAGGGGGGCAACAACCTCAACACCGTCGAAGGTGCCACCCTCCTGCGTTCCTGGCTGGATGAGAACGGGCTCGAGGCCGAGGGCAACCACGGCAGCATCCCGAGCACCGTCACCGATGCGACCATCGCGTCGTTCGACACCGCGTGCGAGATCGCGAACATCCTCGGCATGAGCCACATCGGCACGGGCAACGACCCCACGAGCAGTGGCTTCCTCCCCGACTGGCAGGCTGCGGCCGAGCGCTGGAACTTCTTCGGTGAGCGGGCGTCCGGCCACGGCCTGAAGCTCTACACGCACAACCACTCGCCCGCCTACAGCTTCCTGCTCGACAGCGGCCCGCTGGACGCGCTGGGCCGACCGACCCGCAGCAGCGGCATCCGACGGCTCGAGTGGTTCCTGGCGAACACCGACCCGAAGAACGTCTACCTCGAGATGGACATCTTCTGGGCGCACGTGGCGCAGTACCAGCACCACACCTACACCGCCCCGGACGGCTCCGTGGTGACCGGTGCCATCTTCGACCCGGCCGCCCTGGTCGCGGCGCAGACCAACCGCTTCCCGCTGTTCCACGTCAAGGACGGCAAGAAGAACCCGGCGTCCAGCAACGGTTACGACATCATCGCGTTCGGCGCCGGTGACATCGACTACTCGACGTTCATGCGCCGGGTCGGAGCCAAGGGCTCGCACAACCCGATGTGGGAGCAGGACAACGCCGGCGGAGGGTCTGCGGCCCCGGGCCAGTCGCTCGAGCTCGCGAAGTTCAGCTACGACAACCTGGCAGCCCTTCGCGGCTGACCTGCTCCAGTCCGCCGGCTCCAACAGCCGGTGGGCGCCAGCCCGGGTGGTGGTGTCGCCTGCCGTTGCAGCGGCAGACGCCACCCCCGGGCTGGCTCGCCCGACACTCACGAAGGACGTGGACATGAAGTTTAATCTCAGAACAGGTCGGCCACGGGTCGTTTCGACGGTAGCCGTGCTCGCTCTCACACTCACTGCCGTCGGAGGCGCTTTCGCAGGCACCGCGACGGCCCACCCGGGACACGACGACGACCCTGCCCTCAACTGGGCGAACTACGAGAAGATCACGCTCACCAAGGACACCGGTGAGCCGATCGACATGGCCGTGATGCCCGACGGCAAGGTGCTCACCACCGCCCGCAACGGCGACATCCGCCTCACGGACCCGGATGCCGGCACCACCAAGGTCGTGACGACCGTGCCGGTGTACAGCAACTCCGAGGACGGGATGCAGACCATCACCCTGGACCCCGCGTTCGACACGAACAAGTGGGTCTACCTCTACTACGCGCCGCGCACCATGACCGCGCCGTACGTCACGACCACACCCACCGGATCGGCGCCCAACACGGTGCCCGCCGGGCAGGACCCCGCGACGTACTGGGACCAGTGGAAGGGCTACAACCAGCTGACCCGCGTCAAGTGGGACGACGCAGCAGGCGCCCTGGACCTGGCCACCGAGCAGGTCATCATCAAGGTCGAGCAGCAGCGCGGCCAGTGCTGCCACGTCGCCGGTGACGTCGACTTCGACGCCGACGGCAACGTCTACCTCGCGACGGGGGACAACACGCCCGCGAGCACCCCCGGAGCCAACGGCTTCGCCCCCAACAACGACGCCCCCGGCTTCAACCCCGGCTTCGACTCGCGTCGCGGCGCCGGCAACACCAACGACCTGCGCGGCAAGATCCTGCGCATCAGCGTCCAGGCGGACGGGTCCTACACGATCCCCTCGGGCAACCTGTTCGCCCCGGGCACCGCCAAGACCCGCCCCGAGATCTTCGCGATGGGCCTGCGCAACCCCTTCCGCATCGACGTCGACCCTGAGACGAACTCGGTCTCGTGGGGCGACTACGGCCCGGATGCCGGCGCACCCAGCGCCGAGCGCGGACCGCTGGGCTACGTCGAGTGGCAGACCACGGCCATCAACAAGCCGCTGAACGGCGGTTGGCCCTACTGTCACGGACCCAACGCGAACTACAACGAGTGGAACTTCGCCACGGCGACCCCGGGTGCGTTCTTCGACTGCGGTGCCGGTGCCCAGAACAACTCGCGCTGGAACACCGGCCTTGCCGTCGTGCCCCCGGCCACCGCTCCCACGCTCTACTACGGCGACAACAACACCCACCAGCCGTGGCCCGAGCTGACCGACTTCAGCCCCGCCGGCGGCCAGGGCCCCATGGGCGGGCCGGTCTACCACTTCGACGCGGCGAACCCGTCGACGACGAAGTTCCCGGAGTACTGGGACGAGAAGGCCTTCTTCGCCGAGTTCTCGCAGGACTACCTCGCGGTGTTCGACGTCCAGTGGCCCAACGGCCCCGTGGACCACATCACCCACTTCCTGCCCAACTCCGCACTGGAGACCAACGGCCAGGCGATCACCGACAGCCCGATCGACATCGAGTTCGGGCCCGACGGCTCGCTCTACGTCCTGGACTACGGTGACGGCTTCTTCCGGGCCAACCCGGATGCCGGCCTCTACCGGATCGACTACTCGCCCGGGAACAAGGCGCCGACGGCGCGCATCTCGGCCGAGCCGATCTCGGGCAGTGGTGTGCCGCTGACGGTCAACTTCAACGGCTCGGCCTCGAGCGACCCCGAGGGTGGCGCGCTCACCTACGAGTGGGACTTCACCGGTGACGGCACGTTCGACGCCACGGGTGTCGCGGCGAGCCACACCTACACCACGCTCGGGTCCTACACCGCCCGTCTGCGGGTCACCGACCCGCAGGGCCGGATCGGCATCACGAGCAAGGTCATCAGCGTCGGCAACGTCGCACCGAGCATCGCCACGAGCACCCCCAACGGCGGGTTCTTCGACTGGGGCCAGGCCGTGCCGTTCGTCGTCACGACCAACGACCCCGAGGACGGCACCGCCACGGTGTGCAGCCGCGTCGCCTGGACCTTCGGTCTCGGGCACGACGTCCACGCCCACCCGCTGAGCCAGGGAACGGGTTGCCAGTTCGCGATCCCGACTCCTGCTGACGCGACGGAGCACGGTGAGACCGAGAACATCTTCGGTGTCGTCGTCATCCGCTACACCGATGCCGGTGCCAACGGCGTGGCCCCGGCCACCTCGGAGGTCTCGCTCATCCTCAACCCGAAGTCGCAGGAGGCCGAATGGGCCGACGGCACGTCTGGTGTCGAGCTGACCGCCGACGAGAACGCGAGCGGTCTGCGCAAGGTCACCTCGTTCGACGCCGGTGACCACCTGTCCTGGGACCCGGTGAACCTCGCCGGCATCACGGGCGTCAAGGCGACGGCCTCCGGCACGGGCACCCTGTCCCTGCGGTGGAACGCGCCTGACGCAGCCCCGTTCGGGACCATCGCGGTCAACAGCGGCGCCTGGTCGGACACGGCAGCGACCCTGTCCAACGTCCCGACCGGGACGGGCGTCCTGTACGTCACGTCCACCGGTGGTGTCGTGCTCGACAAGCTGACCTTCGTGGGCGGCGGCGTCGCAGACGTCACGCCCCCGACGGTCGTCGCGGTGCTCACGCCGGCTGCTCCCAACGGTGAGAACGGCTGGTACACGTCCAACGTGTCCGTCCGCCTCAACGCGACGGACAACGGCACGGTCTCCACGCGTCAGTACTCCATCGACGGAGGAGCGACGTGGGTGACCGTCAGTGCCAACAACCCGACGTTCAACGTCACGGCCGAGGGCACGAACACCGTCCTCTACCGGGCGACGGACAACGGCGGCAACATCTCGGTGCCGGGCGAGCTCGTCATCAAGATCGACAAGACGGCCCCCACCGTGGCCTTCGTGGGCGCGACCGAAGGGGCCGAGGTCGGCAACGCCGGTGACGTGTCCTGGACCGCCGCCGACGCGACGTCCGGCATCCAGTCGGTCACGGCCACCGTCGACGGCGCCGCCGTCCCCGGTGACCAGCCGCTGGCGCTGTGGGCCCTCTCGCTCGGTGAGCACACGCTCGTCGTGACCGCCGAGGACAACGCCGGGCACATCACCATCAGCACGCTCGTGTTCACCACGACGACGTCACTCGCCGAGCTCACCGAGCTCACCGAGCGGCTCGCCGACTCCGGTGAGGTCACGGCGGCCGGGGAGCGCAAGCTCACCCAGCGGCTGGTACAGGCCAAGAAGCACGCGGATGCCGGTCGAGTCTCGGCAGCCGTGTCGCAGCTGGAGGGCTTCATCACCCTCCTCTCGGACCGCACCCTCGTCACGGACGTGGACGCGGCCGAGGCGCTCGAGCGCGACGCCCTGGAGGTGATCGACCAGCTGCGCGGCTGACCCCTGAACGGCCCTGCGGCGGGGTGGATGAGGCCCCCCGCCGCAGGGCCCCTCAGCTGGACGCGCGCTGATCGCGCCCGCCAGCTCCCTGCTCCCCACACCTGATTCCCCACCCGTTGCCCGACCGGCAGGCCCGAACCGCCCGGGACGCCGCCCTGCAAGGAGGACCCATGACCACCAGCACCGAACGCACCGGCCTCTGGCTCGTCGGAGCAGGAGGGTCCGTCGCCGCCACCGTGGCCACCGGCCTGGCCGCCATGCGCGCCGGAGTCTCGCAGACCACCGGACTCGTCACCGAACAGCCGGGCCTGCAGGCCGCCGGGCTCGTGGACGCCACCGAGATCGTCACCGGTGGTCACGACATCAGCACCGTCTCGCTCGCCAAGCGCGCCGAGGACCTCGCCGCTGCCGGCGTCATCCCCCACGGACTGCCGCAGTTCGTCGCCCACGACCTCGACCTCGCCTCGACCCGGGTGCGCCCCGGCTACGTCGTCGGCGCCGAACCCCAGGGGGCAGCCGTGGACCGGCTCGCCGACGACCTGCGGGAGTTCGCGACCCGCGAGGGGCTGGCCCGCGTGGTCGTGGTCAACGTGTCGTCCACGGAGGCACCGGCAGTGCCCCACCCGGCGCACCAGACCCGCGAAGCCCTCGACCAGGCCTGGGCGCGCGGCGAGTCGCCGCTTCCGCCGAGCTCGGTCTATGCCGCGGCAGCCTTCGCCGCCGGCTGTGCCTTCGTCGACTTCACGCCGTCCGCCGGCGCGCGCCTGCCCGTGATCGAGGCGATGGCGCGCGAGGCCGGGATGCCGTGGGGCGGCAGTGACGGCAAGACCGGGGAGACCCTGCTGAAGTCCGTCCTCGCCCCGATGTTCGCCATGCGTTCGCTCGACGTGCGCTCCTGGGCCGGCACCAACCTGTTGGGCGGGGGCGACGGCGCGACCCTGGCCTCGGCCGACGCGCGCCGCAGCAAGATCGACAGCAAGGCCGCCGGCCTCGAGGCCCTGCTCGGCCACGCGGTCGACGGCCCGTTGCACATCGACCACGTGGCCGACCTCGGCGACTGGAAGACCGCGTGGGACCACGTGACCTTCGCCGGGTTCCTCGGCACGCGGATGACCTTGCAGTTCACCTGGCAGGGCTGCGACTCCGCCCTGGCCGCCCCTCTCGTCATCGACCTCGCCCGCCTCGTGGACCTCGCCATGCGGCGCGGCGAGAGCGGCCCGCTGCCGGCCCTGGGATTCTTCTTCAAGGACCCGGCCGGCTCCGACGAGCACGCCCTCGCACCACAGCACGACCTCCTCGTCCGCTGGGCGACGGAGGGTGCGGACGCCGCACGATGACGAGCCTGCGCGACCTCGCCGAGCTCGTGCGGGCCCCGGCGGCGCTGTCGGTGCCCGGTGACTCCCTCGCGGGCGCCGCCGCCGCGGGCTGGCCGGCGGGTCGCCGAACGGCCCTCCTCCCGGTTGCCTCGATCTCGCTCTACTGGGCCGGGATGGCCCTCAACGACTGGGCCGACCGCGAGCTGGATGCCGTGGAGCGGCCCGAGCGCCCCATTCCGTCGGGGCGGGTCTCGCCGCAGACCGCGCTCGCGCTCGCCGCGGGCCTGACGGCCACGGGTGTGGGGCTGGCCGCCGTCGCGGGGGGTCCTCCGGCTGCCGCGGTCGCTGCGCTGCTCGCCGGTGCCGTCTGGGCGTACGACCTCTCGGCGAAGTCCGGCCCGGGAAGCACGGCCGTCATGGCGAGCACCCGCGGACTCGACGTGCTGCTCGGCGCGGCTGCTGGTGGCGCGCCGGCCCTGCGCTCGGCACTGGCGCCTGCTGCCCTGCTCGCGGCGCACACCGCCGGGGTGACGGCCCTCAGCCGTGGCGAGGTGCACGGCACCTCCTCCTCGACCGCGCGCGGCGCCGTCGCGGTGACGGCCGTGGTGTCGGCGCTCGTGCCCTCCCTGGCGGTGACCCGCCCCTCGGCCCCGGGACGGGACGGCTGGCTCGCGGTCGGCGCCGCGGTTGCCGGTGCCGCGGCCTACGCGAGCAGTGTGGGACGCGCCCAGCTCGCCGCGGTGTCCGACCCCGGCGCGGTGACGACCCGCGAGGCGACCGTGGCCGGCATCCGGGGGATGGTGCCCCTCCAGGCAGGCCTCGTCGCGGCCGCTGGTGAGGTGCGAGGGGCGCTCGCCCTGGGAGCGGTGTCCTGGGCTGCGCGGTCCGCGATGCGTCGGGGGTCGCCGACATGAGCCTGCGACTGGGCTACGGCCTCAACGGCTTCACCGACCACAGGCTCGCCGACGCCGTCTCGGTGCTCTCCGACCTCGGGTACGACGGGGTGGCCCTCACGCTCGACCACGCACACCTCGACCCGATCGGTCCGGGTCTCGCCGGTCGGGTCGCGAAGGCCGCGAGCCTGTTCCAGCGACATGGCCTCGACGTCGTGATCGAGACGGGCGGGCGGTACGTGCTCGACCCCCGTCACAAGCACCACCCGACGTTCGTCAGCGACGAGGGCCGCGAGCGACGGATCGCCCTCGTCAGCACGGCGCTGCGCATCGCGCCCGACCTCGGTGCGCGCGTGGTCTCGTGCTGGAGCGGGGTCCTGCCACCGACGGCGGCACCCGAGCGGGGGTGGGGCCGGGTCGAGCAGGCCATGACCGAGCTCGTGCCCGTGGCCGATCAGGCCGGGGTCACCCTCGCCCTCGAACCCGAGCCGGGGATGTTCCTCGAGCGGGTCGCCGACGTCGTCCGGCTGCTCGACCGGCTCGGACGACCAGAGGCACTGGGGCTGACCATCGACGTCGGTCACCTCGTCTGCACCGAGGAGGACGCCCCGGCCCGCATCATCCGCGATGCCGGCGCCCTCGTGGCCAACGTCCAGATCGACGACATGCGACGGGGCGTGCACGAGCACCTGCCCTTCGGCCAGGGCGAGGTGGACCTGCCCGACGTGCTGGCTGCGCTCACCGACATCCGCTACGGCGGGCTCGTGCACGTCGAGCTGCCTCGCCACACCCATGCGGCACCCGCTCTCGCCGAGCAGAGCCTGGCCGCCCTGCGTCGGGCGGAAGCCGATGCCGCACGACTCATGAGGAGGACCTGACATGGGATGGAGTGCCGATGCCCGCCACGTGGCGGCGACGTCGCCGGATGCCGTGCTGAGCCTGTTCCCGGTGGCCGCCCGGCACGCGCGCGCCGAGGGCCGAGACGGCGAGCAGGTGCGGGTCGAGCTGCTGGAGGCGGTGCCCGGGGACGTCGACGAGGTCGTCCGGGTCGCCACGACGCTCTACCGCCGTGGCGACAGCGGTGAGAAGAAGGCCGTCCTCGTGGCGCTTCCCCTGCTCGACCGCGCCACCGACACCCGACCCGCGGTGGGGGATGCGTTGGTGCCCCTGGTGCGCGATGCGCTGCGCGCCAACGAGACCAGTCTGGTCGGTGCGGCGCTCGGACCCTACGCCGCGGCCCACCTCGACCAGTCGTCGTGGCGGCAGGGCGTGATGAAGGCGATCTTCATGGGGCTGCCCCTGAGCGAGGTCTCTGACCTCGAGGCCCGCACGGACGACGAGCTGCGCCGCATGGTGCGCGACTACGTCGCCGAGCGCCGGGCTGCAGGACGTGACGTCCCGCA
>Ga0190271_10001930_pt1 | contig 12217 bp, 6 predicted proteins | sample Popmic356T_FD_133747 | JGI IMG/M metagenome (GOLD analysis project Ga0190271, IMG submission 133747) | Populus adjacent soil microbial communities from riparian zone of Weber River, Utah, USA - 356 T | ecosystem: Environmental > Terrestrial > Soil > Riparian zone | place: USA: Utah | collected...
CTTCTTATTTACGTGGGGCGAACGCAGGACAGTAAATATCTTTTTACGAGTAGGTAAAGGAATAGGACCTGTTACCACCGCGCCTGTGCTGCGAACGGTTTTTACGATCTTCTCGGCAGATTTATCTACCAGGTTGTGATCGTAAGACTGTAGTTTTATTCTAATTCGCTGAGACATAAATGAAAATCCCATTTTTCGAACGGGGATGCAAAGGTAGGCGTATATAGCATTCGGGCAAAGAGTTTGGGAAAGAATTTTTAAAATTTTTCTACCCAGTGATTATCTCTGAAAGGTAGCATTTGAATAATTCTAAACTCAGATTTAATCCATTTGATAGGAACTCTATTCTAAAGAAGTAAATAGTTAGATTTCTAAATTGGACATTTTTCCACTATATTTGAGTAAAATGTCCAATAATGAGGGGGCTCACTAAACGTACACAAAAAACGGCCGGTCAATCCGCAATTGCTATAGCCGTGCATAGTTCGTTGAGAAACAAGGACTCACTTAACCGGATTGTATGGCTAATATTGGGTGGAAATGAATTCTTACCCAACGAACCCATCTCTTCTATAGATTATATTCACGCCAGTTCGAGGGGCATTCCCAAATTATCAGTAATTAACCTTTCTGAAATGCTGAATGTACCCATGAAGGACATTGCGGCATTATTAAATATATCATACAAAACTCTTGGCCGCCTTCAACGCAAAGATCTCTTAGATCCACTGGAGTCCTCTCTTTCAATAGAATTGGCCAATTTGACCGCCCGGGGAATTTCGGTTTTTGAAGATGCCGATAAGTTTAATCAATGGCTCAAAAAAGAAAACCGTGCCCTAAGCGGTAAAAGGCCATTTGATTTGCTCAACACCCCCACCGGAATAAAAATGGTTGGCCAGCTTTTAGAAAGAATTGAAGAAGGAGTTTATACCTGATTACATGACGGTTTATCGAATTGCCAAATCAAAAGAGAGGGCCGGCGATCTGTCGGGGACAGGGGCTTTTAAAGTCGGCGGACGCTGGAACAATCCGGGGTTCTTCGCCCTTTATACCAGCGAGTACCAGGCATTGGCGATGCTGGAACTGCTTGTGCATATCGAGGAATCTGAATTACCTCCTGATCTATATATAATAACACTGGAAATTGACGATAAGGCACCTATTTTGGAATTAAACGATGAAGAGCTTCCAAAAGATTGGCGACTGCCGGACAATTTAGTCCTTAAAAATATGGGCGACCGCTTACTTGTAAAAAAACAATATCTGGGTTTTCGGGTAAGATCCGCGGTTATGCCCGATGAATATAACCTGGTATTGAACCCACTCTATCCAGACTTCAATAAATTGATAAGAATCACAAGGATTGATCGCCTGGAGGTTGATCAGCGATTGAATCCTCCAGTTAATTGATTATTTAATACCGCTATCTACATTTGACCCCAACGCCAGGAGTCCAACTATAATTGCAGCTCCTATGGCTACACCAGCCCCGGTAGATTTACTACTATAAAAATAGTTACCCTTGTCACGAATCGGTGTTAAAGCAGAAGGTGTGACCATACCATGGAAAATTTGAGAAACATAAAACTGATGCTCCATGCTAAATTCTTTACCGTTTGTTGAAAAGGTAAGATAACTGCGCAGTTGGATGGGCGAATTTGCAACAGTAAAATCGATAGTCTTCATCTTTGGAAATCCTTTGGTTTCTGGCCACAGATTTCGTGTTGTCATACTTTCTTCCGGAATGTTTTTCAAATAGCCGTTTATTAAATACAATGTTGATTGCTCTTTCATACTATTCGGGGGAATAAATTCGATTCCTTCCTGGCCTTTTATGGTAGCTTCGATAGTACCACTCGTGGAGTGGAGGTTACTGGAACCATAACGGTATCCAATAGTACCAAGAGTACTTGTACTACTGGTAGTACCACTCAATTGTTGAGTCGGCGAATAATAACTGTAGGCCATATCGCCAATAATGATCGCGGATTTTTTCCAATCGATATAAATCGGCGTTGCCGTTTTATTGTAAACTGTTATTTTGACGGGGCCGTTGTGGCCATAGAAATTATATTGCAACAATAAGGTATCATTTTCCGCTACAAATTGGTTATGGCTATCCTGGGCGATATTAGTTCCTGATAAACTCAGGTATTGATAGGTTTGACAGGAAGAAAGAGAAACGAGTAATACAAAGTAGAGTAGATTAATTTTCATAAGTTAAGTTTACTCTAATATACTATCGTAAATAAAAGACCGCTGTTAAGAAAAAATGATTTCAGCCTTATTTAACAGGTAGAAACTGTAAAAATTTAATAGCACTTGCAAAATTAATATGCCGGAAAGTGGATGAACTCCATCTTTCCGGCATTAATAATAAAAGCTTTATCGATCAAAACCCTTTCTTGTCGCCACCGGCTCCACTACTGCTTCTTGCGCCCGGAGGACAATACTGTTTTAGATAATTTGTAAACAGAGTACCCAAATGACGGCCCGTACCGGCACCTTCCGAAATACTATGCGTTCTATTGGGATACGACATCATCTGGAACTGTTTATTATGTTTAACAAGTTCATTGATGAGCATGTCGTTATTATTATAATGCACATTATCATCGCCCGTTCCGTGTATATATAATAAATTTCCTTTCAGGTTCTTCGCGTAAGTCATCGGCGATCCTTTCACAAAGTCTTCACGGTTTTCTTGTGGCAATCCCATATATCGTTCCTGGTAAATATTATCGTAGGTAAGTTGGTTACCAACTGCGGCTACAGCAATACCAGTTTTATAAGTATCGGGATACTGAAACATCAGGTTCAAGGTAGCAGAACCACCCCCGCTCCATCCCCAAACCCCTACGCGGGAAGTATCAATATAATTCCATTTCAAAATTTCTTTTGCCGCCATAGCCTGATCACTAATATTAAGCGTGCCTATTTTACGGTAAACAGATTTACGCCAGCTACGTCCCTTTGGAACAGGAGTGCCACGGTTATCAATTGAAATATAAACGTAACCGTCTTTGGCCATATCGCCCTGGTATAAAAAATTCTGAGCTACTCCATATTGGTCCTTTACATTTTGTCCCCAAGGTTCGGTATAAACATAAAATACCACGGGGTATTTTTTTGTGCTATCGAAATTATCTGGCATTACGCGCCAGGCATCCATTTCTATTCCTTCTGCTGTTTTAACTTTAAAGAAGAAAATATTTGACTTGCTTTTATCTGACTTCGCCAACGCGTCATTCACTTTCTCACCACCTAATCCCTTATGATCGGGGAGCGACACCATTTCATTGGTATAGGGAGTATAATAATTAGAGAAATCGTGACGAGCGAATTTCGCAGTAGGTGATACATCATAATCGTGTGTCCCTTTCTGATTTGCCGGGGATACAAGTTCCAATTTTCCTTTTCCATCAAGTTTGGTACGATACAAATATTTCTGCGTAGCATTTTCGGGTGACGCATGAAAATAAACATAACCACCTTTTTCATCGATAGCCGCAATATCCATTACATCATAATTACCATTGGTGATCAACGTTTCCTTTTTACCATCACGGGTAACACGATATAAATGGCGCCAGCCATCTTTTTCACTGGCCCATAAAAATTCTTTACCTGCATTCAACCAATCCCAACCACCCATGGTATAATCATTATCCCAAAGAGGAAGTATATCAATCCACGCAGAATCTTTCTCCGTATAAATTGCTTTTGATTCACCTGTTTGTGCATTACATAACATCAACTGGCTCTCATTCTGTTTACGGTTAAGATGCTGAATGATGAGTTCATTGCTATTTCCCGCCCATTCCATCCGGGGAACATAGCTCTGCAAAACAGGATCGGTCGGAATATTCATCCATTTTATTGCCCCTCCTGTACTACTAATTATTCCAATCTTATATGGAGAAGGTGGCTCTCCTGCCACAGGATATTCCACCGGAACAGCTACCGGGTAAATAGAATCAGTATTATTCACCATCAAATAATCCTTGGTGGTTCTTGCGTCTATCTGCCAGAAAGCGATCTGTTTGCTGTCGGGGCTCCAACGAAATCCATCCCTGCAAAAAAACTCCTCTTCATAGGCCCAATCAAATGTTCCATTGATGAATTTACGATTGCCATCAGTAGTGAGCGCTTTTATTTCACCTGTAGCAAGATCTTCAACATATAAATTGTATTCGCTTACATAGGCCACTTTGGTAGCATCGGGAGAAAACTTAGCGAACATTAATGAAGAGACTGGACGACTCTTCCCCAATTGTTTTAATGAATTGTCCTTGCGATCAAACACCCAGTAATCGCCACGGGTATCGAGCCGCCATACTTTTTTAGTATTCGTATATATAAGTGTTTTGATTCCGTCAACCGAGAATGAAAAACTACGGACATTGAGATTTTTTGTTTGTCCCGACGGCGTCAGTTCAGTCTTACTCAGCAACACTGTTTTTGTATTAGCTGGCAATGTATATTTAACGATTTCGCCGCCTTCGGTGCGGTAATAACCTTGTCCGTCGGTTGTCCATTTTATACCCTGGGCAGCGCCTCGCAACCCAGATAAACAAACTAGTATTATGAGAACAGACTTTAAACACTTATTAAAACGATTCATATGATTTTTTTGAAGCCTACAATATAAGTCAAATAGACAAATCGGCTATTCCCGATCATGTAAAACCTGGTCCCTGAAAGACTACGGTGGTTTGCGCAGAGTTCTAGTATTTCGGGGAGATAAACCACCGTAGTCTTTGTCCTGATGTAAAACATCCATTTCGACAAAAGAATAATTTGATAAGTTAAGTCCTGCTTGAAAATAATTTTCTTTACGGCAAACTACACATCGCTTGCTGTTATCCTGTAAAAGCGTTGCCAGCTACGTTTAACCAACCGACATTTAACTACATAACATTTTTCAGCATAGTAATTTTACGAGAAAAATGATTTCAAACTGCTTTTGTTGCCACGTAATTGCCAATCTTATTAATCAGTAGACAGATCCTCGCAATCAAATCAGGATAAAGAATATGTATTTCTACGAACTTTAACAAAATGGCAAAAGATTTGCTATTATTAATTATCCCTCCTATTGAAATCTTCGTCTACCTAGGATCTCACCTGTATTCCTATTAGTAATCTTAAATAGTACTTATGAGAAAGCTCTCTATTGTTGGCACGCTTGCGCTGCTGACTTTAATCCTTTATTCTTGTCAGAAAGATATTGCAGATGAAAACGATCCCACGGTGATTGCTGGTGCTTTTCCTCCTTCAGGTGAATGTGGTACTCCTATTTTAAAAGATCTCTGGGATCAGACTGTCATTGAGGATCGGGGTGATATGCAGATCGGCAACGATACTAGCAATATCATTATATGGTACAGTGCGCCTGGGTTACAAGGAGGTGCTACCGTTGTAAAAAAACTTATAGCTGTTTATGGTTCCTACGCTCATGTTGTGAGTGTTATGAACGAAACTATTCAATGGACCCCTTGCCAGGGACCCGTACATCCCGATCGTGTTAAGGTTTCAGCACCGGGGTTAGTACAGGATTCAATGCATATTCCAAATTCCGCTTTTCAATCGGATGGATGTGTTTGGATGGGTTTATTTGTTACGCTCGGTAACGATAATGGATTTGAATGGTGCACTTTTCCGAAACCATATGATTCAATCATTCAAAATATTTCCGCCTGGAAGGTGTTGGTTAAGTATTGTAAACAATCATGTGGTGATGAAGAAGAAGATTGTGGCCAGTTACGCACACAAACACAAGGTGGCTGGGGTGCTAAACCCAGTGGTAATAATCCGGGCACTTATCTCCATACTAATTTTGCGGCTGCGTTCCCCAATGGAGTTGAAGTGGGTTGCGATAGTGGTTATACCGTGAATTTTACTTCTGCACAGGCAATCACTGATTTCTTACCTGCCGGAGGAACGCCTGCTAAATTAAAAGCCAATGCTACCAATCCTGCTGATAAATCAATAAAGAATGTATTGATTGGCCAGCTAACCGCCTTAACGCTGAGTGTTGGGTTTGATAACTACGACGCTAATTTCGGAGAAGCCGGTAAAAAGTTGGGGGACATGATTATCAGGAAAGGCAAATTTAAAGGTAAGACGGTTAATGAATTTCTTGCGATCGCCAACAAAGTATTGGGAGGATGTTCTACCAGGTACAAACCAAGTGATATCAATGAAATTGTCGAAAAGATCAATGAAAATTATGTAGATGGCAAAAAAGACAATCACTTCCTGGTTTGTGATATAAATGATTGCGATAAAGATGATGACCATGATGATGATGATGATGATCATGACGACGATGATCACGGCTAGTAGTATAACAACCCTGATAAACAAAAATCCCCCACAATATATTTTGCCGGGGGATTTTTAATTTGCCAACTTCAATAAACTATTGCTTTATTATTTTAATTGTTCCAAGTGAAAGTTTCTTCTTCTCATCATAAATAGTAAGCAGGTAAGTACCAGACTTATTGGTTTGCAATAATAGCTCCGTATTCGTTCTGTTACTGATTCTTTTTTGCTGTATTAATTGACCGTTCAAGTTGGTGATACTTATCATATAAGATTTACCCGCACTTAGTCCACTTATATATGCCTGTTTATTGAACGGATTGGGATATAAACTGATTACTTTACCCGGGTTATCAGGATCAGTTATACCAGTCATCATATCGCGCACCAGTTTAATACTATCTATTGCGGTATTGATCGTAACACAACCGGCACTGCTCTTCATTCTTACATATACCCAGTTATCTCCTAGTGTTAGTAATAAAGGGGCGATCGTTAATGTACTGCTAGCGCCCTCTGCCTGCCAAAGATTTCCAAATGTTCTTTCTTTTCCAAACGTATAAAGTGGCGCAGTGCCTCCACCGGATGTATTATTCGCGGTTACAATTACCGGATCAACCAGGTTAATAATAGTGGTGATATTCGATATCACATTTACATCAGGTGCAATAGCAGTTGTAACTGTAAAATTATGTGTCGTTGTTTTACTGCCGCTATCGTTACTGAACTTTACAGTAATGGCATGCATACCCTGCGACAATCCGGTTACAGAAAAAGAAAAACTACTATCCGCACCTACTACCAACACAGTAGCATCCAATTTCACTTCTACTGTAGTGCCAGTAGACGGAAGATTCGTGATTCTTCCCTGTTGCCCTCCCTGGTTAGAACAATATCCGTTGACCAACCCGGTTACTACCGGCTGTTGAGGAGCTGGCACCGGTGTGGGCTTGATAATTGTTTCTTCAACATTTGTCTTTACAGGAAGATTGAAATCAAAATAAATCGAAGCACTGTTTCGGATAGTATCACCCAATGATAAACTGGTTTTAGGTTTGATCCGATAGGCAATATAGCCATGACTCAACGCTTCGTTCCTATTGCTATCCGGTAAAAGAATATTGGAGAACTTCCAGGAGCAATAATTGCCTTGCTTAATTAATAACTGGTAGGAATGACTCGCTCCGATCATTTCAATACTGCTCCAATCGAGTTTGGCATCAAGCGTATCTTTTATTTCCACCGTAAACGCTGTATCGGTTCCGGTATTTTGAAAACGGATATTATACTGAAGCCATTTTCCCTGATCGTATTCTGATTTATATAGAATTCCTGCCCCTGCTTCTTTCTTGTCGTTCGGATCAAATGAACCAACCACCTGATGACGCCATTCCGATGAATTGTTGGCGAGGGCAATATCTCCCGTAGTGTCTATAGTCGCTCGTGAAATTAAACGATCGGTAATACCTACTATCGGTGGGTTCGGCACTCGCATTTCGATGGTTATATAAGAGGTATCCTCTGGTAATAGAGTACCCGTTGTCCATATCAGAGTATCATTAATAACAGAAGTGGGCGCTGGTGATGCGCTTAAAAACAACAAGCGTGTATCCTTCACCATCCGGATGGTTTTGTTAACAAGAGTGTCTGTACCCAGATTACTTATTTTTATTTTATAAGTCACGTCGAAGCCTGGTCGAAAAGGAGAAATCGAGAACAAATCAATTCCAAAATCTCTTATACCCGGTATCGGCTGCAAGGCAAAAGACATACTATCTGTTGCGAAAAAGCCAGGAAAATTGGATACATGGGAAGGAGGAACCACAGTATAATAAGGCTTGTTCATATGAACGCTCGTGGTATACTGTCCCGGACTAACTGTATGCAGGAAGGAACCATCTTTTGCGAAATACACCCAGTCGTTATTGCCTTTTTGTATTCTTAAAATAGCTTCCTTATATAAAGGTTCTTCAACTTCCTTGGTTCCATTCCGGTTTCTGTCAATATATACCTTTCCCTTTATCGTATTATAATCACCCACACGTACCAACCAGTAGTCCTCAAGGTTGGAACCAGGATGGTATCCAGATACATCGCCACCATTAGCCTGCGTATACCCGAGAAGCAATAATTCATTATCACTGGTAAACATGCCCGTTTTAAATCCATCACTTAGGGGACTACCAAATATTTTCTGCCAGTTCATCGTACCATTTTTTTGAAAACTCAATAACCAGGCGCCGGTACTGGAGGGATCTAAGCTTGAACTGGAACCTAACACATAAATAGTTGTATCTCTAACCAGAATTGACCTTGGATTATCAGATTTGCTGCCACCGAAAACTTTGCTCCAAACAATTGACCCGTTAGAAGATAATTTCGCGAGCCAGCCGTCTTCACCTATACCAAGACTCATTCCAACATCTCCATCTGAAGACGTAGTCGATCCCGTTAATAAATAGCCTCCATCGTTATCTTTTACCAGGTATCCTGCTGATTCAATTCCGCTTCCACCATAACATTTCGACCACTCGATAGTACCATCTGCGGAAGTCTTTATAACAAGCATATCTGTAGCCCCGTGATACCCGGGCCAGGAATTAGGTGGTGCTGCGCTGGCGGTTGAACCCGATATCACAAGTCCTCCATCTGCAGTCCGCACTAAACTATTCGCATTATCACTTCGGCCGGTAGAACCTAAACATTTCTGCCATACTATGTTTCCATTATCATCTATTTTCACTAACCAAATACTTCGTAAACTCCCTCCACCCGAATTAGGATTGCCAATCACGTCTCCATCACCAGAAGCCGTAGATCCAACGAATATATATCCACCGGCGGGATCCAGAATAATCCTGTTTCCCGTCTCAGCTTTAGTTCCCCCATAACAACGTTTCCATTGAATATTCAGGTTCTTATCCAGTTTTACCAGCCAGACATCCGACATACCATGATTACCGATCACATCAAACGTATTCGGCAACGACTCCGTAGTCGCAATTATCATAAACCCTCCATCGGGTGTATGAATGATATCCATGTCCCTATCCACATCCTGGCCGCCATAACATTTATTCGATAATAATTGACCAGTCGGACTAACAACAGTTAGCCACAAATCAAAATTGCTTTTGTAGCAGGTTTTATCCCAATCCTGTGAATAAGAATGGCCGGCAACTAAATAATTCCCATTCTCCATTTGCAACATTGCCGTACCAATATCTGCAATTGATCCACCAAGACATTTTTGCCATACAATGGCAGGAGGCAGATCCTGCGCAACTACTGACAGGAAGTAAAACAAACCAAGCAATAACGATAGCAATATTTTTTTCATAATCAGGGGTCCTTTTAAAACTATTGTTTTATTATTTTAATTGTTCCGAGTGATAGTTTCTTCTTCTCATCATGAATACTAAGGAGGTAAGTACCAGCCTTATCGATTGGCAATAAGAGTTCCGCATTCGTCCTATTGCTGATCTTGCTTTGATGTATCAATTGTCCGTTAAGGTTTGTAAGGGTAATCACATATATTTTACCTGCGCTCAATCCACTTATAAATACCTGCTTATTGAACGGATTGGGATATAGACTTATTACTTTACCTGGATTATCTGGATCTGTAATTCCCGTTGACATATCACGGGTCAATTTAATACTATCGATACCAATATCATTGGAAATACAAAGCGCGTTGCTCTTCATACGTACATAGATCCAGTTGTCGCCAACAGTAAGCGTTGAAGGGGTTATAGTTAATGTATTGCTGCTTCCTTCGGCCTGCCATAAAGCTGTAAAATCCCTGTTTTTGCCAAATGTATACAACGGACCTGCTCCACCTCCGGCTGCGTTAGTGGCTGTTACTATAACAGGCACTGTCAGATTAACTATATTGGTAATAGAAGCAGAAACATTTACATCCGGCATAATAGCCGCGACATTCGTAAAATTATGTGTCGTGGTTTTTGAACCCGCTAGATTCGTGTACTTAACAGTTACTGAATGCGCTCCACTTGAAAGTGCATATGGAACAATGGTGAACGTGCTATCTGCAGCAACCGGCAATACAGTTGCGTCTAATTTAACTTCCACTGTAATTCCGCTACCGGTTGCAGGTAAGTTTGTGATCTTACCATACTGTGCTCCCATTGTATTGCAATACTCGGCACTCAACCCACTTATGGTTGGTTCAACCGGTGGCAATATCTTAACTAATTTTATACTATCAACACTGGTTTGAATAGTATAACAAGATTCACTGGTACGCATGCGTCCGTAAACCCAGTTATCACCACCCACCAACAGAGCCGGGTCGAGGAATAAAACATTATTACTTCCCTCTGCCTGAACTATTGTACTGAAGTTTCTGTCCAGTGCAAACGTATACAAAGGAGTGCTTCCACCTCCTGATGCATTCGATGCAGTTATCAATACAGGGTTGGAATTGATGATCGTTGTTACATTCGCCGAAATAATAACCTCAGGAGTTACTGTTATAGATGAAGTAAAATTAATGGTTGTCGTTTTTGAACCTCCGCTGTTGGTATATACCACTTCGATAACATGAGGTCCTGCTGAAATTGCAGCAACATCAAAACTGAATGTACTGTCCGCTGCAACAGTTAATGTAGTCGCATCTAACTTAACAGTTACAGTAATGCCGCTTGCTGCTGTTGGAAGATTTTCGATCTTGCCTTTTTGTACTCCCTGATTACTGCAATAGGTATTCGAAATTCCGCTTACTATTGGCTGAGGTGGAAGTGCGATGGGTGCTTGCTTCAGGACGGTTTCCTGAACATTTGTTCTGACAGGAAGGTTAAAATCAAAATAAATGGAAGCGCTGTTACGGATCGTATCACCGATTGTTAACCCAGTTTTGGGTTTGATTCGATAGCTGATATATCCGTGACTTAATGCTTCGTTATGATTGCTGTCGACAAGTTTGATGTTTGAAAAAGTCCAGGTGCAATACTTACCATCCTGTATTAATAGTTGATAAGGATGGCTCACGCCGACCATTTCAATGCTGTTTGAATCCAATTTAGTGCTCAGGGTATCCCTTACAATTATATTGAAGGCGGTATCTGTTCCGGTATTCTGGAAACGGATAGTATAGTTAAGATATTTGCCTTCATCATAATCAGTTTTATAAAGAACACCCCCACCACTTTCCTGTTTATCATTTGGATCAAAAGCACCTGTTGCCATTTGCCACAAATAAGCTTTATTATTCGCTACATTCAAATCACCGGTTGTATCAACTGTTACAACCGATATAACGGTGTCGCCGAAATTGAATGCGGGTGGTGTAGCTCCCTTTAATTGTACAATGATCGACAAAGTATCTCGTGGAGAAAGTGAGGCAATAGTCCATGTAATCGTATCGCCATTTATAGTTGTTTGTACCGGCATTGAAGAAGTAAAAATAAGTTTACTGTCTTTTACTAACCTCACCTGTTTGTTTTGCAGGGTATCAGTACCAATATTGAAACATCTTATCTTATAAGTAATATCAAATCCGGGACGCACAGAAGTTAGTGAGAATATATCAACCAGGTAATCTCTTTTACCAGGGATTGGCTGCATAGCGAATGAAAAGCTATCGAGATTGTAATAATTACTGAATGAGCTATTAAAAGAGGCAGGTATAATAGTTTGGTAAGGAATATTTATTGACGGGATGCTTGTTGTGTATGCTCCCGTATCAACGTAGTTCATAAAAACCCCACTATAAGTAAGACTTGAAGATTGTTGCCCTGGTTTTCCACTTTGAACAAGCACATTGTTTACCATTGGTTCATTGGAATCTTTTACACCATTCACATTATAATCCGCGAAAACAGATCCTTTAATAATATTTATATTTCCCATTTTAACAAGCCAGGCA
>Ga0190271_10001931_pt1 | contig 12216 bp, 9 predicted proteins | sample Popmic356T_FD_133747 | JGI IMG/M metagenome (GOLD analysis project Ga0190271, IMG submission 133747) | Populus adjacent soil microbial communities from riparian zone of Weber River, Utah, USA - 356 T | ecosystem: Environmental > Terrestrial > Soil > Riparian zone | place: USA: Utah | collected...
AGGTGGGTCGCCGAGAACGCGCGCGTGTACTGCGAGGCGGGCAAGCTCGTGGAGAAATACAACGTGCGTGATGCCGGGGCGGGCGCGGGCGGTGAATACCCGGTCCAGGACGGCTTTGGCTGGACGAATGCCGTACTGATCAAGCTGTTAGCTATCTATCCAAAGCTTGGCGGCAAGCGTTATGAATTCCTGGGATCCGGCTGTTCACGTAGCGCTACGTCTATTCACTGACTGCAATCGCCGCCCACCCTCTATATAAACCTCCCTGCCTGCGCCCTGACCGCGGACCGCAACATCTAACAGGTGTTGCGGGGTTCGGCGCAGCAGAAGGAGTCACATCAACGGAGTGAAGGGGGACGTATGCGTACGTTAGTTTCCGCTTTGGTTTTCCTATTGTTTTCTGCAGCCGCCAACGCACAGTCGACATGGCTGGAAGCAGAGTGTGGATCGGTTGGATCGTTATGGAATCGAACCACCGACGGCAGTGTTTCCAATTCCCAGTACGTGACGATTCAGCCGGGCCAGAACAGTACGGCCAGCGCGCCCACGAATACGGCTGGACACATCACGTTCCCGTTCAATGCGAGCCAGGCCGGAACGTACCGCCTCTTCGCCCGCATGCTGGGCCCGAACGCCAACGACGATTCGTTCTGGGTCAGGATGGACGGCGGTTCGTGGGTCTTCTGGAACAACTGGTGGAACACCGCCTGGATCTGGGCGCAGTTCCCGAACACGTTCAATCTCAGCGCTGGAAACCACACGCTGACGATCGCATTCCGCGAAGACGGAGCGCGGCTCGACAAGATCAACATCACCACGTCCACCGCGCTGCCCACAGGCCTGGGCTCGCCCGCCACCAACTGCGCAGTGGGAACCACACTCTCGGTTTCGCCGGCCACGGTCAGTGTTGCCGCGGCGGCCAACAGCACGGGAACGTTCAGCATCACTTCCAACACCAGTTGGACGGTGGCGGACGATCAGGCCTGGCTCACCGTGAGCCCGGCCTCCGGTTCGAACAATGGTTCGGTAACCGTAACCGCCCAGCAGAACACCGGCACAGCCGCGCGCACGGCAATCGTGACCGCTTCGGCTACCGGTGTTCCATCGCAGAACGTCTCGGTCACACAGAGTGGCACCGGAGGCCAGGCATGCACGCTTCCACCCATGCCTTCCTATGCATCGCTGCCTAACAACTCGTTCCTTCCGGATCCATTCACGTTCATGAATGGCAGCCGGATGACCACGAAGAGCGAGTGGGCCTGCCGTCGCGCGGAAATCGCCGCGCAGGCACAGGAGTTCGAATACGGCTACAAGCCCAACACCCCCTCAGCCAACTCGACGGGCTCGCGCAATGGAAACACCGTGACGGTCAACGTGACTGACAACGGACGAACGCTGACCTTCAACGCGTCGATCACCTATCCCAGCACCGGCACGGCGCCTTACCCGGCCGTCATCGGCATCGGCGCTTCGAGCCTCAACAACTCCGCGCTGCTCAGCCAAGGAGTCGCGGTCATCAACTTTCCGAATGACCAGATCGCCCAGCAGAATGGCGGGAGCTCGCGTGGAGTCGGCCGGTTCTACGACATGTATGGCAACGGTCATTCGGCCGGAGCCCTGATGGCCTGGGCCTGGGGCGTGAGCCGCCTGATAGACGCGCTGGAGAAAACGCCGGCGGCGAATATCGATGCGACCCGGCTCGGCGTCACGGGTTGCTCGAGAAACGGCAAGGGTGCGCTGGCCGCCGGCGCGTTCGATGAGCGCATCAAGCTCACCATCCCGCAGGAACCGGGGTCCGGTGGTTCGGGAACCTGGCGCGTTTCGCAGTCGATGCTTTCGCAGGGACAGAGCACCCAGACGCTAGGGCAGATCGTGGGTGAGAACGTCTGGTTCCGATCGAATTTCAGCCAGTTCTCGAACTCGGTGCCCAAACTACCGTTCGATCATCACTCGATCGAGGGCCTCGTGGCGCCGCGCGCACTGCTGGTCATCGAGAACAACATCCTGTGGCTGGGCCCGCAGAGCTCGTGGACCGGCGCCAATGCAGCGCGAAGGATCTGGGATGCACTCGGCATCTCCGACCGCATGGGTTACTCGCTGACCACCGAGCATGGTCATTGCAGTTTTCCGTCGTCGCAGCAGGCCGAGGTGAATGCATACGTGCAGAAATTCCTGGTCGGCGGCGGCACGGGGAACACAAATGTCATGAGGAATGATCCTGGCGTGCCTTTCAACCAGTCGATGTGGATCAACTGGACCACACCTGCCTTGCAGTGAACCCTTTCATCGAATGAACTAGGGCGGGCGGGAGACCTCCAACGAACAGGAGGTCTCCATGTCCCGACTGCTTCTGGCTTTTCTCATCCTGCCGCTGACGGCATCGGCCGCGGACGAGGGCCGCCTCTCGTTCCTCGAACAGGAAGTTCGCAACCTGCAGCGGCAGGTGCAGATCCTGTCACGGCAAGTGGATGAGCTGCGCACGCAGCCCGACCGGCTCGCACCCGGATCCTTTCCGCCGGTCAGGGCAGAGCCGGTCGCCGCTTCCGCGGAAAGTCTGCCCGCTGGGTCGACGCGGCCCGGTGGCGGCAGCTTCGTCCCGGCATGAGTGAGCTCGAAGTGATCGGCTCTCTGGGGCCGCCCACTTCCATTCGCGACCAGGATGGCGTGCGCGTTCTGCTCTATGCAATGGAGATCGGTTCCACGAGTTTCTTAGGGGGCAGCGTCAAGCTCCGGCAACGCGCCGTGGCCGAGGTGGTTCAGCCCACGCTGCATTGAACAACCGGATTCGGGTAGCGCGAATTCCTACATCGATGTCGCCACGCGGCGACCTTTGCTTGTGCGTGTCAACCGCGCGTCTCATGGCGCGTTGCTTCTGCTAACACTAATCGATGGGGAGAATCCCATGAATACTCTTTCCCGGATTGGCAGCGCACTCGCTCGCCTCGCCGTCTTCTCCTGCGCGCTGGCGTTCACCGCGTGCGGTGGAGGAGGTGGTGGTGGTAACGATCCACCGGCCGCGGGCGTCCAGCCCGCTTCGAGCTGCACAGCGGATTGCGGCACTGTCTACATCGGTCTCACGGACGCGGACGGCGACTTCCTGAGTTACACCGTCGACGTCGTATCTCTCAAGCTCAAGCGTGCGAATGGCGCCATGGTCGAAACGCTGCCCGCGACGACGCGCGTCGACTTCGCGCAACTCGTCGATCTCACCGAGTTCTTCACCGCGGCGACGGTTCCAAACGGCGCCTACGTTGCGGCCACGCTCCGCCTCGATTTCACCAACGCCGAAATCTCGGTTGAAAAGGGCGGCGCGCCCGTCGCGGCCAATGCGGTCGACGCCGCGGGCAATGCCCTGGGCGTGGTCGACGTCAACGTGACGCTCGACAACCGGCACCACCTGGTGGTGTCGCCAGGCCTCGCATCCGTGTTCACGCTCGACTTCAATCTCGCGGCGACCAACTCGGTCGATCTCGCGACGACGCCGGCCACCGTGACCGTCACGCCCGCGCTCGTGGCTTCACTCGAGCATGTCGATCAGAAGGAACTGCGCGTGCGCGGTCCGCTGGTGAGCGTCGACACGGCGGCGGGTACGTACGTGATCGATGTGCGCCCGTGCAACATGCGCGACAAGCGTTATGGTCAGCTGACCGTACACACCGACGCGGATACGACGTTCGAAATCAATGGCACTAACTACACCGGCAGTGCCGGGCTCGACGCGCTGAGCGCGGCGGGGGCCGGAACGCTCACCACCGCATTCGGCACGCTGACGAAATCGACACGGCAGTTCGATGCGCAGTCGGTACGTGCCGGCACCAGCGTTTCCGGGGCCGGCATCGACACGGTCATTGGCCAGGTGCTCGGCCGCAGCGGCGACGTTCTCAAGGTGCGCGGAGCCACGGTGAATCGCAATCGCGACGGCGCGCGTTTCGCACGCGGTACGGTGTTGGTGACGATCGGCCCGGACACAAAGGTCTTGAAGGGCGGTGCGGAGGCGACCCCCGGCGACATCTCGGTCGGCCAGTCGATCGAAGCCTTCGGTGCGGCGACACCCGTGAACAGCTCCGCGATGTCCGGCGACTGGACGATGGATGCGACCGCGGGGCGCGTGCGCATGCATGCCACGCCGATCTACGGTTTCGTGAAAGCGTCGTCCACCGGCGCGCTCACGCTGCAGCTCGACTCGATCGCGGGCCGCAGAGTGTCGGCGTTCAGTTTCGCCGGCACGGGTGCGACTGCTGCGCAGGATGCGGATCCGGCTAACTACGAAGTGACAACCGGCGCACTCGATCTCTCGGGATTGAACATCGGCGAGCCGACGAAACTCGTGGGTTATCCGACGCCTTTCGGCGCCGCGCCGCCGGATTTCGATGCGCGCACGCTGGTCGACTTCCCGCGACTGCCCGCGATGCTGTCGATGAGCTGGGGGTTGAACGGTACGAAGGCGCCGTTCACCAGCCAGGAACCCACAGGCCTGGTGCTCGATCTCGCGAACACGAGCATCGGCCGCCTGCACTTCCTCAGCATTGGCCCAAAGGTGCTGGACCTCAAGGTGCTGCCGGCGTCACCGAGCATCGTGCCGCCATCCGATGGACGTACGGCGTACCTGGTCGTCATGCGCGGCGAGTCGCGTTCGTTCCAGGACTTCGGTGACTTCGTGGCCGAGCTCGGCGCACGTCTCGATGGCGACACTGCGATGGTCGGGTTCACGGCAACCGGCTCCTATGACGGGGCCAGCAACGTGGTTACCGCGCGCAGCATCGTCGTGATTCTGAAATAGGTCGCTCGAGTAACGACAACGGCCGGTCCGCGTTGACGCGGACCGGCCGCTGATTGCGCGGTCCGTGCGAAGATCGCGCGATGGACAAGCTATTCATCGGCATGGTCGCGGTTGCTGCCATGCTCGCCGCCTCTTTCGCACCGTGCGCCAAAGCCGGCGATGCGTCGGGCTGGATCACCCATCCCGAAGCCGGCGCACTCACTCCCATCGTGCTGCAGTTCCGCCGCGAGCTCACGCTGGAGAATGTTCCGGCAAAGCTGCCGGTGACCGTGACGGCTGACAACCGCTTCGTCCTCTATGTGAATGGCGATCGCGTCGCCAGCGGACCCTCGGCGGGCACGGTGAAGAGCTGGCGATATGCCCAGGTGGATCTCGCGCCGCATCTTCGCAAAGGCGAAAACGTGATTGCGGCCACCGTCTGGAACTTCGGTGATGTTGCACCGGCATTCCAGCAGACCGTGGCGACGGGATTCCGGCTGATCGGAGATCCAATATCGACGAGTACTCCGGGTTGGCGCGTGCGCATCGACACCGGTCGTTCGGCCGTCAGTGGCAAAGAGCAGATTTCCTGGGAGTACTACGTGGCGAGTGCGCCCGAGGTCATCGATGCGCACAAGGCGCCGTCGGAGTGGCAGGACGCGGTGCCGGCGCCCGCGGCCGCCGCGCGCACGTTGATCGCGGACCCGTTCCCGCCGCAGTTGTTCATCACCGCCGCGACGGGACCGGTGGTGCGCAGCTCGATTGCCGGTGGCGATCAGTTCCCCGCACGGCCGCTCATCATCCCGCCGCACACCACGGCCAAACTACTGATCCGCCGCGACGCCATGATTTCGGCCTACCCAGAGCTCGAAGTGCAGGGCGGCCGCGATGCGACGATCAGGCTCCAGTACGGCGAAGCGTTGTACGACGCGGCCGGCCGGAAAGGCGACCGCAATCTCATCGGCGACCGGCAGATGCGAGGGTTTCACGACGCCTTCATCACCGATGGAAAGCCACAAGTGTTCGCGCCGTTGTGGTGGCGCACGTTCCGGTTCGTTGAGATCGAAGTCGTGACCCAGGCCGAGCCGCTCACACTGCGCGCATTTCGCCTTCGCGAGACCGGCTACCCCTTTCAACAGGTGGCAAGTTTCGTGAGCAGCGATCCCGAGCTGAATCGCATCTGGGATATCGGCTGGCGCACGATGCGCGTCGACGCGCATGAAACCTTCATGGACAGCTCGTACTGGGAACAGCTGCAATACACCGGCGACACCCGGCTCGAGATGCTGATCACCTACGCGGTGTCGGGCGACGCGCGCCTGGCGCGACAGGCCATCGACGTGTTTGCGGAGTCCGACGTGGATGGCGGGATCATGCAGGGCGCCTATCCGTCCCGCCTGCCCAATGTCATCGCCACGTTCTCGTTCGCGTGGGTGGGCATGCTTGCGGACTGGTCAGCCGAGCAGCAGGATCGCGCGCTCATCGTGCGCCACCTGCCGCGCATGCGCCGCGTGCTCGCGTGGTTCGAGCCGCTGCTCAACGAACAAGGGCTGCTCGGCAAGAACCCGCAGTGGAATTTCATCGACTGGTCGGGCCAGAAATGGGATGACCGCGACACCTTTCCTTCCTGGGGGGCCCGGAACGGCAGCTGCCTGATGACGGCGATGTGGCTGGGCGCCCTGCGGCAGGGTGATGCGCTGGAACGCCGTCACGGCGATGGCTCGCGGTCCGCGGAATTCCGCACGAAGGCGGACCGGGCGCGCGACGCCATCCGCAAACATTGCTGGGTCCCGGAGAAGGGGCTGTACGCCGACGACGGCGACCGCGCGGTCTTCAGCCAGCACATGAACGTGTTCGCCGTGCTCTACGACATCGCGACGCCTGAGGAAGCGCCGGGCATTCTCGAGCGCATCACCGTGCGCGGCCACGGCATCGACGCACCGGCCGGCATGTACGGCCCGACGTATTACTTTGCGTGGTACCTGGTGCGCGCCTTCGAACATGCCGGCCTCACCGAGCGCTACTTCGACCTGCTGAAAACCTGGCGCGATCTGCTCGCATTCAACTACACCACCTGGCCGGAAACGCGCGAGCAGCCACGCTCGGATACCCATGCCTGGAGCGCGCACCCGACGGCGGACCTGCTGCGCATAGTCGCCGGCATCCGCTCCGGCGCGGACGGGTATGCGCGAGTACGCATCGAACCGTCGCTGGGGTCGCTGACCTCGCTCGATGCCACGGCGGCGACACCGAGTGGCCCCTTAAAGGTGAGTTACCTTATCTCGGGCGACAAGCTGATCGCCGTGATCGATCGGCCCGCCGCGCTACCCGGAACCTTCGTCTGGCGCGGCAAGGCCTACGCGCTGAAGGGAGTTCACACCCGGCTCGAACTTGCGTTGAAGGACTAGCAACTTCCCAGGGCGTTCTTGCTACGCTCGCCACAGGAATCACTGGCGAGGTCTTGCATGCGTGCCGTCTTGATGGGAGTAGTAGCCGTACTTGGGATCGCCGGCGCCGGACCGGTGCAGGCGGATGAGAAAAATAATCCTCTCGACTCGACCCTGGTCCTGGACCTGGGTGGGTTCTTCCTTTCGACGGACATCAACGTCCGTCTCGATGGGGAGTCAACCAACCAGGTCGGCGATGAAATCGACTACGACGACACCTTTGGCGTTGGCGACTTCGAACGCTTCCGGCTGGACGCGATGTGGCGGATCAAGGGCAAGCATTCGGTGCGCGGCACGTACTTCAACAACAATCGCTCGGCGACCAGAGAACTTTCCCGCGACATCAACTTCGGCGATGAAACCTACCCGGTCGGTGCAACCGTCTCGGCGCGCTCGAAACTCGAAGTGCTGCAGATTTCCTATGATTACGTGTTCAAGCGCAGGGACAACTACGAGCTTGCGGCGGGAATCGGCGTCCACATGCTCGATATGTCCTTGGGACTGGACGCCACGGTCACCGCCGCCGGCGGATCCGCTCAGCGCGAGTTGTCCGAGAGAGGCGCCACGTCGGCTCCGCTGCCGACGCTGGGTTTTCGCGGCGTCTGGCGCCTGCCGCACAATTTCTACGCTTCGGCTCTGGTGCAGTATTTCTACGTCGATTTCGACGACTACGTCGGCAGCCTTTCGGACCTGAAGGCAACGATCGTCTGGCAGGCGTCGGAGCACGTGGGTGTGGGCCTGGGATACAACGACTTCCGCTTCCGGTTCAAGCTGGACAAAGACCGCTTCGACGGCCGCCTGAGCTGGGACTACGGTGGTGCCATGGCGTTCGTGTCGGTCACGTACTAGAACGTCACCTCACAACTTTTCCACGAACCACTTCCGGATCTCCTCGCGCATCTGCGGATTCTCGAGATGTCCGCCTTCGTAGCGCAGCAGCCTCCAGTTCTCCGGATGGCCGGCGGAGGCGTAGACCTTCTTCAATTCCGCGTCGATCTTCTCGAGCCCGGCCACGGGCGCGAGCTTGTCCTGGTTCCCCGCCAATGAGAGATGCGCGCGAGGCGCGATGAGCGCGTTCATCTGCGCGGTGGTGAAGTGATTGAGCAGGTCGGGCACGTAGTAGTAGATGCCGTGGCCCTTGAGGCCGTCCACTTCCACCAGCGTGTGCCAGTCCGTCAGGCAGCAGATGTCGACCACGACTTTCAGGCGGGGGTCGAGCGCGCCGGCCCACTGCGCGGTGGAGCTGCCCATCGACATTCCCACGGTGCCGAGGCGCTTCGTGTCGACATCGGGCCGCGTGACCAGATAGTCCACGGCCTTCAGGGAGTCGTAGACCATCATTCCCCACAGCACCTGGCCGTGCCAGAGCATGTCCTTGAAGGTCTCGAGTTCCGTGCGCGTGGCGCGCTCGCCGAAGATCCATGCATCGAAGCACAGCGCGTTGTAGCCGAGTGAGGTCAGGAATTCTGCATACGGCGGCTTGGCCAGGTATTCGCGCCCCTCGATGAACTCCGTCTTGCCGATCTTGTATCCACCACCATGCGAGTGATTGAAAAGCACCGTGGGAAGCCGGCCGGTCTTGTGCTTGGGCCGCGCGAAGTACGCTGGAGCGGGCTCGATGCCGTTGAGATCGAGCACGAGTTTTTCGAGCGTGTACGTTCCGCGGTCTTCCGTGGAGACGAGCTCCGCTCCGACCTTGCGATCGCGCGGCGGTAGTTTGCCCAAGAGACCGTACAGCTCCTTGGCACGACTGGGTTCGGATGCAGTCGCGGGCGAAGGTTTCATGTGCGGGGCGAGCATCATCGCGCCGGCTCCCGCGCTCAGAAGCGTACGTCGTTTCATGGTGTTCCTGTTTTCAAGGCGGCGATCAGCGTTTCCATGCGGCTCGCAAAAATCCCGGTGCTGATGCCGCGCACCACTTCCCGTTGCTCCGCTTCCGTCGACGCATTGGCTCGCTGCACGACGTTCCCGTCGGTTACCCAGGCGCCGCGAGCGTCCAGCGCGGCAATGACATCGGCGGCCTTTTCGTTGCCTCGCGGCATGCGCGAACGCCGCGTTTTCATTTCGGCGAGGCGCGCAGCCCTGGCTTTGGGTGTCGTCAGTGCGGCGAGCGCGGCGTACTGCGCGCGCATGTGCGCAACATCGACGACCGGTTTGCCATCTGCCTTGCACGGCTGGCCATCGCAACGCGCTTTCGCCGGGTCGGTGGTCCAGATGTACTTGCCGTAACCTTCGGCCGTCAGTTCCTGAGTTCGAACCACGTACACCGGCTTGTTGGTAACGGGTTCCCAATAGCGCGGTGCCGGATATTTCGCGGCGGCAGCTTCCCGGTTGATGCGATCGAACCAGTCGAGACAGCGCGGCACCGGCGCGAGATAGCGCGCATCGCCCGTGCGTAGATAGAACTCCTCGAGCATGAGGATGGACATGTAACTTTCACGCACGACGTAACCGGCAGGCTCGTGCGTGCGTGCGGCGATGGGCCGCATGTTCGGGCCATGCTGCTCGGCCCAGGCTGCCTGATCATCCGGGCCCTGCAGCGCCAGCAATGCATCCACGCCGCGTCGCACGCTCTCGAAGTAGCGCGCATCACCCAGCGTTTCGTAGGCGTCGTACAGCAGCTCGACGATGGCGAGCATTGCCCCGTCATTGAGCGTGTAGAAAGCGGTGTAGTCGGGCAGGCCATCGTGAGCAAATTCGTAACGCAGCGGAAAACGCTGTGGCCACGCACCGTTCGGATATTGCGCTGCCAGCACGAAATTCAGCGCCTTCAGTACCGGCTCGCGGTATGCGGCCTCGTGAGTCAGGCGATAAAACCGCAGCAGGAACATCGCAGCGTCCGGTGTCACGCGGTCGTCGAAGGTGGCGTTGCCGTAGTAGTGGCGATATTCCTCGTAGCCCCAGCGAAATCGCGAGGCGTCGGTCTCATACCAATCGGGTGTGCCGGCCGGATCGAAATCGATGAAGTAGTGCCAGCCACCCAGCGGATGCTGGCCGAACACCAGCGCGTCGGCGGCCTTGCGCGCGGCGTCGAGGTAATAGACGTCCTTCGTGACTTCATACGCGTCGAGCATCACCTGACCCACGCGTTCGGTGCCGCCCTGCAACCAGATCTGCGACGGCCGCGCGGGAATTTCACCCCAGCGGCGGCCAAGGTCTTCGCTCACCAGCCATACATGGCCGCCGCGCAACGCGACCTTCTCGTTCAAGAAGGTGGCGGCCTTTTTCATGGCGACGAGAACCTCGTCGCGTGCTGGCTGCGCTGCCGATGCGTGAACGCACAGCAGCGATGTCACCAGCGACACCAGGATTCTGTTGGCAGTGCTCATCGCGGGATTCTATGGCAAGGTGACTCTCATGAGCATCCGCTGCGCTTCCCTGTTTCTGGTCGCTGGCACGCTTGTCATTTCCCTGCCGCTGCATGCCTGCGGTGAACGAGCGCCAGTGGGTTCAGTCGATCTGACCACGGCTACGCTCGCCGATCTGCGCGGTGCGCTCGACGCGAAGAAGATCACCTCGGTACAGCTGGTGCAGGGTTACCTTGCACGCATCACCGAATGCAATCCGCAGCTGCACGCCGTCATCGCCACTCGGTCCCAGGCGCTGTCAGAAGCCAAGGCCCTGGACCGGGAACGCCGCGCGGGCAAGATCCGCGGACCGTTGCATGGCATCCCGGTCGTCATCAAGGACAACATCGATGTGGCCGGTGCGGTGACCACCGCGGGTTCGCTGGCGCTCACCGGAAATCTGCGGACGCAAAACGCGCCGCTGGTGGACAGGCTCACGGCCGCCGGAGCGATTGTCATCGCCAAGACGAATCTGTCGGAATGGGCCAACTTCCGCTCTCGCTGGTCATCGAGCGGCTGGAGCGCCGTCGGTGGGCTCGCGGTCAATCCTCACAACCCGCAACGCTCGGCCTGTGGTTCGAGCTCGGGCTCCGCGGTGGCGATCGCGGCGCACCTTGCGCCGCTCGCCGTCGGAACCGAGACCAACGGCTCCATCGTCTGTCCGGCTTCCGTGAATGGCGTGGTGGGCCTGAAGCCGACGGTGGGGCTGATCGCCGGCGCTGGCATCGTGCCCATCAGCCATTCGCAGGACACGGCCGGTCCAATGACCGTGGGCGTGGAAGACGCCGCGATGTTGCTCGATGCCATGGCGGATCCGAAACGCGCCGGGCCGGCTAACTACCGCGGATCGTTGAAGATCGACGCTTTGAAAGGCGTTCGGCTGGGCGTGGCGCGATTCATCCAGGGGTATTCGCCGCCCACCGAGCAGGCTTTCAACGCGGCGCTCGCCGTGCTGAAAGCGCAGGGCGCGGAGCTGGTGATGATCGAGAAATTCGATCTGGCGCCGATTCGCGAACTGCAGCTCCCGATCCTGCTCACGGAATTCAAGGCGGATCTCAACGCGTACCTCGCGACAACTCCCGCGACCGTCAAATCACGCACGCTCGCGGACCTCATCGCGTTCAACAGCGCCGAGCCGCGCGAGATGCCGTGGTTCGGCCAGGACCTGTTCGAACAGGCGCAAGCCACGGCAGGCCTCGACGACCCGGCGTACATCCAGGCCCTGCAGAAGGCGCGCGCCCTGGCCGGGCCCGAGGGCATCGATCGACTGCTCAAGGAGCACGATGTGGTCGCGCTGCTTGCGCCAACGACGGGTCCGGCGTGGTCGATCGACCTGGTCAACGGAGATCGTTCAGTCGGATCCGCGTCGCTGCTGGCGGCCATCGCCGGCTATCCGCACCTGACGGTGCCGATGGGCGAAGTGGCTGAACTGCCCGTGGGGCTCTCGTTCATCGGTCCCGCGTGGTCCGAACAAACGCTGTTGTCGCTCGGCTTCGCCTTCGAGCAGGCGCGTCGCTAGTCGATCTTGATCTCGGTGACGTAGAACTTCGGCAGGTCGGCGCCCGTGGCGTTCTGCACCCAGATGCCGTCGATGGTCTTGTCTTCGACGCCGAGCGTCGCAAGCGGTGTCACGACCTTCGTCCAGCCGGTGTTGCTCAGCGTA
>Ga0190271_10001932_pt1 | contig 12215 bp, 6 predicted proteins | sample Popmic356T_FD_133747 | JGI IMG/M metagenome (GOLD analysis project Ga0190271, IMG submission 133747) | Populus adjacent soil microbial communities from riparian zone of Weber River, Utah, USA - 356 T | ecosystem: Environmental > Terrestrial > Soil > Riparian zone | place: USA: Utah | collected...
CCGCGGAGAAATAGCAATAAGAATTGCTAAGGCTTGCAAGAAAGCTGGCATGATACCATATGGCATCTACTCCGAGGCCGATAATGAATCTCTGCACATAAAGTATTGCGAAGGAGCCGTCAACATAGGGGGATTATTGCCGATAGAAAGCTATCTTGTAATAGACAAAGTTATCGAAGCGGCCAACAAACTTAGCTGTGATATGATCCACCCTGGTTATGGCTTTCTGTCTGAAAGTCCAAAATTTGCAGAGCGATGCAAAAAAGAAGGGATTATTTTTGTGGGACCCTCCAATGAGGTCATGGCTATTTCAGGCGATAAGGTGAAAGCCCGGAATGCGGCTTCAAGGGTGGCTTCCGTTGTCGAGGGTGGCGAGGTATCAAATGAAAATGAGGCATTTTCTTTGATAAACAAAATTGGTTTTCCTGTAATCTTGAAAGCTGTTGAAGGAGGTGGGGGAAGAGGTCTAAGAATCTTGAGATCGACTGAGGAACTTCATCAGAGGCTTGCATCGGCACAAACTGAGTCTATGATGAGTTTTGGTTCAAACCGGGTTTATATTGAGCAATACTTGGAGAATCCCAAACATATAGAAGTACAGATTATTGCAGACAGTTCTGATGTTATCCAACTAGGAGAAAGGGAATGTTCAATCCAAAGGCGCCACCAAAAGCTAATCGAAGAAACACCCTCCCCAGCGTTGGATGATGAAACAAGACAAGATATTTTAAGTGAGGCTGTTTCAATAATGAATGAGATCGGTTATGATAACGCAGGAACGGTCGAATTCCTACTCAAAGGTAACAAGTACTATTTCATGGAGATCAATGCAAGAATACAGGTTGAACATCCTATAACAGAACTTGTTACTGGAGTGGATATCGTAGAACAACAACTTCGTGCTGCCCTAGGGCAAGGTTTGTCCGTGAAGCAGGAGATGATCAGTTCAAAAGGTCATGCGATAGAATGCAGAATTAATGCAGAACATCCTTTGAGTTTTGCACCCGTCTCAGGTAAGGTTAACAAATTTGTGGCTCCTTCAGGAGAGGGAATTAGATTAGATTCCGCTTTATACTCAGGATATTCGATTCCTCAATTTTATGATTCCCTTATCGCTAAGCTGATTTGTCATGGATTTGATAGAAAAGAAGCGATCAATAAAATGGTCTCTGCACTTTCCTCGTTGAGGATTACGGGGATTCCGACTTCGATACCATTTCACATTTCGGCATTGAAGGACGACAGGTTTGTCGACGGAACATACAATACATCTTTTGTTGAAAAACTCAAATCTTACTCTTCAGAGAGCGGAGAATTGGCAGCGGCTGTTTTGGCTGCCATATCACAAAGAGCCAGGATTAAGACAGTATACGTGAAACAGGAACTTCAGAATGGAAATGACCCTTGGAACGTCAGTAGATTTGACTGGGCAAACCCTTATGATTCTAATTTAGCATCGTCGGCATTTAGGTGGAAATCCTGATTGAAAGTCAAAGTAAACGACAATCTATACGATATTGTGATTGTAGGAAACGACATTGTAAAAGTGAACGGAGAGGAGGTGGTTGCAAAATCTTTTGATGACTGCATCGTTATAAAGGGAACAGAATTCCATTTGGATTTCGAAGAAGAAGGCGATCCCTCTCTAATGATCATAGATGGTATGGCATATCTAGTCTCGAGAAACTATCTTACCGAAAAGGTATCTGATGAGATAAGAGCCCCTATAAGTGGCAGGGTTATTGATATTCCAGCAAGAAAGGGGTACAGAGTTGAACGAGGACAGGTAATAATTGTCCTTGAGGCAATGAAGATGGAAAATGAGATCAAATCGCCTGCAACTAGATGGATAAAAGATATTGTTGTTTCCAAAGGTCAGTCGGTGAAGGCGGGCGATATACTTGTAACTTTTGACTCTACCAGACAGTGAGGCTTGTTCTCACTTTTCCATAGGTGATAATAGTACTGAAGGAATAGAAACAATCCACAATAAAACCGCTGCTTTTCAAATGGTATGTTTTAATCCTTGGATCAATCTCACCGTGACCAGCTAGAATAATTCTAGTATTTCATAGTCCAAAATACTGCCTAATGTGAGGGGTCATAACTTGAAAATACTATATCTCCTAATAAACGGGGAGTGATCGACCTGAAGCGCCTATGAGTAGACAGGAATGAACTTATGTCGGACAAAATTCAATCCATGCTGGACGCCTGCCATTTCGTATTTTAGGAATGCATTTATGACAGGAACGAAGAGCCATAGCATTCAGCAAGTATTATATTAGTTGTATATGCTGTTTGATTATTTCCTCCGCGATACTATTCTTCCCTACTAAAACTTAGCATTATTATTGCTCTCCCTCCAATATCGTCTACCAATACTCAACAGTAACACATTTTATTTTCTGGTGGAATGGGGGTCTAGACAGGGATATTACCATGTTTCCTTCTCGGCCTCTCTTCTCGTTTTCTAATTATTGCCTTGAGGGAAGCTATCAACCTTGTTCTTGTTTCACTTGGCTCAATTACATCATCAATATAACCTTTCGATGCCGCAATGTATGGATTAGCGAATTTTAGCCTATACTGTTCTGCCAATTCGGTTCTCTTCTTTTCATGATCTTGTGATTGTTGGATCTTCTGTTTAAAGATAATACTGCATGCGCCTTCAGGACCCATCACTGCGATCTCGGCTTTAGGCCAAGCAAAGTTATAGTCAGCTCCCAGATGTTTGCTGTTCATTACGTCGTAGGCACCACCATAGGCTTTCCTAGTTATCACAGTGAGTTTAGGTACAGTAGCTTCAGAGAATGCATAAAGCAGCTTCGCTCCATGCCGAATAATCCCGCCCCATTCCTGAACAGTCCCGGGAAGAAAACCAGGAACATCAACTAAGGCGACCAGTGGAATATTGAACGAGTCGCAAAATCTTACGAAGCGACAAGCCTTGTCACATGCGTTTATATCAAGAACCCCCGCTAGATTTTCTGGATTATTAGCAATAATACCCACAGAGTTACCATCAAGCCTTGCGAATCCCACAATAATATTACTGGCCCAGTATCTATGAACCTCAAGAAAATTGGAATCATCAATAATTTTTTTGATGATCGTTTCCATGCTATACGGTCTATGGGGACTCGATGGCAAGAATGAATTAAGGGATTTGTCCTGCCGCTTGGGATCATCCTTAGTTACCGCGCGAGGAGGGTTCTCGAGGTTATTAGAAGGGAAAAATGACAGTAGGTTTCTGAGAATTCCAAAGCATTCTTGTTCGTTATCTGCAATGAAATGTGCAACTCCACTTTTTTTATTGTGAATTTCTGCACCTCCCAAATCTTCAAAAGTTACATTTTCTTCGGTTACCTCTTTCACTACTTCTGGTCCTGTGATAAACATGTATGCAGATTTAATCATAATAACAAAATCAGTCAGAGCAGGAGAGTAGACAGCACCACCGGCGCAAGGGCCCATTATGAGAGATATTTGAGGAATGACTCCAGAGGCTTTTACATTTCTATGAAATATCCCAGCATAGCCGGCAAGACTATCTACTCCTTCCTGTATACGTGCCCCTCCTGAATCATTTATTCCTATTATTGGCACCCCTTGTTTTAACGCCAGATCCATTACCTTACATACCTTTGAAGCAAATGCAAGACCTAAAGAACCACCTAGGATTGTAAAGTCGTGAGAGAACAAATAAGCCAATCGATCGTCAATCGTTCCGAAACCTGTAACAACGCCATCGCCAAGGAACTTTTTATCTTGCATCTCAAAGTTGTGGCATTCATGTGTTACGAATGGATCGATCTCTGTAAAGGATTTAGAATCACAGATCAACTCAATCCTCTCAAGCGCAGTGAGCTTTCCTTTCTTTTTGCGTTCTTGTTTCTTCATGGCTCCGCCACCCAGGAGATGGTCACTTCTATTCTTTTCCAGCTCGGGAAAATCCATATTCAAAGCATAGCCTCAAAGGAGTAAAAAAGTGTAATGAATCTAATTGAAGGAAAGATGGCCATTTTCAATGAATCTCAAAAGTAGCCATTGAATGGATCAGGAATAGCCTACCAATTTAACTTCATCTATGCGTAGCTTCTCGTGTAATTGCCAAAAAAATTAGCAATCTTGGTCACCTTCGATATGAGATGTGCCTAATTTTAGATCGTTTGCCTTAATCTATCCATAGGCAGCTTTATGAAAAGCAGGCTATCCATATATAACATTCATAAAACCATAACAAGAATTGTAAATGGTAATTGAGTGAAAAATTAAGATTAGCAATAAATGGATTCGGCAGAATTGGAAGATGCTTTCTAAGGTCTGCGATCAAAGACAAGGAATTCATGGAAATGATTGATGTAGTAGCGATTAACGACATGGCTGATGCCAAGACTCTTGTTCATCTTTTCAAGTATGACTCTGTTTTTGGAAGATTTGATGGTACTGTGACGGTAAAGAATGAAGATACCTTGAGTGTAGATGGTGTAGATATTAGAGTGATGTCTGAAAAAGAGCCCTCAAAATTACCATGGAGAGATATGAAGATTGACTTAGTTTTGGAATCTTCAGGAAAATTTAATGATGCCAAAGAAGCTGGGAAACATATAACTGTAGCAGGTGCAAAGCGCGTGATCATTTCTGCTCCAGCAAAGGGTCCTGATACAACTATAGTGTTAGGAGTTAATGAAGATGAATTTGATAACAAAAAACATAATATCATTTCCATGGCTTCATGTACTACTAACTGCTTAGCCCCTGTGGTGAAAGTCATAAACGATAGATTTGGTATCGAAAAAGGCTATATGACTACTACCCATGCATTTACAAATGACCAAAGATTACTTGATTTGCCACATAAGGATCTGAGAAGGGCCAGAGCGGCTACTATGTCTATTATCCCTACTACCACCGGAGCGGCCAAGGCAATTGGTTCCATAATTCCTGAATTGGAGGGAAAAATAGATGGGATGGCCCTCAGAGTACCTGTCAGCAGCGGATCGATTACAGATATGGTATTTACGTTAAAAAAAGAAGTAACACGAGAAGAAGTCAATAATGCATTGAAACAAGCTTCAGAGGCTAACTTGAAAGGAGTTTTAGAGTACACCGATGAGCCAATAGTATCAGCGGATATTGTAGGCAATCCTCATTCTTCGATCGTAGATGGCTTGAGTACCATGGTTTTGGGAAATAAGAATAATGTAGTAAAAATACTGTCATGGTACGATAATGAGTGGGGATTTGCTTGCAGGTTGGTAAGTCTGATCAAGTTCATCACGAAACAGGATAAAACATAAAAACCGTAAGAGGATGTAATGAATAGTATTCTACTCTAAAATTGATGGATTGGCCTTGTATGTTATTTGAGAAACTTCTGACATGAATAAGATTTTGAACCCTAAGGGCGATATTACAACGGTGGCTGCGGCTGCTGCAACAACCAACAGAGGCATAGAGCCAATTATCTACCTCGTTCCTCACACACATTACGACGCAATATGGGTATTCAATAGAGAGGATTATTTTTATATTAATATAGAATTTATTTTAAAGACGGCAGTAGAGCTAATGAAGGCCAATCCGGAGTATAAATTTACAATCGAACAAACCTATCTTCTCGAACACGTGGAAGCGAATTACCCTTCACTTTTTGCAGACATAACAAGACTAACCAAGGAAAAGAGAATGGAGATCGCAGGTGGTCAGTATTTGATGTCAGATGTAATGTTACCCCATGGAGAAACGCTCATCAGGGAGATTCTTAAAGGCAAAAGATACATCAAAGGCAAATTCGATCAAGATGTAATTGTTGGATGGGGGGCTGATGAATTTGGTTTTAATGCACAGTGGCCTCAAATCTTACTGGGATGTGGATACAAATATTTTGCTTTTAGAAGGGGTGCGGATGAGTCTAAACCATCCGAATTTTGGTGGGAAGGATTAGATGGTTCGCGTATCTTGTCTCATTGGATGCCATTGGGTTACAGAGCTGGTCTTGATTTAACACAACTTCAGAAATCCTATATAGAACTTGAGAATTTGGCTGCTACACATCATATCTTCATGCCATCTGGTAGCGGAGTTACACTTCCACAACCAGAGACAGTTGATACAATAAGAAAGTGGAACGCCGATATTGGGGTCTATAATACCGGCCATCATAAAAATTTTATGATTACCTCATCTTCCGTTTCTGGTACAGATACATCTACCGTAATGCATAACTATACTAAGAAACCAAGGATCCTGATATCTACCCCTTCTGAGTATTTTTCAAACCTTGAAAGGGATCAGAATGAATCGAAATTGGTGACACGAAAGGGTGAAATGTATTCTGGGAGATTTTCAGAAGTTTTTCCTGACTGTACTTCATCCAGGATGTGGATTAAACAAGGAGTGAAGGAATATGAAAATTTATTGCTAACTCTAGAAAGATGGCATGCTCTGAGTGAGCTTGAGGGGGTAGATCATGATGTTTTTGACCGACTAAAAAACTACTGGAACAGACTTCTTTTTATGTCAATGCATGATGCCCTACCTGGAACCGGAATAGACGAGGTATATAATGAGATAAGGCAATCATTCAGATCGGATTTTGGGCCCATTCGAAAATTAATTGTGCATTGTCTATTGAACTTGCTATCCCGATTTTGTAAAGGCGGTGATCAAGATTTAGTGGTATTTAATTCACATACCTGGAAAGTCAAGGATTGGGTAGAATGTGTCCTGGAATTTGATGAGGGTAGGATAAGGGGGATTTCTCATTTAACTTCAAGTAATTCCTCTGATGTTTCTGCTGACACCCAAGGTCAGAAAATACGAAATAAGAACAAAGTTAGTATCAACAAAGAAGGGAATAGGATTGACATAGAAATCATCGAATGTTCACCCTATCCTGATGGATCCATTCAAACAGTAAAGATAGGTTTCATAGCCGAGATACCCGCCCTAGGATACAAGTTATATCGAATAGTGCCTGGAGAAAATACCCCTTCAGAAAGAATTCTATCTCACTCCACTACTTTTAAAAATGGGAGTAATTTTGAAGTCTCAATTGATCCTGAGAATGGTCTTTTAAGCGTATCCAAGGATGGAAAGGATTACTTTAAGGGAAATGAAATTCTATTGGAGGAAGAACTTGGGGATCTTTACTATCACAGAGATAATTTGGGGCTACTAAAGTCAGAGACTGGGGAAGGTGTCAAGTACGGCTCATTTAAGTGTGACAGCTTTGGTGTCCTTGAAGGTAAATTGACGTATCATATCACGCTGAAAAGTAAATACTATGCGTTAAGATGGCCTTATAGGTTGACCCATAAGTTAAAACCAATTATGTATAGGCATAATTTTGTTGATATTGAGAAAGAAATCATAATCTACAAATCTCTTGATAGGATAGACTTTGTGACGCACATATACGATCGACATCCTCATTCAAGGTTAAGAGTAAGGTTTCGAACTCCATGCTCCTCTGATGATTATTGGTGCGGCACCCAGTTTGGAGCTATCAGAAGGAAGACAAACCTCTATTATAATAAGAACGAAAGTGGTTGGACCGAAAGGCCAAGTGGAGTTTTCCCATCCTTGGACTGGATAGACTATTCAGGTAATGAGGAAGAAAAAGAATGTGCGAAGATAGGAATCAGCGTACTGCACAGAGGAATACCATCTCATGAGGTGAGAGACAATTCAATTTATCTCACTCTCTTAAGGAGTATCATGGTATTGTCGGCTGATGGTATCATGGGTCCATGTGTTCCTACACCTGATGCCGCAGAAATGATACCATACACATTTAGGTATTCTGTACTCCCCCATGAAGAAAGTTGGAAAGAGAGTGGTACATACAGACGATCTCTGGAATTTAACATGCCTTTAATTGCAACGCACCTAGGAGGAACGGAAGTATCACAACATGCGATACAAGAAAATAATTTTGATAGCAGAGTATCTGCCGAAAGATTACAAAATTATCAACATTCATTTTTAGAGATTCATCCAAGTAATGTAATCCTTAGTACGTTAAAGCTTGATGAACGTGATGACGATAATAATAATGATAACCGGTCGTTAATTGTTAGAATTTACGAAACCGAGGGAAGAGCGACAGATAATGCATCATTAATATTCTACAGGCAAATAAAATCTGCATCAATCATAGATCTGCTTGAAAATGAAATTCAAGAAATCCCGATTCTTGTTACTCATTCTGGAATCCAAAAAAATAACACTCATCATAGGTATGATGCTTACGTTGAAGGTAATATGATTAGAATAAACATGGGAGCTTTTAAAATTGTTTCATTAAAAGTTCAATTCTAAGCTGCAATTCTTGCTATCACCTGCTCTTTCTACTTAGATGACGTGGGGTTAGCTAAAAAGTGATACTTGAATATTAGTTAGTCATATTGGCTAGTCAACATAAACCGTATCTCCACAGCTATATTTAACGGTGAATTTATGAAATCGATGATTTGTCCCAGATCCTGAGACAATTAGTTAGTTTATTATTCAGTATGATAGTGACTTCGTCGACGCTGTGAATCTGAATTCGCTCATGTCCCTTCTTTTATGGAACATTGAGGACATCTCTTGTTTTTCTGATAGTGATAACCACAGATTCCACATTCCACTATCTCCGGGTTCTCGACATTTTCGCTTGTACCCACTCCTGTCTTGTCATCATTTTTCATTAGAACCAACTATTTATTGAATGATTCAGACATTTAAGTAATTCTGACTGGATTAAGCTCAATAAGAAATGGACCAATATTTTGGCTTTTTTTGATAATAGGGGGTTTATGACATTACAGTTTATCTTCGAAAATCGTTAAAAGTGGACATATTATTTGCCTTCTCATTCTCGACTCTTTTCAACCAAAATCTGTATGCCTTAAGATCTTCCTCACGCTTCTTATCTACTTTATCGAGCATTGGCGGTGGAATATACCCACTGCAGATAAGAAAGTGTTCGCGACAAAGTGACATTCTTCAAATATAAATACTTGTGATGAAATAGGCGTGAGATCTTCTTCAATTGAAGCTACACAGTCGATACAATAGAAGCACCGTTTCAATTAAACCGTACACCAAATCCTTTGAACTCTTAACTATCTATTAATTGCTCAAACAGTTGGTTCTTAATTTTCGAGCCATAGGGTACTTTGAATGTAGTAGCACCAAGTTTAATTGCTACATTTTAGAAGTCTCAAATCCTAGAGTAGTTTTTGATTCCGGTGGTGTCTATGTGAGATTGCTAGTACAAAAGTAGTAAATTCTGGGGATTTAGAAAATGTCATTTCTATATGGACTCAAACCGCTTGATAGAATTATAGAAAGTGATTGGTAACAGTATCAAGTACGATTGCAGTGCATTGCATCTGCAATCAACAAACGTAACAATGGCATTGCACAGATTAGACAAAATACAAGACACAGAATTGTGAAATTGATATACTGTAATTTTCACATTTCTCTGAACGTATTAAGCAAAACCAGAATTACAGTAGCAAATAGTCTAATACTCAATCGTTATCTTTGAGCATAAAAGTTAAATAAATCGCATGTGTCATCTTCTTCAGGTGAATATTACAGTTGAGTTCGTGGGACATAGAACCATACGATTGGTTTAGAAGGTTCTTTCCCTCTAGAAAGGGCGGATTGGGACTTGGTTCCTTTGACGATGTCTTCAGAGGATTTGAACAAATGCAAAGAGAAATGGATAAGGATTTGGAAGATATGAAAAAGAACCTGCCGAAGGACCTAGTAAGGGAATACGAAACGCCTGAAGGTGGCAAAGTGCAAGAAGTAGGACCCTTGGTATACGGGTATTCAATGACTATAGGGCCTGATGGTAAACCTAAGGTAAGAGAATTTGGCAATATCAAAAGGCCTTCACGATTAGGCTTTGGTGTCGGACCACCGAAGGATAAAATTGCAGGCGAAATGGAACCGATGATAGATGTGGTGACTACAGATAAAGAAGTTAAGGTCACAGTGGAAATGCCTGGCGTATCCAAAGACAAGATCAAAATTGATGCGTACGATAGTACGGTGGAGGTGAAGAGCGAGGATCCTCAACGCAAATATCACAAGACAATAGACTTACCTTTGGAAGCAGACCTAGAGACAGCGAAGTCAAAGCACAATAACGGAATACTCGAAATAACGTTTGACAAGAAAAAAGAAACCAAACCCAAAGGAAAACAAATAAAGATCGATTAATAACAGCAAGGAGATCTAAGCCTTGAATCGACAAAATTTTTTATTCTTTGTTCTCTTCGCGAGGTGGTTGCCAGTTATAATTTATCCAAACCAAGAAGTAGTCTAATTTTTATTTAGATATTATCCCGAGTCCGTATATTGAACCTCAAGCGATTTGCTAGAAGAATCAATGTTCGCTTAGAACAGATCCATATGTAACAATAATTTGCTCCGCTGTTGTCTAATAGCAAAGTCATAGAGAATTATTCTACTTCAACAATTCTTTTCGATGTGGAGATTCAAAGGTATAGACTTCCCTCGGCTAAAATGTGTGGAAAAACGATCACCTGAATAAGCTATTCTATATTGGCCACTAAAATCTATTGTAAGTATGTGTTAGCTCAACCGCGCGCGCATTCTCTAACAGTCAAAACCCTATCTCCAAGGTAGAATTGGTTTTTAACCCTCCTTGTGAGCATAAAACTATAAGAATGCGGATATTATTTTCATACATTATGTTAAATGAATGGAATAAAATCTCAATGATGCTGCTAGCAATTATATCAACAGCATTCATAGGGGCTGGTGTATTATTGACCGGATCGGCCAATACAACGGTACAAGGACAGCTGGGATTAAATCCCATTCCCACCACCGAGGAAGTTATTGCTACATACGTTGCTCGAATACCTCCAGGAGCGGCACTTCAAGATAGTCCGATTCATTACTATCCAGACAATATTGCTATTCCGTCTGGTATCACAGTTGCATGGTTTAACGATGATCCCGGACAGCCGCACACAGTCACAAGTGGTGTGCCAGACAGCGCTGAAAGCGGTGCGATGTTTAATTCTGGTATTATACCGTATACATCATTCTTCCAACACACCTTTGATGGCCAACTTAAGAACCAAGAGATTGTGTACCATTGTGAAATTCATCCGTGGAGAACAGCAAAAGTAACTGTGGGCGAGGCCTTTGAAAAAGGTCATTACTTTGTGTTTGCTTCTGGAACAGGACAGGTACTTAATATGACTAAAAATGATAGAACATTAATAGACTTTAGACCTCTCACAGTTTCTACAGGTAGCACTACCCCTCTTACATATAACATAACAATAATGGAAGGAGGTACTAATAATGCAACAACTACATTTTCAAGAAGTTTTTTCACAATAGGCAATAATGATTTACAGCTCGAGCTAATCCCTCGACCAGATCAGAATAAAACTACTGTCTACGGACCCGATGTCACCGATCCAGTTACGGGTGCATATCATGTTGAAGGTAATTTTATGAAACCAGGAAATGAGTATACTATCAGAGCTGAAATAACTTCAATAGGAAATGATGAACCACCTGGAAGAGTAGTTGACGATTTCGCATTTAGAGTAGTGTCATAAGAGGTAAAGAGATTCAATCTTTTTTTGCTATGCTCTTCCATCCGTTGAACAGGTGAGATAGGCAAATGTGTATGTATAATCCCCGATTAGCGGATATTAACTAAAGTGCTCTAATGCTTGCAGCGTGTCTGAATGTTATTATAATTCTTTAAGAAAGCTAATAATAGAAATGCTATTTCGAATGCTCAAGTGAAACGGCAAGAGCAAATAAGAATATTGGGATAATTGGGATAATAAGAGAACTGACGGCCAAATGTTCCTATTGGTCGCCTTTTCTCTTATAGGTTAACTATCGTATATGCGGTGAATAAATGATGAAAGAGATTTGGAACATACTTCTGGGTCATTAATCAAGCGCAGGACTTTACAATCCACAAAATAATAAACATCGATAATGAACGAGTAGGTGCAGTGTACTGCACCACAGAGAACGATTTTGTACTTATTTCGCTTAAATACTACTCCTTTTCCAAATAACCGTATGATAAGAATCTCGAAATATCCATACGATGATTCTATTACCTTCACTCTTAGCAACCGATACTGTTGATATTCTTTTGGAGTGAGGTATGAAACAAAATTATTTAGAAAATGGCGGAGCTA
>Ga0190271_10001933_pt1 | contig 12213 bp, 11 predicted proteins | sample Popmic356T_FD_133747 | JGI IMG/M metagenome (GOLD analysis project Ga0190271, IMG submission 133747) | Populus adjacent soil microbial communities from riparian zone of Weber River, Utah, USA - 356 T | ecosystem: Environmental > Terrestrial > Soil > Riparian zone | place: USA: Utah | collected...
ACGTTCCGTCACGCCGGCTTGCGCGCGGTCGCGAACATCACCTCGGCGGCGACGTCGTAGCGGTCGCCGCGGCGGAACGGCTCGAGCGACGCCAGGTATTCGGCGCGCACGACCGCCCGCGTCTCGGCCGAGAACCGGCTCCAGGCCAGGGCGACCGCGCCCCCCTCGAGCATCGCGGCGCACGCCTCGTCGGCGGACGCCCACGACAGCGTCACCGGGACGCGCTCCTCGACCACGTCCGTCAGCCCCGCCCGTTCGAACGACGCCGTCAACGCGCCCGGGACACCCAGCGCGAAGAACAGCGGACAGACCTCGCTCTCCACGTGGGCGTCGACGATCGGGAACACCTCCGCGAAGCCGCAGGCCGCGCGCCGCCCCCACACGCAGACCGACACCCGGCCGTCGGGCGCGGTGACGCGGGCGATCTCGGCAAACGCGGCAGCGCGATCCGCGGCGAACATGAGGCCGAACGCGCAGGTGACGGCGTCGAACGCGCCGTCGGCGGCGCCGGTCGCCTCCATGTCGCGGCGCTGGAAGACGACGTTGCCGACGCCGCCGTTCGCGGCGCGCACGCTCGCCAGCGCGACCATCTTCTCCGACACGTCGATGCCCGTGATCCGGCCGCCGGCGCCGACCGCCAGGGCCGCCGCGAACGCGCCGATGCCGGTCCCGGTCGCGAGATCCAGCACCCGCTCGCCCGGCCGCGGCGCCGCGCGCGCGACACAGGAGGTGGTCAGCTTCTCGAGCACCGGCACCCAGCGGCGGTCGTAGACGCTGGTCGCGGCGTCCCAGCCGTAGCGCTGGACCCGGAGAAACAGGCGCGCGTCCACGTCAGGCCTCCTCCGGGTGAACGATGCGGACGCGATGCACGCGCTCGATCGCGGGCGACAGGTTGGCGAGCAGCGGGCTCAGGCGATCCGCCGTCTCGACCACCCGCCGCACGTCCGCCTCGGGAGCGGCGCTCGCGATGCACACGTCCACCATGATCCGGTGCCAGCCGATCGGGACGTCCGCGATGCCGAGCTGGCCCCGGACGTCGGTCTCGCACAACACGTCTATATCGATCGCGTCGATCGCGACGCCGAGCCGCGCGCCCCACTGGCGATAGCCCATCGCCAGGCAGGCGACGATGGCCGCGCGCATCACCTCCGCGGGGTGCGGCGCGGTCCCTGTGCCTCCCGCCTCCACCGCCTGGTCGATCCGCGTGCGCCACTCACCCTCCTCGACCTCGCAGCACAGGCCGTCGCGCAGACGCAGCCGGGCCTGACCCGTGGCGTGCGCGAAGGACGGCCGGCGCAGAATCGCGCGCCGCTTGCGCTCGTAGAGATCCTTGAGCCCGGCGGCGGTCACGGCTGCGCCTCCTCCGTGCAGGCGGCCGGCGCGACCGCGACGGGGCTGGGAACGGGCTCGCGGCAGCCACTGACGTCATCCGCGATCCGCGCCTGGTGCCCGGCCCGCGCGCCGTCGAGATGGGTGGCGGCGGTCGGGGTCAAGGGTTCGGCGCCGCCGGTCAGCGCGAGCAGCAGGGTCAGGGGGACCAGGGTTCGGGTGAGCATGTCCGTCTCCTGACTGGGAGGCGTGACGTTCGGGGGAACGGGACGTTCCGTCCGGGGCCTGAGCCGGACCCCTCTCCCTAACCCTCCCTAACCCTCTCCCCGCTTCGCGGGGCGAGGGGATCTGGGCTTCGCCGGGCGAGGGGACCGGATTAGGCGTTCGGGAGATAAATGCAGTAGTTTCCAGTTCTTACGGCGCGAGCGAGGAGGGCGCCCAGGGACTGGTCGTGCTCGCGGATGCGTTCGATGGCGTTCTTGATCCGGCGCTGGACCGCGCTGCGCGCCCGTTCCGCCGCCCCGCCCACCCGGCGCGACCGGCCCCCCAGCCCGACCGCCCGGCCGAGCTCGGCGCCCAGCATCTCGATCTCCTCCTTGGCCCGCGCTGCGCGCGCGGCGTCGCCGAACGACTCGGCCTCGGCGACGGTCTCCTCCAGGTCCTCGAGCCGCCGCTGATAGCTCCGCCGCGCCTCGTCGTCCAGCAGCTCGCCCGCATCGCCGGTATCGATCGCTTCATTCACATTGGCGCCGGCGCCCGCCCGCTCGCCCGTCAGATCGAGCACGTGGATCTCGCGCCCGGGCGCCTCCAGCAAGCGCACCAGGTAGTTGAGCCCCAGGCTGTCCTTCAACCGAAAGGTGGCTCCGCCATGCGTGACCGCCCAGTATTCGCCCTCGCGCACGAACGCGAACGGCGGCGCGGCGCCCGCCGGGGCGTCCCGTTCGCCGCGGCCCGCCGGTGCGATCGCCTGACCACCATCGCCCACCTCCGCCAGCTTCGCGTCGGCCAGACGCACCAGCCCCGTCATCCCGAGATCAGCGGCCACCTGGCGCGCCGACGCGATCAGCGCGCGCGCGCGCGTTGGCTCACCGCGCGCGATCAGCATCCGCCCGTATTCGTATTCGGTGCGCGCGAGATACGGCCGCGCGCCCAGCCGGCGGCAGCGGGCGATCGCGTCCTCGAAATACCCGCCCGCCTCGTCCCAGCGCTCGAGCGATGCGGCCAGCAAGCCGAGCACGCGCGCCCACGGTCCTTCCCAGCCGACGTAGCTCAGCCCCAGCATCACGCATTCCCCGGCGAGCGGCCGGATGCGCTCGTAGAGCTCCCGGGCGAGGTCGGGCATGCCCGCGCTCGCCACCGCCTCGCTGACGAAGTACAGCGCGAACACGTTGCCGTCCGGCGGACGAAACGACTGCGGCAGCAGATCGGCGTGCAGACGCGCCTCCGCCGGCTGCTCCAGCCGCGCGTACGTGAGCGCCGAACCCATCGCCTGCCACGCCGCCGCGATGTGGATGACCCCGCGCGAGCGACGCCCCTCGGGCTCCCAGGCGAGCATCTCGTCGTGGTGATCGGCGGCGCGAAGCCGCGACTCGCGGTTCGAGATCCAGATGCGCTCGACCGCTTCGTGGCCCGCGGCGCGGCCGGCGTCGCGCGCCGCGGCGGCCAGGCGCTCGGCGTCGTCGAAGCGTCCCTCCATCGTCGCGCGCACCGCCTGCAGCATGCCCGCCCACCAGCCGAACCACGGCGCGCGCAGCTCGGCGGCCAGCGCCTCGAACGCGGCGAGCCGCGCGTCGCATTCTTCGGTCTCCCCGAGACCCAGGTGACAGATCGCCAGGCGGAGGTGGGTCCGCAGCAAGCGTTCGCGATCGTTGGCGGCCGACGCCAGCTGCTCGACCTCGAGGTTGAGCGCGCGGCTCTCGTTCCAGTCGACGATGTCCATCAGCGCGGCGAGAGCGGCGTACGCGGTGTCGAGCAGCGCGGCGTCATCGCCGAGACGCCGCGCGATGGCGACCGCCTCCCGCGCCAGCGCGACCGGCTCCGCGCTGGTGGGGCTGGGCTGCAGGGCGGCCGCCAGCCGGGCGAGCAGCCGCGCGCGCAACGCGCTGTCGCCGGGCGGAAGCAGCTCGATCGACTCCTCGAGCATCCCGACCAGCACCGGATCGACGACGCCGAACCGGAACACCTGGCCGTAGGTCAGCGCGGCGCGTGCCCCCATCTCGGCGTCACCGAGCGAGCGCGCCAGCACGGCGGCTTCGCGACAGTCGTCCTTGCCGGCCGCCGCCTCGCCGCGCCGGATGCGCGCCTCGCCCAGCGCCAGCAGCACACGCGCGCGCGGCGCCGCCGGGCTGCCCGCTGCGCTCACCGCGTCCCGCGCGCGGGCCAGCGTGGCGACGGCCTCGTCGTAGGCGAGCAGCTCCTGCGCCCGCGCCGCCGCGCGGATCGCGTGCTCCACCGCGCGCCCGAGCATCTCGGGCGGGCCCTCCAGCGTGTGGTGCGCGATCTCGGCGAGCGGCGCGGGCACGAGCCGCCCGAGCGCCTCCGCGACGCGGCCGTGAAGCACGCGCCGCGCGTCCTCGGCCAGATCGCGATAGAGGACCTCGCGGAACAGCGCGTGGCCGAAGCGCCGGTGGCCGCCGCGTTCCGCCAGCACGCCGGCCCGGCCGGCCTCGGCGAGGCGGGCGGAGACCCAGGCCGCATCCCGCCCGGCCGCGGCGGCGAGCAGCGGCGGATCGATGACGTCGCCGGCGACGGCCGCCAGGTCGATGAGCGCGCGCGTCTCTGCCGCGACGCGATCCAGCCGCTGGCGGATGACGTCGCGCACGCCGTGCGGCACCACGCCTTCGGTGATCGCCTCGGCGCCCTGCTCGGTCCAGAGGCGCAGCATCTCCTCGAGGAACAGCGGGTTGCCCTGGCTGCGATCGTAGACGCGCGCCTCGACGTCCGACGCCAGCGATCCGACGCGCTCCTGCACGAAACGGGACGCCGCCGCGCGATCCAGGCGCGGCAGCGACAGCGTCGTCCCCTCGCGGCCGACGCGTGACAGAAGGTCGCTGGTGGCGGCGTCCATACGCGCCTCGACGTCGCGGTAGCTGCCGAGCAGCAGCACCCGCATCGGACGCAGCTGGCGGGCCAGAAAGTGCAGCAGCGACAGCGACGACTGATCGCACGCGTGTAAATCGTCGAGCACCAGGAACGCCGGCTTCGCCTTCGCCGCCTCGTGCACCAGCGCGCTCACCGCGCGCCAGAGCCGGAAGCGCCCCTCCTCGATCGGGGGCGCCGCCCCCGCCGGCGTCTCGGCGAGCCGCGTGTGCAGCTCCGGGACGATCTCGCACAGCAGCGACGCGCCGTCGCCGACGACACGCGCGAGCGCCGCGTCGTCCAGCCCGCGCGCGAGCTCCGCGATCAGATCCAGCCACGGCCAATACGCGGGCGCCCCGCCCGCCTCCCAGCAGCGCCCCCACAGCACGGTGCAGCCGCGGGCGACCGCCAGCGCGGCGGCCCGATCGGCGAGGCTGGTCTTGCCGATGCCGGGCTCGCCCGCCAGCAAGATGAGCTGCCCCCGTCCCGCCACCGCGCCGTCGAGCGCGGCGCCGATCTGCGCGAGCTCGCGCTCGCGCCCGACGAACATGGTGGATCCAGCAGCGACGGTCAAAACGAAACCGAAGCCAGCAGATAGATGAACTGTTGGATCAGGGTGTCCTGATCGAGCGGCATGTCGCGCTCGTAGGCGAGGTGAACCTCGTAGCGCTCGAAGCGAACGATGAGCTCGGGTGTGAAGTCGAGCTCGGTCGGACGAAATACGTTCGAGGCCTGCTTGTCGCTGAAGAAGATCGCGTCCAACCCGAGCGCGATATGGTCGTTCCAGAATGAGATCTCGGCGTGCGCGGCATAACGGAACAGCGCCAGGCCCGTGTTGTTGGGGCGCGCGAAGTAGCTGCGGTTGATCGCGAACCAGCCCAGCGTCAGCCAGCCGCGCACGTCACCGCCGCGTAGTGCCGGGCCGACAGCGGGCGCGATCGCCGCCAGCGAATACAGGTAGCGCGCGCGGACGTCGGCGTAGGTCTGCCGCGCCGACGTGGGCCCCGGATAGCCGCCCTTGTCCAGCGTGCCGTCGATCTCGACGCGCGCGCCGCCCTCCAGCGCACCCGGCCCCAGGCGCCAGGTGCTGGTGACGCCCGTGATGATGTCCAGCTCCGACGGCACCACCTTGCGCCAGGCGCCGACCGCCGTACGGTCGGTGAACATGTTCAGATCGAGCGGGATCGATAGCCGCCGGCCGATCAGGTCGAAGTCGAAGTGGGCGGCGTAGCGGAACAGCGCCAGGCCCGTGTTGTCAGGACGGGCCGCGTACGACGGGTTGTAGACCGACACGCCCAGGGACGCGCTGCCGCCGAACGCGAACCCGCTGGTCGCCCCCTCGATCTCGCCCCCGTGCGCGCTCCCCTGCTTGTCCAGCGCGCGCGCCGGCGTTGCGGCCAGCGACGCGGCCGCGCACAACAGCGAGACGACCACCCTGCGACGCAAGCGGGCAACATCCTACATGAGGCTCATCCTCATATTGACGCACCTTTGATCGCGTTCTATGGACAACGCGAGCGCCCGCATGCCGGTCAAACCGCCCACGACACCGATGCTCGGCGCCACGGCACAGCTCTCGGCGGTTGACGGGCTGCAGCTCGGGCCCCGGGCGGCGGCGGCCGAGGCCCAGGTGCACGCCCCTGCTGACAACGATGCCGCGCTGATCGCCGCCGTCCGACGCGGCGATGCCGGCAGCCGCGAGGCGCTGTACCATCGCTTCAAGCGGCGCGTCTACGCGCTGGCCGTGCGCATCGTCGGCCCAAACGACGCCGAAGAGGTCTCGCAGGAGGCCTTCATCCGCATCTTCCGGGGCCTGGAGAAGTTCCGCGGCGACGCTGCCCTCGCTACCTGGATCTACCGGCTGGCGGTCAACGCGGCGCTGTCACACCGCTCGCGCCGGGGCACCGGCCCACAGCCCGAAGCGGACGACGACGTCGACGCGCAGGTCGGCGCCGAGCCGGTGCGTGGCGACGCGGTCCTGCGCGTGCGCATCGAGCGGGCGCTCGCGCGCCTGCCGGTCGGGTACCGAACGGTGATCGTGCTCCACGACATCGAAGGGCTCGAGCACGAGGACATCGCGCAGATCCTCGGCTGCCACGTCGGCACGTCCAAGTCGCAGCTGCACAAGGCGCGGGGCCGCCTGCGCGAGATGCTGGCCGCCGACGGCATCACCGCGGCGGCGCTGGAGAACGGATAGCGGAATGCGGGAATGCGGATGAAGAGCGGCGCCGGGTGCAAGACGTACACGACCGAGCGGCTGTCGGCGTTCGTCGACGGTGAGCTGACCCCCGCGGAGGGGGCAGCGGTGCGGACGCACGCGTCTGGCTGCCCCGACTGCACCGCGACGCTCGCCGATCTGCGCGCGCTGGTCACGAACGTGCGCGCCCTCGACGTGCCCGAGCCGCCGCCCACGTTGTGGCCGGCGATCGATGGCGCGCTCGAACGCCGCGAGCGGTTCGCGTGGCTGAAGATTTCGCTGTGGCGCCCGCTCGGGATCGGCGCGCTGGCGGGCGCCGTGGCGGTCGTGCTCGTGACGGTCACGCTGCCCACCGTGCGCGCGCGCTGGAATCGGGCGCCGGCCGCTCCGCCCGTGCAGATGGCCGCGGCGCCTGTCTCCGATCCGCTACTCCACGAGGCGGAGGCCGAGTTTGCCCAGGCCGCCGCCGCCTACGAACGATCGATCGAGAAGCTGCGCGCGTTGCTCGCGCGCGAAGAGGCGCGCTGGAGCCCGCAGGAGCGCACGCGCATGGCGGAGCGCCTGGGCCGGCTCGACGAGGTGATCGCCCGCTCGCGCGAGCTCGCCCGCCGCACGCCGGGCGACAGCGCCGGCAACGAGCAGCTGTTCGCCGCGTACCAGCAGAAGATCGCGTTCCTGGCCGCCGCCGTTCATCGCGGCGGCGAGTCGGGCGAATGGGGCAAGCCGGGGGGCCGCCGCCCGTGACGCCGGCGGGACGCAGATTGACGACGCCCGTGGTCGCCATCGCGCTCGCATCCCTGCTCGGCGCCGCGCGCGTCCACGCGGCCGACGGCGGCAGCGAGACGCTGGTCGATCGGCGCGAGATCATCGTCCCGGCGAAGGGGGCCGAGGTGTTGCGCATCGACAACCTGCTGGGCCGCGTCACCGTGCGGGGCGTCGCCCGACCGGGCGAGATCCACATCTTCGCCGAGAAGCGCGCGTCGTCGCCGGAGGCGCTGGGACGGCTGCGCGTCCACTACACGGCGTTCGAGAACGGCGAGGTGGTCGTCGACACGCGCGTCGAGCTGGGTGGGCGCGAGCGCTCGCTGCCGCTCGCGGGCAGCGGCGTTGATCTGGTGGTCGACGTGCCGCCCGGTCTCGCGGTCGAGGCGAAGACCTTCGGCGGCGACGTGTCGGCGTCCGGGCTGCGCTCCGGCGCGAAGCTGGAGACCACCGGCGGACGCATCGGCGTGTCGGACGTGCGGGGCGGCGTGGTCACGCGCCAGCTTCGTGGCGGGCAGCGCGTCGCCGCGGTGGAGGGCGACGTCGACCTGGACGGTGTGGAGGGCGACATGGACCTCCGCAACCTGGGCGGCGGCAGGGTCGACGCGCACGTGGTCGACGGGACCATCCGGGCCGAGGATCTGCGCTCGGGCATGGTTCGCCTGGTGACCACGACCGGGCAGATCGTGCTGGTCGGCATGATCCGGCCGGGCGCGCACTACGATCTGCGCAGCTATGCGGGCGACGTGCGCGTCATCCCGACCGCGGAGACCGCGTTCGAGCTGCGCGCCCGCTCGGCGAGGCCGCTGGACAGCGATCTGCCGCTGCGGGCGTCGCGACGCGACGGCGACTGGCTGCGCGCCGAATACGTGGGCCGACGCGCACAGCCGCGTACGCGCACCGCACTCCTGGAGCTGTCGTCGGTGCTCGGCGGGGTCAACATCCAGATCCAGCCGCGAACGGCCGCGCCGGCCGAGCTTCGTTAGTCGCGCCGCGCGGTCGCACCCACCGTCGGCGTAAGGCAATGCCTTAGGTTCCGACTGACATTATTCGCCCTACGGCTGGGCTGCGACGCGCAGGGTGTGACGGGAGGTGTTACTCTATGGGTCCGAAATTCGATGCGAATTGGCATCTTTTCCGACACGCACGCGAACATCGAAGCCCTCGAGGCCGTGCAACGTGCGCTGACCGACGAGGGCGTCGACAAGCGCGTCTGCCTGGGCGACACGGTCGGCTATGGCGCCAGCCCGAACGAATGCTGCGCGATCATCCGCGAGCGCGCCGCCCACACCATCCTGGGCAACCACGACGCGGCTGTCGCCGGACGCATGGACTATTCGTACTACTACCATGCGGCGCGCCACGCGCTGGACCTGCACGCGCGGCTGCTGACGCCCGAGAACATGCAGTGGCTGAAGGAGCTTCCTTACGAGGTGCGCGAGGGCGACGTCCACTACTGCCACGGCTCGCCGCTGAACATCGAGGAGTTCGACTACATCTTCGCCCGCGATCAGGCGGCGCAGTGCCTGGATATCTGGGACGACCTGGCGCCCCTGACGCTGATCGGCCATTCGCACCTGTGCAAGTCGTTCGCGCTGTCGCCCGACGGCGTGCACGAGGTGGTGTCCGATCGCTTCGAGCTTCGCCCGGGCTGGAAGTACATCGTCAGCGTCGGCTCTGTGGGCCAACCCCGCGACTACGATCCGCGCGCCAGCTACACGCTGTTCGACACCGAAAAGAAGCAGTTCGAGTTCAAGCGCGTCGACTACGACATCAAGGCGTCGGCGGAGAAGATCTTCAGCGCCGACCTGGAACCGAACTTCGGTCATCGCCTGTTCATTGGCGTGTAGCGTGATCCGGGCTGCCGCGGCCGCGGTCCTGCTGCTGGCGGTGCTCGCCCGATCGTCGCCCGCGACGGCGGCGGGCGTGCCCCAGCGCCGAAGCACCAGCTGCGTCGAGGACGATCCGGTGCCCACGCCGCCCGGCTACAAGGGCTGGGAGCGTTCGTCGGTGGCGGCGTGGGAGGCGGTCGAGGCGCAGGGCGGCATCGTCCCCGACATCGAGGAGGATCGCGCGCACTTCCCGCCCGCCTGGCTCCGCTACCCGAGCCCGCTTCGGTCGGCCGATCTTCTGGCCGACGAGGCGCGCAAGCCGAAGGGGCTCTACACGAAGGTCGAGGCCAACGACATCACGCCCGGCGACATCGTGGTGCGCGTGAAGGGTGCGGGCGCTTGCGGCAAGATGGCCGTCGTCGCCGGGCGTTCGGACGACCAGTGGGTCGTGCTGGACACGGAGGGTGAGAAGAACCAGCCGCCCAGCGGCCCGCCGGCGATGGGCGAGGCCCTTCCCGGCCAGGCGAGCGCGGCGGTGTTCTTCGACGGCGCGAAGCCGCGCCCCGAGACGTCGGTCTATCGCCTGGCGGTCAAGAAGGACAGCTCGCTCGGCCACGTCCGCGAGCTGACGCGCGACCTCGATCACCTCGAGCGCACCATCGGCGAGCGTCCCCCGCTGATCACGCCCGGCCGCCGCGGTGCCGTCGACGATCTGGTGCACAAGCTGATCGACGAGGCCTGGTCGCTGATGCTGGACAAGCCGTTCGAGGAGGACGGGCGCGCGCTGACCGGACGCGCGCTGACGCTGGCGGCGGCGCTCGACTGGCCCGGGGCCGCAGAGCAAGCCGCGGCCGTGCTCGACGACGTGCTGAAGCGGCGGTCGACGCGCACCGATGCGGCGGTCGCCCGCGCCAGCGTGATGCTGCTCGCCGGCGAGCCGGACAAGGCGGTCTCGCTGGCGGAGGCGGCGATGGCGAGCCCGGACGTCTCGCCGCGGGCGCGCTATGTCGTCGGGCGCGGGCTGCTGGCGACGGGAAAGAAGGACGCGGGGCTGGCCGCGCTCAAGCGTTACGCCGAAGACGACGCGTTCGATCCGCGCGCCACCCGCCTGCTGGCGACCGGGGGACGCGAGCCGGCGCTCGAGCCCGCGCCCAAGCCGGCCAGCGACGTGCGTTTCTCGGCGACCCCGGAGCGCGGCCGCCTGACGAGCGCGAAGTACGGTTTCAGCGTCGAGTGGCCGCTGACCTGGCGGGTGGTCGCCCAGCAATCCGCGCCCGGGGCCGGGCTGATCGTCGAGCTCGCGACCGGCCGCGCGCTGCGCGACGACGGCGAGACCGAGCGCGGGGGGGTCTCGCTGGTGGTGCAAGCGGCCGGCAGCGAGGCGGCGGCGCTGGCGCGCAAGGGCGCGCGCAACATGTTCCCCGACGCCAAGCTCAAGACGCTGCCCCCGCTGCTGCCCGGCAGCAAACGCGAGCAGTTCCGCGAACGCAAGAGCGGCTCGCAGCGCCAGGGCGAGGTCACGACCATCGAACGCGACGGCGCCATCACCTTCTTGGTGCTGAACGCCTCGACCGGCAGCTACCCGAAGCTGAAGGACGAATACGCCACCTTCGTGAAGAGCCTCGCGCGCGAAAAGAAGTAGCGCCTCGGTACTAGCCGCTCCCGCGCGAAGCGCGGGAGTGCGGCTACCTGAAAAAACAATAGTCGCACACCGCGCCTGCGGCGCGGAGCGACTAGAACAGGCAGCCGATGCCGATGTGGAACATCTGTGAGCCCTCGCTGTAATCGATCTGGACGGTGCTGCGGTAGGCGGCGACCTCCGGCACCAGCGCGAAATGCGGACTGATGCGCCAGACGAAACCGAGCGACATGCCGAGCATGGGTGCCCACACCTCGTTCGCGCCGGCGCTGGTCCACAGCTGCACGCCGGCCTCGGGTGCCACGACGATCTGGTGACGGCCGACGTCGATGCCGGTGATGAACGGAAGCGTCAGGTAGCTGACCTGCATCGCCGCGCCGGCCGACGAGATCCACCGGAAGCCGGCCGCCGGACCAACGACCAGCTTGATCCGGCTGCCAGGCACGCGCCGCAGCTGCACTTTCACCTGCCCCTCCAGGCCCGCCGTGGTGATGCGGTGGCCGAGCGGCAACGTCGTCAGCTTCGCGCCGACGTCGAGACGATCGGTCAGGCCACGGCGCAGTCCGAACACGAACTCGGGAAGCAGCGGTTTCACCGGCAGCTCGATCGGCGCACCGCCGTTTGCTTCCAGCGCGCCGACGAACTGGTTCTTGCCGGCCGGCACCGTATCGGCGGTCTTGATCGTGCTCATGGCGGTGCACGCGCCGCCGGCGACTGACACGACGACGACCCACGCCGCCGGGCGCTTCAAGGCCACGTGTCCGTGAACGACAGCAAGGCCGCGCACATCTCGTCGGCCGCCCCCCACTGCAGATCGCGCGGGGGCGGCAGCATCCCGTTGACCGACGCCTGGTTGGCGGCGGTGTTGTCCCAGTGGCACTCGACGTACACGAGATCGCCGGGATTGAGCTGCACCGGCTGAGCGAGCTGGTACCAGCTGGACCAGTGGTAGTCCCAGTCGGGGATGTCGAGCAGGCAATCCCACGATCCGTCATTCCGTTGAATACCGATCCGGCCGCGGGATCCCAGGTAGTGCATGTGCAAGTTGACGCTGTGAATGAACAGCGGCTCGCCCTTCGAGAAGAACACCGTCGGGTCGTACGCGAAGTTGTGCATGGCGTCCGCATCGCCGGCCTCGATCTCGAGCCCGTCGTTCGCGAGCCACAGCGGATTGACCGCCACCAGGCCCCGGAGGCGATGTTTGACGCTCGCCGCGACCTGAAAGTCGATCTCGGTCTGGTCGGGCAGGCCGTCGCTGGCGCGCACGTCGTAGTGGACTTGGAGCAGCACTTGGGAATGGGCGGCGAACGGCACGCCCAGCGTCCCGTCAGGTGATTCCTGGGGCACGCTGCCGGGCGTCCAGTTGCTGACGGAGT
>Ga0190271_10001934_pt1 | contig 12212 bp, 10 predicted proteins | sample Popmic356T_FD_133747 | JGI IMG/M metagenome (GOLD analysis project Ga0190271, IMG submission 133747) | Populus adjacent soil microbial communities from riparian zone of Weber River, Utah, USA - 356 T | ecosystem: Environmental > Terrestrial > Soil > Riparian zone | place: USA: Utah | collected...
CGCGGGCCTTGCGCTCGCGGTCGTGGTCCCCAGCGCCGAGGATGAGACATGGTCGATCGGGTGTTCTGGCAGCGCCGGCTGCTCGTGGCGTGTGCGTTTGCGTTGTCGTGTGGGGGGGCCGTGCGCGCGCGGGCGCAGGAGCCCGCGGCTGCCGGGCCCGCGGTGCGCAGGGCGGTCGACGCGGTGGAGGCGCTGCTCGCGCGCATGACCTTGGAGGAGAAGCTCGGCCAGCTCGCGCAGTGGGCGGGTGGGACCAGCAACACCGGACCGAGCGCCGCGGCGGGCTCGGAACAGGACATCCGCGCCGGTCGCGTCGGATCGTTCTTGGGATTGTACGGCGCCGAGACCACGCACTGGCTGCAGCACATCGCCGTGGACGAGTCGCGGCTGCACATCCCGCTGTTGTTCGCGTACGACGTCATCCACGGCCTGCGCACCGTCTTCCCGACGCCGCTCGCAGAGGCCGCCAGCTGGAACACGGACTTGGCCCAGCGCACCGCGCGCGCTGCGGCCGTCGAGGCCTCGGCCCACGGCCTGCACTGGACGTACGCGCCCATGGTCGACATCGCGCGCGACCCGCGCTGGGGCCGCGTGGTGGAAGGCGCGGGCGAGGACCCGTTTCTCGGCGCGGCGCTGGCCGTGGCACGCGTGCGCGGCTTTCGCGGCAGCCCGGCGGACGCGCTGCACGCCACCAGCATGCTGGCCACCGCCAAACACTTCGCGGCCTACGGCGCCGCCGAGGCCGGGCGCGACTACAACACGGTCGACGTCTCCGAGCGCACGCTGCAGGAGCTCTACCTGCCGCCGTTTCGCGCCGCCGTGGAGGCCGGTGTCGACGCGATCATGCCCGCCTTCAACGAGATCGCCGGCACACCGATGCACGCGCACCGCACCCTGGTGCGCGACGTGCTGCGCGGCCAGTGGGCGTTTCGCGGGCTCGTCGTCAGCGACTACACGGGCATCTCCGAGCTGATGGTGCACGGCATCGCGGCCACGCCCCAGGTGGCCACCACGCGCGCGCTCGAGGCCACCGTCGACGTGGACATGATCGCGGACTTCTACCTCGACCAGCTGCCCGGGCTGGTGCGCACCGGCAAGCTGCCCCAGAAGCTGCTCGACGACGCCGTGCGCCGCGTGCTGGCCGCCAAGGTGCGGATGGGACTGTTTGCCGACCCGTACCGCCACGCCGACGCCGCGCGCGAGCGCGACAACGCCCTGACGCCGGCGTCGCGTGCGCTGGCCCGCACGGCCGCGCGCGCGTCGATCGTGCTGCTCAAAAACGAACGGGCGGTCTTGCCGCTCAAAAAGAAGCTCAAGACGCTGGCCGTGCTCGGTGCGCTCGCCGAGGACGCCTGGTCGACGCTGGGCGCCTGGCAAGCAGCGGGTCTACCCAAAGACAGCGTGACGGTGCTCGAAGGCATTCGCCGCGCCGTGTCTGCAGACACTCAGGTGGTGTACGCAGCAGGAGCCTCGCCGAAGAGCGCGGACCCTGCCGGACTCGACGAGGCCGAGCGCACGGCCAAACGCGCGGACGCCGTGGTGCTGGTGCTCGGCGAGAGCTCGGACATGAGCGGCGAGGCCCACAACCGCAGCACGCTCGGTCTGCCAGGTGCGCAGGACGCGCTGTTCGAGCGCGTGCGCAAGCTGGGCAAGCCCCTGGTGGTGGTGCTGATGAACGGCCGTCCGCTGGCCATCCCCGAGCTCGCCGAGCACGCACCGGCCATCCTGGAGACGTGGTACCTCGGCCACGAGATGGGCCACGCGGTCGCCGACGTGCTGTTCGGCGACGTCAACCCGAGCGGCAAGCTGCCGATCACGTTTCCGCGCGCGGTCGGTCAGGTCCCCATCTACTACAACCACAAGTCCACCGGCCGGCCGCCGCGCGCCGAGGAGGTGTACACCTCCAAGTACCTCGACGTGGCCTGGACGCCGCTCTACCCGTTCGGCCATGGCCTGAGCTACACCACGTTCAGCTACCAAAAACCCAAGCTGAGCGCGACCAAGCTGGGCGCAGGCGAGGCGCTGACGGTGGAGGTCACGGTCAAAAACACGGGCCCACGCGCGGGGGAGGAGGTCGTGCAGCTGTACCTGCGCGACGACGCCGCCAGCGTCACGCGGCCGGTGCGGACCCTGCGTGGCTTTCAGAAAGTGGCGCTCGAGAAGGGCGCCTCGCGCAGCCTCACGTTCGTGCTGGACCAGGAAGACTTTGCGCTCCTGGACGACAAGCTCAAGCGCGTCGTCGAGGCCGGCACGTTCACCGTGTACGTCGGCGGCAGCTCCAGCACGGACAACCAGGCCAGCTTCGAGGTCAGCTCGACCACGCGCCTGCCGGGCCTGGGTCCGGCCATTCCTCGCATGCTGCGCTAAACGTTCAAAGTCGGCTGACGACCAGCTTGGCGCCAGGCTCGTAAAAGGCCTCGTGGGCGTCGTCCCAGCGGGCCACACGCGTGGTGACGAGCTGCGGCTGAAGCTCGCCCGACGCCACCAGCGCGAGCACCTTGGGCAGCTCGCTGCGCACGTTGGGAAGGCTCAGCTGCAGGCTGATGCCGCGCGCGTACATCTGGTACAGGGGCAGCTTGGTGCCGTTGTGGAAGTGGATGCCGGCGCTCGCGAGCACGCCCCCGCGACCGGTCGAGCGCAGCGCGAAGTCGAGCCCACCGCGGCTGGCCGAGGCGTCGATGACGATGGTGTAGTGGCGGTACAGCTCGTTGGGCAGGCCGGGCGTGGTGCGCTCCGCGGGCGTCGCGCCGAGCTGCGCGGCGAGCGCGAGTCGTCCCGGGTCGGTGTCGGTGTAGTGCACCTCGCTGGCACCCAGCGCCAGCGCGATGCCGACGCTGTACAGGCCGACACTCGCACCCGTGCCGCCGACGATCAGGACGTCGCTGCCGGGACGCAGCGCGAGCGCGCGCGAGACCAGGCCGTAGGCATCGGACAGGTTGTCTGCTGCGCTGACCACGCTGAGCGGGTCGACACCGTCCGGCACGGCGACGAGCATTGCATCCGCAAATGGCACGCGCAGCCGGTCGGACAGCACGCCGCCGTAGCCGAGCCCCATGCCGAACGCAGCGATGCTGGGCACCGCATCGCACAGGCCGGTGGCGCCGCGCGCGCACTGCACGCAGCTGCCACAAGAGACCTGAAACGGGACCACCACCAGCTGTCCGGGCACGAAGTTCGCGACGGCCGCGCCGACCTGCTCGACGCGCGCGATGCACTCGTGCCCAAAAGGGTAAGGGCCCGCAAACGGTCGCGCGCCGAAGTGCTGGTAGACCGTGCTGTCGATCAGCCCGAGCCGCAGCCCCCAGCGCAGCTTGTCGGCCAGCCCCGCCAGCAGCACCGTGTCGAGATCGCAGCGCGCCGCGACCAGCGGTGCGACCAGCGCGTCTCCCGGCTGCACCAACACCGCGTCTGGCACCTGCTCCCAGAGCAGTCGACCGCGCGCGCTGAACGTCAGTTGCCGCATGCTGCTCGGGGCGCTGCTCGTGGCATAAACCTCAGGTATCAGGCGCCGTCGGCGCACAAAGTCACGATCCAGTCACGGCCGTCACGTACTGCCTAGCACGCCATCGCGGAAGGTCATCGCGGCAGTGCAGTGAGCCTTGTCGGGCGTGCAGTCGCGCGGCCCGAGGTAGGCGATCAGGCCCAGCTTGCCGGCCTGCTGAAAAGCACGCAGCCAGACGAACATGCGCTCGCCCGCAAAGCACGGCTTACGAAACGCCACGTCGAGCTGGTCGACGAGCAGCGTCTTGGTGGAGTGGCCAAGGTCGAACAGACGGCGCAGCGCCGCGTCCTCGAACACCTGCGGGTAAACCAGCGAGTTGACGTGCTGGTTGGAGTCCGTGTGCGTGATGCCGAAGGTCACCGGCATCGGGTCGAGCATCAGTGCGGGCTCGAGCCACTGCTCGGACTCGCTCGTCGCGAGTGAGTCTTCGGCGCGCGCGGAAGACGCGAAAGACGCGGAAGCCGTCGCTGCGCGCGCCTGCTCCGCGCGCGAGCCGAGCACCGACAGCGTCGCCAGCGGGGAGCGAAAGGGCAGCACCAACGCCGGCACGAGCGGGCCTTCGGCAGTGGGCAGCGCCAGCACCTTGCGCTGTGCCGGAGGCCCGAACGGTCGCGTGAACACGTGCTCTGCAAAAACGCGGCCCACGTGCACGCGCTCGCCCGCATTGCTGGGCTGGGGCGGGTGCGTACGCGCGGCCGGTGCGTACAGCTCGGCGTGGCCGTTGAGCACGATGCGGCTCACTGCGCCGCTGTCGTCGCACGAGTGCCCGAGCTCGTAGGCGCCGTCGACCTCGACCTTGTTGCGCACGGACAGCGGGCCGCCAGTGGTGACCATGGAGATGCGCGTCAGGATGGGCACCACGCCCTGTCCGCGCAGCTGGCTGCTGGCCGCGGTCTTGAACCACAGCTTGCCCATGGCCACCAGACCGATCGCGGCGGGCATGGCCCCGACCTTGAGCGCGCCGTCCTGCGCAATGTCTTCGTAGCGCATGAAAAGAGCGCCTTGGGTGCGCTGAGCGGGAGGGACAGTCGGAAAGTCTGGGTGCTGCACACGCAACAGGTAGCGCGAATCGTGCAACACATCCATTCGCGCCGGCTTGCTTCGGATCTGACTGTGCTCGTCCACTCTTCGCTCGCGCGCCCGAGGGCGCGCTTCGACCGCCAGCTAGCGAGCGATGGCGATGGCGAGCGAAGAAATGGATGGCGAGCGCGAGGGGAGTGAAGGAGGAGAGAGGCTACAGATAGCGCTCGGCGGTAGGCGGCATGGAGAAGAGCTCCCAGGCCTGACGAGCGGCCTCCGACGTCCCCACCATCGCCCAGTGCTCGCTCGCGGCGCGGCGCAAGAACTCGCTCACGTAGTGGTCGAGCAGCTGCGCCGTCAGCTCGTCGGGATCGTGCGTGCCGAGCACTTCGCCCACGCGCGCCACCTGCGCGGTCCCGTCGACGACGATGGGCGGGTGGTAGACCACCAGCACGCGTCCGTTGTCGGCCTGACCCAAACGAAACGACGCCCCCAGCGCGACCCGCGACTCGCGTACACGACTGACCGGGAACTCGAGACCGGGCTCACCCTCTCCCACCAGCGGCACCGGAAGGCCCCCACGTTTTTCGATCGCCACCGCGACGGTGACCAGCTGTGCTCGCAGCCCTGGCTCCCGCTTCCGCCACTCACGCCGGCGCTCCTCCGCACGCGCCGTTGCATGAGCGATGCGCTCCAATTGCTTGAAGTCGTCCTCGTTCATTCCCCCTCCGAGTCGTAACGCTCCCACAAAGGCGACTTGCGGCACCAGACGAATCTTCCCGCTAGCTGGCTTGCGGCCTGCTTCCCGGGCGCTTCGTCGTCGCAGCAGCGCGCGGCCCGCGCTGCGCTCGGCCGGCGCTACTTGGCGGCCCGGCGCAGCGCCTCGGCCTCGGCGCGCAGGTCGGCGTCGTCGGGGCGCCTGGCCAGCAGCTCGTCGTAGATGGAGAGGGCGCGCGCCTTGTAGCCGTGGCCCGCCAGCAGACGCGCCATGGTTCGGGTGCGGATAGGCTCCTGGCCGCTGCGCGGTTCTTCGCCTTCTTCCGGGGCACCGGGCGCGAGCGTGGCCGTGTGTAGCGTGGGCGCGAGCTCGGGCGTGAGCACGATGGGCGCCGGGCTCAGCCCGGACAGCTCCCCCACCTCCTCCGCGATCCAGTCCGCAAACAAGGAAAGCGCGTGCGGCGGCTCCGTCGCAGCGCGCGGCTCTAACCCGCGCGAGCCCGCAAAGTCGACGGCCGCGGGCAACTGCGTGTCCTGCCACAGATCGAACGCGGGCGTCAGATCGAACGCGGGCAGCGGCCCAGTCAGCGTGGCGGGCGTACGTGTCGGCGCGGCTGTCTGGGGCGGCTCCACGCCGGTCGCAGCGGTCAGCGCGGGCAGAGCCGGCGTCTCGGAGGTCAGGCTGCTGGCGGGCGCCTGCGTGACTGCTGCCTCGGGCGCGGAGTCGGGCAGCTGGTGCCGCTGCCGTGTGCCGCGCCACGAGCGCGCAGCCTGCCAGGCGGCCGAGGGCTGCGGGGCCGAGCTCGCGCTGGCGCTGCGCGGTTCGTCGGCGCGCGCGCCGCGTGACGACGGCGACGTGTCCGGCTCGTCGGCCAGCACGTCGGGCGCTGCGTTCGGCGTGTACGGCTCCGCGGCGGGCGAGCGATCGGCCACCGCTGTCGTCGGTGCAAAGTCGCCGCTTAGCAGCGCATCGATGGACGCGATCTCGTCCGGGTCGAGCGCGCGCGGCTTCGCCCTGGGCAGGCGCATGCGCGTGCCGGACTCTTCCTCTGTGAAGCCGTGCGTGAAGCTGCGGGTCGCGTCGAGCAACGCACGGTCGCGCTCGAGCACCTCGCGCAGACGGTCGCGCAGCATGGGTGTGTTGGCCGCCGCCGCTCGCCGTCCGCCGGGCTGGGTCGAAGCGCGCTCTTGGGCGCGCGAGCGAAGAGTGGACGCGCGCGGCGCGGCGCGCTCGGGCGGTGGGGAGTCCTGGTCGGAGGGGTGGCGGCGCGTCACGTGTACAGCATCGGTTCTGCGCGCGGTCGAGGCACACCGGAGGCCCGCACGACGCGCGCCGCTAGCGTGTCGTTGGCGACCTGCGCGAGCAACCCGGATTGTGAGTGCCGCCGCGCGCGGTGCCCAGTGCGCGAGACGTTGGCACATCCTGCCTGCCGCGAGCGGCAGTGGTATGTCCTGTCATGCGTCCGACAGTTTTCCTCCTGATGGTGATGACTACGCTTTTCGCAGTCCCCGTGCGCGCGCAGCAAGCGCGCGCAGAGGCCGCCAGCAGCGCGAAGGCAGCGCGGCTCAGGGTGAGCGACAACCGCCGCTTCCTGGTTCGCGAGGGCGGCCAGCCGTTTTTCTGGCTGGGCGACACGGCGTGGGAGCTGTTCCATCGGCTCACGCGCGAGCAGGCCGAGCAATACCTCAAGGACCGCGCCGCCAAGGGCTTCACCGTGATTCAGGCGGTGGTGCTGGCCGAGCTCGACGGTCAAAAGATTCCCAACCCGTACGGGCAGCGGCCGCTGCTCGAAGACGACCCCGACAAGCCCAACCAGGCCTACTTCCAGCACGTCGACTGGATCGTCGCGCGCGCCAACGCGCTCGGTCTGGTGATCGCCATGCTGCCCACCTGGGGTGACCGCTGGTACGGCGGACGCGACGGCACCCCGACCTTCAAGGAAGAGAACGCCGCGCGCTACGGCCAGTGGCTGGGCCGACGCTACAAGGATGCCGACCTGGTCTGGGTGCTGGGCGGCGATCGGCCGGTGGAGAGCGCACAGCACCGTAAGATCACCGCGGCGATGGCCAAGGGCTTGCGCAGCGGCGACGCCGGCCAGCACCTGATCACCTTTCATCCCACCGGTGCGCAGGGCTCGGCGCAGTACTTCCACGACGAAGACTGGCTCGACTTCAACATGCGTCAGAACGGCCACTCGGCCGAGTACGACAACTACGCGGGCACGCGCGCGGACTACGATCGCAAGCCGCTCAAGCCCGTGCTCGATGGCGAGCCACTGTACGAAGATCATCCCTTCTCGTTCAACGCGAGCAAGTTCGGTCACTCGCTCGCTGCCGACGTGCGGCGCCCGCTGTACTGGGACCTGTTTGGCGGCGCGTTCGGCCACACCTACGGCAACCATGCGGTCTGGCAGATGTGGTCCAAAGAGCGTGCGCCCATCAACGATCCGCTCATGTACTGGACCGATGCCATCGCACAGCCGGGCGCCGCGCAGATGCAGCACGCGCGCTGGCTGCTCGAGTCGCGCCCGTTCATCACGCGTGTGCCCGACGACACCATCATCGTCGCGAGTCGGGTGCGCACCTCCGTGCCGGGCGCGGGCCGCTACCGCTTCGTGGCCACACGCGATGGCGAGCGCAGCTACGCCATGATCTACGCCCCGGCCGGCCGGCCCTTCACGGTCAAGCTCGACGCGCTCAACGCCCAGCGCCTCAAGGCCTGGTGGTTCGATCCGCGCACCGGCAAGGCGATCGCCGCGGGCAGCTACGCGGGCACGGGAGAGCACACGTTCACGCCCCCTCTGCCGGGCGAAGAGTCAGACTGGGTGCTGGTGCTGGACGACGTGGCGAAGAAGTATCCGCCTCCCGGCACGCGGGCGCGCGGCGCAGCAAAGGCTCAGACGCCGTGATCTGACAGCGCAGCGAGCGCCCTTCCAGACGGGCTCGCCGAGGAGCTCCCGTTGCAGGCACTGCAAGCGCCGAACAAGCTCCGCTGCGCCACCCGTGCTGTAAAACCGGACGGCCAAGAAGGCTCGTGGCTGCGCACACCTGCACCATTCGAGGGGCGGCGCGTGGGCGCTCCCGTGGCGCTTGTGAAGCGCAGCACGCTCACGCTCGTTCGACGCGCAAATTCCTGAGTGCCGCGCATGTGCGCAGCTTTTTTTCGGCCGACTCCGCCAGACCGTCCCCCCATCCTGGATCTTCGCGGCGCACAACGTTGCGGGGGGAGACGGGATTGCGAGTTCTCGGAAGTACTTGGTTGTCAGGCTTGATTGCGGTGGGTGTGATGGGTTGCGGCGGCGACGACCCCGGAGCGCCGGATCCCTCGAGGGACGAGGATCCAAGCAGCCTGGTCGACGGCTCGCTGCTGAATCAGAGTCGCCCTGACGCGGGTCACACAGCAGACGCGAGTGTCCCCAACAACAGCAACCCCAATGCGTGCGCGACGGTCAGCAACGGCGTCGAGCTGCAGCCCGTTCACCTGGCGTTTGCGTTCGACGTCTCGGGCAGCATGGGCATGGGCGACAAGCCCTACCACGACAAGGCCCTCAAGTGGGATCCCGTGGTCAGCGCCACGCGCGCGTTTTTTGCCGCCGAGAGCTCGGCCGGCCTCACGGCTTCGCTGACGTTCTTCCCGAGCGAGAGTGAGCGCGCGCTGTGCAACGCCAGCGAGTACACGACGCCCGACGTGGCGATGACCAGCCTGCCGTCGGCGCTGTTCGGCGACGCGATCACCAAGGTCACCCCGGCGACCAAGGCCGACTGGCGGGTGGGCACGCCCACGCTCGCCGTAATGAAGGGCTCTGCGACGTTCGTCGAGAGCTACCGCAAGACGCACGAGGGCCGCTACGCCGTGGTGCTGGTGACCGACGGCTACCCGCAGAGCTGCGCTGCCGCCGACGACATCAACCTGGTGGCAGCCGAGGCCAAGCGTGCGCTCGGCAAGGATCAGCAGACGTTCGTGATCGGCGTGGCCAACCCCAAGCTGGCAGGCGCCCCGGACACCGTGTCCAACCTGCACCTGATCGCGGCCGCGGGCGGCACCGAAAAGGCCGTGCTGATCGACACCGGCGACCCCGCCGCCACGGCCGCCGCGTTCGGCAAGGCGATCGACCAGATCCGTCAGGCGGCCATCTCGTGCTCGGTCGCGATTCCGGAGACGCAGACCGGCGCAGACTTCGACAAGCGCGCGGTGGTCGTCCACTACGACAGCGGCAGCAAGTCGACCGAGCTCAGCTACGACAAGTCGTGCGCCGGCAGCAACGCCTGGCACTACGACAACGCAGACGCCCCGACCGAGATCGAGCTGTGCAAGTCCACCTGCGACGCAGTGCGCGCCGACAGCAAGGCCAAGCTCTCGGTCGACTTCGCCTGCGAGCCGATCCTGGTGATCTGACCCTCTCTGCGCGCGCTCAGTCCAACACGGCCAGCGCTCCGTGTTGGGCGCGCGCGCCTGCGCAGAGACCGGCATCGTAGCTGGCCAGGGCGCGCTGCTCGCTGCCGCTCTGCCCCCGATCGCTCACTTGCTCTTGGCGTAGCTGAGCGTGTACTTGATCGGCGTCTTGAACTTGATCGAGCTCAGCTCGACCGAGAGCTTGAACGAGCCGTCCGGCTGCACCTTGATGGTGTTGACGCGCTTGCCCTCTTCGGTGGTGATCGTCTGCACGAGCGTGTCGCCCGACGCGCGCGCCTCGAAGGTCGCGTCGTTGCCCTCCGGGTCCTTGCCCTTGGCGCTTCCTGAGAGCGGGCAGACCTCGGGCTCACGGCCCTCGAAGTGAAAGGTCACCTTGCCGCCGGCCTGCTTGATCTCGATCCAGCTCGGGATGTGCGTCTTGACGTCGAGCTTGTCGGCCGCGATCGGCTGCACGTTCGCGGGAAACTCTTTGACCGTCACGTCGACCGACTTCTGGCGCGCCTTTTTTTCGGCGTCGGTTGCGGTGCTGGTGTAGCGGCCTTTGATGGCGGTGGCTTGGGCAGCGCCCGCGCTGGCGCCGGCGCCCGTATCGGCGACGACGACAGAAGACGAGAGCAGTGCCAGACTCAGGGCGGAGACACGAAGCAGAGACAGAGTTGGGTTCATGCGCGCGACTTATCACGCGACTTTTGGCTCCAACAAGCGGGCTTTCTGGCCACTCTGCAGATTTCCACGCAGTGCTATCCGAGCCTCTCAATCTCTTAGTCCGCCGCCTCAAACGCCGCTACCCGGAACGAACGTTCACCGCTCCTTCGAGCTCACAAGCGTGGACCACGGTCTTCAGTGCTCCATCACCCAGGGCCGCTTGCCCTTGTACTGCTGCAGGGCGGGTCGCTGACCAGCTGCGATAGCCACTTTGGCGGCCGACGCGGCGGAGCTGTGGTGATGATGCGTGTGGTCGCCATGCTTGTGTTTGGACACGCGCGGCTCGTGTCGGCTTTGCTCGTTGCGGTCGTGCGCGATCATCGTCGCGCGCGGTACCCCCGCCAGGTGCGGAACGCTCAGCACGCGCAACGCCGCCACGCTACAGGTGGGGCACGGCGACGGCAGGTTGTACTCGGACAGCGGTCTGAGCGTCTCGAACAGACCGTGGTCCGTGCACTCGTACTCGTAGACGGGCACGCGGCTACTCCGCCTTCGCGAGATCGATCGTCTGATCGATCATCACCGCTGGGCCCTTGGCGTTGGGCTTGACATCGAAGTTGAAGATCTCGGTCGGCACCGCCAGCGTGGCGCACGCGTTGGGAATGTCCACGATGCCGGAGATGCGCCCCTCGACGGGAGCCGTGCCCAAGATCGCGTACACCTGCTCGCCCGTGTATCCGAACTTGGTCAGGTAGTTGATGGCGTTGAGGCATGCCATGCGGTACGCGACGTGCACATCGAGGTAGTGTTGTTTGCCCACCTCGTCGACCGAGATGCCCTCGAAGATGAGGTACGAGGTGTAGTTCGGCTCGAGCGGACTTGGGCGAAAGATGGGGTTTTTGATCCCGTACATCGCCATGCCGTTCTTGATCACGTTGACGCGGATGTCGAGGTAGCCCGCCATCTCGATGGCGCCACAGAACGTAATCTCGCCGTCCCCCTGCGAGAAGTGGATGTCGCCCATCGACAGCCCACCGCCCGAGACGTAGACCGGAAAGTTCACCGTGGAGCCGCGCGACAGGTTCTTGATGTCGCAGTTGCCCCCGTGCTCGCGCGGCGGCACCGTGCGCGCGCCGACTGCGCCTGCTTCCTTGGCAGCGCTGCCCGTCATCCGGCCCATGTGGGCGGTCTCGGCAAAGGGCAAGGTCGCCAACGCGGGCACGCGGTCGGGGTTGGTGTTGAACAGCTCGAGCTCACGTTTGTTCCAGGTCTTGAGCATGTCCATCGAGGGAAGACAGCCGATCAAACCGGGGTGCATGATGCCCGCGAACTCGACACCCGGGATGTGGCGCGAGTTGGCGTAGATGCCGCTGAAGTTCCAGCACGCCTTGCGTGCCTCGGGGTAGTGCTCGGTGAGGAAGCCGCCGCCATTCTCCTTGGCGAAGATGCCGGTGAAGCCCCACTGCGAGTCCTGTTTGACGCCCACGTCCAGGATGTCGACCACCAACAGGTCGCCGGGCTCGGCACCCTTTACGCCGATCGGCCCGCTCAGGTAGTGGACCTTGGTCAGGTCGACCACCTTGATGTCCGTCGCGGAGTTGTCGTTCTTGATCTGCCCGCCGGTCCAGTCGACACACTCGATGCGAAACTCGTCCCCAGGCTTGACCCAGGCGACCATCGGGATGTCAGGGTGCCAGCGGTTGTGGATCACATCCTGCTCGACGGCTGGCGTCGCGATATCGACCTTAATCAAAGTCTCCATGCACCGTCTCCTGTCTCAGATGGAAAGAAGCTGCTTCATCACCGTCTCGTCCGTATCCGCCTTGCTGCTCTCGTGAATGATCTTCCCCTTGTTGATCACCATCACCCGGTCGGCGACCGAGAGTGCAAAGCTGAGCACCTGCTCCGAGACCA
>Ga0190271_10001935_pt1 | contig 12209 bp, 8 predicted proteins | sample Popmic356T_FD_133747 | JGI IMG/M metagenome (GOLD analysis project Ga0190271, IMG submission 133747) | Populus adjacent soil microbial communities from riparian zone of Weber River, Utah, USA - 356 T | ecosystem: Environmental > Terrestrial > Soil > Riparian zone | place: USA: Utah | collected...
AAATCACCCAATGGAGAATGGGTGGCGTATACAAAGGATTATAATCTTTTTATCAAATCCACAAAAACCGGTGACGTTAAACAATTAAGCACGGCCGGATTTAAGAATTTTGAATATGCCACTTATTACGGATGGGGAGATATCATGTACGGAGAGGGTGTAAACAGGCCGCCAAGATTTGCCGTAAACTGGTCACCCGATTCCAGGTGGATCCAGACATATGTTTGTGATCTGCGATCCGGAAATAAAATGTACCTGCTCGATTGGAGTATCGATTCGGAGTACAGGGCAAAACTGCTTTCCTATTTTCGGGCATCACCCGGTGATACCAATATGGTGTATATGATTCCTGTTTTTTTTAATGTTGAAACAGGAGAGGAGATTCGAAAAGATTCGATGCGCAGTACTCATACCAATCCAATTTCTTATGAATGGTCGAAAAATGAACCCGGTATTATTTACGAAGAGAATCCAGTAAGAGGTTATCAAAAAGTAGAAATGTTCCGTTACGATGTTGCTAAAAAAACACAAGAGAAATTATATGAAGAAACCAGTGCTACTAATATAGATAACTACAATACATGGATTGAGGAGGATTGGGGTAAGGTAATTCTGGTTTCTGAAAGAGACGGATGGAGGCAATTGTACGCGTTGGATTTAAAGAATAAATCCCTCCAACCGATAACCAAGGGTTCCTATTATATAAACAATGTTCCTTACTGGGACAATAAGAAGCGGTTTATCATTTTCACTGCTAATGGAAAGGAAGACGGCAGAAATCCATACCTGAATCATGCATATCGTATTAACCTGGATGGAACGGGCTTGACCTTACTTACTCCGGAAAATGCAAATCATGATGTTTACATCTCACCCGATGGAAAATACATGGTTGATAATTTTTCAACCATCAATCAACCTACCCGCACTGTATTAAGAGAAACGACAAGCGGTAAGATTATTGCGGAATTAAGCAAAGCAATGGTTGATGATCTGTTGGCTATGAACTATCCATTCCCAGAACAATTTACAGCAACTGCAAGGGATGGAAGCACTACTATTTATGGTGCAATGTGGAAGCCATCCAATTTTGATCCAACTAAAAAATACCCGGTTATTGACGCTTCTTATACAGGCCCGCATACTTATATGTATCCACGTAATTTTGGAACAGCACTTACCCGGAACAACCAGCCATTAGCTGAACTTGGATTTATTGTAGTGGTGGTTGATGGTTTAGGGACAGCCTGGCGCTCTAAGGCATTTCACAATGTATCGTATAAAAATATGGGTAAGAATCTTACCGATCATGTGCTTGCAATTAAAGAACTCGCCAAAAAATATTCATGGGTAGATGCAGATCGCGTAGGAATTTTTGGTCATTCGGCTGGAGGTTACGATGCTGGTCATGCATTACTTGAATTTCCAGATTTTTATAAAGTAGGAGTAGCCAGTTCAGCCGATCATGATTTTAGAATGGAAAAAGATTGGTGGCCGGAAATGTATATGGGCTGGCCGGTAGATTCAACGTATAATGCCGTCTCCAATATTACCATGGCCGCCAATCTCAAAGGAAAATTACTGATCACTCACGGGGGAATCGATGAGAATGTGAATCCGTCTGCTACGTTCAAATTAGCTGAGGCACTAGTGAAAGCAGATAAGGAATTTGATATGCTGATATTTCCAAGCCAGCGTCACGGATATATTGGCAAGACCAATGATTATTTTTTAAAGAAGAGATGGAATTATTTTGTGGAGCATTTGCTTGGAGCCAAGCCGATTTGGGATTTTGAGTTGAAATAAAACCACAGATATCACAGATTTTTTGATTGATTGTGAAAGAACGAAGTTGCGAGTAACCACGGATAACACAGATTAGAAAACCGCGCAATCTGTGCCATAATCTGTGTAATCTGTGGTTAAAAAAAGCCAGCTTCATTACGAAGCCGGCTTTGCCCGGAAATGCCGGGACAGATTATTTAGCGGACAGTTCGGCCAACTAGAAAGCTGCCAAAGGTGCCCATGTCATATCTGTTGATTTCATGAATACCTCCTTTTCTTTGGTGAATCCTAAAATTAAGAAAGCAGAGGGAAAATGAAAAATTAAAAATGATGAATGAAGAATGAAAAAGGGTCGTGGTTCGATCATTCTTCCTTAATTCGACTTTGCAATGGAAACCAACTTCTTCATTTTTAATTCTTAATTTTTCATTTTTCATTTCTTCAGCGTCTGTTCGAACAATTTAAATATCCGTTTGTATTCATCCGTCCAACTACTGGGTTCTACAAATCCATGATCTTCCATCGGGTAGGAAGCGAGTTCCCAATTATTCTTTCCCAATTCAATCAGTCGTTGGGCAAGTTTCACGGCATCCTGGTAATGAACGTTTACATCTACCATTCCATGACAAATAAGCAAGTTTCCTTTTAGTCCCTCAGCGAAATAGTAAGGAGAGCTTTTCCTGTAAGCGATACTATCCGTAACTGGTTCATTTAATATATTAGAAGTATAACCATGATTATACTGTGCCCAATCTGTTACGGGACGGAGAGCGGCACCGGAAGTAAATACGTCGGGCTCCGTAAACAATCCCATCAGGGTTATAAATCCTCCGTACGAACCGCCGTATAAACCAACTTTCGATGGATTTACACCATGATTCTTCACGAGCCAATTCACCGCGTCTACATGATCGCTCAAATCTTTTCCACCCATCCAGCGGTAAATGCCAGTTCGCCAATCGCGACCATAACCCGCGCTGCCTCTGTAATCGATATCTAACACATAATAACCGTTATCGGCTAACAAGTTGTTAAACATATATTCCCTGAAATAACTGCTCCACCATTTATGCGCATTCTGTAAATACCCCGCGCCATGTACAAACAGTACGGCTGGTTTATTGGGATGAGGATTTGAAGGCTTATATAAACGAGCATATATTTGAGCGCCATCTCTTGCTGTAATAGTAATTACTTCAGGATCCTTCCATGCATATGATTTAAATTCTTCACTTACCGCTTTATTGGTTATCTGCTCAGCTTTCGCACCGGGTTTATTTTCCTGCAGGTATAGTTCCCAGGGTTTATTGGAGTAAGAATATAGAATAGCGATCCATTTTTCGTCAGGGGAAAGACTAACCTGGTTAGAACCCTGCATAGAAGTAATCTTTTCAGGTTTGCCACCAGTTACTGGCATCCGGTAAAAATGTTGCTCCCCAGGATGAACTTCATTGGTAGTTAAGTAAAATGTCTTTTTATCTTTCGAAAGCTGTGCTCTTTGCACTTCATATTTACCTTCCGTCAATGTTTTCTTTACTGCAGTTATAACATTGATTGTATAGAGGTGCGAATAACCGGTGGCTTCCGATTGAAACCAAAAAGTTGTTTCATCAATCCATCCGGTTCCGCCAAAGAAGCCAATGCCGGGTCCACCCACCCATGCTTCATCGCGTTGACGATCGAGCAGTTTCAATTTCTTTGAAGCAGTATCAAATAATAATAGCCAGCGATCCTTATTATCCTGCGACCGCAGTTCCAATACTCCATGGCTTCCTTTTGGAGACCAGGAGAAATTCCCAAATCCTACTGCCCGAAGTGCATTGGCTTTTGTTCTTCTTTCCAATTCTTTCGGATAATCTTTTAAATAGTCGGGTAAATCGCGGATGCCCGGAATTGTAGAATCCGCTTTAATAGCCAGCACCGTATCTCTCACCCGATCATAAATAAAAAACTCAGAAGTTCCTTGCGCACCACCAACCTTGCTACGGGCATTCAAATCTGTAGTAAAGCCTGTTTCCGTTACATAACTCGGTACAATGGTGGTTTTAACGCCTGTCGCTGATTTGAATAATCTATAGCTTACAAAACGCCCATCCGGGCTGATTGTCAATCCTTGCAGGTTTTTATCATCGATGTTGATACTGCGTAGTTCTTTGGGACGAATGTTTTTAATATAGGCTTCCGTTTCTTCCCGTTTTTGCTTGCGTTCTTTAAGTACTTCAAAATAACGTAATTGATCATTCTTTAACCACTGCTCCTGTGGGTTGAGAATTGGGCTTGTTGTAGCTGTTGTTCTAGTTCCCGGGTCATTACCAGCACGAAGATTAGTGAGTTGCGTTGTTTCGCCAGTTACAATATCCCATGCGTACAAATTCAGGCTTCTGCTAAAAACAATTTTAGTTTCATTGAAAGAAAAAACCGGATTGCTTTCTAGGTCAAGGGTTTGAGTTATTTGTTTGGTCTTATTCGTCTTTAGATCCACCAGATAAATATCCCCATCTCTCTGAAAAATATACGCAGTTCGGGAAGTATTATAAATGAATGCTCCGGTCGCTGAAATTTCCCGGGATTTAAATGCATCGGTTCTAACGGGTGTTTTATTGCTGAGGGATATCGAGTAAACGGAATCACCAGGTTTGCTATCCGGGTTCCAACTGAAATAAAGAAACTGACCTTCATTGCTCCAAAAAGGATTTGAAGGCGAACTGCCGATCCATTTGGGATCTCTCATAATTTTTTCTACCGTTAAGCTGCCTAGTGACTTTTGTGACAGGGAATTCAGTGAAATAAAAACAACAGTAAGTGTAAAAAGCAGTTTTGTCATGCAGATTAATTTATCTATAAATATATTCACAAAACTCATTCAGCCCACATCACCTTTTAAGACTGCCGTAGTTTCCCTCCACATCACGAAGTCCAAAAGGTGGTTGCATGAAATTCTTTGTAAACCGGGTGTTCAAGTTAAAAACCTTATCACGAAAACACTTTAAAGTTCGCGAGAAATCGTAATTAATTTACTGGCACTACAATTGTGAATCTTATTTATAGCCTTAACTAATCTTCTTATCTACAATCTCTAAAACCTTTCATATGAAATATATATCTACATTGACAGTATTGTTGATTACATCATTAATGTCATTCTCCCAGGAAAAAAAGGATTTAGAGAACCTCACGAAGCAAGAAAAAGAAGTGAATAAACTGGAAAAACGAATAAGCGACAGTAAAGCGAAGCTGATAGTATTAGAAGCATCCTTAGCGGAGAAAATCACAAAGTCCGAAATGGCGAATACAGAAGCCAAAAACGCCGCCGAAGATAATGCTGAAGTTGCGAAAAAACTCAACAAAAATCAAACTAGCAAAAAATGGGCTCGCAAATCGAATAACGCGGCAAAAAATGCTAAAAGAGACGCGAAGGATGCAAGGAAGGCTAAAAAGAGTCTTGAATCATTGCAGGGTGATATTGAAGACGAGAAACAGAAAATAGCATCAGATGAAAGAAAATTATCAAAAGTGCGGCAAACTCTTCCTGAGAACGAGAACAATTAATCTGGGCGACTGTAACTGTTATTTTCTTCGTCTTCGTCACCAATCGCTTCATCTGCATCATCCAGCTCAGCTCCTGGTATATCCAGATCCGCACCCATGTCAAGAGGGTTGCCTTTTTCGTTAACCCTACTTTCATTGCCAGTCTTATCGAGGATAAGTTTTTCCAAATCCTTTGATTCATCGGTTTCGGGACGATCTGACTTTCGAAGAAGTTCCCGTTCTTCCCTTGTCACTTCACTGTCATTTATTGACGATGATGAAATTTCGTCATTGCCTTTCGGCTTCAACTTCTTTTTCATAATTGACCAAATTGATAAGCTAAAGAATATCCGGCCCGGTAACCTTCCTATAACCTTTTGGCTGGTCAGGCATTATATACTTATGAGCTGGGATTTCCTGACTCTCTTTTTTTTCCTTTTTCACAGGAAGCTCAATAACAGTACTTTTCATTTCTCTCACAATTTTCAAGACTGGCAGTCTTTCTTCGTTGTTAATGATATTTGGTTTCATGCTTATCACTCTGAAAAAATTATACCATATTTTTCATTCTCCGAATCAATAACCGAGAAATAATATGATTGGGGAAAAGTTTCATGCATTCGTTATTTATATCATAATTTATTTTATAAAAAGATTGTTTTATGGGGTTGGATTTTCCCACGGTCATAACATCATCATGACATGCGGAAAATCCAACTCTGAAGTTTAAACATAAACATCATACACGTAACAATACCTCCTGCCGTGGTTGAGGCGCTCTTTATCATCCAATCTATTCGCTTATAAAGTTTATCAACCTTTGAAGTTTAAATTCAATAATTTACTAACTATAAATCTACTTGCTATGCTCCGCCAATTATTTGTTCTAATTGCCACAGGTTGCTTCTTAGCCGCTTCCGGTCAGTACAGAAATGATAATGTGGCATTTAAAACGATAGATCCATCGGAGCTGTGCGCTACCCTAGAAAAGAATAAAGGCTATATCCTTCTCGATGTACGTTCGAAAGGGGAACATTACGATACTTCACAATCACCCGGTTATAATTTGGGTCATCTAAAAGGCGCTATCAATATTGATATCAGGGAATTGAACCAACGTTTATCTGAAATAAGGACTTATTCCGACAAACCCGTTTTTGTTTATTGCTCGCACAGCCAGCGTAGTCGTCGTGCCGGCAAAATACTTGCAGACAGTGGGTTCAATAAAGTGTTTAATGTCAATGGGGGTATGACTGCCATCTATTATACGAGCGCCGGAAAAGATCCCTGCTTACAAACATTGGTAGAAACGAGTAACCCTTATACTATTATTTCAGCCACTGAACTTTCTGCCAAAATGGCCAAAGACAAAGGTCCATTTATTCTTGATGTACGTCCCGATTCAGCCTGGAGTCATATCAGTCTCAATCCGAAAGAAAACGCGTACGGATATATTAAAGGAGCTACCCATATTTCAATGAATGATATTCCTTCTAAACTTTCCACCCTTCCCAGGGACAGGGAAATAGTTTTAACGGATATCTATGGAGATGAAGCGTCAAGAGTTGCAGTTTATTTAATGAAGAATGGCTTTACAAACGTTTCGGTGCTTATTGAAGGGGTCGATCGCTTATTATTATCAGACGGGCAAATCGTACCTACGAAAAAAACCATGTATGTTTCGCCGGTAAGTTATGAGCTTCTTAATGTTACTGAATTCGGTCGCTTTGCCAAAGACAATAAGGATTTCCTGCTACTAGATATTAGATCTTCCGAGGAATTCGCCAATAAACACAAAGATAGCTGGCGCAACATTGGTCATCTTCAAAATGCCATCAATATTCCTTCTGATCAGCTTTCTAACCGAATCAATGAACTGTCTGCTTATAAAAACAAAGAAGTAGCTATTTATAGTTTTGGCAGTAGCCCTGAAGTATTTGCCGCTGCCAATCTATTACAGCAACAGGGATTTCAGAAAATAAAAGTAGTAATAGGAGGGTTGTTTAATCTTCGCTGGACAGCCGCCAATACAAAAGGCAATGCATGGCTCACAAGTTTTGTAACCGATGTGCCGGAAGTGAACCGGTGACCAAGAGTTATTTGCTTGCCTTCTCCGCTGTGGCGGATTCGGCGAAGCAAGGCTAGTAAGGCGGTAAGACGGAAATTAATTAAGTATTCAATACTTCCCGTCTTCCCGCCTTACCGGCTATTTTTATTATTGATCTTTATTTAACTCTCTTATAATTGTAAGGAATTGTATCCTTGCCTCCATTCTTATTGGGGCCGATAATAAATGCGTTTATTGTATTCGCATCGGGAACCGTATAATTGATATCGGTGGGAAAATCATGAGCCGGATTGCTGAACTGTACAGTAATATCAGTCAGTTTCGAAGAAGCGAATTTAATTGCCTTACCATCATTCTGTCCGTTGACGGTATTTTCAAACACCCAGTTGTCATTTTCTTTATATGTCTTAGCTTTTTCATTATAGGATGTATCCTTGCCTTTAATACTGAATACAATGGATTGATAGGTCCCATCTGCATTTTTTGTCCATTGTTCAAAAGTTTTGCCATCTTCCAACAACCAGGTTCCTATCAGTTTGTCAAATACAAGCGGAACAGGAACGGCTGCTTCTGATTTAGGAGTGCTGATATCCGACTCTGCATTGTTTTGGTTGTTACACGCAGGCAAAAAAGCACATGATATTAGTAGGGCGATAAAGCTGTTGAATGTTTTACTAAGAAGATTTTGCATGTTGAACATATTTTTAGGAACGCAAAATAACTGCGGACATTCATCTAAAATTGTAAAAATGCGACAGTCAATCCGCCGTGGCGAAAATAGTGGCCAGTTGAAGATTATCGGAGAAAAATGATTTAGGACTCAGACCGGTAAACTCTTTAAAGTCTTTAATAAAATGAGCCTGGTCATAATAACCACTTTCGTATGCCAGGGAAGTTAGACTGCTGTATTGCTTTTGATCCAACATTTTCAGCGTAGCCTGCAAGCGAGCTACCCGTGAAAGTTGTTTTGGACTGAGTCCAACCGCAGAAATAAATCTTCTTTCCATGTTACGGCGGTTGATATTCATCTTATCTGCCAATTCTACAACTCCTATTTGCCCCTGCGATTGAAAAATAGCTTGTACACATGCCTTGGTAATATTATCAATGGTTTTTGGCGAAGCGAGCTTGCTTAATAAAAATTCTTCAATCATCTTTATGCGTGATGGATTATCCGCAGCTGAACATACTTTGACTTCCAGCATTTTTCCTTCATCACCAAACAAATCATAAAGATCAACCGCTCTATTCTCTAGTTCAGCGATCGCAATTTCAATAAATGGAACTAATCCTTCAGGGAAAAAACGTGCGGCGACTATCCCGGTTCTTCCGGTAGGCTCAATTTCTATATACGAGCTGATTTGTCCAAATACAAAACATTTAGGTTGTATAACATTGCTACCGTCTTCAAAATATTGCCGGTAATGATCTCCATAATGAAAAATCAGTTCCATGCATCCATCCGGAAGCACACGTTGCCTTTCGGGAGTAGATGATCCATCATCTTCCAATGTCCAAAAACATTTTACGAAAGGTTGAAGTTCGGCAACCGGCGTGAACACCTCATAGTTCATAACAGAAAATTATTGAACAGTTAATATTGTTTTCAACTTTATTTCTTTTGAGGATGATCCGATCATCAGGCTGAAATCACCCGCTTCAGTTATCCACTGCATTTTTTCATTATACATCTTCAGTTCATCGGGTGTGATTATGAAACGCAGTTCCTTTTCTTCACCTGCTTGCAACGATACCCGTTGAAATCCTTTTAATTCCATTACAGGTCTTGCTACTGAAGACAGTTCATCTCTTATATATAATTGAACTACTTCATCCCCATTAAATTTGCCTGTGTTCTTTACGTTACAATACAGAAAAGCCGTATCATTCATGCCTATTGTTCTCTTACTTAAACGAATGGATGAGAACTCAAAACTGGTATAACTCAATCCAAAACCAAAAGGGAATAGGGGAGCGCCACTTAAATTGTTGTAATCATCTCCACGACCAGTGGGTTTATGATTATACACCAATGGCAGTTGGGACTCATGTACAGGGAAAGTTATCGGCAATCTCCCGGCAGGATTATAGTCACCAAACAACACAGAAGCAACGGCAGATCCGCCTTCTTCACCAGGATACCAAATTGAAAGCACCGCATTGGCCCTATTCAACCATTGATTCATTGTAATGGCGCTTCCACCAACTAATAAAACAATTACAGGTTTTCCGGTAGCAGCGATTTTCAAAATCAATTCCTCCTGGTGACCGGGTAAACCCAGCATGGCCCTATCCTGGAATTCTCCTTCTGTAATACCCGCACATACTATCGCGATCTCCGACTTTTGAACCACGGAAACTGCTTCATTGATCTTTGCCTGCCAGTTATCATTTACACCAACATTCCAAACCAGTTTTATATGTGCATTGCCGGTGGTTTCATAAAATTCAATTTTGATATCATATAGTTTTCCTTTCTCAAAATAAAAACCCGTGGATTGCAATTGATACGTTTGTTTTTGCCAATTATCGATAACTAATTTATTGTTGATATAAAGACGATATCCATCGTTCCCTTCTAATCCAATTTTATAATTACCGGTTAAGGGAGATTTCAATTTTCCTATCCAACGCACAGAATACTGCGTGGCGGCAAGTGTATTATCGGGGCCGTAAAGGGTCCAATGAAAATTTACTTCCTGATCCGTACGGTTGAAATTTGCTTTTCCTTCCAATCTGGTATTCGAATAATAATCCGCCTTCAACCCTTTATCTTTTCCTGATGCATCTGTGAACAAATAGTCATTCTTAATGATTGTCCAATCATTCGTTATTCTTCCGCAACCCGCTGCATAGTTAACTTTCGTATTCTTTCCAACCTTGCTACGAATTCCATCAATTATATTAATTACTCCATTACCCGGGCCGCTATAACCGCCTAGTCTTCCTTCGATAGCATCGCTTCCAATTACCGCAATGGATTTTATTTGTTTTGAGATAGGTAAAAGCCTCCCTTTATTCTTCAACAATACAATTGATTTTTCCGCGGCTTCTCTTGCAATTTTTTTATGAAGCCTGGTTACAATTGTATCCGGGGAAAGGGCCACTTGAACATACGGAGATTCAAAAAGTCCCAATTCAAATTTTGCTTTTAACACCCGACGAACAGCGTCATCTATTCTGGCAGCAGTAATGCCCTTGTCCAAAAAGGGAGGTATAAATAATTTGTAATGATCGTAAGATGTTTGAAATATTACATCCAGTCCATTTTGAATTGCTTTTTTACTGGCATCGGGATAGTCGCTGGCGGTAAAGTGTAATACGTTCGCACCACCTACCGCGCTCGCATCCGAAATAACAAATCCGGTGAATCTCAATTCATCCTTTAATAGTTTGTTCAATAACCAATCGTTCGCGGTAGCCGGACTTCCATCCAGGGAATTATATGAAGTCATAACAGAACGCGAACCACCTTTTTCAAAGCAGGCTTTGAAGGGCGGAAGATATATCTCCCTTAATAATCGTTCGTTGATATGAATCGGGTAGCTATCACGACCACCGTCACCCACATTTGCAATAAAATGTTTAGGAGTAGAAATAATTCCCGCACTCTCCAATTCGCGCACATATGCTACAGCCATTAATGAACTCAGATAAGGATCCTCCCCATAAGTTTCTTCTGTTCTACCCCAACGAACATCACTGGCAAGATTAATCACAGGAGACAATATTTGTCGTATACCTCTCTGCCGACTTTCTAAAGCAATAACTTTCGATACACGGTGCATGAGTGATGTATCCCAACTCGCCGCAATTCCTATTGATTGAGGAAATATGGTGGCTCCTTGCCGAACCAGTCCATGAAGAGCCTCATCGAATGCAATAATCGGAATACCCAATCTTGTTTGTTCTACGAAATGTTTTTGAATTGTATTAATTTTTGTCGCCAGTGTTGCTGCGTTTTCAGCAACATTATAATTCATCATTTGCTGAGCGCTGCTTTCTGCTTTGGTAACAGCACTTACCTGGAAACCAAACAATCCGTTCTTATATTGATCTGGTCGTGCATTTGAAAGATCACCGGGAATCATAAAGAGCTGCCAGAATTTTTCTTCCGGAGTCATCCGGGAAAGAAGATCATTTACTCTTTCCGCAACAGAAAGTTTTGGATTCTTATAAGGTAGTATTGTTTGTGAATAACATGTGAAGCAAAGCAGCAGAAATATCAGTACCCCTTGAACTCTTCTCATTTAGGAACTTTTGCTAAATATACAGCAAACAAAATTTCATTGCGGTCATTGGTCTCAATAGAGTTATGAATTCGATTTTTTACTTGCCTTCGCGTAGCCGCTACGGCGAAGCAAGGCCGGGAAGCCGGGAAGACGTTTTTTAATATTTCTATAATTCCTTTCTCACCGGCAAAGAACAAAAGAGACGTTTTTTAATATTTTTATAATTCCCGTCTTCCCGCCTTACCGGCAAAAAAATAAAAAAAGCAGGATGCTGCATTTCGCAACACCCTGCCAACCCTAAAAATGAAAAACTATTTTCCTTCTGCCTTTTTATCTAAATGCTTACCGATACCAAATCCACCTGCAGCGCCGACAACACCACCAATCACTCCACCTAACACACGATTCTTTTTATAGATCACGGCACCACCTGCAGCGCCAACTACACCACCAATCACCGCACCTTTAGCTGCCTTACTCCAACCTTTCTTTTTCTCGGCGGTTTTGGCAGGATAAGATGTAGAAGTACTCATTGAGCCAGTTGTTTCTTTTTTACGAGCAACTGCCTGACTATTCTTCACAGGAGTATTTTTCGC
>Ga0190271_10001936_pt1 | contig 12204 bp, 9 predicted proteins | sample Popmic356T_FD_133747 | JGI IMG/M metagenome (GOLD analysis project Ga0190271, IMG submission 133747) | Populus adjacent soil microbial communities from riparian zone of Weber River, Utah, USA - 356 T | ecosystem: Environmental > Terrestrial > Soil > Riparian zone | place: USA: Utah | collected...
CCGCTGAAGATCGTCCAGACGCCGACGCAGATTCTCATCATCTACGAATCGAACTACGGGCTGCGCACGATCTACATGGACGGCCGGACGCTCCCGTCACTCGGCCAGGCGCAGCCGTTCTGGCATGGCTACTCGGTGGGACGATGGGAAGGCGACACGCTCGTTGTCGAGTCGAACAATTTCCGTGGTGTCGATCCGAAAGAGATTCATGGCGTCGAGCCCGCGAGCTTCCATGGCGTCGGCTGGCTCGATCATCGTGGCAGCCCGTACACCGAAGCGATGAAGGTGACCGAGCGATTCCGGCGTGTGAACTATGGACGGCTCGAGATCGAGTTCACCGTTGACGATCCGAAGGCCTATACGAAGCCGTTCACGGTGAGAGTCGCGCAACAGATCGTGCCGGATGGATCGGAGTTGATCGAATTCATCTGTCACGAGAACCAGATGTTCCTCAAGCTCACCGGCCGCGAGCGCCGGTAACGGATGTCGCCGTTGGCCGTCGATTGCGTGATCAAGGTGGGCGGCGGCATGCTCGCACGAGCCGACACGTTCGACGCCGTGATGGCCGAGGTCTCCCTTGCCAGCCAAGAGGCGGCGCTACTGATTGTTCCTGGCGGTGGGCCGTTCGCTGATGTGGTCCGCGACATCGATCGACAGGTCGGCTTGTCAGACGACGCTGCTCATTGGATGGCCGTACTGGCCATGGACCAGTACGCGCACCTCATTGCGTCGCGGCTGCCGAGTGGCGAAGTCGTCTGCGGACCCGACGAGATCGAATCAGCGCTGAAGCGACGCCGCACTCCTGTTCTGGCTCCGTATCAGTGGATGCGCGACGTCGATCCGCTTCCGCATTCATGGGACGTCACGAGCGACAGTATTTCAGCGTGGGTTGCGGGCCAGGTCGGTGCGGCTCGACTCGTGCTCGTCAAGCCGTCAGGCGCTTCGGGGCCCGATGTCGTGGACCCCTGCTTCGACAATGTTCTGCCGCGTCACGTCAAGGCGACGATCGTCCCGGCCGACCGGATCGCGGAACTAGCGAAAGCCATCGCGGCACCTGCGATTTGAATCGCGGCCACTCGTTGGGAAACGTGCGCGCCAGCCACGGCTCTTCATTCATCACGACCCGCGCGTGAAAGAGGAGCGCGACCACGACGGTGTAGATCAGCAGCGATCGCGACCTGAAGGCGAGCGTCCAGCCGATCAGGATCAGCAGCACGCCGACATACATCGGGTTTCGTGAGAAGCGGTACAAGCCGACGCTGACCAGGTGTCGCGGAGGATCCCACGGCGCGAGAGTGCCCTTGCCCGCGACGTAGAAGTCGCGCACACACCACAACAGGACCAGCACACCCGCAAGGAATACGACGACGCCTTCGCTGTGGAGCGCCCGCGTGCCGATCGATCCGACGAGCAACGCGGGCGCCACAAACGCCACGATTCCAGGCAATGCCAGGAAGGAGATCAACGCCCGTAAAAACAGAGTCCTCGTTGCTAATCCTTGTCGGGCCCGGTCCGTTTTCGGAGATTGTTCTTGTACACGTCTTTTGCGATCGCTTTCGCCAGCCTTCCACCCGCAACTTGATCGAATCGGTAATGGATACCTCCAAATACACGCGCATCGTCGATGTCATCACCGATCTGGTCGAATGATGTGTACGTGAACTGGAGATTGGCGACGGACGCGTTCAGAGGGTTCGTCATTGTGATCGAGACAGGTCGATGTCCGAAGATGCGTTCGAGGATCTCCGACGCGCCGCGGCTGCCGCTCGCATGATTCGACGGATAGCTCGGGAAACACGGCGTGGTGATGTAAGGCACGAAGGAGGGATCGGACACGAGCCAGTTGTTGAATTTGTCAGGGAACCTGATGGCTGTCTCAGGGCGCCAGAAGTTGTAGTGGTACTTGTTGTAGAAGGACGCAACCAGGCTATCGCTCGATGCCATGTTCATCAGAGCGAGCATGCGTGCGTTCTCCGACAAAGAGAGATGCCTTGCCGCCGAGGTCTGGCGGGCGGCCAGATTGAACACGTAGGCGGGAGAAGACGCCGCGTAGAAACGGGCCACATCGGCTCGATCGGCCGGCCGCTCCGTGCTGCCCACACCTCCAACCCGCTTCACCTCGTTGGAGTCCTTCGCGAACGTGTTGCTCCCGATCCAAGGCGGCTCGGGAAGAAGGTAGGCCTGGACGCTGTCGATCCCGAACGGTGTCACGTTCTGCCAGTTGTAGAAGGAGCCGCCCACGGCTGTAGCCGCGCAGCCCGGAGGCAGAGTGAGTTGCCACACGCCCTTGACCGGTGGTCCAACAGGAGAAATCGTGAGCGGCGAAGAGTTGTCGCCTACGCGCTTTGCGATGAGCGCGGCGGCCGCAGCCTCCCCGGTGGCGATGCCATTGGTCTTCGCAGAGCCAGCTGGTATTGCCGCCAGCGACGCCGCGTACTCGTTGTCGATGAGAGGAGCCGCGGGAAAGTAGTTTTTCAACACTCGGTACGCTGCCGTCGCTGCTGCGGCTTCGGCTGACGCGCCAACCGGGGCGACGACTCCGACGTATGGCTCGTAATCACGGGTGATCGCGTTGACCGCTTCGAATACGGCCAATTGAACGATCGCCATGTAGCGGGCCTGGCTGAATGGGCTCTGCCCCTGCCCGATGAGTGTCGTGACCGCGAGGTCGTTCCACGTCAGTGCCACGTCCGCGCGTGCGATCGCAGGCGATGAGACCAACGCACTTACCGCCATCGCCACGCAGAATCTGGTCAGCACCTGACGTGCCTGACTTCGTCGTTTCGCCATGATCGTCCTTCTTTCGTCTTTGTCTGACGCGGGCGTGTAAGGGCCTGGAAATTACCAGGCCCACGAATGCTACAAGTTGGATTAACGGATGCCGGGGCGCGATCGAACAGAGGAAACCGTCCCGGGGGCTTCAGCTCGAGTGCCGACGAGGTGCGGAGTATCTGCGCCTTCTCTGGCGCTGTCAAATCACAGGTTCGGGACAGGTTCCGGCTTTCAAAGCGCGGACTCTCTCCTCGACGACCCGGCTCGTTCGGCCGATCTCGCAGGCAGCGCCTCGTACGCCCACGATGTCAGCGCCTGTGTCTGCGATGAAGGTGAGATCGTCAAGGGTCAGCTTGCCGGCGAGGGCGACAGTGAGCCCAGCGCGATGTGCGGAGGTGACCCAGGCTTCGATTGCAAGCGGAGTCATGAGCTGTCGGAGCCCTGGCCCTTCCTTGGTTGCGGTATCGAGCAACACGCCAGTCGCCTTCGCGCGAGCCGCTGCGTCGATGAGCGCGGTAGCGTCGACGGATGTGCGGCCGCCGGCATCCGCGTAGGCAACCGCAACGACCCCGCATCGATGTCCGGTCGCACGCGCTCCTCTGACGGCGGCGGCGATAAGCCGCTCGACGCGGCGGGCGTCTGTGATGCCGGCGAATCCGATCTTCACGAAACCGATACCGGCGCGTCCATATTCGAAAGCGAGCTGTTCGATGGACACCTCGTCGCTGGCATCACCGAGCGCAGCAGTCACGACACGCCGGTCCGCCACTTCCGAGTAGATCTGTCGAAGTGTTCCGAGCGAGACAGCGCCGAGCGCGCCGTTCAACGGATCCTTCGCGTCAATGAGATCCGCGCCACCGTCTACGGCGCGGCGAGCTTCAGTGGGATCGGCGACGCTGACCAGTAGCTGCACGTCGAGATTACCCGCCCGATGCCGTGGCCACGGGAGCGATGACGAGATCCTCGACGAGCTCGAAGAGCGTTCGCCGGTGACTGCGGCGATCTTCCGCCACCGTTGACGCCGAGGTCGTCACCACGACGAGATCGAGATCCGGCACGAGGATGATGTATTGACCACCGAATCCCCACGCGAAGTACGCCTGATGTCCGGCCAGCTCGCGCATCCACCAGCCATAGCCATACTGGTTGCCGCTGATCGGTGAGACCCCGCGCGGAACGAACGACTGCTCGATCCACTTCCGGGGGACAACCTGTGTGAGGGGGCCAGACCCCTTCACAGAGATGCGTCCGTGCCGGAGATACAACTCGCCGAAGGAGAGCATCTGTCTCGGCGTGAGCAGCATGTCGTTTCCGCCGAAGTAGATGCCCTGCGGATCCTGCGGCCAGCGTGGCAGCGCGAACCCAAGTGGCTTCGCCAGTGAGTCCTGCGCGAACTGCCAGGTGCTCGCGCCAGTGGCCTTGGTCAGGATCGCGGACAGCAAATGCGTGTTGCCGGTGCTGTATTCCATCTCCGTGCCGGGCTCAGCGAAGAGGGGCTTCGCCAGCGCGTGTTGCACCCAGTTCCGGCTCTGCACCCATGCTCCGTAGTTCCGGTTGCTCGTCGTCTCCAGACCCGAGCGCATCGTCAGCAGATCCTCGATCGTGATCCGCTGCTTGCGCGTGTCCTTGTCCTTCGCGATCTCTGGGAAGTAGGTGCGGATTGGCGTCTCGGGACCAGGGACCATGCCGCGCTCGATGGCGACGCCGACGAGGGCAGAGATGATGCTTTTCGATACCGATTTGACGTTGGCGGCACGGGTCGCGCGCGCCCCGTTGAAGTAGCGCTCGAGCACGACTTCGCCGCGCCAGCTCGCGAGCAGGCTGTGCAGACGCGGCAGCTCGCCGGCGGCGTTCACCGCACCGGCAAACCGATCGTCCTGCGCGGCGGTGTCGTGCGCGCCGAACGTCAGCGCCAGCCACGCGAGCGCGAAGATTCTTGCGACCACACCGTAGTCTGTCTCAAATCTGGTGTAGATTTCACCGCGAAAGGGGAAGCGACCATGGTTGATCGGAGAGCGTTCCTGGCAGCGACGATTGGATCTGCGGCGATGCGTGCGGTGGCACACGCGCAGGGGCAGCAACAGATCTCGCCGGTGCCGACGCCGCGCGACTGGTCTCGACTCGAGCCGATCGCGTATCCCGATCCCGACATCATCGCGCTCGATAACCGCTTCCGCCAGTACATCGTCTTCAACACGTCGATCAAACGTCATCACATCGGCACGCAGTGGGCAGAGGGGCCGGCGTGGAGCGGCGTGGGTCGTTATCTCGTATGGAGCGACATCCCGAACAACGTGCAGATGCGTTGGATCGAGGAAGACAGCCGCGTGACGACCTACCGGAATCCGTCTGGCTACAGCAATGGGAACACGTTCGACTACGAAGGGCGGCAGCTCTCGTGCGAGCACGGTGGCCGTCGCGTGGTGAGATACGAGCCGAACGGGACGGTCACCACGATTGCCGAGCGCTTCGATGGCAAGCGGCTCAACTCGCCCAACGACGTCGTCGTCAACCCTGACGGCGGTATCTGGTTCACCGATCCCTTCTACGGCATCCGCGGCAACTACGAAGGCTTCAAGGCGCAGCAGGAGTCCAAGGAGTCTGTCTATCGGGTGGACGGGAAGAACGGTCAGGTTGCGAAGGTGACTGACGAAGTCGGGCAGCCAAACGGGCTGTGTTTCTCTCCGGACTACAAGAAACTTTACGTTGCCGATACAGGCACGCCGCGCGAGATCAAAGTCTGGGATGTCGATGGCGGACGGCTGCGCAACGGCAAACGTTTCGTGCAGTTCGATATCCCAGGGGCGGGAACGCCTTCTGCGGCCGATGGAATCCGCTGCGATGCGGATGGAAACATCTGGGCGGGTGCGCGTCCCGGCGTCCAGGTGTTTGCGCCGAACGGCGATCGCATCGGAATGATTCGTCTTCCCGAAACGTGCGCGAACGTCTGCTTTGGAGGCAACAGACGCAACCGTCTGTTCATGACCGCGAGTCAGTCTCTCTATAGCGTCTACGTCGAGACGACCGGCGCGCACATCGCCTAGGTGTTTTTGCCAAGGCAGGTCTGAAGACCCGTCTCTACTGGAATGTAGCGGCGGGCCTTCAGGCCCGCCGGCAATCGCAGGCCTGGGATTTGAACACCTTCTGCGCGTGCCGAATCGCCCGCGACGCGCGCCTGGCTTCTCCTACATCGGTCCTCACGTCTATTTCCTGACAATTTGTTGCGATCAACGACGCCCATGCTTCGGCCAAGATCATCCTGCCTCGTGGGTCGCGTCGCAAATCGTTCAGATATTCCCACTAGAACAGTTCGCGGTTGTTGCGTACTGCGTGATGCCCGATCACGTTCATCTGCTCCTCGAAGGTTGTAACGAGGATGCGGACCTGCGCTCCGCGATGCATACCTGGAAACAACGCACTGGATTCGAATGGAAGCGGCGCTGCGGTCAACGTCTGTGGCAGTCTGGCTACTACGACTACGTACTGCGCGACGAGGACTCTGTTCCGGCGATTGTGAAATACATCATCGGTAACCCAGTCAGGGCCGGCATCGTCGCCGACGCGAGCCAGTATCCATTTACCGGGTCGTCACGATATCGGTTGGAGGATCTGGCGGACGGCGTCATGGATTGGCGTCCGACGACACTCAGGCGAGTTTGACTGAGGCTGCCAAGGCGGGTCTAAAGACCCGCCTCTACGTGATCGCAAACTTCGCACATCGCCTAATGGGTTTGAACTAGGTATACATAGACAACGAAAATCGTCTTGCACGGCACAGCTGTGCCAGCTAGTCTGCCTCCAGTGCCGTCCGAGGAATCCAAGTCGGGACGCAGTGTCCTGACGCGCGAGTTGAGCGAATTTCTCGTCGAGTTGTCCGTTGCCCTCCATCGGCACTCGATGTATCCGACCGGCCATCCTTCCCTCGGTCCCGCAGTCGAAGCCATCGTCCGTCGAGCAGAGAAGCTGTTGCAGGACCGTCCGATGATTGCCCTCGGCGTCGCACGGCGTCAGTTGATCATCGAAGGCGTCGCGACGGATCCCAATCAAGCCGTCCTGCGTCGGTTGGCAGAGGGCCTTCATCGACATCACATCGGTGCGATGAGCATCGCTCGCGGCGTCGAGCCGGACGAATTCCGTGAGGCACTGCTGGCGCTGTCGCACGAAGCCGAACGCGACGGTGCGCTCGGGTTGCGGCGCAGCGGGCAGCAGCTCGAATGGCGACACCTCAAGCTCCACCCGCTGAACTTTGACGGATTGGCTCTCGTGGACGATGGCGTGTCAACGAGCCACGAGGGAGGAGGCACCCGGCCGTCGTCCACAGAAGTGGAGCTCTGGATCGGACTGGCTCGCGCGGCGCTCTCTGCTGACGAAGGCAGCGATCACGTTGAAACGGGACCGGACGCCGTCGCGAGAGCGATTGACGAACATCCGCGCGCCGAGGCCTACGACCAGGTCATCGTGGGATACCTGTTTCAGATCGCCAACGAGCTCAAGACGGCATCGGGAGACAAGGCCGAGGAGTTGCGGCGGAGGACGTCGAAGCTCATTGGGTCGCTTCGCCCGGAGACGCTCAATCGCCTTCTGAGGATGGGAGGGGATGCCACGCAGCGTGGCCGCTTCGTGCTGGACTCGGCTCACGGGATGGCGGTTGATGCGGTCATCGAGATCGTCAAGGCCGCTGCTGACGCAAGCGGACAGACGATCTCGCACGGGCTCGTGCGGATGCTGTCGAAGCTCGCATTGCACGCGGAGCTTGGCACCGAGCTCGCGCGACCGCGTGCCGACGCCGAATTGCGAGAGCAGGTGAGCCGCCTCCTGGTGAACTGGGATCTGCAGGATCCGAATCCAGAGTCGTACGGCAGAGTGCTGCACCACATCGCCACGGCGCCGCCTACGAATCTGGCAGCCAAAGTGAACGAGACACCGGATCCGATCCGCCTGATCCAGATGAGTCTCGAGGCTGGCACCGTGGGTCCGATCGTCGAGAAGGCCGTGGACGACCTCGTCCAACGCGGGCACTCGAAGGTGATCACCGATCTGGTCTCGAACCGGCCAGATGCCGACGTCGGGGTCGTGGACTCACTTCTGACCTGGCTGGTTCGCCCGAGCGCGCTCAGGGCGCTCATGGCACGCGAGCCGCTGGACGTCGCGAGCCTGGATGCGCTGCTCCCGCGGCTCTCTCTCGAGGGCTACACCTATTTGCTGGAGGCGCTCGCCTCGTCGGAGAATCGCGCCACGCGGCGGAGGCTGGTCGATCGCCTGTCGAGAACGGAGATGGACATCGGCCCGCTCGTGCTCAGGCACCTGAATGACTCGCGGTGGTACGTTCAGCGAAACATGTTGATCCTGCTCGAGCGCGGCGCGCGTGTGCCCGACGGCTTCTCGCCTGCGCCCTGGATCATGCACGAAGACCCGCGCGTGCGCTGCGAAGCGATACGGCTCCAACTCAAGCTTCCGCACGAACGTGGCCAGGCGATCGTGAACGCGCTCGAAGACATGGATCCACGGGTCGTGCACCTCGGTCTCACGGCGCTGCAGTTTGCGGTCCCGGAGGAACTGCTTCCGCGAGTCCTCAATCTCGCAGTCGATGCAGACCTCGACGATGACATTCGCACGCTGGCGGTGCAGGTTGCCGGGAAAGTGCAGCGGTTTCCTGTGCTCGACATGCTGCTGGAGCTGACCGACGGAGGACGATCGTTGCTCGGCAGGTTTCGTCTACCGGTGAAGACGCCAGTGGTCCTCGCCGCCCTCCGCGCGCTCGCGGACATGTGGTCCGACAGCGATCGCGCCGAGGCCGTTCTGACGGCCGCGCACGAATCTCTCGATCCCGATATCCAGGCTGCCGTGTCGGCTTCCCCCTCATGAGCGATCCCGTCCGTTTTCTCAACGCATTCGCGCAGGCTCTCGGTGTGATGACGCTCTATCCGCACGGACATCCGTCGCGCGAGCGAGCGGTGGACGCTGCCTTCGACGAGCTCGACGGACTGTGGGGTCCACTCGGCGCTCCGTCGTTCACGTTTCTCGACGATGAGGTGGTGTTCGGGCGTGAGCGCCTGCGCGAGCTCAAGTCGTGGGACTGGGGACGCCGGCTGGTTGCCGCGGGCATCCAGCGGATGGAGTTCGAGCGAAAGGTATCGCGCGACGAATTCAACGGGTTTCTCGACGAAGTGCTCGCGCGCCTGATGCTCTCGTCGGTTGACACCAGCGAAGCGCGTCAGATGCGCTCGCTGGGCATCCGCTTTGGTGCCGTAGGTCTCGAGGGACAGGAGCGAGTGGATCAACGGTCTCCTGCGTTCGCCATCGCGACGCTGGAACTCGCGCTCGGAGAAGAAGCGGAAACATTCCGCTGGCTCCAGAGTCATGTGCAGAACGAGGGCTCGGTGCCGTTTCTCGAAGCCGAGGCCGTCGTGCGATCACTCTCAGTGGCGATGCATGGTGACAGCAAGATCGTGCTGCCCCTGCTCAGGCTGAAGGAGTTCGATCAGTACACGACGACGCATTCGCTCAACGTCGCTGTGCTCTCGATGGGATTAGCGGAGTCGCTTGGCTGCAGCGCGCGCGATGTGCGGTCGATCGGAGTTGCCGGCCTGTTGCACGACATCGGCAAGATCCGGATCCCGATCGACGTGCTCACCAAGCCAGGACGTCTCTCCGATGAAGAGCGCGTGATCATGAACTCGCATCCGGTCGATGGTGCGCGGATCATCATGCAGAGCGGCGAAGACCTGGGCACCGCGGCCGTCGTCGCCTACGAACATCACATCATGCTGAACGGTGGAGGCTATCCGCAGCTGCACTATCAACGTGAGTGCACGATGGCCAGCCGTCTCGTTCACGTGTGTGACGTGTACGACGCGCTGAGCACCAAGCGTCCTTATCGCGACGCGTGGCCCTCCGAGAAGACGATGGCTTACCTGGAGGAGAGGGCGGGCACCGAGTTCGATCCCGACCTCGTCGCCGGGTTCATTCGCACGCTGCGCGAAGGCGAAGCGCAGGTGCGCGTGCTGAGCGAACAGCCAGCCGAATCGTAGCTAGCGAACGCTCGAGGCTCTCAGCGCGGCGAGATCGGCCCGCGCGTACTGATTGTTCGGGTCGAGATCGATCGAACGCTGCAGATGGCCGATGGCTTCTTCGCGCGCACCGGTCTGCGCCAGCGCGGCTCCGAGATGCCAGTGCGACGGCGCAGAGTTGGGATCGATGTCCACGGCTCTCCGGAATGCGACGACGGCGTCGCTCATGGCACCTCGAGATGCGCTGGCAACGCCGATCGCGCTGTAGAGATCGGCGCTCTCCGGAACGATCGCGCCCAAATAAGCGCTCCCTGCGACGAGCCGTCGATCGGGCGCGATCGCATTCGCGATCTCGGCCAGCCTGGCACCCTCCGCTGGTGACGCGTCGTACGCCAGTTGGATGAGACGCATGTAGAGATCCAGTCCCGCGACCACTGGGGCTGGCGCGCCATTCGCGAAGCATGTCGGACACCACTCAGGCAGCCGATCGAGATTCACGACGTTCGCAGGAACATCCTCGCCGCGATTGAGCGCTGAGAGCACGCTGTATTCGGTCGATGGCCAATCGTCGGTGACCGGTCGCACAGTGCTGGTTGCGTCCGTCAGCGTTCGTGCCGAGCCGACGAACGCTCCGGCGATCTCGCGCACGCTGCCCAGATCGAGGCGAACGAGGTCGTCTCGCACAGCGGACCGCGTCATCAGCTCAGAGGCGAGTCTGTAGGGGTCGAGCTCGATGGTGGGACCAGCCGTGCCGATGAGCAACAGGTCGGCTTGCGCCCCGGACAGCAGGACGGAGTGCGGGAAGACATCGACGAAGGCGCGAATCATCGACAGCGCCGTCTGTGTCGGCACCTGATACGTCGGCAGCCACTGACTGACATATCCCCGCGCGGTCAGTCGCGATCGGGCCAGCTCGTAGAACTCCTTCGAGTAGAGGGCTGCGACGCCGGCGTAGGAGATGGGCGGCGGCTCGAGCGTGATCAGATCGTAGGTGTCGGGGCTCTGGATCTGAAGGTGCTGACGTCCGTCGTTGACGAACACGTTGACGCGGCGCTCCTTCAGTACACCGTGATTGGCCTCGTCGAAGTACGACGCGTGATCGAGGATGCCGCGGGAGAGATCGGCGATCTCGATGCGGCGGACCGACGGATGGAGCGCGGCGGCATGAGTGGTATTGCCGACGCCGAACCCGATCACGAGCACGGAGGCCGGGTTGTCCATCATGAGCAGCGGTATGTGTGCGAGCGCTCGCATATAGCGCTGCGACAGCCGGGCGGTGGAAGACATCGCGTGACCATTGGTCATCAGCAGCCTGCCGTCACTCGTCTCGGCAATCGTGACGACTTCGGTCAGCCCCTCACGCTGGCTCAGGATGTGCCGTGTGTCGCCTGCGGTTCCGAGTGCGCGGCTGATAACGATGTCGCCGGGCACCATCACGCACGCGGCGACGGCGGCGCCTGTGGCGAGGAGCGACATCGACGCAGAGCGTCGGGACACTGCCGAACGTTCATCGGCCGAACGCGAACACAGATACAAGGACACGATGGCCAGCGCGGATGCTGCGGCGAGGATCGCCACGCTGCCTTGAATGCCGAGCCACGGGAGAAGCAGGAATCCCGTGGCGATCGATCCGATGACGGCGCCGATTGTGTTCGCGAGGTAAAGCCCGCCGGCGCGGCGGGCGACGAGCGCCTCCGCCTGCTGCACGAGCGCGTTGGCGAGAGGAAAGCTGATGCCCATCAGAATCGAGGGAACGCCAGCGAGCAGAAGCAGTGGCCTGATGTCGAACCAGATTTCGGAGAGCGGCGATGCGGCGCCCGTCGCGACGTTCACTGCTGCTTCGAGAGGCTTGGCGCTGGCGAGGAGGAACCCCGCGACGGTTGTCACCGTGAACAGTGCTTGCGTGAGCATCAACCAACTCGCCGCGTGCGGCGTTCGTCTCGCCAGGACGCCTCCGGCATACGCGCCGATGGCGATGCCCGTGAGGACCACGGTCAGCAGCAGCGCGAACACCGCGCGAAATCCACCGAGCAGGATCGTCGCGTGGCGGAACCACAGGATCTCCATTCCAAGCGCGGCGAATCCGGTGAGGCCGAGCGCGATGCTCGCGAGAACTATCGTCGATGGCGGTTGATTCGGAAGGGACACAACGTTCGAACTCCGGCGGGACGCCTTGGCTTTCGGCGAAACAGACGGAGCATCCCGGGAGATGGCCGCAAGCGCCAGGGCGCCGGCACCGGCCGCCACGTTGAGCGCGACGGCGATCATCTGCGTTCGAAAGAGCCCTACAGACGGGACGAGCGCGAAGTCTGTGAGGAAACATCCCAGCGCTGCGCCAACTGTATTGGCGGCGTAAAGGGCCGCGATCCGGGCCGGTGCAATCGAGACATCGTGTCGCACCAGGTGACGAATCAGCAGCGTC
>Ga0190271_10001937_pt1 | contig 12204 bp, 12 predicted proteins | sample Popmic356T_FD_133747 | JGI IMG/M metagenome (GOLD analysis project Ga0190271, IMG submission 133747) | Populus adjacent soil microbial communities from riparian zone of Weber River, Utah, USA - 356 T | ecosystem: Environmental > Terrestrial > Soil > Riparian zone | place: USA: Utah | collected...
CCGCCTTCGGTGCTGGCGATGATGAGCGAGCGCCTCGACTGGACGCAGAAGCTGGGCGAGGCGTTTCTGGCGCAGGAGCAGGACGTCATGGCCGCCGTGCAGCGGATGCGCAGCAAGGCTTACGACAGGCAGAAGCTCGTCACCACCAAGCAGCAGGTCGTGACCGCGAAGACGGAGCAGAACCGGCAAATCATCTCGATCGAACCGGCTGTGCCCGATACACTCTACGTTCCCTATTACGAACCGCAGGTGGTCTACGGCGATTGGCCCTACGCCGATTATCCGGCCTACCCCTATTACTGGGGCTATCCCGGTTATATCGGCGCGGGCGTGATCGCGACCGGTATTGTGTTCGGCGCCGGCTACGCGCTCGGGCGATGGACGTCCGGCAGATACTGGGCCGGTGGCTATTGGGGAGGCAGCAAGGTCAACTGGAACGCCGGAGCGATCAACGTCAACCGCGGAGGCGCGGGGTTCGCGAACTGGCAACACAATCCGGCGCATCGTGGCGGCGCACAGTACAACAACGCAAACCTCCAGCAGAAATTCGGCAATGCCAATCGCCGACCGGGTGGTGGAGGCCTGCCGGGCGCCGGTCAGGGAGCGAACCGGCCCGATATCGGTAATCGCGGCGGCGCGGCAAAGGCCGGCATCGGAGCAGCCGGCATCGGGGCGGCCGGCAAGGCAGCAGCGGGCAAGGGAGCGGCTGGCAAGGCGGCAGCCGGCAAGGCAGCGGCAGGCAAGGCAGCAGCCGGCAACCGCGGGGCGGCGAAGCGCAGCGCTGGCGCAGGCCGGGTGACGGCTGCGCAGTCCGGTCGTATCAGCGCAGCGGCCGGCGCGCGTCAGGGCGGACGCGCTGCTGCCGTTCGCGCCGGTGGCGCAAGCTTCCGTGGTGGCGGCGGCGGAGCCAGCTTCCGTGGCGGCGGCGGCGCCAGTTTCCGCGCCGCCGGTGGTGGCGGATTTCGTGGCGGCGGCGGTGGCGGCCGTGGCGGCGGGGGACGTCGCTCCGACATCGCACTCAAGCACGATATCGTGCTGCTCGGTCGCCTGGATAACGGACTGGGCTATTACCGCTTCGCCTACAACGGCAGCGAGAAAGCCTATGTCGGGGTGATGGCGCAGGAAGTCCGAACCGTACGACCGGATGCGGTCACTGTCGGCCACGACGGTTATCTGCGGGTGTCGTACGAGCGGCTTGGACTGCCTTTCAAGTCTTACGACGATTGGGCCGCATCCGGGAGTGTGTTGCCGAAGCCGGCCGGACTTGCGCGTTAAAGCCGGTTCAGGCCGGCGAGCTTTTCAACGCTCGCTGTCGTCCGACCTGGGTGCACAGGATCTCGGTCTCGCGGTCCTTCATCATTGATCTGCTCTGTTCACTAAATGTGCTTTTCATCAAGCCGCTACCAAGTGGGTGTTTCTCCTTTTGAGCACGCAAAAAAGATGAAACCGGGTGTCGGAACCAGCCGGGCTGGTTCGTCTTCAATCGAGCGTTCCGTAGAGTTTGGAGTATTTGAATGGCCCCCCGCGCCAATTGGAAAGGTTTTTTGCGCCTTTCCCTCGTTACCTGCCCGGTCGCCTTGTATCCGGCCACTTCCGATTCCGAGAAAATCAGCTTCAACCAGATCAATCGCAAGACCGGACACCGCATCAAGTACGCGAAGGTGGACGCCGACACTGGCGAGGAAGTCGCCAACGACGACATCATGAAGGGCTACAAGGTCGATACCGACACCTACATTGAGGTGTCAAAGGACGAGCTTGAAAACATCGCCCTGGAATCCACCCGCACGATCGACATCAATGAATTCGTGCCGAAGGCCGACATCGATCCCCGCTATCTCATCCGTCCCTATTATCTCGTTCCTGACGGGAAGGTCGGACATGACGCCTTCGCGGTGATACGCGAAACCATCCGCAGCATGAACATGGTCGCTATCGGCCGCGTGGTCCTTACCAACCGGGAGCACATCATTGCGCTCGATCCGCTCGACAAGGGATTGATGGGTACGCTCTTGCGTTACCCCTACGAGGTCCGCGACCAGAAGGAATATTTTGACGACATCCAAGACGTAAAAATCACGAAGGACATGCTCGACCTCGCAAAGCACATCGTCACGTCGAAGACGGCAGACTTTGAACCTTCCAAATTTGAGGACCATTACGAGGCGGCTCTGGCCGAACTCATCAGTGCCAAGGTCAACGGCAAGACCATTGGCGCCAAGCCGCGACCGAAGGGCGAGAATGTCGTCGACCTCATGGACGCATTGAAGAAGAGCCTCGCCGGCGCTGCCGCCGCGCCTGCGGCCAGGAAGCCGCGCAAGGCCGCGGCTGGTCAGAAGGAAATGCTGATGGCCATTGAAGGGAAAAAGCCCGCGGCCAGGAAGGCGGTCAAGCCCGAGCGGGGCACAGGCCGTCGCAAGGCGGGATAGGCCGTCAAACGCCGGAAGATGTTGCCGGTGTGAAAGGCTACGAAATCAGCGTGGGTGCCCCCGGCCGGAATCGAACCAGTACTCCTTGTCGCCGTTCGTGCCGGTGGCGCCAGACCAGAGGGATGTCGGTCGTTCTCGAATCTCCCGGGACGTCTCAGAAAATTTGAGCGTCCACACCTGGGTCCGGCGTCATTCGCCGGGCCCATTTTTTGATCGCGAGCATGATCGCGGCACCGAGCGCCAAGCATCATCCGGGCAGCGAGGTTCGAGCCTACTTCATCGCGAAAGAAAGGTCGGCCACGATGAGCAACGACGTTTTGCGCGGTTAGGACCCCGAGGCTTCATCCCGCGCTGCTGGTCGCGGGCGATTGGGAGTCAGGCCGCTTTGGGTTTCGATTTCGCCACGTGGGTGGCGATCGCATCCATCAGAGCGGGAGACAGACAGTCATAGGGCTCAAGCCCGAGCTCGGTGAGGCGGGATCTGATACCCGGCATCTCCGATGGCGCGACGCCGGCCTCGATCACGGACGACACAAACGCTGCGAACCCGGGCGCCGCCGAGCCGGATTCCTGGAACAGTTCGGGATGGATGAAGTCGAGACCGTAGAAGGGGTGTCCCTTGTTCTCGATCCGGCCGTACATATGGGTGCCGCAAGCCTTGCAGGCGTGACGCTGGATCGCCGCTGAAGCATCGATGATTTGCAGCTTGTCGCCGTTTTCCAGCACCGTCACATTTTCGCGTGGCACGACGGCCACCACCGAGAAGTTCGCCCCGGCCGGCTTCCAGCATTTGGTGCAGCCGCAGGCGTGATTATGGGCCACATCACCCTTGATACCGACCTTGACCGGCTTATCGCTGCATTTGCAGACAAGGGTGCCGCCGGCAAAACTACCCGAACCCTTCTTGACACCGCTGTCGACCGATGGGTGGATATGAACAGTCATGGGCCTATCCTCCTTATGTTTGACGTTCGTTGACTTTAAAATACGACGACCGAACGGATCGACTTGCCCTCGTGCATCAGGTCGAAGCCCTTGTTGATCTCCTCCAGCTTGAGGACATGGGTAATCATCGGGTCGATCTCGATCTTTCCGTTCATGTACCAGTCGACGATCTTCGGCACGTCGGTGCGGCCTCGTGCGCCGCCGAACGCGGTGCCCTTCCAGACCCGGCCGGTCACCAGCTGGAATGGCCGCGTGGCGATTTCCTTGCCGGATTCAGCAACCCCGATCACCACCGAGACGCCCCAGCCGCGATGGCAAGCCTCGAGCGCCTGGCGCATCACGGTGGTGTTGCCGGTGCAGTCGAAGGTGTAGTCGGCGCCGCCGTCGGTCAGCCCGACCAGATGCTGAACGATGTCGCCGCCGACCTTGGTCGGATTGATGAAATGGGTCATGCCGAAGCGGCGGCCCCACTCCTCCTTGCTGTCGTTGATATCAACGCCGATGATCTTGTCGGCGCCGACCATCCTGGCGCCCTGAATGACGTTCAGGCCGATGCCGCCGAGTCCGAACACGACCACATTGGCCCCCGGCGTGACCTTGGCGGTGTTGACCACCGCGCCGACGCCCGTCGTCACGCCGCAGCCGATGTAGCAACTCTTGTCGAAGGGAGCGTCTTCGCGGATCTTCGCCACGGCAATTTCCGGCAACACGGTAAAGTTCGAAAACGTCGAGCACCCCATGTAGTGGAAGACCGGCTTGCCCTTGTGGCTGAAGCGCGACGTGCCGTCCGGCATCACGCCCTTGCCCTGGGTTGCGCGAATCGCGGTGCAGAGGTTGGTCTTCTGGCTCAAGCAGCTTTTGCATTGGCGGCATTCGGGGGTGTAGAGCGGGATCACGTGATCGCCCGGCTTCACCGAGATCACGCCGGCGCCGACCTCGCGAACGATACCGGCGCCTTCATGCCCGAGGATCGAGGGAAAGATGCCTTCGCTGTCGAAGCCATCGAGGGTGTAGGCGTCGGTGTGACAGATTCCCGTCGCTTTGATCTCGACAAGGACTTCACCGGCCTTCGGTCCCTCCAGATCGACTTCGACGATCTCAAGCGGCTTCTTTGCTTCGAACGCGACAGCGGCGCGTGTCTTCATCCTCAACTCCACTTCAGTCGCTGCAAGAACGTGACTGCTATTTTTTTCCCATGCAGGAATTTTCCGCCTGGGTGTAGGCCTCGGGCTTGTCTTCCTTCTTGGCGGGGCGCATGCGCCCGACGGCGTCATCGGCGCGGGCACGCAGATAGATGTAAAGGTCGTCCATGTAGCAGGCGACGTTCGGATTATCGCCGAGCGCCGGCATCACGGAGTTGCCGTTCTGGCGGCCGCTCGCCACCACGGCCATAAAGTCGCTGTAACTCATGGTCTTGAGCGAATCCGTGAGCGCAGGGGCGTATGTAGATCCCATCCCGTCCGGGCCATGACAGACATGGCATTCCGAGTGATAGCGGCGGTACCCGGAGTAAGTGTACCAATCCACTGTGCCGTCGGCCGCGACCTTGAAAGTCGGATTGCCTTCCTTGTCGAGATATTTGCCGTCCTCGGATTTGACCGCGGCCGCATCGAGCCGACTTTCGGCGATGGCAATTCCTCCTGATACCACGAGTATCATCGCGGCACCCGCAAACCAGATTTTACGCAAGAGCATATCCTCGATGTCAGATGGCAGGCGATCCGGTGCATGGAGCAACGCCATGCACCGGAGCGAGGTTGGCTCAGCTCATTGCGGCAGCGCGAACACTGTCAGTGATCCGCCGAGCGCGGTGTAGTTGCTGAGCGCAGCATAGCCACCGACGGCGCCGAGGCCGTCGGTCGGATCGGTCAGGCCGGCCGCAAGGCCGATACCCGCCCAGCCGCCGACGCCGGACAGCACCGCGATGTACTGCCTGCCGCCGTTCTCATAGGTCGTGACGTTGCCGATGATGCCGGACGGAGTCCGGAACTTGTACAGTTCCTTGCCGGTCTTGGCATCGACCGCCTTGAGGTAGCCTTCGAGCGTTCCGTAGAATACCACGCCGCCGGCGGTAGCGAGCGCACCCGACCAGACCGAGAACTGCTCCTTGTTCGACCAGACGATCTTGCCGGTCTTGTTGTCCCAGGCAATAAAGTTGCCCATGTGGGATGCGCCGGGAGGCGGATACATCGAGAGCGTCGCTCCGACATAGGGCTGGCCCGCGGTGTAGCTCACCTTGAACGGCTCGTAGTCCATGCAGACATGGTTGGTCGGAACGTAGAACAGCTGCGTATCCGGTGAATAGGCCGCCGGCTGTTGGTCCTTGGTGCCGAGGGCAGCCGGGCAGACGCCCTTGGTGTTCTTGTCCTCGCCGCCCTTTTCGGTCGAGTATTGATCGACCACCTTGGGACGGCCGTAGGTCGGCGAGCTCTTGTTCATGTCGACGCCGGTGGTCCAGTTGACCGTCGGATCGTACTTCTCGGCGACCAGCAATTCACCTGTGTCCCGATCGAGCGTGTAGCCGAGCCCGTTGCGGTCGAAATGGGTCAGCAGCTTGCGCTGGGCATTTCCGATCTGCTGGTCGCTCAGGATCATTTCGTTGACGCCGTCATAGTCCCACTCGTCATGGGGCGTCATCTGGTAGACCCATTTGGCCATGCCGCTGTCCACATCGCGCGCGAAGATGGTCATGGACCATTTGTTGTCGCCGGGACGCTGCTTCGGGTTCCAGGTCGAGGGATTGCCCGAGCCATAGTAAACCATGTTCAGTCCGGGATCGTAGGACAGCCAGCCCCAGGTGCAGCCGCCGCCGATCTTCCATTGGTCGCCCTGCCAGGTCTTGAGGCTGGAATCCTTGCCGACCGGCTTGCCGAGTTCGGTGGTCTTGACGGGATCGACCATGATCTGGTCGTCGGGTCCTTCGGAGAAGGCGCGCCATACCTGCTTGCCCGATTTCAGATCATAGGCGGTGACGTGACACTGCACGCCGAATTCGCCGCCGGAGATGCCGATAAGAACCTTGTCCTTGACCACGAGCGGGGACGACGTACCGGTCGCGCCCTTGCCGGGATCGCCGTTTTTCACGCTCCACGCCACCTTGCCGGTCTTGGCGTCGAGGGCGACCAGCGTGGTATCAGCCTGATGCAGGAAGATCTTGCCATCCCCATAGGCGACGCCACGGTTCACCGTGTCGCAACACATCACCGGAATGACGTTCGGATCCTGCTTGGGTTCGTACTTCCAGACGATCGCGTTGTCCTTGGATAGGTCAAGAGCATAGACCTTGTTCGGGAAGGGCGTGTGGACGTACATCATGTTGCCGATGATGAGCGGTCCGCCCTCGTGACCGCGCAGCACGCCGGTGGAGAATGTCCACGCCACCTGCAGCTTGCCGACATTGGCCGCGGTAATCTGGTTGAGCTTGGAATAGCGCGTATTGGCGTAGTCGCCCGCGGGCATCACCCAATCCTTCGGGTTCTGCGCCATCTTGATCAGTTCGTCGTTGGCCAAAGCGCCGCCCGCGGTTAATACCGCGATGGAACCAAGGGTTGCTAGAAGCACCTTGCGCATAGCGTATTCCTCCACTGATGAGCTCTGGGTTCCGTCGAAACGGCCCACTTTTTTCCATTTTGTTCGGTATTGTTATCCCGTTCGATCATGGGAAACTTGCCCAAGAGGGAAGGGAGGTTGCTCCATAGCGAAGCTGGATAACATTTTTAGATTTGGTGCCGATCTCGGTGCAAGGCTCGCTCGCACGTTATGCGACGCGTGCGGCAGTGCAACGAAGGGTGGGCTGACCAAGCTACCGGGGGTTGAGGTTTCCCTTGACGGAGTGGAAACTAAGTCAGAGGATTGTTGAATGGATCCCGGGACATAAGTTGCTCAAGCACCAATGACCGTTCTGATTTGAGCTAAATGGCGCTTTAACGTGACCGAGCCGCTCGCGGCAAACGTCACGCTTCTCGAGAATTCGGTGGCTGGAAAATGCCCGATACAGTCCGCTCGCTCAGCACTTCCGGCTTGGCGCCGAAGCAGCAGATCCAGTTTTGGTCTGATGCACTGACGGATCTGTGCGGACGATTCGATGTCGATCCGCTGCATGCCTCATCGCTCGAGGCGCGGATCAATTATACCACCGTCTCGCAACTGAAGCTCTGCCAGATCGAGGTTAGCCAGCATCGGATCGCTCACGCGCCGACGCGCGTAAGGTCAACCGAGCATCCCTTCGTCAAGATACTGTTCCAGACCCACGGCGTTTCCTATTTCGAACAGAACGGCCGTCACATCGAACTCAGGCCAGGCGATTGTCTTGCCTATGATGTGTCGTGTCCGCATACGATTATCAGTCCTGCGCTGACGCGGCATGAGGTTGTCATCGTGCCCAAGGAACTGCTGCGCGAGCGCGGTATTCGCTTATCGAAGATGTCGGCATGTAAACTCTCGGCACGCACCGGCACCGGGCGCATCGCTCACGACTTCGTGCATGCCGTGTTTGACGAAGCCACCAAGCTGTCGCCGTACAACGCCATCGGCGTCGCCGATTCGCTGATCGACCTGCTGCTGTTGCCGCTTCGCGAGGCCGACACGATGTTCGATCGTGGCGGCGCCGAGGCGACCTATGTTCGCGCCCAGTTCTTCATCCGCGAACATTTGCGCGATCCCGATCTCAGCATCGATCAAATTTCGGCGGCGCTCGGCTGCACCAAGCGCTATCTGCACATGCTGTTCAGTGACAGGGGCGTCACCGTCAGTGATCACATCTGGCAGGCAAGGTTACAGAACTGCCGCCAGGAGTTGGAAACGCAGGCCGGAAAGACCATCACGGATGTCGCATTTTCGTGGGGCTTTTCGAGCTCGTCACATTTCAGCCGGGTCTTCCGTAAGTATTTCGGAGTGGTTCCGTCTTCCATCCACAAGGCGCAGCACAACGGCCCGTCTACGGATGCGTCTTAGACGGCCCGCTTGGCGCCGGCAGCGGTAACAATTTGACGCGCTGATTCGAGGAACTCGCCGGAAGGTTCCGCTTTTCCGAGCTCGCTGCGCAGCGGGTTATTCGCGGCACGAACATTGCTTTGACCATCCCGCCGGAAGACACAGGAGCGGGACGGATGAAGCAAAGCATCCTTTTTCTGAGTGTTTTTGGTTGTTTGGCTACAGGCGCGAACGCGCGCGATCTGGGCCAATGGGAAAATTCGGATCCTGCAATCCGGCAATGGTACCAAGCCCTGATGCAGCCCGACAATCCTTATGCATCATGCTGCGGCGAGGCCGACGCCTACTGGGCCGATGAAATCCATGTCAGGGACGGCAAGACCTACGCGCGGATCACCGATGAGCGGCCCGATGAACCGCTCGGCCGGCGTCACGTCCGCAACGGAACGGAAATCGAAATCCCGGATCATAAGCTCAAATGGGATCAATCGAATCCGACCGGTCACGGCATCGTCTTTCTCAGTCGCAGCGGTTACGTGTTCTGTTACGTTCAGCCCGGCGGGGTCTGATCGTTTCATCAGCTGATCGGAACATGCGGGCAGGTGCTCGGCCGCGGCTTGGATCCGCGTTTGCCGATCGGGACATTGCAATTGTCGATCCGCTGCTCGTCCATCCACTTCCGGCCGAGGCGCTCCTTTCCCGTCAACGTTCGAGGCGAGGCGGCCGGGTCGGTCGCCGGCCGGTCCGGCGGCGATCCGCTCTGCGCGGCCGCGGGCCATGCGAGAGAGAGTACGAGCAACAAAGCGAGTAATCCCTTGCATAAGATTCGCATGACTGGCCTCGCGAAACCCCGAGGGGCCTGATGGCGGGAACATGAAGGCGCCTGAGTAAATTATAGCGCAATCTAGCTGGCCACCCGGAACCTGACGTCGTCGGATCGGTTTCTCCTCATCCGGGCCGCCGGGGCATGCGCCGGAAAGAGGAGACGCAAGATGAATACGAGACGACTCATTCTCGCCGGTTGCTCCGTCCTTGTTCTGAGCGCCGGCAGTGCATTCGCAGGTCCATGCGACACCGCGGGCCGCGCCGCAAATCTCAAGGACGCGGGTTCCGGCCCCGCATCAATGGGCAGTGGCCAGACCACGACCGGCATGGCCACTGATTCCAAGGACCATCCGCCGACCAGCACGATGAACCAGGCCACCGGCAACACTGCGGCGTCTTCGCAAGATGCGCAGCGGCAGATGCAGGGCCAACCGACCGCAGCGGAACAGGCCCAGGGTGCCAAGCCCGACCCCGGCAAGGATTGCTAGGCAGGACGCGATCGCCGATGGATCGGAGACGCCATTCAGCGCGGTCGATCCATTGGTGCAGATTGTAGTCTTGGCTGATGGCCGGCGAGTTTTAGTCCAAGAGTGAAATGGTTTTGTCCAAGAGAGAAGTATCGGCCTTCAGGCAGCGGCAAACGTGTGCGGCGTTCGATGTTCCGTACTTGCGCTATGTCCAGGGCGGTCTTAGGTTCAACCCCGGCGCGACCTCGCGCCAAACTACCTGCAAGTGACTTCTTGCAAACTACTTGGGAGACCCGAATGACCTGGAAAACTCCGAAGATCGTCGAGGTGCCGGTGGGCATGGAAATCAACATGTACGCCTGCGCCGCGCGCAAATAGACTGCATCGAAACGATCTGCCCGGCTCCGGCAGCGATGCTGCTGCGAGCCGTGGCAGATGTCTCTGCTTCAAGCCCCCCTGCATCACGGCAGCCCGGTACGACGCGCCGCCGTCGGCGAAGTTTGCCAGATCTCCGCGCGGCTCTTCCCTCCGGTGAGGCCATGCCGGCTTGGAGGGCATCATTGCGGCCGATCTGAACTCCCGGATCAAACATTCCAATTCCTCGCTGGCAGCCTGGCGCTGTGATAAGCTGCTGCCGCGATCAGCGGTATGGTTTACTTTCCAGCACCCTTGCCTTGTGGAATGTGAATGCCAATTCGCGCAAAAGCGCTCCGGGCGGCCATCCTGTGCTTCGCGCTGCTGCCGGCCTGCGCGCACGCGGAGGGCATTGATACCGAACATATGTTTGGCTTCATGATTGGTACCGATGTCGGAAATGTCGGCGAGCGTGAATTTCAGAGCCAGACGACCGGACGATTTTCCAGGAATGGCGGAAGTTACCGGGCGATAGACCAGGAATTCGAACTGGAATTCGTGCCGGCCAGGAATTTTCGCGTTGAGCTGGGAAGCACCTTTGCATCGCACGATATCGCCGGCGTTACGGGGCTTGCGGATCGGCGCCAATTATCCTGGCAGGGCGTTTCCGTTGATTTGCGCTACCGATTTCTCGATCGGGATGCGGCGCCATTCGGGTTGACCGTTGCGGTCGAGGGCCACGCCAACCGTGTCGACGAGACCACGGCTGCGGTGGTGCGAAGTTACGGGACGGAATTCGCGCTCGCATTCGACCGCGAACTGGTCCCGAACGTAGCGGTCGCCGCGCTCAATCTGATCTATCAGCCCGAATGGACGCGCGTTGTCGGCACCGGGGCCGGGGAACAGGAATCCACCATCGGCGCGGCGCTCGGCCTGATGGTACAGGCACGTCCGGGGTTCTTTCTCGGCGGTGAAGCGCGCTATCTCAGGCAATACGAAGGGATCGGTCTGCAAGAGTTCGCGGGCCATGCCTTGTTTGTTGGGCCAACGGCCTATCTCCAGCTCTCGAAACATACGCGGCTGACGGCGGCCTGGAGCGCCCAGGCATGGGGGCGTCCGGCCGGCTCGAATGCCGCCCTCGATCTCGTCAATTTCGAACGCCACCGGGCGCGGCTGGTATTCGGCGTTAACTTCTAGTCAGGACGGGGCGTTTCCGGGTTCGGCTTTTCATGGTGTGGTGCAACTTTGATCAGCCAGCCACGTAGCTGTCGGGGTACATTCACGAATCAGCTCAGGGATTCCAGGCATGAATGCGATCGACCTGATCATCACCGTATGTGCCGTGCTGTCGCCGACGACCTGCGAAGAGCAGCATTTGGTGTTTTCCTCCAACGTGTCGCCACGGCAATGCGTGATGGCGGCCCAGCCCTACATCGCGCAGTGGGTGGGCGAGCATCCGAAATGGACCGCAGTCAAATGGCGCTGCGAATATCCGCGCTACCACGACAAGGCCTGAGGTCGCGCCGCGGGCGAAGCTGCGACGACAGTTATTTCTTGCAGTCCTTCAAATCCTTGTCGGCAATCGAAAACACCGCGTCTGCCTTGATTTCGATATTCCGCACCATGCATTGCCTTTTATCGGGATAGCTGACCTTGGCATCATAGCGCCCAGGCTCCACGCCTGTGATACGCAGGCGTTCGTCGTGGTCGACCTCCTTGTCCTTGTCGCTCAGGGTCAGGTTCGGTCCCCACGCGTTCTTTCCAACCGGCGACAACTGAAATCCTGAAATGGTCGACGTGGTTAGGTTCCAGAGCCGGATGCCCTTGCCCTGTGCCGCAAGTTCGCCGGCGCTCGCCAACAACAGCGCCATCGAAGCCAGCATCCATCGCAACATGCCATCCTCCCATTTCCGATCGGGCCGTTGATCGCTCTGTGTTCGCCGATGGCGTATTTAGCGTGCGCCGCAAATGCTGCCCATCAGGGCATCCCGTCCAGTTCGTCGGACCGCATCCGCCACGGTTCGTTCACTGGAACGTTTGCTTTTCAGCGGAGCAGTCATAGCATAGCTTCGATGTTTAGCTGTGGGAGGAAGCCGATGATGCGTGTCGAACTGGTACGACGAATTGTCGCCGCGTTCGCTTTGATCATGGCGACGAGCATGACTGCGCGAGCCCAGGAAATCAACGACTACCCGACTTCGGCGCGGGCGGAATACGTCTTCGGCTGCATGAAAGCGAATGGAGAGACACGG
>Ga0190271_10001938_pt1 | contig 12201 bp, 10 predicted proteins | sample Popmic356T_FD_133747 | JGI IMG/M metagenome (GOLD analysis project Ga0190271, IMG submission 133747) | Populus adjacent soil microbial communities from riparian zone of Weber River, Utah, USA - 356 T | ecosystem: Environmental > Terrestrial > Soil > Riparian zone | place: USA: Utah | collected...
ACGACCGTCGCCAACGCCGAGGTGCGGCGGCATTCGGACGAGTGGCAGAACCGCGCAGCGTCGGGCGGTCAGTTGCGGCTCTTACCGCCTGCGGAAGCGGCGAGGGCGCCCGCCCCCGTGCCGTCCGCGACGGCCGAGTCGCGCGCCCGTGCAGACGCGGCGGCCGCCGAGGCCGCTACGGCGGCTGCAGCCGCTGCCGCCGCCGAAGAGGCCCGTTTGCTGGAGATCCGCAACGCCGAGTTGCGCAGCCTTCAGGAAGCGGCAGCCGCCGCCGAGGCCGCGCCGCAGCCCGAAGCGGAGGTTGCCGATCCCGGCGTCGAGGTCGAATCGGAGCAAGTGTTCACCGACGAAACCGAGCCCGAGGCAGTCGCCGAGACCCCGGCTCCAACGCCGGCTCCGGCTCCTGTAACGCGGGTTACCGAGCCGTCGTTGGTATCGCAAGCGATCGGCTGGCTGTCGTCACCGCTGTTGTGGATCGGCTTGGGTGTCGCGGCGCTGCTGCTGACGGCGCTCTGGTTCGTGCGGCGCCGGCGTCACGACACCGAGGACGTGACGGGCCGCTGGGAGGCCCTGCAATCGGAGACCGACGAGGATCAAGCGACGCGCGACGCAACGGAGCGGTTGCGTCGAATGCCCGAGCAGACGATCGTCGTCGAGGAGCAGCACGCGGATCAGGTGCGCCCGGCCCCCGAGCCCGAGCACGCGCCCGCGCGCCGAGCGGCGCCGCGGCCGCAGAAGGTGGTCTCCGCGGACGAGACGCTTTCGAGCCAAACCGTCATCAATCTCGACCAAGCGGACGCCGTCGCCGAGGCGGACTTCCACATCGCTTATGGCCTCTACGACCAAGCGGCCGAGCTCGTGCAGAGAGCCCTCGAGGCTGCGCCCGATCGGCGCGACTTGAAGCTCAAGCTGCTCGAGGTCTATTTCATGTGGGGCAACAAGGACTCGTTCCTGAAAGCCGCCCAGAGCCTGCGCGCCGACCTCGGCACTGCCGACGACCCGGACTGGAACAAGGTCGTCATCATGGGCAAGCAAATTTGCCCCGACGAGCGCTTGTTCACGGAAGCGACGGCAGGCGGCGGTCGAGTCGACGTCGACCTCGAAGCCGGCGACTCGCCGCTCGATCTTGCGTTCGACGATGCATCGGCTGACGTGGCCGCAGCCACGGCTGGTCTCGACCTCGACCTCGAATCCTCCGACCAGCGGCCTGCGGCGAAAAAGCCGGCCGCGAAACCGGCGGCGCGACGCCCTGCCGACGACGATTTGCTCGACATCGGTGCCCGCACGGCGGCAGGTCTCGAGGCCGCGCTGTTCGACCCTATGGGGGACGACGACGCGGGCCGCACGAGCCCCGACCTCACGGCCGACAGCCTTGCGGTCACGCAGGAGTCGCCGACGATCGAGCGGCCCGGAAGAACGGACTGGGCCATGGCCGACGGCGCTACGGCGCAGTTCTCCTCGCACGACGCGCCGACCGTCGAGACGCCGACGCTCGAGAGCCCCGCTGCCAGGTCGTCCTCGACGATCAAGTCGAAGACCGTCGCGATGCCGCGGCGCAGCAACGAATCACCTACGGTCGAGCAGCCCGCGCTCGGCACCTCGACGAACGAGTACACCGCGGAGATCGACCTCGACGACCTCGGGCTCGACGTCAAGGATCTCGAAGGGTTGCCGGGCGACCTCGGCGATTTGCCGATGGCCGCGTCCGGTGAGACGGACACGCGCTCGCAACCCGCGTTGCGCGACGACGACGCGTTACTGTCGGCCACGGGCGTCACTCAGGTTTTGCATAGCGAGGAAGACGACGATCCCACGGCGGGCAAGACGTCCGTGCTCGAAGATCAGGACGCGACGATGATGGCGACGGGGTTCCACCCCGACTCCACGAGCACGATGACGGGCACCGAAGTGCTCGAGGGTCGGCACCAGGACCTTGAATCGGGCAACACGTCGCTCGTCAAATCGTTGCGCGGCAAGAAGGACGACGTCGACCTCGATCTCGCCGACCTGACCGCCGCGTTGCATGGCTCCGATACCGTCGAGCAGCCGCGCTCGTCGGCGTTCTCGCGCGACGTGTTCGGCGGCGGATCGACGCCGCTCGATCTCGATATCGGCAAGGACCCACTCCAGGCCGACGACGATCCGACGGGCACCGAAGAATCCGCGCTCGATCCGCAGACGATGACCGAAGTCGGCACCAAGCTCGACTTGGCGCGTGCGTATATCGACATGGGCGACCCCGAAGGTGCGCGAAGCATTCTCGAGGAGGTCCTCGACGAAGGCGATTCGACCCAACGGCGCGAGGCGCAGGGCTTGATCGACGCGTTGAGCGCGTAACGACTGAAGGTACTCTGACGCACGGCCGCCCACGTGGCGGCCGTTGCGTTTTTTGAGGCTAGCGGCAGTCCTGTTCGAGCACTATGCCGAGAATCGCACTGGGACTGGAGTACGACGGTACCGACTTCATCGGCTGGCAAATACAGCCAATGGGGCGCAGCGTCGAAGGCACGCTCGCCGCGGCCGTGAGCTTCGTCGCCGGCGCCGCTGTCGGCGTCCGCGGCTCGGGGCGGACCGATGCCGGCGTCCACGCGCTGTACCAAGTCGCGCATTTCCACACGAGCGTCGTGCGGACACCGCGCCAATGGCTGCTCGGCATCAACTCGAATTTGCCGCGCGCCGTTGCGGTGCGATGGGTGCGCGAGGTTCCGGCCGACTTCGACGCGCGCCGTTCGGCCGTGAGCCGCCGCTACCGCTACACGATCCTTCTGCAGCCCGCGCGCTCGGCGCTCTGGCGCCGCCGTGCCTGGTGGCTGCGGCAGGAGCTCGATTGCGGCGCGATGACGGCGGCCGCCGTGGCTTGGGTTGGCGAGCACGACTTCTCGTCGTTTCGCGGCGCAGGCTGCCAGGCGAAATCGCCGATGCGCCGTTTGACGGCCGTCGCGATTGCACGGCGACCGCGGGGCGAGGGAACCCTCCTGACGTTCGAGTTCACGGCGAACGCCTTCCTCCTGCACATGGTTCGCAACCTCGTCGGGACGTTGGTCGCGATCGGCAGCGGAGAGCTCGAGGTGCAGGATGCGACTCGCATCCTGGAGCGGCGCGATCGCCGCGAGGCCGGCGTGACGGCGCCGCCCGAGGGGTTGGCGCTGGTCGAGGTGCTGTACGCGCCTGCGCTTGCGTTCCCGCGCTACGAGGACGAGCCGTAATGCCGGATTCGAGCTTTCGGCTATGATGCGTTCAGGTTGCGGCAAGAGCGGGGCCGCAAAGTGCATCCTGCATTTGCGGCACTCCCGCCGTCCATGGCGGTCGTATGAGTTGGTTCGATAAACTGATGCCGTCCCGGATCCGCACCGAGAAGCGCAAGCATTCGGTGCCCGAGGGGCTCTGGGTCAAGTGCTCCGGATGCTCCGCCCAGCTCTATCTCGCCGAGCTCAATCGCAATCTCCACGTCTGCCCGAAGTGCGGCCACCATCTGCGGATCGGCGCGCGCGACCGTCTCGAAATGTTCCTCGATCCCGAGTCCGGCTACGAGCTCGCTGCGAATCTCGAGCCGCTCGACCCTTTGCGGTTCAAGGATACGAAGCGTTATCGCGAGCGACTGAACCAAGCGCAACGCGAGACCGACGAGCGCGACGCGCTCGTGGTCATGGCCGGAACTCTGAAAGGCATGCCCGTCGTGGCCGTCGCCTTCGAGTTCCGTTTCATCTCGGGCTCGATGGGCTCGGTCGTCGGCGAACGGTTCGTGCGTGCCGTGGCCTATTGCCTCCATCATCGGCGTCCGCTCGTCTGCTTTTCCGCAAGCGGCGGCGCGCGAATGCAGGAGGCGCTGTACTCCCTGCTCCAGATGGCGAAGACGAGCTCGGCGCTCGCGCAGCTCGCTGCCGCGAAGCTGCCGTACATTTCGGTGATGACCGATCCAACGACGGGCGGCGTTTCGGCGAGCCTTGCGCTGCTCGGCGACATCAATATCGCCGAGCCCGGCGCGCTGATCTGCTTTGCGGGTCCGCGCGTCATCGAGCAGACGACCGGCGAGACGCTGCCCGAAGGATTCCAACGCGCCGAGTTCCTGCTCGAGAAGGGCGCGATCGACATGATCCTCGATCGCCGGCAGTCGCGCGATCAAATTGCGGCTCTGCTCGCGAAGCTCTGCTCGCGGCCCGTCTTATCCTGAGCCGGCGGGCCCGCTTCGCGTGACGCCCTTACCGCGCGGAGCGACGCTCGATCGTTGGCTCGCCTGGTTCGAGACCGTCCACCCGAAGCGCATCGACCTGCGGCTCGATCGGTTCGTTGCCATTCTCGACCAACTCCGGCTGCGCACACCCGCGTACAAGGTCGTGACGGTCGCGGGAACGAACGGCAAGGGCTCGTGCGTGGCAATGCTCGAGAGTATCTATTGGCGCGCCGGCTATGACGTCGGCACGTTCACGTCGCCGCACCTGTGGCGGTTCAACGAGCGCATTCGCTTCAACGGCGCGGACGCGGTCGATGCCGAGCTCGTGACGGTGTTCGAGGAGGTTGCGACTTCGCTGGGGTCGGCCACGCTGTCCTATTTCGAAGCGTCGCTCGTCGCGGCCCGTGCGCTCTTTGGCCGCCGCGATGCCGACGTCGTCATCCTCGAGGTCGGCATGGGCGGCCGGCTCGACGCGACCAATGCTCTCGATACCGACTGTGCGCTCATCGTGAGCATCGATCTCGATCATCGCGAGTGGCTCGGCGAGACGCGCGAAGCGATCGGGCTGGAGAAGGCAGGCATCGTGCGCCCCGGAAAGCCCGTCGTGATCGGCGATCGAGCCGTGCCGAAGAGCGTGCTCGAGCATGCCGAGGCAGAGGGTGCCGTGCCGCACCTGATCGGCCGCGATTTCGACTTTCGCAGCGACGGCTCGTCGTGGCGCAGGGCGCGCGACCCCGAGACCGCGCTGCCTTTACCGCTGCCGCCTTTCGGCGGTGCCGAGCAGCTCGCGAATGCGGCGTCGTGCGCTGCCGTCGTCGAGTGCCTCCACGAGGCGCTCCCGGTCAGCGACACGTCGCTCGCCGCCGGCATCGCGAACGCCTACCTGCGGGGGCGCTTGGAGCGGCACGACATCGACGGCGTCGACTGGATCTTCGACGTGGGCCACAACCCCGCCGCCGCCGTGGGGCTCGAAGCGGCGTTGCGCCGCCTTCCCGCCGCCGCGCGCACTTGGATCGTGTTCGCCGCGATGCGCGACAAGGATCTTGCCGGCGTCGTGCAACCGTTCGCTGCCGCCGACGGCTGGTTCGTGGCGCAAGCGAGCACGGACCGCGGCGCCACGGGCGCCGAGCTTGGGTTCCTGCTCGAGAGTCTCGGCGCTGCTCGCGTGCACGTCGCGGAGGACATCGCGGCGTCGTGCGCTGCCGCGCAAGCGGCCGCTCGCGCCGGCGACCGCGTCGTCGTCTACGGATCCTTCCATACCGTGGGCGCCGCGATGGAGACGCTTCGGCTATACTGCGCACCCTCCCCATTCGTTGACCGACCCGGGACATGGACCAGGGACTGAAGGAACGACTCGTCGGGGCGGCCGTTCTGGTCGCAATTGCGGTCTGGCTGATCCCTTGGGTGCTCGATGGTCCCGAGGCCGGCGTCGAAACGGCCGCGAGCTCATTGCAGTTGCCGGCGGCCGAGGAGCCGATGCCGATGCGCACGCAGACGTTGCGCCTCGGCGATAGCCCTGAGCCGAGCGTCGAGGTCGCGGCGATTCCGCCCGCGACGGCAACGACGCCGGCGGCGGGCGCTACGGCCGAGCCCGAGGGCGCTGCGGCCGAGGATCCAGCACCCGACGAGGAATCGACGGTCGTCGCGGCGGCCGGCGGGGCCGAGCGTGGCGCGCCAGTGGCTACGCCGCCGACCCCGACACCGCCGCCAACGACACCGCCGAAGCCGGCAGCGGCCGCGACAGGCGATTGGGTGGTGCAGCTCGGCAGCTTCAGCGAGGAAGCCAACGCTAGGCGCATCGCGCAGCAGGCCGGAACGTACGGTTACAAGGCGGAGGTTTCGAGCTCCAGGCGCGACGGGCGGACGCTGTATCGCGTGCGTGTGGGCCCCCAGGCCACCCGCGCGGCGGCTGACGCCGCGGCGTCGGCGCTCCGCGCTCACGGTCTCAAAGACGCTCGCGTCGTGTCTGCGCGCTGAGCCGCGGAATGACGCCAGTCGATTACGCCATCCTGCTCATGGTTCTCGCCTCAGCAGCAGTCGGTGTCTGGCGTGGGTTTACGAACGAGGCTTTGTCGCTGATCACGTTGCTGGCGGCGATCGGCCTGGCTTGGACCTTCGCGGACGCGCTCGCGCCGAGCCTTGGTGACTGGGCTGGGGCCGCCGAAGCCAGACTGTGGATCGCGCGCCTGATTATTTTTTTGATCGTGCTCGTAATCGGTGGCCTCGTGTCGTGGCTTGCGAGAAAATTGATCCGAAATACGGGGTTGAGTGGCCTCGATCGGACGCTCGGCGCAGCCTTCGGGTTGGCGCGTGCGGCACTGCTCGTCGGCCTCGCGGTCATCGTGCTGCAATTTGCCGAGGTCGATCAGGAGTCGTGGTGGAAGGAAGCGCGCCTTCGGCCGTATGCCGAGCGCGTCGCGGAAGCGGTCAAGTATTACGCCGAGCTCGGCACGCGGTACTTGCAAGAGGCGCCCGTGGCCCAATCTGCGGAGCTCGGGTCGGCTGGCGTCGTGGCGTCCAACGTGTAGGTGCGGAAGTATGTGTGGATTGGTCGGAATCGTCGGTCATGAGCCCGTCAATCAAGCGCTGTACGACGCGCTGACGGTGCTCCAGCACCGCGGGCAGGACGCCGCCGGCATCATGACGGACGACGGCGGCCGCCTGCGCGTTCGCAAGGGCAACGGCCTGGTCCGCGACGTGTTCCTCGAGCGGCACATGTTGAAGCTCGCCGGCAACGTAGGCCTCGGCCACGTGCGCTACCCGACGGCGGGCAGCGCCAGCCTTTCGGAAGCGCAGCCGTTCTACGTGAACTCGCCGTTCGGCATTTGTCTCGCCCACAACGGCAATCTCGTCAACGCCGATGAGCTGAAACGTCTCGTCGAGCAGCAGGACCACCGCCACCTCAATACCAACTCCGACTCGGAGGTGCTCCTGAACGTGTTCGCGCACGAGCTCGGCAAGCACGCGGCGCACGGCTTGAACCCGCAGCAGATCCTCGATGCCGTCGAGGCCCTGTACAAGCGCTGCTCCGGCGGCTACGCCGTCGTCGCGATGATCATCGGCTACGGCATCGTGGCGTTCCGCGATCCGCATGGGATCCGGCCGCTCGTGCTCGGCATTCGCGAGACGCCGAACGGGGTCGAGCACATGGTCGCCTCCGAGAGCGTCGCGCTCGACGCCGTGGGGTTCGAGCTCGAGCGCGATGTGCTCCCGGGCGAGGCCGTGTTCATCGACAAGCGCGGCTACCTGCACAGCCGCCAGACGTCCGCACGGCAAGGCTACACACCTTGCATCTTCGAGTTCGTCTACTTCGCGCGGCCGGACTCCATCATCGACAACCTGTCGGTCTACAAAGCGCGCTTGCGCATGGGCGAGAAGCTCGCGGCCAAGATTTTGCGCGTGCGCCCCGATCACGACATCGACGTCGTCATCCCGATCCCGGACACGTCGCGGACGGCCGCCATGCAGGTTGCGCAGGGGCTCGGCGTCAAGTATCGCGAAGGGTTCATCAAGAACCGCTACATCGGCCGCACGTTCATCATGCCGGAGCAATCGGCGCGCAAGGCTTCGGTGCGGCGCAAGCTGAATGCGATCGGGCTCGAGTTCGTCGGCAAGAACGTCCTGCTCGTCGACGACTCCGTCGTGCGCGGCACGACCTCACAGCAGATCATCGACATGGCGCGCGAGGCGGGTGCCAAGAAGGTCTATTTCGCGTCGGCCGCGCCGCCGGTCCGCTATCCGAACGTGTACGGCATCGACATGCCGGCCGCCGCCGAGCTCGTCGCCGCGGGCCGCACCGTCGAGCAAGTGCAGCGCAAGATCGGCGCCGACTGGCTCGTCTATCAAGATATCGACGACCTCGTCTCGGCCGTGCGGCACGAGAAGGCGGGCATCGACGGCTTCGACACGTCGTGCTTCTCGGGCGAGTACGTCACGGGCGATGTTAGCCGCACCTATCTCGACGCGCTCGAGTTGCGGCGTTCGAACTCGGCGAAGGCGCGGCGCGACGCGAAAGTGCGCGCAGAGGAGTCGGAGGACGACACCATCCAGGTGGCGAGCGGCCTCTAGCGAAGCACCTTGCGATTCCTGATCGTCGACGACGACGCAAACTACCGGCAGCTGCTGCGCTATCACCTCGAGGTCGAATGGCCGGATGCCGTCATCGACGAGCATCAGCCGAGCTCGGGGGGGCCGATCGCAGACACTCTGGATCTGACGGACGTCGACCTCGTTCTCCTCGGTCATCCGCTGGCGGCGCACGAAGGGCTCACGTTCCTCAAGTCGTTGCGCCGGCGTCACGACTGCCCGCCGGTGTTGCTGTTCGCGGAGAACAGCGACGAGTTTCTCGCCGTCGATGCGCTGAAGTCGGGCGCGGCCAATTTTTTCCCGAAGGATCGCGTCAAGCATCAACGCCTCATCGAGGTCGTGCGCGGCGAGCTGCGTGTGCGGCGCATCGAAACGACGGGCGAGCTGCTCGTGGATCACAGAGCGCTGAACGGCGCCCGCAAGCGCCGCCTCGTCGCGAAGCTCTATGCCGGCGACCTGTCGTCGGTGTATCTCGCAGAGTCCGAAGACGGTGGCGAGCGGATCGCGCTGAAGGTGCTGCGCCACGTTCCCGACGTCGGAGGCGGGCGCCTGTTCGACCGGTTCCTACAGGAGTACGAGGTCATCGCGCGCGTGCACCACGCGAACGTCGTACGCATTTTCGATCTAGGTGTCGCCGACGATCACGCTTACATCGCGATGGAGTACTTGGGTGCCGGCAGCCTCGGCGAGCGTTTGACGCAGGCGCTTCCGCCCGCGACGGCCGCCGACTATCTGCGCCAGATCGCGGGCGCGCTTGCGGCCATCCATAGCGGCGGGATTCTCCATCGCGATCTGAAGCCCGCCAACATCATGTTCCGCGACGACGGCACTCTCGCGCTCATCGATTTCGGCTTGGCCAAGCAGATGCGTTTGCACGCGGCCATCACGGGGACGGGGCAGATTTTCGGTACTCCTTACTACATGAGCCCCGAGCAAGGCCACGCGGAGCCGACCGACGAGCGCAGCGATCTCTACAGCTTGGGGTGCATTTTCTACGAGATGCTGACGGGCGACCGGCCGTTCACGGCGAGCTCGCCGATGGGCGTGATCTATCGCCACGCGCACGCGCCGCGGCCGCGCTTGAGCCTTTCCCTCACGCATTTTCAACCGGTGCTCGATCGCCTACTCGCTGTGGACCGGTTCGAGCGTTTCCAGTCGGCCGGCGAGCTGCTCGCGGCGCTCGACGCGCAGGCCCCGGCCGTCGCCCGGCGCTAGCGCAGCAGCTCGAGCTCGAAGCCCGCGGCCGTCCAGCGGACGATGCTGGGGTCGTGATACCAGGCGCCGAGGACGATCCGCGTCGCAGGCCGGCCGTCGAGAGCGAAGGGGTGCACGGCGGGGCGGTGCGTGTGGCCGTGCAGCAGCAGCGTGACCTCGTGATCGCGCATCGTCCGTTCCACGGCGGCCTGATTGACGTCCATGATGTAGTCGTCCTTGGCGGCGACCTCGGTCGCGGAGAGTTGCCGCAAGTCGCTCGCGATCTGGCGGCGCTCGTCGAGCGATCGGGAAAGGAAGTCGTGCTGCCAGCCGGCGGAGCGAAGCTCCGTGCGCAGCGTCATGTAGCGCGTGTCGTCGGTGCAGAGCAGGTCGCCGTGCGTGAGCAAGACACGCTCGCCGAAAAGAGTGATGCGCTCGTAGTCGCCGAGCAGGCGCGTGCCCGTCAGCGCGCAGAAGCGCTGGCCCAGCAGGAAGTCGCGGTTGCCGTGCATCAGCGCGCAGGTGATGCCCGCGTCCGTCAGGCGGCGCAGCGCGTCGACGATCGGCTCGAGACGCGGGTCGTCGTCGTCGTCGCCGATCCAGGCCTCGAACAGGTCGCCGAGAATGTACAGCTCGCGCGCCGTGCGCGCGGGACCATCCATGAACTCGACGAACCGGCGCGTCGTCTCCTCGTCGCCCGCAGTCAAGTGCAGGTCGGAGATGAACAGCGCCGTCACGGAGGAGCTACTCGATGAGCTCGATGCGCTCGATGACGATCGGCTCGACGGGGACGTTGCGATCGAACGGGCCGCCGCCGGCAGTCGGGCGGTGGCCGATGTCGTCGGCAACTTCCATTCCCTCGACGACCTTGCCGAAGACGGCGTAACCCCACCGCGTCGGCCGCGGATTCAGGTCGATATTGTCGGCGAGGTTGACGTAGAACTGGCTCGTTGCGGAGTGCGGTTCGTTGCTGCGCGCGAGGGCGACCGTGCCGCGCAGGTTGCTGAGGCCGTTGCCCGATTCATTGATGATGTTCTCGGTGATGGGCTTCGGCTCCATGTCGGCCGTATAACCGCCGGCTTGGGCGATGAAACCGGCGACGACGCGGTGAAAGACGGTGCCGGAGTAGAAGTCCGCTTTCACGTACTTCAAGAACCCCTCGACGGTGCGCGGAGCGCGGTTGCGGTCGAGCTCGATGACGAAGCTGCCCGCGCTCGTGACGACGCGAACGCGTGGTGCGGCCGTCGCTGCGGGGGCCGCCGGGACGGGTGCGTCCTGAGCGGCGAGCAGCTGCGGCAGGAGCAGCGAGCAGAGCAACAGGCTGGCTACGCGCATGGACCTCGACCTCGAATCCCTTGCCCTCGTACGACCGATGATAGCGGCTCGGCGTTTCTCCGGTGGAGCTTTCAGCGGAGGCGGAGCTCCGCCGCTCTGACGGTGTTGGCCATCAGCAATGCGATTGTCAGCGGCCCCACTCCGCCCGGCACGGGCGTCAGGGCGCCGGCCGTCTCCGCTACGTCGGGGTGTACGTCGCCGACGAGCACGGAGCCGCGTTTCTGAAAAACCTGCAAGCGTTCGGGGTAGCGGGCGAATATTCGCTTCGCTTCCTCGGCCGAGGTGACGGAGTTGATGCCCACGTCGATGACGACGGCGCCGGGTTTGACGAAGTCCGGCGTCACGAATGCGGGCCGCCCGATCGCTGCGACGAGGATGTCGGCCGTCCGCGCCATCGCCGGCAGGTCGCGTGTCCGCGAATGACAAATCGTCACCGTGGCGTTCTTGTGCAGCAACAGCGCCGCCATCGGTTTGCCGACGATGTCCGAACGGCCGATCACGACGGCGTGCTTACCTTCGATCGGCGTTTTCGTGCGAACGAGCAGCTCGATGACTCCGGCCGGCGTGCAGGGCGCGAACCCTTCGCGGTTCTGGCTCACGCGCCCGGCGGAGACGGGGCTGAAACCGTCGACGTCCTTGCCGGGATCGATCGCGTCGAAGACGCGCTGCTCGGCATCGGCTCCGAGCGTCTTCGGCAGCGGCGATTGGACGAGAATTCCGTCGTACTTCGGATCTTTGTTGATGCGGTCGACGACGGCGAGCACGGCCGCGAGCGAGGAGGACCCCGGCAGCCGCTCGAGATTCACGCCCATGCCGGCGTCTTCGGCGGTCTTCAACTTGTTGCGGACATAGACCTCGGATGCCGGATCGTCGCCGACGAGCACGATCGCGAGCGCGGGCGGGCGGCCTAGGCGTTGCACAACGTTGGTCACGCGAGCTTCGAGCTCGTCGCGGATGTCTTTGGCAACGGCTTTGCCGTCGAGGAGCGTCGCGGTCACGTGTGTCTCTGATTGCGAGGGGACGCGGATTCTCGCATGAGCTTCTTTGGCGGCTCAACCCGACACCGCCATCCCTGGTTTGCTTGCGGAGGTAGGGCGAGCATAAGATGCCGAGCGGAAAAGCAAACGGGGCATGGCGCAGCCTGGTAGCGCATCTGCTTTGGGAGCAGAGGGTCGCAGGTTCAAATCCTGCTGCCCCGACCAAAAATACCTTGCTGACGAACGCGCCCGTAGCTCAAGGGATAGAGCACCGGCCTTCTAAGCCGGGGGTTGCAGGTTCGAATCCTGCCGGGCGCGCCAGGCTCATACGATAGAATGACGACACGGTGGTGGACGTAGCTCAGTTGGTAGAGCCCCGGATTGTGATTCCGGCCGTCGTGGGTTCGAGTCCCATCGTCCACCCCACTTTCCGCTTCC
>Ga0190271_10001939_pt1 | contig 12197 bp, 9 predicted proteins | sample Popmic356T_FD_133747 | JGI IMG/M metagenome (GOLD analysis project Ga0190271, IMG submission 133747) | Populus adjacent soil microbial communities from riparian zone of Weber River, Utah, USA - 356 T | ecosystem: Environmental > Terrestrial > Soil > Riparian zone | place: USA: Utah | collected...
CACGAATATCATCAGCAAATTGCGAAGGATCCCAGCTCGAAATCTCGTCTCCAACAGGTAGAGTCCTTCATTAATAATCAACTTCAGCACAAAGAATATTTGTCAGGAACCATGGGCGGCGTACACGGTAACGGTATGTCTATTATCAGGATCCCCGTGGTGATCCATGTTATTTATAACAATGCCGACCAGAATATCAGCGATGAACAGGTTCTTTCCCAAATAGCTGTACTAAATAAAGAATTCAGACTAAAGCATGCTGATACCAGCTTTATTCCAGGCGCGTTCAGGGGCTTTGCAGCAGATTGTATGTTAGAATTTGTAGTGGCAAGTGTTAATCCTCAAGGTTATGCAACTACTGGTATTATCCGTAAAAAAACCAATTCCCCTGGGTTTGGGATGGACGATAAGATCAAATTTTCATCGACAGGTGGCGATAATGCGTGGGATAGAGACAGATACCTTAATATTTGGGTAGGGAACCTGGCAGCGGGTGTAGTGGGTTATTCGAGTCCCCTGGGTGGGCCAAAAGAAACAGATGGGATTGTAGTTAGATATAACGCCTTTGGCACGAATGGCAAGGTGGCCCATCCTTATACAAAAGGTAGAATAGCGGTACATGAAATTGGTCATTGGCTGGGATTGCGTCATCTGTGGGGTGATCAATATTGCGGAACTGATGGGGTAGAGGATACCCCTCCTCAAGGTGGTGCTACACGGGGTTGCCCTTCCGGGATTGTTAAGGCTTGCGATAATAGAGTTGGTGGCGTGATGTTCAATAACTATATGGATGTAACGAACGATGATTGTATGAATATGTTCACGTTTGGTCAAAGTGATAAAATGCGTGCCGCTTTCGCTACTGGTGGTCCGCGTTTCTCCTTGTTATCATCTACTGCTGCAACAGCCATTCCATTGCCTGAACCGTTGCCTGTTGAACCGGTGGCTGAAAAAGCTATTCGTGTTTATCCGAATCCAACGGCTAATAACATCACACTTGATGTTAGGGCAGATGAAAGTCTGTTGGGTAAAGTAGCGAGTATTCACAACCAACTTGGTCAACCAGTAATGCAGATGCTAATAACGAAAGCAACTACTAGCATAAATCTTCAATCACTTAAAGAGGGAATATATTTTCTTCGAATAGGTGCTGGAGGCAAGCCATACAAACTTCTTAAATCTTCCGGGGCGACCAACAACCCATAGCAGGATCGGGTTTTCCGAATCTTGTCAACCAACAGCCGCAACTATCTGTCTTATTGAATGCGGGATGATCTTGTATCATCCCTTTTTTCTTTTTTGCCACAGATTACACGGATTAGCACAGATTGTTGTTTATTTCTGTGAAAATCCGTGTAATCTGTGGCAAAAAAAGACCCGCTGAAAGCGGGTCCTGAGTTTATTCAGATCAAATTAAATTTATAGGTGAATCGCTTCTCCGTAAGCTACCTCAATAGCATCTTTGATACTTTCACTGATCGTAGGATGCGGGTGAATACTATTGAGTACCTCGTGATAAGTTGTTTCCAGTTTGCGCGCTGTTACAGTTTCTGCGATGAGTTCGGTAACATTGTAACCGATCATATGCGTACCCAGCCATTCGCCGTATTTGGCATCAAAAATCACTTTTACAAATCCTTCTCCATGTCCTGCTGCGGAAGCTTTGCCGGAAGCGCTGAGCGGGAATTTTCCAACTTTCACTTCGTAGCCTGCATCTTTCGCCTGCTTCTCAGTTAATCCAACGGAAGCTATCTCAGGAGAACAATACGTACAGCCCGGCACGTTATTATAATCCAGAGCTTCGGGGGCATGGTTATATTTCTTTTCGTTATAAGCGATATTTTCTATGCAGATAATTCCTTCCTTGCTGGCAACATGTGCCAATGCCTGGCCGGGTGCACAATCTCCGATAGAATAAATGCCGGGAATATTGGTTTGATAATATTTGTCAACGGCAACACGACCCTTATCCACTTTCACTCCAGTTTCTTCCAGGCCAATTCCTTCAATGTTGGCGGCAACTCCGATCGCGCTTAATAATACCTCGGCTTCAATGGTTACTTCGCCATTAGCTGTCTTAACCTTTGCTTTTACACCTGCTCCACTGGTATCAACGGAAGTTACTTCGGCACTCGTCATCACTTCGATACCACTCTTTTTAAAATTCTTTTCCAGTTCTTTTGAGATCTCTTCATCTTCAACCGGAACAATGCGGGGCAGGAATTCAACGATCGTTACTTTAGTTCCCAAACTATTATAGAAATAACCAAACTCTACACCGATGGCGCCACTTCCAACAACAATCATTGATTTTGGTTGCTGCGGTAATACCATCGCTTCACGATAGCCAATTATCTTTTTTCCATCGATTGGCATACTGGGAAGTTGGCGACTACGGGCACCCGTTGCGATAACAATATGTTTTCCTTCTACTAATTGTTTGGTTCCATCGGCTTTTGTAACCTCAATCTGACCTTTACTTTTTATCTTACCAAATCCCATTACTACATCAATTTTATTCTTCTTCATCAAAAACTGAACGCCTTTGCTCATTTTATCGGCTACTCCGCGACTGCGTTTGATAATTGAATCAAACTGGGGCTGACCACTGGCTTCAATACCAAAATCTTTCGCGTGTTTGATATATTCATATACCTGGGCGCTTTTAAGCAATGCTTTTGTAGGGATACAACCCCAGTTAAGACAAATACCTCCCAGGCTTTCTTTTTCGATAATGGCGGTTTTTAAACCTAATTGTGAAGCGCGGATCGCTGCAACATATCCGCCGGGACCACTCCCAAGTACAACTACATCGTAAGCCATAAATATTTATGATTTAAGTTTTATTGCTTGTTAATAAGGACTGCGAAGCTACTTCACTGAGGGCAAATAGCCAAAAAGAGGCTGTTCGCCTTTCGCTGCTCGCTTCGCGCTGCATTCGGATCAAATTTTAAGCTTTTTGATCCAGATTTTTCTAGCGCCAAAAATTCACTAAAGTTATGGTGCGCGATGACAACATCCAGTATCTAGCATCTAGTATCCAATAACAAGTATCCAGCATCATCCAAATCCTTTTTCCTAATTTCAATCATGCCCCGCATTTTATTAATCATATTGATAATAGTTATTCAATCCTGTAGCCGAAAATTTCATCTATCGCTACCAGTTGCCCCAACTTCTTCAATGACGGGGTCGGAATTTTATAAACAAGTGGGTGCAATGAAATGGAACGAACGGGAACCCATTGCCGAAATGGAAATCTTATCCGGCAATGTTCCAACCTTTATAAAACAATTTGTTCCTGTAAATGTTTTCATAAAAGATTCTTCCGGCAGAACTATAAGTGCTACTTATTTTGTATCGCCCGATTATCTTTCGATCGGTAATGATAATGATTGGGCAAGAATACCACTTACCCCAATGACTGCACAGCGGATAGCTGATAGTCTGCATTGTTTTTTACCAACCCGTAAAATGGCGAATGATATTTACCAACAGGCTACAGTAAAACTCGAGCCTGTTCCGTTATATGCTTTTCGTGATAGCGCCCTTATTTTCTGGCATCATCATTTAATCATTGAAGGACAAAGAAAGAATAGAAAAGGATTGATTGCCGGTATTAAAAAAGATGTGGTGTTGTCCGGAAAAGTTACGCGCGATACAAAATCAAATCGTGTCGCTATCTATGGCTGGCATAAAACAGATGGAAAAGCGATCCAGCCTTTATATACGGGTCATGTAGATTGGTATGTGGATTATAGTCATGGTATAAGGTTGGTGAGTCGGAATATAAAAGTAAATGGAAAGTGGATGGATTATGTGGAAGTGCTGAAAGATCCGGTTTTGAAGGGCCTTTTGTGTGATGAGGAGTTTTGTGATTTCTTTAGATACTGAAGAACGCTGTGCGCTGTTCGCTTCTCGCTACTAGCCGGAACCGGTAAGGTTGCCAACCCTTCAACAGGCAATAAAAAATTTATCACGCATTATGAGGGTTGGCAACCTTCTAAAAAATCGCTTCTAGTTGCTTCCGTGAATAATTAGCATATGTACTTTATTCTATCAATGCACAAGCGATTTACATGAAGCAGCGAAAAGCGAACAGCGAAAAGCGAGCAGCCTTCTAACGTACTATCAGCACCGACCCGGAGAGTAAAGGTTCCTTATTTGTTTTAAGATCAATGATATAATAATAAACACCAATGGGTAATGGGCTGCCTTTGATAGTTCCATCCCATGGTTTTGGGTACCCCTTGCTGGTAAAAACTAATTGGCCATAGCGATTGAAAATGCTGGTAACCGATTCCGAAAAGTAATCGAGCGGCTCGATAACCCATGTATCGTTTATACCATCTCCATTTGGTGAAAAGGCATTTGGAATCAGTATTTTTTCATATACCCTGATGAATACTTCATCGAGATCGGTTCCGCAACCTTTACGGGATTCTGCATGAAGTGTATAATAGCTGCTTGAGAGAGGGCTTACTGTAGTTTTAAGACTCCTGGTGTCTGTGATATTTGAATTGGGTGTCCAATAGTAATTTATATCAGATCCGGTGACACTTCCTGTGATGGTTGCCGGATAGCCTTGAGTTATCTTTTTATCAGGTCCCGCATCCGCAGTAGGTTTCTTCCAGATATTCACATACACTGATGCTGTATCAAGGCAGCCATATTCATTAAAAACATATGCCGTATAAAGAGTAGTATCAGCAGGACTGGCAATAGGATTTGGAATGGTGTCAGAACTTAAATCATTAGGAGGCGACCATAAATAACGAATCCCTCCCGAAACAGATATTCCGACAGCTGATCCCTCACAAACTCCGACAGCAGGACTTATCACTGCAGTCGGTTTGGGGTTAACGCTTAAGCTGGTTGAATCATCGTCGGTGCAACCATGCATATCAGTAGCTACAACACGATACCAGCCAGCATCCGATAATCGTGCATTCATTACAGTAGGGCTTTGCACATTTGCGACAAAACCATTCGGGCCGGTCCATGTATAAGTTGTACCTCCGTTTGCCGTAAAAATGATATTCGTTCCTTCGCATCCGGTTACCAATGAATCTGCTTCTGCAACTGGTTGTATCACTTCAACTGTTACGGTATTAGAAGCCAGGCGGCAAGCAACGGCAGTAATATTTACAGGACCATCGGCAATAAGCATCCTGTACAAAAATGTGCCAATTGCACTTGCTGGTCGCAGGTAGCTATTGTTTGTTGCACCTGGAATATCTATCCATGTAATTCCATTATCAGTGCTTTCCTGCCATTGAAATGAAGGATTAACGTATACACCATCTGAATAAGTAGCGGTCAATAAAAAATCTTTTCTTTCGTTTTCGCAGGCAAATAATTCATCGGTACCCGTAATATTTACTGTAGCATTTACCTTGGGTCCACAGGGACGAAAAGTAATGTCATCGAGTGCAAGGTCATTCCCGCAACCACCCGGTGCATTGTTTGTGAGCCGGATTACCACATCAGCTGTGCCGACAGGAGTTTGGAAAAAAAGACCATACTGTTTCCAGGAGGGAGAGGGATCAGAATTGATGTCGCCCGTATTATAGGTACTTAATACGGTTCCGGTAATAGTTTCAATACGAAATGTAAGATTAGGACGAATTCCAGCGCTATTACAGGCGGATAACAATAAGACATTTGTTATCCAGGCGGCAAACTCATAATTCGTATTTGGACACAAACCACGAATCGTATCGAGGTAAAAGTCGCTTGGTTGAAAGGATGCATTCACAAGCATAAAATGACCATCAACATCATTTGGAGTATGATCTTGCGGGAGAGTATGCCACGAGGTCCCAAAACAAGCCGAGGTTGCACTTACAACAGAATATTGACCATCATTTGGACAAGTACTGGTTGTATGCTGATAAGTAGTAGTAGAACCGGTGAGCGGTGGACCTGGGAAAGAGCCAGTACCAAATGATAGACTAACAACAGGATCACCCAGGCTACCAGAACAAAGCTGGGCATTTACGGTTGCAAGGGTACAAAACACCCAAAGAATTAGTAATAATGATCGTTTCATTCTAAAAGATGGTAAATATAATGGCTGGAACCCGTATTTGAAAACGCTTATTCGATTCCGGGTTGCACGAATGACGATTTCTTATATTTGCCCGGTTATTAATGTTAGCTAGTATTTGTAAAACCAAATTATGCCCGATTTAATTCAACAATTAGAGGAAACCACTTCATTTATACGCAGTCAATATTCCCATACGCCTGAAGCAGGTATTGTGTTGGGGAGCGGGTTAGGAGATTTTGCTGAAGAAATAGCTATTGAAAAGGAAATTGATTATAAGGATATTCCTCATTTTCCAATATCAACCGTTGAAGGGCATAAAGGCAAGTTGATCTTTGGAGAATTGAATGGCAAAAAAGTAGTAGCGATGGCCGGTCGGTTTCATTTTTATGAAGGTTATTCGGTACAAGCCGTAACGTTTCCGGTTCGATTGATGAAATGGCTCGGAATCAAATGTCTCTTTTTATCTAATGCTGCGGGTGGTGTGAACCCGGCATTTAAAGTGGGCGACCTAATGATCATTAATGATCATATCAGTTTTGGAACAAAAAATCCATTGATTGGGAAAAACTATGATGATTTAGGACCACGTTTCCCGGATATGAGCGAGCCCTATAAAAAAGAACTGATAACTAAAGCAAAATCGATTGCGTCTCGATTGGACATACTTGTGCATGAAGGAGTTTATTTTGTTGTAACCGGGCCCACATTTGAAACGAGGGCCGAATACAGGATGATCAATAGACTGGGTGCTGATGCAGTTGGTATGAGTACTGTGCAGGAAAATATTGTAGCGGTGCATATGGGTTTACCGGTTTTTGCAGTGAGTGTAATAACCGATCTTGGTCTGGGCGATCATGAAAAAATTACCCATGAAGAGGTGCTGAAGGCAGCTAAACAAGCAGAACCTAAACTCGCAGCTATATTTAAACAAATGATCGCGGAATTATAATCGGGCGAATTAACTTTCCTGTAACCGGAACTGAATCTTAAACAGTTAATTTTAGCGCCTCACAAGCAAGAATACTGGTGTTGAAGCATATTTACATAATTATAGTGGGAACTTTACTCGCAGCTGGCATATCCACCAGGCTTCATGCGCAGAATCCTGCCCGTCAACTACAGAATGCCACAAATAGATTCACGCAAGGTGGACCGGCGGGAGCTTCGGGTGATAGTCTCTTGCATCGTACAGGACTGGAAGATTCCATTACAATCCGTTTTCGTTTTATTGATTCCAGTCGCTTCCAACTTTTCGACTCATCCGTAAAAGACTTTACCAAAAGATTTCCTGTTCCCTGGCATTATGTAACGCTGGGCAATTTTGGAACCGCAGCAGAAAACAGGTTGTTCAGTCCCGAAATGAAATCAGGTTGGGATCATGGATTCCATGCATTGGATATTTATAATTTTACATTAGCCGAAACGAAGTTTTATAATACTACCAGGCCCTTCACCGATTTGAATTATGTGGTGGGAAGTGTTGCCGAACAAATGATCCAGATTCTGCATACACAAAATGTAAAGCCAAACTGGAACGTGGCCGTCCAATATCGACTTATCTTTTCTCCCGGAACTTTTCAAAACCAGAATACGGCCCATAGCAATTACCGGTTCACTTCCTGGTATCAATCGAAAAACAAGCGTTACCAGAATTTTTTTGTGATTCTTGGTAATAAATTGACTTCCGGCGAGAATGGCGGCATAAAAGATGACGCTAATTATCTCGATAGCTCAACCTTTACTGAAAATCGTTTCATCATCCCAACTCAATTGGGTCCACGTCAGGAGCAGAGCCGTAATTTTTTCGGTACCAGTATCACAACCGGCACCAAATATACCAATGCAACCTACCTGATGCGTCAACAATACGATTTTGGTCAGAAAGATTCCATTATTGTAAATGATACAACAGTTGTCCCGCTGTTTTATCCCCGGGTACGATTCGAACATACGATCAGCTATAATACATATAAGTATCGTTTCGATGACAAATACGTGAATACACAAGACACCAATTATTATTCGCGGAATTACGATATCGATTTGCCGGCCCGTCCTGATACATTTTTCCGGCGAGATTACTGGAAAGAACTGTTTAATGATTTTTCAATATATCAGTTTCCCGATGCAAAGAATTCGCAGCAGTTTATTAAAGTGGGAGCAAGTTTCCAGGTATTGAAGGGCGATTTTGATACAGGCCTGGTTAAAAACTCATATACCAATCTCTGGTTACATGGAGAGTACCGGAATAAAACCCGCGATAGAAAATGGGATATCGAAGCGTTCGGAAGTTTTTACCTGAGTGGATTGAATGCAGGAGATTATAATGCGCATATCAGTTTAAAACGATTGATCACGGAGCGTATCGGTTATTTGCAAGTAGGATTTGAAAATACAAACCGAAAACCTTCTTTTGTCTTTGATACTACCAGCAGTTTTTATCTGGATCAGCCGATTGAGCTGAACAAAGAAAATAGCACGCATATTTTTGGCGCTCTTGAACAACCCCGGCAACGATTACGAATCTCCGGTGATTACTACCTCGTCAGCAACTATACCTACCTGAGGGATTATTACAAGGTTGCACAAGCTTCAGCACTATTCAATGTACTACGTATTAATGTTGAAAAAGATTTTAAACTTGGTCACAAGGGTTGGCATTGGCGCACCTGGATTGTGTTCCAGCAAAAAATAGGTGATGCCGAACTCAATCTCCCCCTAATCTCAACCCGTAACCAAATTGCCTATGATGGCAATCTTGGATTCAAGAATCTATTGATTAGTCTCGGGTTTGAAGTGCGATACTTCACGCCGTACAAAGCCAATAACTATTCACCGTTACAAGGGCAATTTTTTTACCAGGATGAAGAAAAGATTTCCATGCGTTCACCGGAAGTCTCTACTTATGTCCATTTCCGGATTAAACAGTTTACCAATTATTTGAGAATTGAAAACCTGAACGCTTTCAGTTTTGAAACGGGCAGGTTTACGGGAAATAATATTTTACTTCCCAACTATCCCTCTCCCGGTTTTCAGATAAAAGTAGGTGTGTTCTGGACTTTTGTTAATTGAGCTTTTTTAAGACCCTCATTTTAAGGAGGTTGCCCGTAGTTAGTAGTAGATTCTTCTTAGTTATGCTTTGTTAAGAAAGGGTTGATTGACATTAGTCATTTGCCGATATAACAAAACTGCACTACTTTTGCAATTGGTGAAAAAGTATTTTGTAGCCATATTAGCCTTTTTATACGTGAGCATTGCCAGTGGAGTAATGGTTAATATCCATTACTGCATGGGAGATCTCGCATCGGTTGAATATGGAACGGATGGCACTGAAGCCTGCGGTAAATGCGGGATGAAAGAAAAAAAAGGATGCTGCCATACCGAATACAAATTTGTTAAGCTGCAAGATGCTCATCAATTAGTAAAAACAACAATTGAGTTCAACCAGTTGCCTGCCGAGCTGCCGGTATTTACTGTTAACAATGATATTTTCTTAAAAGAACTATCTCACTTATCTCTTAATTATCATTCTCCACCCGATCCACGGGTTAATGAGGTTTATCTACACAATCGCGTTTTCCGGATTTGATTTCTTTACAGACTGATTATCCTGATGAGTTATACTTGTCAGTATACAGGTATTTGTAAAGATTTTTTTATTTCCAACATATATTAAAACTAATTAAATGAAAACGCAATCATTCGTTTTATCGATAGCATTTCTTTTTGTATTCAGTAATTTTTCTTTCGCCCAAACCGCTAAAAAAGAAACCATCAAAGTATGGGGAAACTGTGGAATGTGTAAAAAGACAATCGAAACAGCCGCTACAAAGGCTGGTGCCAGTTCTGCAAAGTGGGATACCGAAACCAAAATGCTTTCGGTAAGTTATAATGCCAAAAAAACAAATGCACAGAAAATTCAGGAAGCAATTGCCGCCGTCGGTTATGATACAAGGGACCTGACAGCACCAGATGATGTATATAATAACCTTCACGGTTGTTGTCAGTATGACCGCAAAGCTGGTAGCGAAACCTCAGTAAAAAAGGAATCTTGCTGTAGCAACGAAAAGTGCAGTAAAGAAGAATGTAAGGGCAAGGACTGTTGCAAAGGCAATGATAAAGATTGTTGTGTAGGTGCCGATAAAGATTGTTGCAAGGGCGCAGGTCAAGATTGTTGTAAAAGCGGCGATAAAGAATGTTGCAAAGGCACCGATAAAGCTTGTTGTAAATCATAGAGAGTAATGTTTGTCGTTTTTCGTTTATCGTTTTTGCGTGCACCCAACTTTTTCTTCGACAATGATGCATGTGGCAAATTATAAGGTTGTACACTAAAACGATAAACGACAAACGATAAACCTCAAACTAGTTCTTCGACATAAAAATTTAAAACATGAAAAAATTAATAACCATAATAGCCTTATTCCTCGTCATTCAATCAAATGCCCAGTTCAGCAGTGCAAACCTGCAGGCAGCAGGATTAACTTGTGCTATGTGCACCAAGGCGATCAACAAATCACTCGAAAAATTAGCGTTTGTGCAATCTGTGGAGGCCGATATCAAGACTTCTACTTTTAATATCATTTTTAAGAAGGATAAAACGGTGGATATTGATGCAATGAGGAAAGCGGTGGATGATGCCGGGTTTTCAGTGGCTAAATTAAAGATCACCGGTGTTTTTAATGATGTAAAAGTGAAGAATGACGCGCATGTACAGATTGATGGAAAGACCTTTCATTTTCTCAACGTAAGCAATCAAACACTTAACGGTGAAAAAACGCTGGTAATCGCGGATAAAGATTTTGTAAGTGCTAAAGAATTTAAAAAGTATAGTGCAGCTACCAAAATGGAATGCCTCCAAACAGGTAAGGCGGGTTCCTGCTGCACAAAAGAAGGGATCCAGGAAAACACCAGGATCTTTCATGTTACGATCTGATAAAGATTCTGGCATTTCTATCAAAGTACTTTTAAATTATTTTAATGAAAAAGCTAATGGCACCTGTTGTGTTGTTCCTATTAGTATTCGTAACATCTATCGAGGCACAACCTAAAATAGGAGAAACCGCAAAGGAGATAGCACTTAAAAATGTTAATGGAGTTGAAGAGCGATTATCCGATCATAAAGGCAAAATTGTATTGGTTGATTTCTGGGCCTCCTGGTGTCTTCCTTGTCGTCGCTCTAATCGGGAGCTTCAATCGTTGTATTCAAAATATAAAGACAAAGGGTTTGAGATTTTTGGAATCAGTCTTGACCAGAAGATTGCCGATTGGAAAAATGCAATCAGTGCGGATCAGATTAAATGGAAGCAAGTAAGCGAAATGGGTGGTTGGAATGCTCCAGTCGCATTGGCATGGGTTGTTGAACAATTACCCAGTTCTTTTTTGCTGGGAAAAGATGGAAAAATAATTGCTATCAATCCTTCAAAGGAAGAAATTGAAAAGCATCTTAAAAAATCGACGCCGTAATGAATCAACTACTAAAATCAATAAGTTCCCTGTTGGTTCTGCTATCCATCTTTTCTTCAACGTTAATAGCACAGGAACTATATGTTTTTTCAGAACCCGCCTCTAATATGCCAGCTAAGTCGATCAGTGCGAAGTATAGTTTAAAATTGCTGGAAGGCGAACATTCGGGAAGAACAGAGCAACGGCATACTCCGGAGATCATGTTTGGTTTGAATAAGAAATGGATGATTCATGCAACCGGTTCTTTTTCCGATATGTATTCAACCGGAGTACGATGGGAGAGTGTGAAATTATATGCGAAGTATCGCTTTCTTTCCAATGATGAAGTTCATAAGCATTTTCGTATGGCCGCATTCCTGCAGGGAAGCTATTCCCGCAACGATGCCTATTACGATGAGTTATCATTGGATGGGGACCAAAGCGGGATTCAATTTGGAGTCATAGCTACACAGTTAGTTAATAAACTGGCGGTATCCGCAACGCTGAGTAATGTTCAGGTTCTGCAACCATCCCGTTGGCCCAAACAATCACCACCCGGTTATCCTTACCAGGCTGTCGATTACACCGTGTCTGCAGGCTATCTTTTATTTCCCCGTAATTATACGAGCTATAAACAGACCAATCTTAATTTATATGTAGAGCTACTGGGACAAAATACGTATGATCTCAAACGCTATTATGC
>Ga0190271_10001940_pt1 | contig 12197 bp, 11 predicted proteins | sample Popmic356T_FD_133747 | JGI IMG/M metagenome (GOLD analysis project Ga0190271, IMG submission 133747) | Populus adjacent soil microbial communities from riparian zone of Weber River, Utah, USA - 356 T | ecosystem: Environmental > Terrestrial > Soil > Riparian zone | place: USA: Utah | collected...
CAGCCTGGCCGTGACGGGCTCCTCCGGGCCCGGCATCGCGCTGAAGAGCGAGGCCATCTCCCTGGCATTCATGATGGAGTTGCCTCTCATCGTCATCAATGTCCAGCGCGGGGGTCCGTCGACCGGGTTGCCCACCAAGCCGGAGCAATCCGATTTGCTCTTCTCCCTCTACGGGCGTCATGGCGAGTCCCCCATTCCGGTCCTGGCCATCGCCTCGCCGTCCGATGCCTTCGAGCTGACCATCGAGGCGGCGCGAATCGCGATCAAGTACATGACTCCGGTCCTGCTCCTCAGCGACAACCAGGTCGCCAACGGATCAGAGCCATGGATGCTGCCCGACGTGAAGGCTCTAGAACCGATCGACGTCCAGTTCGCCGAGCACCCCAACGGGCCTAATGGCACCTTCCTCCCCTATATGAGGGACATAGACACGTTTGCCCGCCCCTGGGCCGTGCCCGGCACCGCGGGCCTGGAGCACCGCATCGGCGGTCTGGAGAAGGAGGCGATCACCGGGAACGTGTCATATGACCCGGCCAACCACCAGCTCATGACGGACTCGAGAGCATGGAAGGTGGCCAACATCGTCAACGACATCCCCGACCTCGAGGTTGCCGGCGATGAGGATGCCGAGATCCTGGTGCTGGGATGGGGCTCGACCTTTGGATCAATCCGTGCCGCCGCCCGCAGGGTCAGGCTCGCGGGGGGAAAGGTGGCGACTCTCCACCTGCGTCATCTCAACCCGATGCCGCAGAACCTCGGGGAGATCCTGCACCGCTACGACAAGATCCTGATACCGGAGTTGAACACCGGCCAATTGCGCAAGGTGATCAGGGCAGAGTTTCTGGTTGACGCCAAGGGCCTCAACAAAGTCGCCGGTGAGCCTTTCAAGATCTCGGAGATAACTGAGAAAATCGAGGAGATGACCAAGTGACCGCCCCGTCCTATACGCGTGCCGACTTCCAGACCGACCAGGAAGTTCGCTGGTGCCCAGGGTGCGGCGACTACACCATCCTCGCCTCGGTCCAGCAGTTCCTCGCCGGTCTCGGCCGGCCCCGGGAGGAGTTCGTCTTCGTCTCGGGCATCGGCTGCGCCGCCAGGTTTCCCTATTACATGAACACATTCGGGATGCATTCCATCCATGGGCGCGCCCCGGCGATCGCCTCGGGAATCATCGCCAGCCGGCCCGATCTCTCAGTATGGGTGATAACCGGTGACGGTGACGCCCTCTCTATCGGCGGCAACCACCTCATCCATGCTCTTCGCCGCAACGTCGACATGAAGATCCTGCTCTTCAACAACCAGATCTACGGCTTGACCAAGGGCCAGTACTCGCCGACGTCAGAGGCGGGGAAAACCACCAAGTCCTCTCCATACGGCTCGATCGATTATCCGTTCAACCCGGTGTCACTGGCCATCGGGGCCGAGGCGACCTTCGTTGCCCGCACCCTCGACATGGACCGCAATCACACCCAGGGGCTGCTGCAAGCCGCTTACGAGCACGAGGGCTCGGCCTTCATCGAGATCTACCAGAACTGCAACGTCTTCAACGACAAGGCATTCATCCAGCTCACCGGCAAGGAGGAGCGGGTCCACAACCGGATCGACCTCGAGATCGGCAAGCCGATCGTCTTCGACGGCGGGGCCAAAGCCGTGGTGATGAGGGAAGGCCAGGCCACCGTCGTCGACTCGTCGACGGTCGACCCCAAGGCAATCCTGGTGCACGATCCCACCCGGCCCGACCCTGCGGTCGCCTTTGCTCTGAGCCGGCTCTCCCACGGACCTTATGGGCCCACCCCGCTCGGCATCTTCCGAGATGTGAGCCGACCCACCTACGAGGGTCAGATGCACGCCCAGATCGACGCCGCCAAAGAGAAGAACGGCGAGGGCGACCTGGCCCGTCTCATCGCCAGTCAGGGCACCTGGATGGTCAAAGACCCATCATCCAACGGGGGTTAGCGCCTCAGAGGCGATGCCGGCCAGTGCGACGCCGTCCCCTGGCTGAGACGACCATCACGCCTCCAAGACCGATCGCAGACATTCCCAATACGCCCAGCATCGCGATCTCGGCGCCGGTCAAGGGGAGGTTCCCCTCGACGGAGGTAGTGCTCGACGTCGGATCCACAGTGGTGCTCGGCGAGCCTGGGATGGTTGTTGTCGTCGTCGCCACCTGCTGCACATCGATCGTGACGGTTGCCGAATCGCAGAGGTCAGGCTCGTCGGGAGCACAGATCTGATAGATGAAGCTGTCGGTCCCTGTGAAACCGGAATCGGCGGTGTAGAGGAAGCCACTTCCGTTCACCACAGCGGTGCCACCGGACGGTGCGAGCAGGATCGTGGGTGGATCAGTGCCGCCACTGTCGTTGACTGCGATCTCAATAGTCGTTCCCGCGCCGGCGACCACTTCGACCGAATCGTCCTCAGCCACCGGATAGACCACGACCTCGATCTCGGCCGGCTCACACATTTCGGGCACACCGTCGTCGCAGCCCAGAGCCATGAAGATCTCGCGGCCGGCAAACGTGCCCGATGGTGTGTAGGTGAAACTGCCGTCAGGTGATATCGGGCTCAGCTCCTGGATCTGAATCCCACCCGAACTGAAGGTGACGGTCTGCCCGGCATCCGGGTCACTCCATTCGATCTGCCCCGTCACCGGGGTGAACGCGTTGGTGATGACACTGACGTCCTCGACGTCGGGAGGACGGTTTTGCACCGTCGTACTCAATTCGGCATCGTTGTCGGACAGGTCGGGATCGACGGTGCCCGAAGATGCACCGACATTGTCGACGAACGTCCCGGTCAATGTGTAGAAGCCCGTCACCTCGAACTCCACCGCCGTGCCCGGGGAGAGATCGCCCGGAGCCATCAAGGCGGATCGACCGACCGTATGACCGTTCACATCGGTGATGGTGAAGGTGGGATCGTGGAGCTCGTGGAGCAGGACCCCCTCGGCAGTAGCCGGCCCGGCGTTGGTGACGGTGACCGTGTAGATCACGTCCTCACCGACGAATGTCGTGGCCGGGCCGGTCTTGGTCACCGACACGTCGGCCGTGGGAGTCGGTGGCTCGGGAGCACAACTGGCCGGGGGGACGTCGGGGTTGGGGACATCGAAGGCCACCCTCACCCCGCCAGTCACCGTGCCATTCTGGGTGTCGAAGAAGTCGGGCGGCGGTATTCGGCTGACGTCATAGATGTTGATCTGGGGAGTCCCGATCACGGCGCTCGAGCCATTCTGCAGAGAGCTGCCCTCGATTCGCATCGCTCCAGAGCCGGTGATGTCACCATCCAGGTTGTTGAGTGTGTTCGCGGTGATCACTCCGTCGAGAGCGAGGGCGGCTGAGCCGTTCAACAGGAGATTCCCGCCGATGAGCCACTGACCGCTGTTCGAGATGCCGGGAGCGTCCAGAGTTGTGCTGCCACTCACAGTGATCGTGCATGCGTTGTCGACATCACCGCCGGAGTTGACACCCAGGTTTCCCTGGATGTCGAGTCTTCCACTATTGAGGACGGCGCCGTTGAGACTCACCTGACCGTTGACCGTCATCTGACCTTGGTTCTCGATCGTCCCCGAGTTGACGTTCAGCGTCCCCCCGATGGTCAGATTGCCTGCATTGTTCAGTGTCCCTTGCCAGTTCGCTCCCGAGGCCGTCATGGTGGCTGTCGCACGGTTGATCACCTGAATTGCGCCGTTGGCGTTCAGAGTGCCGGGGAAAGACACCGTGCCGTAATTGTCGAGGAGGAAGCCGCCGGCAAACCCACCGACCGAGAGAGTTGCGGTCCCTCGCACGTACATCGACCCGGCAACCGAACCGTTGAGCGCGCCAGGTTGGAACACCGCCCCGGTGTCGACACAGATCACCGAGCCCGAAGGAAAGTTGTTGATGGTCCCGGTGTAGGTGCCAGTGTCGATGAAGAGGATGTCGCTCGCCGTCAGGTTGTACGTGATGCTGCTGCCGACGTCGACGATGGTTGGGGTGGCGCAGGCGTCGTCGAAGGTGTCGGCTCGGGCCGGCGGAGCCGGCGGAATCAGGACGATGAGAAGGGCGGCGATCGCTACCGCTCCCAACCAACCCCGGTGCCGTGTTGCGTACAAGCGTCGACAGACTTGCATGAAACTCGGGGTTGAAAAGGGGGGTTTTCTAGGCGGTGGTCAGCCCAGCCATGGCGTTCTCGAAGATCACTTCGGCGAGCCCGCTCCGATCGAGGGGCCCGTCGATTCGGTACCAGCGTTCGACCGCATTGAGGATGGAGAGGATGAGTATCGAGGCCATCTTGGGATCCGTGCCCGGTAGGAAAGTCCCATCCGCCACACCCTTGGAGATCACGGATCGAAAGGCGGCCTCGTAGGCGTCACGGGCGGCGATGACCCGGGCACGATGCTCCTCGTCGAGCATGCGCGCCTCGTTGAGGAAGGTACGAACCACGTCCTGGTTGTCGAGCATCACGTCGATGTGACCCACGACGAGGCCGCGCAGCCGCTCGAAGGCGGTCCCGTCGGCGGCGAGAGCGCGATCCGCCGAATCCTGGAAGAGACGCGCCCCCTCTTCCACGACTTCGACGAGGAGGTCCTGTTTCGACTCGACATGGGCGTACAGCGAGGAACCGAGAAGCCCGAGCTCGCGACCCAGGTCGCGCATGGAGGTGCCGTGATAGCCGCGCTCGGCGAACAGCCTTCCGGCGGCGGCCACCACGTCGGCACGACTGTTGCGCGTGGTGACCATCAGCGGTGGTCGTAACGGACGACGACTTTGTCCGAGACGGGGTGCGACTGGCAGGTGAGCACGTATCCGGCCTCCAACTCGGAGTCGACCAGGGCGTAGTTCTTGTCCATCCGCACCTCGCCCTCCTCGATTCGACCTTTGCAGGAGGCGCACATCCCGCCCTTGCATGAGAAGGGGAGCTCGGATCGGACCCGAAGCGCTGCGTCGAGGATCGATGTCTCAGGGGCCATCCTCGTTTCGACCGCCCTCCCATCGAGGATGACCGTGAGGTCGACCGACCCTTCTCCAGGCGGCGGCTCGGGAGGCAATGAGTCGAGGTCGAGAGGTCCGGCGAAGAAGAGCTCGTCATGAATGCGGGCTTGGTCCACGCCCAGATCGCCGAGGGTCCGATGCGCGGTCATCACCATGTCATAGGGTCCACAGAGGTACCAGCCGGCGACGTCCTTGTCCCCGAGGAGCCGGTCATGGACGACACGGATCTTCTCGTCGTCGATCCTGCCGGAGAGAAATGGCAGATCGGATCCTTCCCGGCTGAGGAGGTGGAACAACTGGAAACGGTCCGGGTACCGGTCCTTCAGCCCCTCCAACTCCTCGAGGAACATGGCACTGTTGGCTGTCCTGTTCCCGTAGAGGAGTGTCCAGGAGGAGCCGGGCTCCAGCTCGAGGGTCGTGGCGATCAGCGAGAGCACCGGTGTTATGCCCGAGCCGGCGGCGATGGCGACACGGTGCGACGACATGCTCGGGTCGGGATCGATGGTGAACTCGCCCACAGGCGGCATCACCTCGAGGACATCACCCGCCCCCAGCTCCTCGATGGCCCATGCGGAGAAGACACCTCCCGGCAGACGCTTGATCCCCACCCGCAGCTTGCCCCCCGCTGCGTTGGAGCAGATCGAGTACGAGCGCCGGATGTCCTCGCCGTCGATGATCGCCCTCATGGTCACGTGCTGGCCCGGGATGAATTCGAATACCCCCGCCAACTGGCCCGGCACGTCGAAGGCCACCGTCACAGAATCGTCCGTCAGCGGGCTCACCTCGGTGACCCGAAGAGGGTGGAAGTCGACGCTCACCTCAGAAATCCTTGAAATGATCGAACGGCTCGCCACATGAGGTGCAGGCCATCAGCGCCTTGCAGGCGGTGGAACCGAACCTCGAAACGACCCGAGCTGATCCTGACTGGCATTTCGGGCAGACGATCTCGTCTCCAGGCGGTGCGATCCCGAAGCTCGCCAGCTTGTCGATGCCCTCGGGGGTGATCCAATCGGTCGTCCAAGGCGGGTCGTGGATCGTTTCCACCTCCACCTCATCGAACCCGGCCGCGCCAAGAGCCGAGCGGAGGTCAGCTGCGATCTGGAGCATCGCCGGGCATCCCGAATAAGTGGGGGTGATGATCGCCATCACCCGGTGCCCGTCGACGCGGACGCCGCGCAGGATCCCGAGGTCGGCGATGGTCAGCACAGGGATCTCGGGGTCCACCACCCGGGAAGCGACGTCGCGGGCGCGTTCGAGACCCAGGACGTCGGTGGCCATCACCATTCCAGCCCCGGATGACTGCGCTGCATCCATTGCATCTCTGCCAGCAGTGCGCCGAGATGCTCGGAATGAAAGCCCCGCCGTCCCCCACTCCGCTGATATGGATCGTCGGGAATCTGAAGACGAGCCTCATCCAGGGTCTCCCCGACGACCTTCCGCCAGATGTCTTGATACTCCGAGGCCGCACCTTCGAACAGCTCGGCGGTGTACCGCCACAGGGCATCGACTGCGGCTTGTGCACGCTTATGCGATTCCTTCGTGCCGTCGCCGAGCCGTACCACCCACGAAGATGTGTGGAGGAGGTGATAGCGGGCCTCCTTGAGAGCACGGCCGGCGATCCCGGCCAGCGTGGAGTCCTCCGCTCCAGAGAGACCTGCCCAGAGCTCGACCTGATAGGCGTCGAAGAGGAGGCCGCGCACCATGGTGTGGGCGAAGTCACCATTGGGTTGCTCCACGAGGAGGACGTTGATGAATTCCCGCTCGGGCCGCCGCATGGCGAAGTCGTCCTCTGTGCGCCCTTTCCCCTCGAGCTGCCCGGCATGTGTGTAGAGGGCACGGGCCACTCCGAGATGATCCAAGGCGATGTTGCCCAGCGCGATGTCCTCTTCGAGCTCAGGCGCCCGCGAGATCCACTCACCGAGACGCTGGGCCAGGACCAAGTTGTCGTCGGCGTGAGCGACGAGGGCCGCCACCGGGTCCGAGGCGTCAGAAGCAGGTGCACCCTGGGGAGCGGTGGAGATGATCGGCTCGCTCACATGTGACCCACTTCATCAGGGATCTCGTAGCTCGTGGCCAGCCGGTATGGCTTCTCGTTGGCATCGACGTAGTCGGAGATGTCGTCAGGCTCGAAGGTTTGGATGTCGCTGCTGCGGACCACCCAGAGACTGGCGCCCTCCCCACGTCGGGTGTAGACGTCGCGCGCATTCTGAAGAGCGGCCTCCGAATCGGCGGCGTGAAGGCTCCCGATGTGGACATGGGAAATCCCACGCCGGGCCCGGACGAAGACCTCCCACATCGGCCATGCCTCGGTGGCGAGCTCGGCCGTCTCCTCCAGCTCGGCGCTCTCCCCTGGCGCCACAGGAACTTCGTACGTCATGTGATTGCCCCCTCCTTCTTCGCCGCGTGTGCCAGGGCGGCCTCCCGGACCCAAGCGCCTTCGTCCCACGCCCGGACCTTGTGCTCGATGCGATCGCGGTTCATCGGCCCATTGCCCTTGACCACCGCCCAGAACTCGTCCCAGTCGATCTCGCCGAAGTCGTAGTGGCCCCGCTCCTCGTTCCATCTCAGTTCGGGGTCAGGCACGATGAGGCCCAGATAGTCCGCCTGGGGAACGGTCATGTCGACGAATTGTTGGCGCAGGTCGTCGTTGGACACCCGCTTGATCTTCCATTCCATCGACTGTTCGGTGTGGGTGGAATCGGTGTCGTGGGGGCCGAACATCATCAGTGACGGCCACCACCACCGGTCCAAGGCGTCCTGAGCCATGGCCTTTTGATCCGGGGAGCCGGAACAGAGGCGCATCAGGCTCTCATAGCCCTGCCGTTGGTGGAAAGACTCCTCCTTGCAGATTCGCACCATTGCCCGCGCATACGGGCCGTAGGAGCAGCGAGTCAGCATCACTTGATTGGTGATCGCCGCCCCGTCGACCAGCCAGCCGATGGTGCCCATGTCGGCCCAGCTCAGTGTGGGGTAGTTGAAGATCGACGAGTACTTGTGCTTTCCCTGGTGGAGCAGGGTCTGCATCTGGTCGCGATCGACACCCAGGGTCTCGGCGGCCGAATACAGGTAGAGGCCGTGTCCTGCCTCGTCCTGCACCTTGGCCATGAGGATGGCCTTGCGATGCAGGGTCGGGGCACGGGAGATCCAATTCCCCTCCGGTTGCATCCCGATGATCTCGGAGTGGGCGTGCTGGGCGATCTGGCGGATCAGAGTCTTGCGATAGTCCTCCGGCATCCAGTCGGCCGGCTCGATTTTGTCCTCGGCGGCGACGATGGCCGCGAAGCGTTCTTCAGGACTCATGATGGGAGCTTACCAAACGAACGTTCGTTTGTCAGCCGCTGCAGGACTAGTCACCATGGGTGAATCGGGAACAGTGCTGGAGTTGGCGGCGGATGAGGATGAAATTGAGGAGCGCGCTGGGAGAGAGCGCACGGAAACGGGGATCGACGCTGGGGGCTCACCCCTTCGGCATTTGGCTTGCAGGTCGAAATGTGCCCGGTGTCGGTCCCTGAAACCACCCGAAGGGAGGGTCTCACCACAGGGAGACCCTCCCTTCACCGTTTCGCACTCAGGTTTCGAAGGACCCGACGACCTCGCCGTTGAGCTCGATTTCACGGCTCTCTTCGGCCCAACTGCCCAGCGGGACCGCGATGGTGAACGGCTCGATCACCTGCGCACAAGTTTGCTCGGCGGCGACCTGTGAGATCATCTCGATAGCGATGACCTCGCCGTCATCCTCCACCGTCCAGAAGATCTCATGACATGGCGTCGGCTTGTCGCCGGTCACGTCCAGCATTATCTGGACGGGGAAGCTCTCCATGACCCGCACATCGGCGCCGGTCACCCACACCTCGCCGTCGACGCTGCCGTCGATCGGGGGCCGTGGCTCCGGGATCGACCCGACCTCGCCGGGCTCCACGATCGGCTCGTCGCCGCCGGAATCAACCGGCTGATCAGGGTCGACGGTGGTCGTTGGCGCCGGTTCACCCCCACCGCCTATCACATCCGGTGAGCCGCAAGCGACCGCCACGACGGCCAGGACCAGAACCAGGACAATTCTTCTCATCACCATTGGATGTCCAATGCTGGACTCCTGGTTCCCGTGTTCATCAGGCCAGCGAGACGAGGTCGAGCAGTTCCTCGTCGAAAAACCGCATCTCGCCTTCCGGCATCAACACCGCCCGGTCGGGCATGAGTTGGGCCACGAAGTCGGTGTCGTGGCTGACAAGCACCACGGTCCCCTCGTAGATGGTGAGTGCGTCGAGCAGAGCCTCTTTCGCCTGTGGGTCGAGGTTGTTGGTCGGCTCGTCGAGGAGCAGCACGTTGGGCCGGGCTGCGACCAACATGGCCAGCGCCAGTTTGGTCTTCTCACCACCGGACAGGGTGGAGCCGTCCTGGTCGACCTTGTCGGAGAGGAGAAAATGACCGAGCAGCGAGCGCAGCGTCTGGTCGGCCAAACCCCCGCCCTGGCGCATGTGGTCGAGGACCGAGCGCCCGGCTTCGATCTGCTCGTGCTCTTGGGCGTAATACCCGACGCTTGCATTGTGCCCCAGCGAGACCTCGCCCAGGTCCGAGGTCTCGACCCCGGCGAGGATGCGGAGCAGTGTCGTCTTGCCGGCGCCGTTGAGCCCGATCAGCAGCATCCGCTCGCCGCGCTCCACGGCGAACTCGACATCGACAAAGACCAGGTTGTCGCCGAACGACTTGGCCAGACCGAGGGCCGATAGCGGCACCCGGCCTGATTTCTCGGGCTGGGGAAAGGCAACTCTCACCTTCTTCCCGCCTTTCTGGACCTCGACCAAGTCGCGTTTCATCCGATCGACTCTGGTCTCCCAGGATCGGGCGATCTTCGCCATTTTCTCGGTGGTGCCCTTGAACCGCCGGATGTTCTCTTCGAGACGCTCGATCGCCTCGTCCTGATGCTTGCGCACTCGCTCTTTCTGCAGTCGCCGGCGATCGCGTTCGACCAGATAGTGGGAGTAGTTGCCCCGGTAGGCCTCCAACTCGCCGTGCTCCAGGGCGAGAACCGAGGTGATCGCCTCATCGAGCAAGGGCAGATCGTGGGAGACGACCAGCATCCCGCCCCGATACGTGGTGAGCCACTCGATCAGCCAAGCCTTGGCGTCGAGGTCGAGGTGGTTGGTCGGCTCGTCGAGGAGCAAGACATCGGTCTCGGCAAAGAGGATCCTGGCCAGCTCCACCCGTCGCCGCTGACCACCCGACATGGTGACCACTGACTGATCCAGCTCGTCGTTTCCGATCCCGAGAGCTGCCGCCATGCGCTTTGCCTCTGCCTCGGCCACGAAACCGCCCTTGGTCTCGAATTCCTCGTGGAGACGGCTGAACCGGGCGATGCCCCTGTCCCGCTCCTCCCCGTGGAGGTCATGAAGGCGCCGCCTGGCCTCCTCTATCCGACGTTGCAGGGCACCGATCTCCCTGGCCATGAGGATTCGCTCCAGCGCGGTGGCGTCTGGATGCTCCAACTCGGGCAGCGCCGCCTCTTGGGAGAAGTAGCCCAGTCGGCCCGAACGAAGCACCGTTCCCTCTGCGGGAGCGAGGGTGCCGGTGAGCGTCTTCATCAGAGTGGTCTTGCCGGCACCGTTCCTGCCTACGAGGCCGATTCGGTCGCCTGATTGCACGCTGAAGGAAGCCCCTTCGAGCAAGGTGCGGGGGCCGACGTCGATGCGGAGGTCGCGTGCGATCAGCATTGGCGGGAACCTGTGGGTGAGACGATAGAAGGGGGCGACCTGATACCGGGGGTGAATAACCGGATCGAGATTCCCACGCCGGACACAAGAAGGGGGGAACGTTCGGACCGGCGAAAGCACCCGTTCACCGTCCGGTCATGTCACTCCGGTACAAATGTCTTGCCAGAGACCCTCCCGGTGTCACTGGCGACAACAGATCCCTCCTCCCAGGATCATCGGGGCGACCCCAGTGTCGCCCCGATCTCGTTCGCAATAGGCTCCCGTCTCGCAGATGAGCGAGATCCCCACACGGACCCGGGTAGTCATCATCGGGGGCGGGCCGGCCGGCACGCTCCTCGCCCATCTCCTCCACGTTCGCGGGATCGATAGCGTCATCCTCGAGCTTCGCACCCGGGACCACGTGCTGGAACGGGTACGGGCCGGGGTCATCGAGCACGAGAGCGCCGAGATCCTCCGCGATTCGGGGGTCGGTGAGCGCATGGATGCCGAGGGTTTCGTCCACGAAGGGGTGAATCTCGCCCATGCCGGCGAGATGCTGCGTATCGATTTTCAGGGATTGACGGGCAAGCACGTGACGATCTACGGCCAGACCGAGTTACAGAAGGATCTCTACGACGTCATCGACGCTGACGGAATCTCGCTGATCGACGAGGCGGAAGGGGTTCGGGTTGGTGGGCTCGGCGGCGACTCACCCATCGTCGGCATCGACCGCCATGGTCAGGAGCACAACATCGTCTGCGACTTCGTGGTCGGTTGCGACGGCGCCCACGGCGTGAGCCGGGACTTCATTCCATCCGGCGCCAGACATTCGTACGAGCGTCAGTACCCCTTCTGCTGGGTTGGAGTCCTCTCCGAGACTCCGCCAGTCGACAGCGAGCTGATCTACGCCAGCCACGAGCGGGGCTTTGCCCTCTGCTCCATGCGGAACGAGCATCTCAGCCGGTACTACGTCCAGGGTCCGGCCGACACGACCCTCGACGACTGGCCGGACGACCGGTTCTGGTCGGAGCTGACAGAGCGGCTCCCCGAGACAGTGGCCGACAACCTGATCACGGGGCCCTCGATCGAGAAGCTCGTCACCCCCCTGCGGAGCTGGGTATCGGAGCCTTTACGTCATGGGAGGTTGCTTCTGGCAGGAGACGCCGCCCACGTGGTACCTCCGACCGGGGCCAAGGGTCTCAATCTCGCCATCTCCGACGTGGTGTACCTCGTCGATGCGCTGGCCGGGCACTACGACAACGGATCGATGAACGGGCTCGATGAGTATTCCGGGGTAGCAATGGCACGCGTGTGGAAAGCCGTGCGATTCTCCTGGTGGATGACGACCATGCTTCATCGCTTCCCCGGGGTCAGCGATGACTTCGAGCGGCGTCTGCAGAAGGCCGAGCTCGACTATCTGTTCGGATCGGAGAATGCCCAGCGGGCGATGGCTGAGAACTATGTCGGGCTTCCCCACTGAGAAGAGTGACGAACGAGGACGGCTGATGAGCACATACGAAGATGGGATGAAGGTGCGGAG
>Ga0190271_10001941_pt1 | contig 12195 bp, 8 predicted proteins | sample Popmic356T_FD_133747 | JGI IMG/M metagenome (GOLD analysis project Ga0190271, IMG submission 133747) | Populus adjacent soil microbial communities from riparian zone of Weber River, Utah, USA - 356 T | ecosystem: Environmental > Terrestrial > Soil > Riparian zone | place: USA: Utah | collected...
CGCCGGTCGTGGAGCGCATCGGAATCCTTCGCGCGGCGCTCGACGAGCTCGAGGCGGAGCTGTCGGCCGGTCCGCGCCCGGACTCCAGGCCGGCGCCGCGTTAGCATCGCCGTCATGCGACCGCCCGTGCTTCTCGCCGTCGACGTCGACGAGGCCGGGCTCGCGGACGTCCAGCGCGAGCTCGACGACCGCTATGCACGCCACTACGAGGTTCTGTGCCTCCCCTCCGCCGCGGAGGCACGCGAACGGCTCGAGACGCTCGCCGGCGAGGGCGTCCACGTCGCGCTCGTGCTGGCAGCGCGCGAGCTCGGTGAGACGACGGGCGTCGAGCTCCTCGGCGAGGCACGGCGCTTCCACCCGCAGGCCAAGCGCGCGCTGCTGATCGCGTGGGGCGAGTGGGGCGACGCCGGGATCGGCGCCGAGATCTCGGAGGCGACGATCCACGCCCGCATCGACCACCACCTCGTTCGACCCCTGTCCGCCCCCGACGAGCGGTTCCACCACGCGGTCTCGAGCTTCCTCGTCGAGTGGGCAGACGACCAGCGCGTCGCCCCCCACGCGATCCACGTCGTCGGCGACTCGTGGTCGGGGCGCGCCTACGAGCTCCGGAGCACCCTCGAGCGCTGCGCGCTGCCCCACCGCTTCACCCTCGCCGACTCTCCGGAGGGCTCGGCGATCCTCGCCGAGGCGATGCCGAACAGGCCGCTCCCGGTGATCGTGCTTCCCGACGGCAGGGCGTTCGCCGACCCCTCGAACGCAGACCTCGCACGCGTGACGGGATCGCCGCCGGGCACGAGCGGCGAGGACGTCGACCTCGTGATCGTCGGCGCCGGGCCCGCGGGCCTTTCGGCGGCGGTCTACGGCGCGTCGGAAGGGCTCCGCACGATGGTCGTCGACCGGGGCGGGATCGGAGGCCAGGCGAGCTCGAGCGCCTCGATCCGCAACTACCTCGGCTTCCCGCGCGGGGTCACGGGGAGCACGCTCGCGCAGCAGGCGTGGGAGCAGGCCTGGATCCTCGGCGCCCGCTTCGTCCTCATGGAGAACGTCACCGCCCTCGAGCGGACCGAGGACGGGCTCGTCGTCCGCATCTCCGACTTCCCCGACGTCTCGGCGCGGGCCGTGATCCTCGCGACCGGCGCGGAGTACCGGAGGCTGGGCGTCCCCGCGCTCGAGGCGCTCAGCGGCGCCGGCGTCTACTACGGGGGAACCGGTTCAGAGGCTCACGGCCACACGGGCTCCGACGTCTTCGTCCTCGGCGGTGCCAACTCGGCCGGGCAGGCCGCGCTCCATCTCGCGCAGTTCGCGCGCAGGGTGACGCTCGTGCTGCGCGGCGAGTCGCTCGAGCGCCGGATGTCGCACTACCTCGTCCGCCAGCTCGAGGCGACGCCGAACGTCGCTGTGCGGCTCGACACCGAGATCGTCGGCGGAGGCGGCGAGGCCGGGAGCCTCGGCCGGCTCGTCTTGCGTGACCGCAGGACGGGAGCCGAGGAGACGGTGCCCGCCGACGGCCTCTTCCCGATGATCGGCGCAGACCCGCAGACGGGCTGGCTCCCCGCGGACCTGAGCCGCGACGAGGCAGGCTTCCTCCTGACCGGCGCCGACCTGCCCGGCGACGCGTGGCCGCTCGCGCGCGAGCCGTTCCCGCTCGAGACGAGCATGCCGGGCGTGCTCGCCGTCGGGGACGTCCGGCACGGGTCGGTGAAGCGCGTCGCCTCCGCCGTCGGCGAGGGCTCTGTCGCGATCCGGATGCTGCACCAGCTCCTCGCCGCAGATCGCCCGGCGGCCGGCGAGCCGGCGCCGGTCGGCGACAGCGGCGCGCGGGCTACCGGCTGAGCGGCAGGCGCGGCGCCGGGCCGTCCGGCTGGGGCCGACGCTCGGAGAGCAGTATCATCTCGTCGATCCGAGCGCGGGCACCGGCGCCGTCGGGATGATCGACCTCGATCAGGTTCCCCGCCGGATCGCGGAGGTAGAGCTGCGCCTCGCCGCCCGGCAACTCCGCACAGGCGTAGCCGAACGTGTCGTGGTCGAGCACCCCGAGCTCGCCCGCCCGCTCGTAGACCGCGACGACGTCGTCGACCTCGAGGGCGAGGTGGGCTGAGGCCGGCGCCTCGTCCGGGCGCTCGAAGAGATGCACCTGCTGACCTCCGACCTCGAGCCACTGCACGGGAAAGCCGAAGTCCGGCGTCGGCACGCGCTCGAGCCCCAGCACGTCGACGTAGAAGCGCGTCGAGGCCTCGAGGTCGCGCGCGACGATGCTCACGTGGTTGAGGCCGGTCGCCCGCGTCGTCATCGCGCCGATCCTCGCACACGGACGACTCGGCGGGCCGGCCCGCCGCCGAAGCGGGAGGCCGGCAGCGAACGGTCAGGCTCCGCTGGGCTGCGGCGTGGCGGGCTGGGCGCTAGGCGCGCGCTGCGGCGAGACCGCGCTCGATGAAGCGGGCTGCGTGTGAGGCTGTCAGGTGCTCGCCCGTGGCCTGCTCGAGCAACTCGTCCCAGCGCACGGACTGACCGGGCCGGAAGACGCGATCCCGCAGGAGCGCTCCCGCGTCGGGTCGGCCGACGAGGCCGCCCGCCGCACCGTCGAGGGTCGCGCGGAGCTGGCACGCGACGAGGTTCCCGTAGAGGTAGGTGTGGTAGTAGACGGGCGCGCAGGCGACATGGATCTTCGCCGCCCAGTCGGGCTCGTCCCTGCCCTCGGGTGGCGTCACGAGCTGGAAACGGGTGACGAGCTTCCACCAGGTCGCACCGAGGTCGGCCTCGGGATCGGCGTAGAAAGCGCGCTCGAAGTTCGTCATCACGAGCACCCAACGCGTGAAGACGAGCAGCTCGGCCGCGAGCGCAGCCTGAAGCGGTCCGTCGAGACGCTCGGCCTCGTCGGCGTCGACGCCGGCGACGTCGCGGAGCCAGTCGGCCTCCTGCGCGAGGCGACCCATCAGGATCGCGATGCCCTCGGTGATCGTCAGGTGGCAGTCGCGGAGGAGCCACGGCAGCGAGGCGTCGAAGCCGATGTCGTACGCGCCGTGGCCGAGCTCGTGCAGCATCGTGTCCGCCCAGTAGCGGTCGGGCTCGACGTTCGCGAGCACGCGCACGTCGCCCTGCCGGTCGACGTCGATGCAGAAGGCGTGCTGGCACTTGCCCTCGCGGGCGAAGAGGTCGCTGCGGTCGAGGATCTCGCGCGTCTCGATGCCGATCCCGGCGAACGTCGCACCGGCGAGCGCGACGACGTCCTTCCCGGCGAAGACGTCAGAGAGGTCGACGCCGCCCGCCGCCGGCACCTCCTGGAAGAACGGATCCTCGTAGTGCCAGGGCCGCAGGTCGGCGGGCTCGCAGCCGAAGCGCTCGGCGAGCCGCGCGTCGGTCGCCTCCTTCCACGTCGCGAAGGCGTCGGCGGTGAGCCGATCGCACTCGTCGAGCGTCTCGAAGAGCCGCTGCTCGTCCATCTCGGAAGTCGCGACCGACAGCGCGAACCAGTCCCGGTAGCCGAGCGAGGCGGCCGCACGATTCCTGAGCCGCGCGAGCTCGCGCACGTCGTCGGCGACCGCTGCGCCGATCGTCTTCGAGGCCCCCCACGCCTCGCGGCGCTCGTCCTCGTCCTCGCTCTCGCGGAGGATCCGCTTGATCTCGTTGTCGTCGACGGGCTGACCGGCGACGACGCCGCGGTGCTGGGCGAACGTCGACTCCACCTTTGCCTCGAGCTCCACGATCCGGTGCCGGAGCTCGGCAGGCACCTGGTTGGGGAGCAGGCTGGCATGGAGCAGCTCGAGCTGGCGCTCGACCTGTCCCTCGGCGCCGTTCTCGCGTGCCTCCCGGATCTCGCCGAAGAGGTCGGGATCAGCAAGGGCGTCGGAGAGCTCGAGCTCCGTCTCGACGCGACGCCGCTCGTGCTCCTCGGTGGCGGAGACGTTGGCGTCCCACCACGCAAGTGACGCTGAATGATGGAGCGGCTGCAGCCGCTCGACGGCCCTCGTGACGACGTCGGTCGGCGCGCTCACGGCCCGTCAGGCTACCCGTAGGATCAATCATCTCGATGGGAACCGACGCCCACCGCGCCGCCGCAGAGAGTCGAGGGCCGGTCGCGGTCGCCGTGATCACCGTCAGCGACTCTCGGACGCCCGAGACGGACACGAACGGCCAGTGGCTGCACGAGCACATCGCCACGGCCGGCGCAACCGTTTCGGGGTATCGCGTCGTGCACGACGAGCCGGCCGAGATCCGTACGGCGGTCGACGAGCTCGTCGCGGACGCTCAGGTGCTCGTCGTGAACGGCGGTACGGGTGTCTCGCGCCGCGACACCACCTACGACACGCTCGCCGGGATGCTCGAGAAGACGCTACCCGGGTTCGGCGAGCTCTTCCGGATGCTGAGCTGGGAGCAGGTCGGCTCAGCCGCGATGCTCTCGCGCGCCACCGCCGGCACCTACCGAGGCGCCGTGATCGTCTCGATCCCCGGCTCGCCGAAGGCCGTTGCGCTCGCGTGGGAGAAGCTCCTCGAACCGGAGCTGGCGCACCTCGCCTGGGAGGTTGGCAGGTAGCACCGCAGGTGCGGGTGTCTGGCTGAAGCCGGACACCGGCGCCGGGAGCAAGATCCGCTCACGCTTTCGCTTCCGGAGCGCCTCGGCGGCGACGTAGCTCCCGACGACGAAGGCCGCGGCGGCCGCTTGCGCGAGGAGACCCTCCCACGTCGGGAAGACGCCGAACCAGGTCCCGGCCCAGTAGGGGAGCGTCAGGCCCTCGACGGGGGTCACCGGCAGCCAACCGACGACCTGAGTCGTCTGCACCGTCTGGCCGACGAGCACGACGAGGACGCCCGTGATCAGGACGCCGGTCGCGACGAGCATCTTCCTGTGCGGGAGGCGCCGCTCGAGCGCGATCACGAGCCCGAAGACCGCGAGCACGCCGGCGAAGCCGACCGCGACGCCCTGGAGGACGGTGAAGGCGCCCGCCTCGAGCGTCATCGCCTGCAGGAAGAGCACGGTCTCGAAGCCCTCGCGGTAGACGCTCGAGAACCCGAGCGCGACGAGGCCGACGGCCTGCGCGGAGAGGACGCCGATCGAGGCACCGGCGAGGATCCGCTTCTTCCGCTTGTGCAGGCCCTGGAGGTTCTCCTGCCAGTAGACGCGGTGGTAGAACCAGTTGAGGATCAGCAGCAGCACCGCGATCGCGACGAGCGAGACGACGGCCTCGAGCTTCTCTCCCCACCCTGCGAGCGAGCCGAGAACTGTCTGGGCGACGACCCACGTGACGACGCTCGCCGCGAGCGCTCCGGCGACGCCGATGAGGAGCGGGCGTCGAAGCCCTCGCCGCGCGCCGACGAGGCTGGCCATCAGCGCTGCGAGGATCAGGACCGCCTCGAGACCTTCGCGGAAGACGATGATGGCGCTGTTCGCCACGACCGAGGCGCGCGAGCCCGCACCGGCGCCGACGCGCGCCTCGGCGTCCGCGAGCGCCTCGTCCAGGACGAGCCGCGTCTGCTCGAGCTCCGCCGCCGATGCCTTGCGCTTCAGGAGCTGGACGAGCCCGTCGACCTCTCCGTCGCCGTACCAGAAGAGCGTCTCGACCTTCTGGAAGACGCTCGGCGCGATCCCGCGCAGCCGCTGCTCGGGACCGAGCTCGAACACGCCGTACGCCTCGAGGCGCGCCTGCTCGGCCCGTCCCCACTCGCCCTGTGCGGCCGCCGCCTGCACCCGGTCGAGCGTCGCGGCGATCACGTCGAAGTCGGCGGTCTCGGCCGCCTCGCGCCAGCGCTTCGGGAAGACCGTCTCGGCAAGCCGCAGCGCCTCGGCCGCGGTTGCGTCGACCGTGTCGGGAGCCGCGACCCGGTCGCCGCGCGTCGCAGCCGCGAGCGTGTCTCCTAGCGACGCAAGCGCCTGCTTGAGCCCGCGCGTAGAGACCGCATCCCGGCGGAGGAGAACCGATTCGAGATCGGCGAACGCGGCCGCAGCGCCGTCCCGGAACGTGATCGCCTCCTGGATCTCGAAGTCCAGCACGACGCGCCCGTCCTCGACGCCCCGTCCGTACTCGATCGGGACGAGCTCGACGAAGCGGAGGAGCTGTCCGGCGCGGCGCAGCTGCTCGGCGTCGGCCAGCGGCGCGGCACGGAAGCCCTCGAGCGCGCGTTCGACGGGGGCGAGCGCCGCCGGAGCGCTGCCCGCCGTCGCCTCTCGAACGAGCCGCGCGAAGAGCGCGTCTGCCTCCGTAGCGCGGGCCGGCCCGCGCTGCGCCCGATAGGTCGGGCGGACGATCCGCCAGTAGCCGGCGGCGCCCGAGGCGGCCTCCGCCCGGCGCACGTCGAAGCCTGCGAGGGTCGCAGCCCGGACCGCCTCGAGCGACGAGCGCAGGCGGCCGTCGTAGGTGTCGAGAAGGTCGACGCGGACGGCCGTCGCGGCCGCGATGGCGACGAGCGCTCCGTCGGCGAGGCGGTCGACGGCGAGGGTCGCGTCGGCCGAGGCCCGCGAGAACCGCGTCGGCGGCCGGAACTCCCGCACGAGCAGCCAGCTCTGGGCGGCGGCGGCGTCACCGCGCGAGGCCGCGGCTGCGGCCTCGAGGTAGGCGGCGCGCACGATCGTCGTCCGCACCTCGGCGCGGGCCGCGGCGAAGGCGCGGGCATCGCCCCGGGCGAGCGCCGAGCGCGCCCGCTCGAGCGCGCGACGAGCGACGGCGAGCTCCGCTGGCCTTCCCGCGAGCACACTCGCCGTGGCGGCTGCTGCGACGTCGACGTAGCGCGAGGCTGCGGCCGGACCTTCGAGCACGAGCTCGGTCTCGGCGTTCGAGAGCGCCTCGCGCGCTTCGGCGGCGGCCTCCCACGGCTGGGGAGCGCCGGACGCCACCGGTGCGAGCGCAAGGGCTGCGAGGACGACGAGCGCGATCCGGGCCGCGGCGCTCACCGCTCTACTGGACGATCTTGACCCTGAGTCGGGCGGCGGCCTGCGCCACCTGCCCGGCGATCGCCGTCGCGCGCTCCTGCGCCTCGCGACCGAGCACGTCCGCCTGCTGCGGCGTGAACCGCCGCCCCGTGCGCTCCTGCTGCCGCAGCTTCGCGACGTAGCCGTCGAGCGCGGCCAGCTCGCGCTTCGTCTGCGCGGCCTGGGCGGTGTCCACGCGCGCGATCGCGGGCCGGATGCCGGAGTAGATGACGCGAAGGCCGCCGAGGATGTCGCCGATGTCGGAGAGGCGGGAGACGACGTTGAACGACGTCGAGCTCGCGCGGTCGCCGAGGACGAAGCGCGAGGTCTTCCACTGACCGAAGTACTCGCTCATCGTCGGCACCATCACGACCACGGACGTGAAGGCGTCCGAGGCCGTCGGCCGCCAGGCGCGTGCGGAGCGATCGAGCTTCGCGGCGTAGAGGACGAACGCGTCGGCCGCCGCCTTGAAGGCGTTCGCCTCGGGCAGCACCTCGCCGAACTCGCGCCGGCCGTCGCCGTCGAGGTCGGCCTTCGCGCCCATGTACGCCGGCAGGGTGCCCCACAGCATGCCCTCGGTCAGGTTGAACAGGTTGCCCGGCTTCCGCAGCACCTTGCCGTTCGGGAGTCGCAGGTCGAAGGGCACGGCGCTCGCCGGGTCCTCCGTCGCACTCGAGCCGGCATCGAGGATCACGTCGTACACCGCGAGCGACGGTGTCCCGGCGACGACGCCCTCGACGCGCTCGTAGTACGGGTTGCCCGCCGTCCAGAGGCTCTTCGCGCGCGCGAGGTCGGCGCGCACCGAGCTCGACCGTGCGAGCCGCGGGTAGGCGAAACCCGCTCGCTTCGCGCTCGCGTAGTAGCGATTCGCGACGGTCTGGAACTGCTTGGTGAAGCCGTGCAGACGTGACGTGTGGTCGAGCAGGTAGGCCTTGACGGGCACGAGATTGGCGCCCGGCGCCTCGGCGCGTGGCGCAGCCGTGGCGCCGCTCGCGACGGCCGCGGTCGCGACGAGCGCGCCGGCGAGCATGAGGAGACGGACTCGCGTGGTCATGTAAGGCATACCTTACCCAGATCCTGCATCGGTTGTCAGGAGTGCCTCTCACGAAGCGTCAGGCGCCGGCAACGACGTAGATTGGCGCCGTGGCCACCAGCGCGACGATCCGGACGCTGCCGTACGACTGGTATGTCGACCCTACGGTCGGGCGGCTCGAGCAGGAGCGTCTCTTTGCCACGAGCTGGCAGTACGCGGCTCGCCTCGACCAGGTCGCGGAGCCGGGTCAGGTTGCGACCGCGGCGGCGGGCGCGCTCCCCGTCGTCCTCGCGCGCGCGCGCGACGGAGAGCTACGCGGCTTCCTCAACGTCTGTCGTCATCGCGGGCACGTCCTCTGCGAGGAGGACGCGCGACGGGAGACGATCCAGTGCCCGTACCACGCCTGGACGTACACGCTCGACGGTGTCTTGCGCAGCGCGCCGAGAGCCGACCGCGAGCCCGGATTCGACCGCGAGGCGCTCGGTCTCGTCCCCGTCGGCGTCGACACGTGGGGCCCGTTCGTCTTCGTCAACCCGGCACTCGACGGCGAGCCGCTCGCAGACGCGCTCGGCGAGCTACCGTCCCTCCTCGCCGACGGTGGGCTCGACGTGGACGCGTTGCGCTTCCACGCCCGCGCGGAGTCCGCCGAGTACGCGTGCAACTGGAAGGTCTGCGTCGAGAACTTCCTCGAGTGCTACCACTGCGCCGTCGCACACCCGACGCTCGCGAAGGCGCTCGACGTCTCGCCCGCGGGGTACGGGCTCGAGACCCACGACCGCCTGGCGACGCAGATCGGGCCTGCCCGAAACGGCGGGGGCGGTGTGTACGACGCGACCGGCGAGATCGAGCGTGGCCAGTTCCACCTGCTCTTCCCGAACACCGTCGTCAACGTGATGCCCGGACAACCGAACCTCTCGATCGGCCCGGTGCTGCCGCGCGGCAGCGAGCGCACGTACCGCTTCCTCGACTACTTCGTCGGCCCCGAGGTCGACGAGGGCTGGCTCGCCGACTATCTCGCCCTCGACGAGCAGGTCGGGGCCGAGGATCGCGCGCTCGTCGAGGGCGTCCAGCGCGGGATCTCGAGCGGCGCGCTCGAGCACGGGACGCTGCTCCCGGAGTCCGAGCAGCTGATCGCGTGGTTCCAGGCGAAGGTCGTGCAGGCGCTCGGCGAAGAGCGCGCGTCTGACTGACGTCGGACACGGAACCGGTTCCGGACGCCACTCGGAAACCTTCGAGCGATGCTCGCGTGGCACCATCTGCCCGTGACGACCGTCATCGAACCCGCGCAGTCCCGCCTGATCAACCGGGAGCTGTCCGCGGTCGAGTTCTACGCCCGCGTGCTCGAGCTCGCCGAGGACGACTCCCTCCCGCTCCTCGAGCGCGTCAAGTTCGCCGCGATCTTCGCGCAGTTCATCGACGAGTTCTTCATGATCCGCGTCGCCGGGCTGCTGGAGCTGGAGGAGTCCGAGATCGCCGTTCGCTCCGCGGACGGCATGGCTCCGGGCGCGGCGCTCCACGCCATCCGCGAGCGCGTGACCGAGCTCTCGGGGCGGCAGGCGAGGCTCTGGAAGCGCGAGCTGCGACCGGCACTCGCGACAGCCGGGCTCGAGCTCGCAACCGTGGACGAATGCTCGGGCAGCGAGCTGACGAAGCTCGGCAAGTACTTCGAGCGCGAGATCTTTCCGATCCTGACGCCGCTCGCCGTCGGGCCGGGGCAGCCGTTTCCGTACGTCTCCGGCCTCTCGATGTCGCTCGGTGTGATCGCCGTCGACCCCGACACCGACGAGGAGCGGTTCGCGCGGGTGAAGGTGCCCGAAGGGCTGGAGCGATTCGTCGCGGTCGGCAAGAAGCTGGTGCCGCTCGAGGCCGTGATCGCGCACTACCTGCCGATGCTCTTCCCGGGCATGGAGATCACGGAGCGCGCGCTCTTCCGCGTCACCCGGGATGCCGACTTCGAGGTCTCCGACGACGCGGACGACCTGCTGGAGGCCGTCGAGATGGAGCTCCGGCAGCGGCGCTTCGGCGACGTCGTCCGGCTCGAGGTCTCGAGCTCGGCCTCGCGGGCGATGCGCGATCGGCTGATGGCGGGCCTCGCCGTCCGGCCGAGCCAGGTCTACGAGGTGGAAGGGCTCCTCGACCAGGCGGACCTCTGGCAGCTCGTTGCCGTCGACCGGCCCGATCTCAAGCACCCGTCCTGGACGCCCGTGGTTCCGCCACGCTGGGCGCGCGCGAAGACGGCCCGCGGTGTCTTCGAGGAGATCCGGCGTGGAGACCTGATCGTCCATCAGCCCTACGACTCGTTCCGCGCGAGCTTCGAGGCGTTCGCGGAGGCGGCCGCGAACGACCCCGAGGTGATCGCGATCAAGACGACCGTCTACCGGACGAGCGACGAGTCGAAGCTCGTCGCGTCGCTGATCGAATGCGCGGAGGACGGGAAGCAGTCGGTCTGCCTGCTCGAGCTGAAGGCCCGCTTCGACGAGCGCCGCAACATCGAGTGGTCGCGCGCGATGGAGCAGGCCGGCGTCCATGTCGTCCACGGGTTCCCCGATCTCAAGATCCACGCGAAGATGACCCTCGTCGTCCGCCGCGAGCCGGACGGGCTCCGGCGCTACGTCCACATCGGCACGGGCAACTACAACGCCTCCACGGCTCGCATCTACGAGGACCTCGGGCTGTTCACGTCGGACGAGGAGATCGCCGCCGACGTCGCCGACCTCTTCAACTACGTCACGGGCTTCGGGCGACCGCAGCGCTTCCGCAAGATCCTCGTCGCCCCGTTCACGATGCGCGCACGGCTCGTCGAGCACATCCGAGCGGTCGCAGAGGCGGCGGCAGACGGGAAGACCGCACGCATCCGCCTGAAGCTGAACTCGCTCGTCGACCCGACGCTGATCGAGGAGTTGTACGCCGCCTCGGCCGCCGGGGCGGAGATCGAGATCCAGGCGCGCTCGATCTGCATGCTCCGACCCGGCGTCAAGGGCCTCTCCGAGACCATCAGGGTCACCTCCATCGTCGGCCGGTTTCTCGAGCACAGCCGGATCTACTGGTTCGAGGCGGGCGAAGAGACGAGCGTGTACCTCGGCAGCGCCGACCTCATGCCCCGCAACCTCGACCGGCGGATCGAGGTGCTCACACCTGTCGAGAACGTCCGCACTCGCGGCGAGATCGCGGCGATCCTCGAGAGTGCGTACGCGGACACGACGAACACGTGGGAGCTCGCCTCGGACGGAACCTGGGACCGCCTCGAGGCAAAGGGGAAGAAGCGGCAGACGCACCAGGAGGCGATGATGCGCCGCGCGCAGATGCGCGCCCGTCGAGCGCGTTCCTGAGCTCGGGCCGCGGCTGAAGCCACTCCCGGGAGCCGTCCGGCGCCACGGGGATCATCGAGGTGTGCGAGTCGCCGTCCTCGACGTCGGATCGAACACGGCGCGCCTGCTCGTGGCGGACGTCGGTGCGGCCGCTCTCGAGCCGGTCGCCACGGCACGGACGTATCTCGGCCTCGGAGCGGAGATCGCCGACACCGGCACACTGCGGCGCAAGACGATCGCCGCAGCGGCACGTGTCTGCGGGAAGTACGCCCACCGGGCACGTGAGCTCGGCGTCGAGCGGGCACAGGTGATCGTCACGGCGCCGGGCCGCCAGGGGGCAGCCGCGGTCGAGCTCTTCGCAGCCCTCCGGGAGCGCACGCGACTGCCCGTGAGGATCCTCAGCGCGGAGGACGAGGGACGGCTCGCCTACGACGGCGCCCTGGCCCGCCTCGTCGGTGCCTCGCCGGACACGGTCGGCGTCGTCGACGTCGGCGGCGGCTCGACGGAGATCGTCGTCGGCCGGCCCGGAGGCGAGCCGAGCTGGCTCCGCTCCTTCGATCTCGGCTCGCTCCGCCTCACGCGGCTCGTGCTCGCGAGCGATCCCCCGAGCCGCCGCGAGCTGGCGAAGGCGCGCGCGGCGGCGCGGGAGACGTTCGCCGGCCTCGACGCGCCACGACCGGCCGTCGCCCTCGCCACCGGTGGCAGCGCTCGAGCGCTCGCGAAGCTCGTCGGCAGGACATTCGACCAAGGCGACTCCGACGCCGCCGTCGCGATCCTCTCTCGGCGACGTTCGACGAAGATCGCCCGCGAGGTGGGCATCGACCCGTCACGTGCTGCCACGGTGCTCGGTGGCGTCCTGCTCCTGGGCGAGGCGTCCCGCGCCCTTCGTCGCCCGCTGACGCTCGCCCGCGGCGGCCTCCGCGAGGGCGCGGCGCTCGCGCTCGCCGCCGAGC
>Ga0190271_10001942_pt1 | contig 12195 bp, 13 predicted proteins | sample Popmic356T_FD_133747 | JGI IMG/M metagenome (GOLD analysis project Ga0190271, IMG submission 133747) | Populus adjacent soil microbial communities from riparian zone of Weber River, Utah, USA - 356 T | ecosystem: Environmental > Terrestrial > Soil > Riparian zone | place: USA: Utah | collected...
CCTGCCTCGGTCTTGAGCCAAGCGGCGCAGCAGGCTTTCGCCAGATCGCGCACGCGCAAGATATAGGCCTGCCGCTCGGTCACCGAGATCAACCCGCGCGCATCCAGCAGATTAAAGATATGCGAGGCCTTGATGGCCTGGTCGTAAGCCGGCAGCACCATCATATGGCGCGCGCCATTGTCGCCCTTGGCGAGCAGCGACTTGCACTCTGTCTCGGAATCGCGGAAATGCTCGAGCAGCATATTCGTATCGGCGTGCTCGAAATTGTAGCGGGAATATTCCTGCTCGGCCTGAAGGAACACGTCGCCATAGGTGACCTTGTCCTTCCCCTTGCCGCCGTTGAAATCGAGATCGAACACGCGGTCGACGCCCTGCACATACATGGCGAGCCGTTCGAGTCCGTAGGTCAGCTCGCCGGACGTGGGGTCGCAGTCGAAGCCGCCGACCTGCTGGAAATAGGTGAACTGGGTCACCTCCATGCCGTCGAGCCAGACTTCCCAGCCGAGGCCCCAGGCGCCCAGGGTCGGGCTCTCCCAATCGTCCTCGACGAAGCGGATATCGTGCTGCAAGGGATCGATGCCGAGGGCGACGAGGCTTTGAAGATAGAGGTCCTGGATGTCAGGGGGCGACGGTTTCAGGATCACCTGGAACTGATAATAGTGTTGGAGCCGGTTGGGGTTCTCGCCGTAACGGCCATCCTTGGGGCGGCGACAGGGCTGCACATAGGCCGCGCGCCAGGGCTTGGGGCCGAGCGAGCGCAAAGCGGTGGCGGGATGAAAGGTCCCTGCCCCCATCTCCATGTCGTAGGGCTGGAGGATGACGCAGCCTTGATCGGCCCAGAAGCGCTCGAGCTTCAGGATCAGGTCCTGGAAGGATGGTGCGCTGGCTCTATCGGATTTATGCGGCTTTGCCATTGTCCTGCCTGGGCGCATCGCAAGAGACGCTAAGCGCATTTATGCGCATACCCATAACAAGGAAAGCCATAGGTAATAATGGGCCGGGGCGCTAGTGCCGCGTGGAATGGGCCCCTCGCGCCACCTGCTTGGGTCGGTAGATGCCGGTAGAGGGATCAAGTTCCAAGCGCTGAATCGGCTTCTCGTCGCGCCGCATCATGGCCTCGTTCGCGGCGCGCAACTCGGCCGCGATGCGGTCGCGCTCGCGTACATACCAGCGCCGGCCGGCAAGGACGAGGCCGGCGCCCGCAGCAATGAGAAGAAGAACCTGCGGCATGGCTAAAACCCGAAGCGCGACCAAAGCGCGCGCGCCTCAATCGCCGATATCAGATCGGCGGCAAATCCGCCCGGAGAAAAGCCGAAATCGAGCGCGCCGCTTTCGGCGAATACGCCTCGCCTACGGCGGAACCATGACGTCGATGGCGCTACCAGTTTGAGGTTCACGTCGTCGCCGTAGACCTCGCGCATCTTGCTGCGCAGGTCGGAAAGCCCGTCGATCAGGCCAAGCTCCAGCGCCCGCTTACCCGACCAGAACTCGCCGGTGAAGAGATTGACGTCGGCCTTGTCGAGCTTCGCACCGCGCCTGGTCTTGACCAGGTCGATGAAGGCCTGATGCACGTCGCTCTGCAGCGCCTTGATCCGCTCCACGTCCGACGGCTTCTCCGGCAAGAAGGGGTCGAGAATGTCCTTGCTTTCGCCGGCGGTATAGACGCGACGCTGCACGCCGATGCGGTTGATCAGCTCGTTCACGCCGAACGTGGCGGTGATCACGCCGATCGAGCCTACGATCGAGCTTGGATCGGCGTAGATCTCGTCGGCGGCGAGCGCCAGCAGATAGCCGCCTGAAGCTGCAACATCCTCGGCGAAGACATAGACCTTGAGGTCCTTCTCGGCTGCGAGCGCCCTGATTCGCTTGAAGATCAGCATCGACTGCACGGCGGAGCCGCCGGGCGAATTGATCTGGATGGCGACGGCCTTGGCGCCGCTCATGGAGAAGGCCTTGTCGATGGCCGCAGCCGAGGTGGAGAGGCTGATGCCTGGGCGGAGCGGGGTGACCACGCCGATCGGCCCGCTAAAGCGGAGGACAGGGACCACGGGCGCGCGCTTGGTCAGCGCGGCGGGAAGATAGCTCTTCCAGCTCTCAGGCAAGAATTCGTTCAGGGCACCGTTCATGGAAACGTAACGTACAGCCGCATTACGCCAAATCAAGGCAAGCGACGGTCTCTGTGCCAATAAAAGTCAAGCAGCCCGCCGCCCTTAAGCGTTTGGTTAGCGCAACTCGGCGAGCGCCATCCTCCTGTCCGAATTAATTGCTATACTTCGATTCAAAGGTATGGAGACCACCCTTCGCGGTGTTTTTTGAGCGCCGCGAGCGATCTTCGTGGAGGAATGAATGAGCAAGCTTGCAACTTTAATGGTGGCGGCGGGCGCTCTTGCGCTCACCTTCGTCACCCTTTCCCCGAGCACCGCCGAAGCCGGTTGGCGGCGCGGCGGCTATGGGGCTCCCGGCGTCAACGTCTATGTCGGGCCGCGTTGGGGCTTGTACGCCCCGCGCTATCGCTATCGCTATGCCCCTTACGCTTACAGCTATCCCTACGCCTATTATCCCTATTGGCGTAGCCGGTACTGGCGCGGCTGGTATTAGGCACGCGCGCCGCCAAGGCCTTGCCAAGGGCCACGTCCGAAAGGGCGTGGCCTTTCGGTTTTGCGGACATCAGTTTGCCTGAACGCCAGATGAACGGGAGGCTCAGCTTCGGTTCAGCGCCAATCGGCTACACCTAGGACGCTAAGCAAGGCCCGTAGCTCCTCGAGCCTTGCTTGCCCGAGAACCCTCCCACGCTCGGGCGAATGTGTGGGGCCGTCGCCTTCACCCCCCGAGGCGGCGGCCCTTTCCTTTGCGCGATATGCCTAAATCCAGCGCCTGCCCTCCCCTGAGCACCGCTTCCGCTGCGTCGGTGTAGCGTCCGTCGTCTTCATGCAGGACGAGACCCGGCAGGTAGCTCAGCCCCGCCCTGCTCCCCTTCTTGCCCTGGACGACGATGCGTACCGCCGGCTCATCTCGTTTAGGGAAAAGCGGGAAGACGGCGACGCCGCCGAACCGACCGGCAAGAAGCTGCAACAATTCGCCGAGAGCGTCCGGACGATGGATCACGGTGAGTTGCGCGCCCGCTGCCGCCATCGCGGCGCAAAACCGCATCCAGGCGGCAAGCCCCTCCTTGCGCATGACATGGGCGGTCGCACGGCCGGCGTCCGGCGCCGCTCGTACGCTTCCTTCCGCGTGGAATGGGGGATTGACCAGGATTTGGTCATAGTCCTCTCGGTTCAGCCCCGCAGCGGCCAGCACCCTGCCGCGAGAGGTCAGGTCCGCATTGACGACGGTGAACCGCTCGGCGAGGCCGTTTCGTGCCGCGTTCGTCTCGGCGAGCGCGCAAAGCTCTGCTTCGATCTCGACCGCGGTCACTCGCAGATCGGGGAGGCGCGCCATAAGGCAGAGCCCGGCGACGCCGACGCCTGCGCCCACGTCGAGCACGCGCTCGCCCGCCCGCGCCTTGACCGAGGCCGCGAGCAAGACTGCATCGCTCCCCGCCCGGTGCCCGCGGCGCGGCTGAACGACAGCGACGCGGCCACCGAGAAAGTCGTCGGTGCTGGTTGCGGGGGCGCGGCCCGCGCGGGGTTCAGGCGGTTTCGTCGTCGGCAATGACATGGCCGATGCCTGCCTCGCTCAAGATCCTGCGCGCTTGCGGAAGCCAGTCGCTCTCGACCAGAACGCGCCGCGGCAAGGCACCGATCGAGCCCTCCAGCACGCTCATGTTAAGGTCGGCGACGATGAAGTCGATCCCCGCGCCTTCCAACAGCGCGCTGACAAAGGACAGCAGAACGGGATCGTTGGTACGCAACAGTTCCTTCATGGCTTGCGAAACCTCGCGTCCTTTGGCGTCATGGCGGTTCGCCTTGACCTTGGCCGCGGACCGCCGACAATATCCGAGAAAGCGAGCCTCGCTCGACCGTTTTCAGGGAGTTAGCCCGTGGGAGTTGTCGTTAAGCTTGCCGGTCCGAACGATGCGGGAGCCAGCCTTGCTCCGCTGGTTGCGCTTGTCGAGGAGGACATGACGCATGTCAACCGCATCATCCTCGACCGCGCGCGGTCCAATGTCGAGCTGATCCCCGAGCTCGCCCGCCATCTCATCGATTCCGGCGGCAAGCGCCTGCGCCCGATGCTCACTTTGGCTGCCGCCAAACTCTGCGACTATCGCGGCGACGAGCATGTGAGGCTCGCGGCGAGCGTGGAGTTCATGCATACCGCCACCCTGCTGCATGACGACGTGGTGGACGAGAGCAATCTGCGCCGGGGGAAGACCGCTGCGCGGCTGCTCTGGGGCAACGAGGCGAGCGTGCTGGTCGGCGACTATCTGCTCGGCCAGGCCTTCAAGATGATGGTGGACGTGGGCTCGCTTGGTGCGCTGCGCATCCTGTCGGATGCCGCTGCGGTGATCGCCGAGGGCGAGGTGATGCAGCTTATCACCGCCAAGAACACCGAGACCACCGAGGACGACTATCTTGCCGTGATCGACGCCAAGACCGCGGCTTTGTTCGCGGCGGCGGCGGAAGTCGGCGCGGTGATTGCCGAGCGGCCAAAATCGGAAGCTGCGGCGTTGCGTTCCTATGGCCGGAATCTCGGAATCGCCTTCCAGCTGGTGGACGATGCGCTCGACTATGCGGGCGACCCGTCGGCGCTCGGCAAGAGCGTGGGCGACGATTTCCGCGAGGGCAAGATCACTCTCCCCGTGGTGCTGTGCTATCGGCGGGGCAACGCGGCGGAGCGCGCCTTCTGGCACCGGACGCTGAATGAGGGCGAGATCGGCGAGGACGATCTCGCCGAGGCGATGGGCCTGATGAAACGCCATAACGCGCTGCACGATACGATGGAGCGGGCGCGGCATTACGGGGCCATCGCGCGCGACGACCTCGCCATCTTTCCCGACTCCAATGCAAAGGCGGCGCTGCTCGAGGCGATCGCCTTCTGCGTCGACCGGAGGTTCTAGCCCCGCGACGAAGCTGCGGCGATCCACCAGCCCGGATGCTCGCGTGCGAGTTTGGCCGCCCCGTGCGCGGCCTCGGCTTCCGTCGCGAATAGCGCGAAGCAGGTCGGCCCGCTGCCCGATAGACGCGCGAGCCGCGTCCCCTCAAGCGCGAGAAGGCTGGCGAGCACCTCCCTGATCTCAGGCACGAGCCGCGCGGCGGGCGCTTCGAGACCGTTCAAGCGCGGCAGCGCATAGGCGATTAGTTGCTCGAAATCATCGCGGAAATCCGGCGTCCCCTCCCCGCCTAGCGGCGGCGCCTGCAAATCGGCGGCGCCAAGCTCGGCATAAACGGCCGCCGTCGCAAGCGGAATGCCAGGATTGGCGAGCAGCATGCCACAAGCCGGGAATCCATCCACGGGCTCGACCTGCTCGCCGCGCCCGGAGATCAGCGCGGGCCGGCTGGAGAGACAGACGCTGACGTCCGAACCGATCTTTGCCGCGAGCGTGGCGAGCTCGGAGTCGGCGATGCCGCCGGGATTGGCGCGGGCGATCAGACGCAAGGCCGCCGCCGCATCCGCCGAGCCGCCGCCGAGACCGGCGGCGACCGGAAGCAGCTTGGTCAGGTGAAAGCGGCCGAGCTTGAGGTCCGGCACCTTGTCCAACGCGGACTTGGCTGCCTTCAGGATGAGGTTGTCGCCGGCCATGGCGTGAGCGAACGGCCCTTCGACCTCGAGGCTGAGCCCGCCGCCCGGCTCGAGATGGAGCTCGTCGCCGAGCGCGGCGAAGGCGACGAGGCTCTTGAGCTCGTGGAAGCCGTCTTGCCGACGGCCGAGCACTTCAAGGGTCAGATTGAGCTTGGCCCAGCCTTTATCGCGGAGCGCAGACATCCCGCTCCTTCGCGCAGCCGGCACCGGAAGCACTATTGCGGTGTCTTCGCCGTGCCCACTTGGGTGGTGCGCTCCTGGGCCGATTTGGTCTCGGCGGTGTCGATCAGCCCCGAGGCGATCTTCTGCTTGAGCGTGGCGATTAGATCCGTCTCGGGCTTCAAGGTTAGCGCCTGCTGCCACTGATATTTAGCTTCGAGCTTCCGTCCGACCTTCCAATAGGCGTCGCCGAGATGATCGTTGATGATCGGATCGTCTGGCTTGAGCTCGACGGCGCGCTCGAGATGCTCGACCGCCGCGGGTATGTTCCCCAGCCGGTAATAGGCCCAGCCCAGGCTGTCGACATAATAGCCGTCATCGGGCTTCAGCTTCACCGCCTTGCGGATGTAGTCCATCGCCTGCTTCAGATTGGCGCCCTGGTCGACCCAGGAATAGCCGAGATAATTGAGCACCAGGGATTCGTCGGGAGACAGAGCCAGCGCCTGCTTGAAATCCGCTTCTGCCTCCGGCCAGTTCTTCAGCCGCTCGTTGCACACGCCGCGGGAATAGAACAGCGCCCAGTTTTCCTTGCCCGGCTTTTCGATCAGCGCCAGCGCGCGGGCATAGTAATCGCGCGCTTCCCCATAGCGCTCATGCGAGCGAAGGATGTTGCCGAGCGCGTCGAGAGGACGGACATCCTTCGGGTCCTTGGCGATCAGCTTTTCGAGCAGCGCCTTGGCGTCGTCCACCCGCTCAAGCGAGTTCAGGGCGAAGGATTTCTGAATCTGCACGTTCAGCCAGAGCGGCGAATCCGGCTTGATCTCGTCGAGCGCCTGCATCTCCAGCTCGTATTTCTTGGCGCTCTCATAGGCCTCGGCGAGCGCCGCGTAGGCGAGGGGGAAGTCGGGCTTAAGATAGAGGGCGAATTGCAGGAAGATGATGCCCATGTCGAGGCCGCCCTCGCCGGCGAGGGCATCGCCGATGCCGTAGAAGACTTCCGCCAAGCCTTCGGTCGAATTGGCGACGAGCAGCGGCGGAGTCTTGCCCTCCTCGATCTCGGCGAGCAGCGCCTCCGACAGAGGATGCGTCGCCGACTTGCCGATATGACTCTTCAAGGTCTGACGAGCGAGCTTGCGATTGTTGGCATTCACCGCATGGCGCGCATAAGCGTCGGCCACCCTGAGCGTCGTCGGGTTCTTCTTGAATGCCTGCGAGAAGGCCTGACGCGCCACGTCAGGCTTGCCGGCAATGTCGGCGATCAAGGCGCGGTGATAGCGCTGATAGAACTGGGCCCAGTCGGCATCGCTCAAGCCATCGAGCGTGGCGAAGGCCTCACTGGGCTTGCCGCTGGCCTCTTGCACCCAGGCACGGGCGAGCGTCGAGGTCAGGTCGGCGATCGGGCCCTGCCGCGCGGCGGCGAAATGCTCGTCGGCCTCCTGGTACTTGCCTTGCTTGAATGCCTCGCAACCAAGCAGGAAGCGCGCGATGCGGTGCGCCGGCTCGACCTTGACGAGATCCTTGGCGAGCTTGATGGCGCGATCCCAATTCGCGGATGCCGCTTCGAGCAGAAAGGTTTGTTCGAGGATGATCTCGTTGGTCGGATCGCCGGCGAGAGCCTTGGAATAGAAACCGGCCGCGGCCAGTGTGTCATGGTCGCCGCGGGCCAAGCGCCCCGCCAGATAGTTGCCGAGCAAGGTGCCGGGCGGTTCCGGCGGCTGCGAGACGACCTCCGAATAGGCGGCGGGAGCCGCAATCAGCGCTGCGACAAGAAGAGACCGCCGCGCCCATTTGCGCAGGGCTGCATTATGCACGATCGCCATATCGTTTCGGCTGTAACGCCGCCCCAAACTGCGGTTCGTAGGATTTCCCCGTCCGAAGGTTAAGCGGTTTTGGTTACTCTAACAAACCAAAAGCTTGCTTGAAACCTAATAGAGGCTGGTTTGTGGCCGGTTACCGTCGCCAAACAGTTGTGCAACTCACATATTGACGTAGTTCGGTCCGTCGCCACCCTCGGGTGGAACCCAGGTGATGTTCTGCGCCGGGTCCTTCACGTCGCAGGTTTTGCAGTGGACGCAGTTCTGGGCGTTGATCTGGAACCGCTGGTCACCGCCCTCGCCCACCACCTCGTAGACCAGAGCCGGGCAGTAGCGCTGGGCCGGCTCGGCATAGAGCGGGAGGTTGGCCTCGATGGGGATCGACGGGTCGGCGAGTTTGAGATGCACCGGCTGGTCCTCGGCGTGATTGGTGCCGGAGACGAACACCGACGAGAGAATATCGAAGGTGAGCACGCCGTCGGGCTTCTCGTAGTCGATCGGCTTGGCGTCCGCCGCCTTCAGCAAACTCGCATAATCGGGCTTCGTGTGTTTCAGCGTGTGGCGCAGGAACGGGAAGATGGTGTTGAGCCACATATCGATGCCGCCAAGCGCCACGCCGAGACGCGTGCCGAAGCGCGACCAGAGCGGCTTCACGTTGCGGACCTTCTTTAACTCGGTCGCAAGCGAGCTTGCCTGCACCTTCTCGGGATAGGCTTCGAGTACGTCACGCGAGCGGCCGGCCTCGATTGCCGCGAAGGCGGCTTCCGCCGCCATCATGCCGGAGAGCATGGCGTTGTGCGAACCTTTGATGCGCGGCACATTCATGAAGCCTGCCGCGCAACCGATGAGCGCGCCGCCCGGAAAAGCGAGTCGCGGGATCGCCTGGAAGCCGCCTTCGGTGAGCGCGCGGGCGCCATAGGCGATGCGCTTGCCGCCTTCCAGATGCGCGCGGATGAGCGGGTGCGTCTTGGCGCGCTGGAATTCCTTGAACGGGTTGAGATAGGGGTTGGCGTAGTCGAGATGAACGACGAAGCCGACCGAGACCAGCCGCTCGCCGAACTGATAGAGGAACGAACCGCCGCCGGTGCGGTCCTCCAGCGGCCAGCCCATCGTGTGCTGCACGAGACCCGGTCTGTGCTTCTCGGCCGGAACCTCCCATAGCTCCTTCAGGCCGATGCCGAATTTTTGCGGCCCCGACTCCACGTCGAGACCAAGCTTCCGGATCAGCATCTTGGAGAGCGAGCCGCGGGCACCTTCGGCGAACAACGTATATTTGCCGGAGAGTGCGATGCCCGGCGTGTAGCTGTCCTTGTGGCTGCCGTCGCGGGCCACGCCCATGTCGCCGGTGATGACGCCTTCGATCTCGCTGCCAGCGCCGAAGATCACGTCGGTCACGGCAAAGCCCGGATAGATCTCAACGCCGAGCGCCTCGGCCTGCTCGGCGAGCCAGCGCGTCAGGCTGCCGAGGCTGCCGACATAGCAGCCGTGATTGCTCATCAGCGGCGGCATGAAGATATTGGGCAGGCGGATGCCGCCGGTGTTCCAGAGATAATAGAAGCGGTCCTCGCTGACCTTGGTGGTGAGCGGCGAGCTCATGTTGCGCCAGTCGGGCAGGAGCCGGTCCAGTGCGACGGGATCGATCACCGCGCCGGACAGGATATGCGCACCGACCTCCGAGCCCTTTTCCAGGACCACCACGGAGATTTCCTTCCCCGTCTCGACTGCGAGCTGCTTCAGCCTGATGGCGGCCGCCAGCCCCGCGGGCCCGGCGCCGACGATGACGACGTCGAACTCCATGATCTCGCGTTCGGCGGTTTCTGGCGCGGCGGTTTCGCTCAAGACTCGGCTCCCAAATAGCGGACGTTCCGCTTCTTCGTCATTCCGGCGAAGGCCGGAATCCAGGGCGTAAACAACTGCATGTCCTGCTGGATACCGGCTTTCGCCGGTATGACGAGTCAGGGATACTCAATTGCCCCGACCTGGCCCAGCAATCGTTAATATGGTCGGGGCGCCCGGCAGCGCCAAAAGGAACGGAATGACTGCATCGGAACGACAGAGGGTTCAAGCCTTATTGGCCTGGCAGGCGGCCATGGGCGCGGACGAGGCGATCGGCGAGGCGCCGTTCAACTGTTTCGCCACGCCGGCGCCGGCGGCATCATCCCTGCGTGTCACGCCGAAACCCCAACCGGTCTCCGGCGCCGGCGGGAATGGCGCGAGCCAGGCGGCGACGCTGGCCGAGCTCGAAGGGCTGGTCGCGGGCTTCGACGGCTGCGCGCTCAAGCGCACGGCGAAGAGCCTCTGTTTCGCGCGGGGGCGCGAGGACGCCCGCATCATGCTGATCGGCGAAGCGCCCGGCCGCGACGAGGATCTGCAAGGCAAGCCCTTCGTCGGTCCCGCTGGGCGGCTGCTCGACCGCATGCTGGAGGCGATCGGCCTATCCGAGGAACATGTCTACATCACCAACACGGTCTATTGGCGCCCTCCCGGCAACCGCATGCCGACGCCGGAGGAGGTCGAGGCGTGTGCGCCTTTCCTGGCGCGGCAGATCGAGCTGCTTTCACCGCGCGTGCTGATGCTGCTCGGCGCGGCGGCGGCGAAAAGCATTCTGCGCAGGACCGAGGGCATCATGCGGCTGAGAGGCAGGTGGCTGATCCATAGTTGCGCCGGCCGCGACATTCCCACGCTCGCCACGCTGCATCCGGCCTATCTCCTGCGCAACCCGGCGGATAAGCGCTTGGTCTGGCGCGACCTGTTGCTGCTGAAGGAGGCGCTCGAAGCGGAATGAACCGGATCGACGAGACGCGGCCTTTCATCCCCGTGCGCATCGCCGTGCTTACGGTCTCCGATACGCGCACCAAGAAGACCGACAAATCTGGCCCCCTCCTCGTCAGCCTGATCGAGGCGGCCGGCCACGAATTGGCCGAGCATGCCATCGCCGAGGACGACCCAAGCGCGATCCGCAAGCAGGTGAAGCGGTGGATCAAGGACCCGCAGGTTGACGTGGTGATCACCACGGGCGGCACGGGCTTCACCGGGCGCGACGTAACGCCGGAAGCGGTGAAGCCGCTATTCGACAAGGAGATCGAGGGCTTTTCGGTCTTGTTCCACATGCTGAGCTACCAGACAGTGGGAACGTCGACGGTGCAGTCGCGAGCTTGCGGCGGACTTGCCAAGAGCACCTATATTTTCTGCGTGCCGGGCGCGCCGGGGGCCTGCGAGGACGCGTGGAACGGCATCCTCAAGGCTCAGCTCGACAATCGCCACCGTCCCTGCTCGTTCATCGAGATCATGCCGCGCCTCGCCGAGCAGAAGAAGAAGACGTAGGGGGCAAAGCGAAGCGCGCCACCAGCAGGCGCGTTTCCCAGCACAGCTCGACACCCGACATGTGCTTGAGCTCGGCGGTGGTGATGAGCGCGTCGATCGATATATCGGCCTTGATCAGAGCAAGGGCCTCAAGCTCGTCGGCAATGGGGAGCGCGTCGTGGCAGCGCGCTTCGAGCATGCGGGTGACCGCGTGGTGCGGCTCGGATCGACTAACCCGATGCGCATCAAGTTGCCCTTTAATTCAATGATTCAGGCAACTAGACGAAGCGTCTTGAGTTCGACTAAACCAATACTTGGGCGCAGGGTGCGAAGAAGATGAGCCGGGCGGCAGTGCCCGCCATTTGCCGGAAGTCCTTTCCCGTGTCGACATCGCTCAGGGTCGCGGCGAACACAACGCGTAGCCCGTCGAGATTGGCGAGCGTATCGGCGAGTGCGTGCGGGCTCGACCAGCGCACGCCTGCGAAGGGCGCAAGGAGTCTCGGCACGCGCTTGAGCCCGACCAGCCAATAGCCGCCGTCGGGCGCAGGCCCGAACACCGCATCCGCGTTGCCGAGGCGTCTGAATGCGTCGGCGACGTGGTGTGGGTGGATCGCCGGTATGTCGCTGCCGACGATAATCACGGGGCCTGGCGACAGGCGCCCGAAGAGGCGCTGCATGCGGCGCCCCAGATCGCCACCGCCTTGCGGCAGCCGGGCGAGCTTCGCCGTCGCGGGCGAGAGGCGCGCTGTAATATCGCGATCGGCGGTGATCGCCACCAAGCAGCGCCAGCGCGGGTCGCGCGCCAGCCGCAACAGCGCGTGAGCCAGGCAGCTGCGATAGAAACGCAGCGCCGCGACGCCGCCGATTTCGCGGGCGAGGCGCTGTTTGACGCGACCCAGGACCGGCGATCTGGCCATGACGACGAGGTGTCGGGAAAAAGTGCTGCTGCGTTTTGGCTCCGCCTGCCGCCTAGCCATAGAGGCGCGTAAGCACCCGGGCCGGCACACGGAGATAATAGAGCAGGACGCAGCCGAGATTGCGCAAGCTCCGCGCGAGATAGCCTTCGCGGCGGTACCGCTCGCCGCTGGTCACCGCGCGCGACTGCAGGATGACCAGTTCGCGCCGCCTCAACCGCCGCACCAGATCGACGTCCTCCATGAGCGGCAGCGGCCGGAAACCGCCGAGCCGATTGTAGAGATTGCGCGAGATGAGCAGGCCCTGATCGCCGTAAGGCAGCGCG
>Ga0190271_10001943_pt1 | contig 12190 bp, 13 predicted proteins | sample Popmic356T_FD_133747 | JGI IMG/M metagenome (GOLD analysis project Ga0190271, IMG submission 133747) | Populus adjacent soil microbial communities from riparian zone of Weber River, Utah, USA - 356 T | ecosystem: Environmental > Terrestrial > Soil > Riparian zone | place: USA: Utah | collected...
CGTCAGATTCGGCCGGTCGCGGACCGATGCCAGATAGCTAAGGGCGGCGTTGAAGCGATTGTCGGCGACGATGTTCTTGGGTACCGGGCCAACGGAAGGAGATTGGTCCCGGTCGCCGTTGATGTCCACGACCTTGCTCAATCCCAGGGAGTTGGCGGCATCGGTGAAGGCCAGGTCCCCTTGCGACCAGTCGGTCGCCCGCCATACCTGAACCGGGCCCTCGGTTCCATGGAGTGGGCCTCCGAGTGGGTCGGACTCGGCTCGCCGGAAGTACGGCAGCAGACCGTCGAACCCCCATCCCGGATTGCCGAGGGCCTCCCATTCGTCGTAGTCAGCCGCCGAGGCGCGTATCCAATAGCAGGCGTTCACTGCCGACGACCCGCCGAGCACGCGAGCTCGGGGAAGGAAGTTCCCATTTTCGGCATCGTGGAGCCCCCATGAGTGCGATGTCAGTGGCTGCTGCTGAGGGAAGAGGAGATCCGCCGGCCAGTCTGAAACATCTGGGCCATAGTCGGGCCCGGCCTCAAGAAGGAGCACTGTTCGGTCGGCGTCGTCGGTCAGCCGATTTGCCAGGACCGCTCCGGCAGGCCCGCCGCCAACGATCGCAACGTCAAACCCATTTGCCTTGGTCAATGCTCCCTCTCCTCTCAGGGATCCTGCGCTGCGATTATGGCGGTCAACTCCCCAAGAATCGGTCCCGCCCCGCCACGAGGGCGCTGATCTTCCGATCGGCCACCGAGCGATGAAGCATCCAGAACCCACAGTCGGGATGCACCCACCGGACGCGGCCCGGGCCGAACGCCTTGATGGCATTCTCGATTCTGGCGGCAACCTCGTCTGCCGTCTCGACGTGGTTCACCTTGATGTCGATCACACCAACGCCGATGGCGACGTGGTCGCCGACCTCTCGAAGAGCATCGAGGTCCGAGTCCGGGCGGTGGGCGAGCTCGAGAACCAGGTGATCGGCGCGGAGCCCGTTGAGGAACTCGATGAGAGCCTTCCATTCACCTGACTGGACCGTCTGACCGCCGTAATTGCCGAAGCAGAGGTGCACGGCGCTTTCGACCTCGATCGCGTCGAGGATCCGGTTGATGCCGGCCTGGGCAATGGGCGCGTACTCCGGACTCCCGGGCACATTCGCCTCATCCACCTGCACGCATACAGAAGAGAGGTCAGGTACCTGACGCGCCAGGCACTCTGCAATCGCCATGGTCAGCGCCTCGACGTCGTTGTAGTGATTGTCGAGGAGCATGCGCGCCAGCATGAACGGGCTGGTGAGAGTGAACTTGAGTGGCCCATCCGCAACCGACGCCGACCTCAGGCAGGCATTTGGCAGGTCGAGAGTGCCTTCGGAGATCTCATCCTCGACCACGCCGGCGGGCTTGCGTCTGAAGCCCGTCTCCGACTTCGCCCGAAAGGCTGCATTGTCGCTTCTCCCGATCTCGGTCCGAATGCCTCCCATCCGGGAAACGAAGTAATCGATCATGCCGTTCGTCTCGGCGTGATTGGGGTCGAACCGGTACAGCTCCCCATCTGTCGGCAGGTCGATCCCGGCGCGCTTCTGTGTGTGGATCACGGCGGAAGTGGCATCGATCAGCGCTTGCTCGGACGGTGAGGCGAGTAGCCAACTGATGGGTGGGTACGAGCCCACTGTTGTCGTGAGAATCTCAGGCTCTGACGGCAGTTGCATTGGATTCATGCGGCGGGACCGTACGCGAAGGGAATTGGGTGGCCTATCCGTTACACCTTGAAGTATCATGCACCTTGTGCTTCTATGTATATAACCCCGTGCCTGAGGAGAGCGGATGAACATCGACAAGGACCTGGTGGCGGCATCGGCGACGCCGCTGGTGCTGGCGATCCTGGCCGAGAGCGAGAGTTACGGATATGCCATTCTTAAGCGTGTCCGGGAGATCTCGGAAGGTGAGCTCGAGTGGACCGATGGCATGCTCTACCCGCTGCTGCATCGACTGCACCGACTGGGGTATGTCACCAGGGAGTGGCGGATCCCGTCCGAGGAGCGGCGCCGGAGGTACTACGCGATCACAGATGAGGGGCACGCGGCACTCGAGGAGCACAAGCGGCAGTGGGTGACCGTGGCGAAAGCCCTGGGTGACGCTTGGGGCGGTGGCGATCTGTTGCCCTTGGCCTTTGGGAGGGCGTGAGCATGGACCAGTTGGACCTGGAGATCGAGGAGTGGCGTACCTTCGTCGAACAGAGCCCGGCCGTTGATGGCCGCGACCTGGAGGAGCTAGAGGACCATCTGCGCGCTCAGATCGCTGATCTGACCGAGGTTGGACTCTCTCCCGACGAGGCGCTGTTGGTGGCGGTGAAGCGGATGGGGACAGTCGACGAGTTGTCCCGCGAGTTCGCCCGCGAGCACAGCGCCAGGCTGTGGAGACAGCTCGTCATATCCGACAGTGGTGAGCAGGAACAGTCCGACAGTCGGTGGCTGGAGGCTCTCGTGTTCGCCGTCGCGGCGGCCGCTGCGATCCAGGTCGCACGTATCGCGGCCGGGTTCCCGACCGAACAGGCATCGTGGCTGTTGCGAAATGCGAGCCTGTTCGTGGTGCCCTTCCTGGCCGGCTACTTCGCCCGGCGAAGGCGACTCACCCTGCGCCAATCGCTGGGGATGGCCGTGCCATTCCTGATCGCCGCGGTGGTGATCAACGTGTACCCCTTCGTCGAGGGAGGGTCGACCGAATTGTTGGTCGCCACTCATCTGCCGGTGGTGCTGTGGTTCGTAGTTGCCTATCCGTACATGAGCGGTGTCCTGCGATCGCACGAGCGGCGGATGGACTTCGTCCGCTTCACCGGGGAATGGTTCATCTACTACGTCCTGATCGCCCTTGGGGGCGGCGTGCTCATGGCCCTGACCGCGTTCATCCTCGACCCCACTGGTGTCGATTCCGAGCGGGTCATCGACTGGGTCTTGCCCCCAGCCGCGGCTGGAGCGGTGATCGTGGCCGCGTGGCTCGTCGAATCGAAAAAACAGGTCATCGAGAACATGGCGCCGGTGCTCACCATGCTGTTCACACCGCTGTTCGCGGTGATGCTGGTCGCCTCGATCGTCGTCTATCTCGTGACCGGGCTCGGCAACGCATTCGATCGCGACCTTCTCGGCGTTTTCGATGCCCTGCTCGTGGTGGTCCTCGGTCTGGTCCTGTACGGGATCTCCGCCAGGGACCCGTCAACGCCACCAAGCTGGATGGACCGGATCCAACTTGTCGCTGTAGTGAGCGCCCTGGTGCTGGACGTGATAGTGCTCGGCGCGATGATCGCGCGCATCGGCGAACTCGGGTTCACTCCTAACCGGACAGCTGCCCTCGGCCTAAACGTGCTGCTCTTGGTGAGCCTGGCAGGGACCGCCTGGCTATCGGCCCGGTTCATCAGCGGGCACGGCACCATCCACCGGCTCGAGACCTGGCAGACCTCTTACTTGCCGGTCTTTGGCGTCTGGGCCGCTGCTGTCGTGGTTGTTCTGCCTCCGCTCTTCTCGTTCATGTGACCGCGAACACATCTTGACGCGCTGGTTACTATGTGCTTCTATATACCTAGAACTATTATGTATCGGATGGCGAAGCGAGGTTTGAGCCGATGGACGAGGAGTTGACGGCGGCCTCGGCGGCGCCGGTCGTACTGACGGTGCTGTCCGAAGGCGAGAGCTACGGGTACGAGATCCTCAAACGTGTGCGTGAGGTGTCCGAGGGCGAGTTCGCCTGGACCGACGCCATGGTCTATCCGCTCTTCCATCGGCTCACGAGGCTCGGCTACCTGACGACTGAGTGGCGAGCGCTCCCGGAAGGGCGCCGCCGCAACTACTACGCGATAACCGACCACGGCCGGACAGCCCTCGCAAGGCGGCAAGGCCTCAAGGTGCTCGCCATGGATGCCCTTGGCGAGATGTGGCGAGGCGCCACATGGCTGCTGACGGCAGCATCGCGACCCGGTACTCCATGAGGAAGGAACGATCATGAGAAAAAGCACCGCCTACCGATTCGCTGTGGCTGTGGCCGTTGGGACAGCGGTCTTTCTCGTTTGGGGAATGGCAGCCCTCGGCGTTGTCGGTGTCGAGGGGGATCCTGCAGACCTCATGTTCTTCGGGGTGCTCGCCATAGGGACGGGTGGCTCCATAGTGGCGCGCTTCCAACCGGACGGGATGGCGCGGGCGATGCTCGTCACCGCCGGCGCGACTGTGCTGGTCGGCGTCGTAGCGCTGATACTCGGCAAGCACGAAGCGGAGTACAGCTCGGTGTTCGAGATCTTGGGCCTGACGGGAATGTTCGCCACGCTCTTCGCCGCGTCGGCGTTGCTTTTCCGAGTGGCTGCGGCCCAAGAGATTCGGGCCGACTCGGCATCCCGAGGCTGATCAAGCCTCAGCCAGATGTTTCGTCGGTCTGGGGTGCGAAGGTGGCAAACGACATCTCGGCAGCTGCCGCGAGCTCGTCAGCAGTCGCGGTGCCCGAGGCTTCCACTGCCCTGATCCACGCGTGCGCGGACTCTCTCGATAGCTCCAGCGCCTCGGGCGAGCTGGCCGCGGCCATCGGGTCGTCGGCCACGACACCGTCGAGGTAGAGGCCGAGTGCCACGAAGGCACCATCCCAGCCCGGCCCGACATACAGGGACCCCGCTCCACTCATCGCCATGTCGATGGGAACGGTGTGCTCGAGCTCGACCACCGTGCGGTCTTCCCCGTCAGGAGAGAGGCGGAGCTCGACGACGCTGGTCGGACCACCAAAGGTGACCTTGAGCAAGCGTGGTGGCTCGCAGCGCTTGATATCACCGCCGGCGTTTCCCTCGAGCTGGAATGTCCCGCCAGGCTGGAGATCGCCGCTGATTGGGTAGAACCAGCGCTTTATCCGCTCCGGGTCGGTCAGCGCGTCCCACACCTCCAGGTTGGGGGCGTCATAGCTACGTCGGATCAGGACCGCGACCTCCTCTCCGTCGGGACCTTGTCTCCTGCTCACCTCGCGCCCGATGGCGTCGATTTCGCTCGCAATGTCGATCATGTTTCGTCCTCTCTCTCCGGTGGCCCTTCGTTGACCGTAGAACCTCGAGTGTTGCTTGCCCTGGCAGGGCGCTCACGCATGCCTCTTGCCAGCTCGGTCTCCAGGGCATCGAGGGGCTGGTCCCACAGATGCCGGAAACGCCTCAGCCAGATGTCGACCTCCTGCAGCGCTGCGGAGCTGACCGTGTAGAGACGCCGAGTGCCGTCGGCCCGGACGAATGCGAAACCCCCATCCCGGAGCACACGGAGATGTTGTGACACTGCCGGCTGAGAGATCCCGAACTCGTTCTGGATGACCGAGGTGATCCCGCCCGATGTGTGCTCGCCTTCGGCCAGCATCTCCAAGATTCGGCGCCGCACTGGATCGCCGAGAATGTCGAAGGCGTGCATCGGAGGATTATTACAGGATTGACTTATATAAGTCAATCCTGATATTAACTTCGAGAGCGACCCGCCCCGTCTTGCTTGCGCGGCAGCCCCAAAGTGCCAATAATACAAACGATTGCGTGAGGCGAGGTCGGCCCTTCGTTCTGGCAGCGCGCAGACGCGAGAAGGAGTGCACCGACGATGGCTGACGACAAATATCCGCACCGGGTGGGTTGGATCGGTACCGGTCGGATGGGTGCCGCCCTGGTCGCACGGCTTCTCGCCTCCAATGTGGACCTGTGGGTCTACAACCGAACCCGGGCCAAGGCGGAGCCCTTGGCCGACAAGGGGGCGAAGATCGTCGACTCGCCCGCCGAGCTAGCCGAGCGTGACATCGTATTCACGATGGTGGCTGGGCCGGAGGATGTTCTCGAGGTGACGATCGGTGACGAAGGAGTCCTCTCACAGCCGAACAGTCGCCCGCAGATAATCGTCGATTCGACCACGATCGACGGCCCTACCTCCGAGACGCTCACCCAACGAGCCGGAGAGTTGGGCACTGCGGTGCTGGCGGCACCAGTTTCTGGCAATCCGAAAGTCGTCAAAGCCGGACGGCTCACCTCCGTGGTGTCCGGCCCGATGAAGGCGTACGAGACCGCGCTCCCGTACCTCGAGCTGTTCGGACGTAAGGTCACCTACGTCGGAGAGGGTGACGAGGCCCGCCTGGTCAAGATCTGCCATAACCTCATGCTCGGTGTTGTGACGCAGTCGATGGCAGAGATAACTGTCCTGGCCGAGGCAGCAGGCGTTTCCCGCGCCGATTTCCTCGACTTCCTCAACGACAGCGTGATGGGGTCGACTTTCACCCGCTACAAGACACCGGCTTTCGTGAATCTCGACTACACGCCGACGTTCACCTGGGAGTTGCTCCGCAAGGACTTCGAGCTCGGTCTCGAGGCCGGGCGCCTTCTCGATGTCCCTCTTCCGACGGCCGCCTTGGTCCACCAGATCGTCATGGATGGGGTAGGACGTGGGTTCGGGGGCCAGGACTTCGCGTCCATGTTGTCCCGGCAGGCCGAAGGCACCAACGTCACCCTCGAGCCCGAGAACAAGGACGTCTCCGACGGTTTGACCTGACCGGCGGTTTTGTCCCTATAGGTGCCGCCCGAGGTAGGAGAGGACACCGGCGATCGCTTCCTCCTGGACCTCGTTGACCTCGTATTCGCCGTCGGGCCCTCGCTGCGGATAGACGTATCCGTGGAGATCGTGGTCCCAGCTGACCCACTCGACAGGCTTGCCCGCCTCCGCCAGAAGGTCATAGCTCGTGCGGAATATCCCCTGGAGGTGATCATCTTCCCGGCCCATGACGAGGATCGGTGTGTCGATCGTGGCGATCCGCTCCGTCGCCTTTGCCATGTCGATACGTGATCGCACCTTCTCCGTCTCAATCATCTGCATCTCTTCGATGTTGCGAAGACCGGTCTGCGGGTCGACAAAGGCCGTGTTGTCCGGGCTCAAGGCGAGGAACTCATGCGAGGCCGGCTCGGAGGCGACGGCTGCCGCGAGGCCCTGATACTCAGAGGCGATCTTGAGGACCATCTCCCCACCGTGACTCATCCCAATCAGCCCAACGCGGTCAGGGTCGATGCGCGGGTCTTGCTTGAGCTGCTCGACGATGGCGATCTCGTCTTCATACTCGAGGGGGGATCGGTTAAACATGTCGCGGCCCTGCCGTGTGTCCCTAACGAGATGCCCACCGTTCTCGTAGCCGAGCTCCACTTCGGTGCGATAACGGATCCAGGCGCATGCGTAGCCCTGCTCCAGCAATCGGTCCATGATGAAGCCCCGGTTGGCGACGGCGTCCCTGATCCAGGCCATGCCTCCTCCTCCATTGCCGGAGGCGAGCAGCACGAGGGGATGGGGTCCCGGTCCCGGGGGGATTCGCAGTCCGATCGGGGCGTAGAGCCCGTCCCAGGTCTCGACATACTTCAGCTCGACCGGAATGTCTGAGCCGGGTACTTCCTCGACGATGGTCACATGCTCTGGATCGATTCCCATGATCGCCCTTTCGGTTGCACAATCGTTATGGCCGGACAGTAGATGCCGAGAGGGCGGCCCACACCGTTGCGGGTCGCAGCGGCATCTGAAGATCGGTGACGCCATACGGAGCGAGTGCGTCCAGCACGGCATTGACGATCGCAGGAGGTGCCCCGATGCAACCGGCCTCACCTGTGCCCTTGACGCCTAGGGGGTTCGATGGCGCTGGGTGGACCAAACGCTCGGCTGTGATTGGCGGCGCGTCGCCGGCCCGGGGCAAGGCGTAGTCCATGAGAGTCGAGGTGAGGAGCTGGCCCTGATCCGAGTACTGGACTCCCTCGTACAAAGCCTGTCCGACCCCTTGTAGGAGAGAGCCGTGGAGCTGGCCTTCCACGATCATCGGATTGAGGACGTTCCCGCAGTCGTCGACGGTGACGAGGCGATCGAGCCGGACCTCGCCGGTCTCCAGCGCGACCTCCACGACGGCGACATGGACCCCGTACGGGAATGTCTGAGCGCCAGGGACGAACCACTCCTCTTCGCTCAGCTCGATCCCGCGGCCATGTGCCGCGGCAGCGACGTCGGCCCACCCCATCTCGGTGCCGGGCACGCCGGCGATGGAAAACGTGCCATCGGAGAGCACCACGTCGGCCGGCGATGCCTCGAGGAGGCCGGCCGTCAGATCGATAGCCCGTTGTCGCACTACCTGAGCCGTGCGCCAGATGGCCGCCGCTCCTATCTGAGCTGATCTGCTTGCGAAGGTCCCGGCGCCCCGAGCCACCTGGTCGGTGTCACCAGCGATGTAAGTAACGGCGTCAGGGTCGATGCCCAGTGCCGACGCCGCCACCTGTGCCCACGCCGTTTCGTGGCCCTGACCGGAGGAAGCCGATCCAGTGCGCACACTGACCCTTCCGTCCTGCTCGACCTCGACCCGTCCGTATTCGCCGGCGTCGACCGCTCCACCGGCCCGCTCGACGAAGGCACCGAACCCGATGCCGATCGGGTCGAGCCCGTCTGCCAGGCGCGCCCTCTGCTCTTCCCGGAGATCGTCCAGCTCGACGAGTTCAACGGCACGGCGCAACGCCGCCGCATAGTCACCCGAGTCATAGAGGGCGCCGGTGGCGGTGCGGTAGGGGAGAGATTCGGCGGGGATGAAGTTGGTCAGACGGACCTCGACCGGGTCGAGACCGGCGGCACGGGCGAAGGCGTCGATCGCCCTCTCGATGGCATAGGCGGCTTCGGGACGCCCCGCACCGCGATACGAGCCCGTCGGAGCCGTATTGGTGACGACGGAGGTGGTTGTCAGCGCCGCACTCTCGATGTCATACAGGCCGAAGGCGACCAACCGCGAGAAAACGGGGATCGTGGCCCCGTTGTGTGGGTAGGCGCCGACGTCGGCGAGGACGTCGATCTCCGCTCGCTGGACGCGGCCGGCCGATGTCCCCAGGAGACGGACCTTGTGTACTGAACCCCGCCCGTGGGTTCCGCCGCTCAGATGCTCGCGACGTCGCTCGACCCAGATGACCGGCCGTTCGAGCCGGAGGGCCACGGCCGCTGTCACGGTGTGCTCGGGATAGGTCATTCCTTTCATCCCGAAGGCTCCTCCGACGTCGGGGACGACGACTCGCAGCTTGTCCGAGTCATATGGGAGCAGCTGGCATAGACGGGCCTTCACACCGTGTGGTCGTTGATGGCTCACGTACACGGTGAGGCGGCCCTCGTCTTCGGGCACGGCGAGGATGACGAGCGGTTCGATCGAGTTCGGCGCCAGCCGCTGATTGGTGACCTCGATCTCGGCTACCACTTCGTAGCTCTCTCTCGGCTCACCTGCGGCCAGGTCCGAACGACTCACCACATTGGTCCCGGCAGCTTCGTGCAGAATGATCTGGTCCTCGAGGCTCGCCGTGGGATCGACGACCGCAGGGAGGATCTCGTAGTCGACCCATACCAAGTCGGCGGCGTCGGCTGCCGCCGCCGCCGTGTTGGCGGCGACCACCGCCAATGGCTCCCCTACATATCGCACCTTCTCCGACGCGAGGTGGGGACGGGGGAAGTCGGGCGCGGGGACGGCCGTGCTGTCACCCGGGATGTCCGCCAGGTCGAGGTCGGCTGCGGTGAACATCCCGACAACATCAGGGGAGTCGACCGAATGCGTGTCGATGCCGGTGATGCGGGCGTGGGCCTCGGTGCTGCGAACGAAGGCGAGATGGACCGTCTCCGGGGGAGCGAGGTCGGCGACATAGCGTCCCGAGCCTGTGATGAGCCGATGGTCCTCCCGACGAAGAAGAGAGAGCGGCTCGAAATGAGGGATGTGGTCCACGCCCGCCCTTTTATAGCCGTAGGACGGCTGACAATCGATTGCGCCGCCGACCCTATACTCCCTGGCCGGTGGATTCACATCGGCCCAAGGTGGCGATTCTCGGAACCCGGTTTGGCGATTTCGACGTCGAACGTGGGGTGCTCGGTGACGTCGAGCTGGTCTCCGGCCCGGGGCAATCGGCCGAGGACGTCATCGCAGTCGCCGCCGGCGCGGATGTGATCTTGGCCGGGGCCGCACCGCGATTCGATGCCGGGACCCTCGAGAAGCTGGAAAGCCGGGCCATCGTCCGTCTCGGGGTCGGGGTAGACGGCGTCGACCTCGACAGTGCACGGTCGTTGGGAATGTGGGTGGTCAACGTGCCCGACTACGGCATGGACGCCGTCGCTCTTCATGCCACCACCTTGGTCCTAGCCTCGCTTCGTCGTCTGACCACCGCCGACCGGAAACTGAGGGAGGGGTCCTGGGGCGTCGCCGAGCTGCGGCCGCTCCGTCTTCCGTCGAGTCTGACGGCGGGTGTCATCGGATTCGGAAGAATCGGGCGACGGGTAGCGCTGCTTCTGGCGGGCCTCGGTTTCGAGGCCGTCCTCGTCTCCGACCCGGCGGTCGAGGCATCCGACGTCACAACGGCGCTCGGCGGTGCCCCGGGTCGTGTCGCAGGCGTGGACGAACTGCTCGCCGGCTCCGATGTGGTCACTCTTCATTCCCCCCCTCCGGCCCGGGGGTACCTTCTCGGCGCCGCCGAGCTGCGGTCTATGAGGGAGGGCTCCGTTCTCGTGAACACTGCCCGTGGATCGCTCATCGACACCGAAGCCCTGGTCTCGGCGCTGGGAGACAACCGGCCCGGCTTCGCCGCATTGGACGTGTTCGAGAACGAGCCACCCGATGTGTCAGTCTTCGAGCCTGTAGGGGAACGGGTGATACTCACGCCACATATGTCCTGGTACACCGAGGAGAGCGAGCTCGCTCTCCGCCGCCAGGCTGCGGCGGAAGCCCGCCGGATACTCGACTCGGAGCCGCCGCTGCATGCCGTGGTGACTCCCGCAGCAGCGGAGATCGGTTGAGCATGTCGGGTAGATCGATCTACGACCTCGCTTCACCGGACGTGGCCGAGTTGATTGGCCGTAAGGGCATGGTGGTGATGCCGGTCGGGAGTGTGGAGCAGCATGGGCCGCACCTGCCCTGTGGCACCGACACCATGGCTGCCGAGCTCGTCGCCGAGGAGCTCGCAGCACGCCTCGATGCCATCATCGTGTCTGCCGGCCCATACGGCGTCACCCCGATCCACGCCGGGCATCCCGGCACGATCTCGATACGCCGGGATGTCTTCGAGGCGTACCTGGCCAACCTGTGCGAGGAGTTGGTGGCAATGGGGGCGAGGACCTTCGTCTTCGTCAACTGGCACGAGGGGAACATCGCCTCGCTCGATGCCGTGGCCACCGATGTCCAGGACCGCGAGGAGGTCCTGTTCGTCACCGCGCACGCCTGTTACACGGCGCAGCGCATCTACGCCCCGGCAGGGGGGGAGCTCACTCATGGTGGCGGGATCGAGACCCTGGCGGTGCTTGCCCACGATCCGGAGCTGTTCCATTCGGGTCGGGTGACGGAGCCGACGCGGCCGGAGCGTGCCGATGAATTGGACGCAATGCGTCGCTCCCGGGAGGTGTACGGATATATCACAGACGTGACCGAGATCGCTGACGACGGCTGGTATGGGAACCCGGCCTGGGCGGAGGAAGAGCGCGCCGGGCAGTTCGCCACCACCGTGGCCAACGAGATCGCTACCACGGTGGAGTCCATCCTGAAGCTGCGGAGACCTCGATCTTGACCGTTGTCGGCCCGGACGACCTCGATTTTCGCGACTTTCCCGGAAGGTCCACCGCCGATCCGTTCAAAACCGCTGGCCAGGGTGCTTCAACCGTGCGCCAGGTCCTCATCGAGCACGTTCCCACCAGATCACCGCATTTACACCCGCAGAGCGAGGAGATCGTTTACGTGGTAGCGGGTCGCGGCCGGGTCTGGCTGGATGGTGTGGTGCATCCCGTTGGCCCGGGGTCCTGGTACCGCATTCCCGCGGGGACGCCACACGCAACCATGGCAGATCCAAACGAGCGGATGTCCCTGGTGTGTTTCTTCCCCCACGATGATTTCGCCAACAACATCGAGGAGCTCGACCTTCTCCTCGAGACCGATGAGGAGGGGACCGATGAGTGAGCGGGTCAAACTCGCCTCTATAGGGCTGGGCCGCTGGGCCCGGGTGCTCGCCAGAGGGGCGCAACGGGGCACAGTGATCGAGCTGGCGAGCTGCTTCTCCCGTTCACCCGAGAGTCGGAGCGCGTTCCAGGAGGAGTTCGGCGTTCCTCAGTCTGCTTCCTCCCTCGACGAGCTGCTCTCCGACCCGGAGATCGAGGGAGTGCTGGTCACCACCCCGAATGACACGCACAAGAGCGTCATCCTCGAGA
>Ga0190271_10001944_pt1 | contig 12189 bp, 5 predicted proteins | sample Popmic356T_FD_133747 | JGI IMG/M metagenome (GOLD analysis project Ga0190271, IMG submission 133747) | Populus adjacent soil microbial communities from riparian zone of Weber River, Utah, USA - 356 T | ecosystem: Environmental > Terrestrial > Soil > Riparian zone | place: USA: Utah | collected...
CCCGCGCCTACCGTGGCTTCGCCGCCCGCGGCGGCAAGCAGCGACGTCTGGCAAGTAAACCGCGACAAGCGCCAAGTCAGCTACTACGGCGCGGTGCTCAGCCTGTCGAAGTTCGAGTACGAAATTCTCACGACGTTCATCGCGCGTCCAGGTCAGGTGTTTTCACGCGAGCAGCTGATGCAGCGCGTGTGGGAGCAGCCGGAGCAAAGCTTGGACCGCACCGTCGACGCTCACATCAAGAACCTACGCGCCAAGCTACGCGCCGTGCGCGCAGACGAAGACCCGATCGTGACGCACCGCGGCAGCGGCTACGCTTTGCGAGACGACTCGTGAGGCTCGGCACGCGCCTGTTCGCGGCGTTTCTAGGCATCCTGTTCGTCTGCTTCTCGTACCCGGCGTGGGTGATCGGCAAGCAGATGCGCATTTTGTATCTCGAGAGCGCCGAGGAGCCGCTGGTCGACACGGCGAATATCTTGGCCGAGCTCGCAGGCGAGGCGCTGTCGCGCGGCGAGCTCGACTTCGAGCGCCTGTACGGGACGGCGCACCGCACGGCAGAACGCAGCGTCTCGGCGCGTATCTACGAGACGCTCAAGGCGCGCGTCGACCTCGACGTCTACATCACAGACCGGCAGGGTAAGCTGCTGTTCGACTCGCGCGAACCTGATCACGTCGGTGCCGACTACTCGCCGTGGGTCGACGTGAGTCGCACGTTGAGCGGCAAGTACGGCGCGCGCGTCAGCGCCGACCCGACAGATCCCGCGCAGCCGCGTATTTTGTACGTCGCGGCGCCTATCTACGTGCGCGGTGAGCTGGCCGGTTCCCTCACTGTCGTCAAGCCCACGACCGCGGTGATGGCTTTCTTGGCCCATTCGCGCCCGCGCTTCTTCGCACTGATCCTGGCCGCTGCCAGCTGCGCTATAGGTCTAGCGTTCATCGGTACCCTCTGGGTCACACAGCAGGTGAATCGGCTGACGCAGTATGCCCATCAGGTGCGGGATGGTGAGCGAGTGCCGTTTCCGAGGCTTGCCCCGAGCGAGCTCTTGCACATGGGCCTCGCGTTCGAGCGCATGCGCGCATCGCTCGCGGGCCAAACCTATATCGAGCAGTACGTGCGGGCCCTCACGCACGAGATCAAGAGCCCGATCTCGGCGATCCGCGGCGCGGCCGAGATCCTCGAGCTACCTACGCTCGCGGCCGAGCGGCGCAGCCGCTTCCTCGAGAACATCCAGGCCGAGACGCACCGCATCCAAGACCTGGTCGACCGCATGCTGGAGCTCTCCGAGCTCGAGGTGCGCCGCGCGCTCCCCGAGCTTGGGTCCGTGGCGCTCGGGCCGCTGCTGCGGACGATCCTGGAAGCGCAGGAACCGGCGCTCGAGCAGCGCGCGCTCACGAGCGAGCTCGCGCTGGACGACGGGCTCACCGTGCAAGGCGATGCGTTTCTCCTCCATCTCGCCTTCTCCAACCTGATCAAGAACGCGATCGAGTTCAGCCCACGCAGCGGTCGCGTGTCGGTACGCGCGGTTCGCGCCGACCACGAGGTGCAGGTCTTCGTCGAAGACGAAGGACCCGGGGTGCCGGAGTTCGCCAAGGCACGCATTTTCGAGCGCTTCTACTCGCTCGAGCGGCCCGACACGGGGCGCAAGAGCACGGGGCTTGGGCTCAACTTCGTCAAGGAGATCACGGCCCTGCACCATGGCCGCGTGCAGCTCGACAACCGAGTGGAGCGCGGCTTGTGCGCGCAGCTCACGCTGCCGGCTGCACGGCCCTCGCTCGCAGCTGCGCTACCCAAATTGCGACCGTCGGTGTGAGGCGCGACGCGCAGTACTGCGCCCGCCCTGCGCGACAGCCGGAGGCGCTGTTGCGCGCGTGCGAGGCGGATAGCGGGCGCTCGCGGGCGCCGCCGCGGCTCGGTCGCGTTGCGCGGCTACGCGGGACTGCACTTGACCGTGGCGCGAGTCTGGGCGATCAGACCCACGCGTGATGATAGTACGCCAGCCACGGCTCAGCGCCGCATTGCTGCTTGCAGCAGCCGTAGCGCTCATGGCGCCGCACGTGGTGACTGATGCCGATGCGCTGAGCCGGCTCGCGATGGGAAGGCTTCTGTGGCAGCAGCACATGTTGCCTGCGTCCGACCCGTTCACATTCTCGGCGCCGGGGGTGCGATTCGGCAACCCCGAGTGGCTCGGCGATCTCGGCTTGTACGCCGTGCACAGCTTTGCGGGTGAACACGGCCTGGCGCTCTTCGTCATCGCGGTTGCGAGCCTCGGCTACGCGCTCGCTTTGTGGCTTGCTACTGCATTCGGAGCGCGCGCGACCACGAGCTTGGCGCTGTTGCTGTGCACGCTACCAGCAGCGGCGCCGCGCATCGCGCCTCGCAACGACATCCACTTGCTTTGGCTCGTTCCGTTGTTTGGCTTGCTCGCATGGCACGCGCCTGCGCGTCGCGGCTGCGTGCTTGGCATGGCGGCCCTTGCGTGGCTTTGGGCGAGCTTGCACAGCTCGTTCTTGCTCGGAGCCGTGCTGCTGGCAGCTGCGATCTGGGAGACCCCGCGGCGCTCGCGCGGGCCTGCGCTTGTGTTGCTGGCGATCTATCCGGCGCTGCCCTGGCTCGGCTTGTCGGGACGCAGCACGTACGACCAGCTGCTCGATCATCTGGTGGGTGCACCCGTCTATCGCGCGCTGCTGAGCGAGTGGATGTCGCCGCTCACCAGTGGTGGTGTGCTGGCCATCTTGCCGCTGTACGTATTCAGTGTGCTCGGGACGCTGGTGCTGTGGTCCGAGTCTCAGAGGATTCGGCCAGTGCCTCTCGCGCTGTTCGTGGTCGGCTGTGTGCTCGCGTACAGCTCGCGTCGGTTCTTGCTCGTCGTTGGCTGCATGATTGTGCCGCCGACGGCTGCGGCGTTCGATGCCTGGTCCGGGCGTACGAGCGCTTCTGTTCGGCGCTTTGTAGTCGTGATCGGAACGTTGTGCGTGCTCAGTTACTGTGCGTTGGGAGCGGCCAGCAGCGCACGGCGGACTGTCGCTTCGGTGTTCGAGCGCGAGGCGGGGCCGGCGCCTGCGGTGCGATTCATGGCAGACCACGCGCCGGCAGGGAGCCGCATCGCGAACGCGTTTGACGATGGTCCGTGGCTCTTGTGGCTCGCCGGAGCGAGCCCGCAGCGGCTGCGGCACTACTTGGACCCGAGGAACAACCTTGGCAGTGCTGTGTTGGCTCGTTACGTGTACGAGATCCTACCCGATCCGAGCGCGTTCGAGCGCGAGGTGCAGCGCCTTGGAATCACGCTCACGCTGCTGCCCGTGCATGGGGTGCGAACGCAGTCGCTGCTGCGCCACCTCGTGTCGTCGCGCGAGTGGCGCCTGGCGTATTGGGATGGTCGTTATGTCCTGTATGCGCGTGAGGCTGATGTGAACCGAGAGCTCCTCGATAGCTTTGGCTATCGGGTGCTGCGTCCGACGCTCGACTTGCGCTATCTCGAGCATGGCGTGAGCCATGCGGAGCTTGCGCGTGATCTGACACGCTTGGAGCGGCAGTCGACGCTGCATGCGGATGTGATCCGCGCGTATCTCGCGCTACGTGATGGTGATCGGGAGCGGGTGCGCAGAGCGGCGGAATTCCTTCAGAAGGTTTGGCCGCGGTTGCCTGATGCCGTGGAGCTTGGGGAAGCGTTGCGAGCGCGAGGAGCTATCGAGTAAGTGCCGCCGGGGCGGCACAGACGTGCCCAGCTGGCAACGCGGCTGTGCACGACTCAAACCCGCCCTCGCTGGGATGCGTGAGCGTTGATTGCTCTCGATCTCGGACTATAGTCGCCGATCGCGCACTGCTCTCGTTTTGAGAAGATACGCAAGCATGTATACGAGTAGACTAAGGCTCAGCATCGCGCACGCACTCGAAAGCGCAACATCCATGGCAGGGCTTTCCCATTTGTCCATGTTGGTGGTGCGTCCATAGTAAGGCGGTCCGTCGCCATAGTACTCTTGCCAAACCGAGACGACGCGCACGGTGGAAGCGATAGTGCAAGCTGTAGCAGCGATCGCCAGCAAGGTACGCCAGGCGCTATTCGGCCGCCTCGTCACAGTGGTGGCTCCAAGATCAGCTCAACATTATAGCGGACTGTCAGAGGTATATGACAGTTATTGAGAGTGCGAATTGCATGCGCGAATGACTCAACACTCCAGGTGAGGTCTATACAACCGGCACTACCCCACGATGAGCCGCCATGGATGAACATGCCGCCGCGACCGTCCGTGTCCGTGCCCGGTCGTGGATGGATTGCGATTCGATGCTTTCCCCAGCCCGCAACGGGCCAGTCCTTGCGCCAAAGCTCGTAACGAGCTGGCTGATTGGCCAACTCCTGCGGGTCAATCCAGTACTCACCCTCGGGGATCGGTCCGATATTCTGGCGCTTCTGGTTGTCGACGGACTATTTATCCTGGGACAAAGGGGGCGTCTCCACACGTTGCCGATGGCCGCCTGCCATTGTTCGGCCATCAGGCGCCAGGGTTGCCGGCTTCCCTAGGAACCTGTCTAGGTTCGTGGTGATCGCTGTTCGGTGAGGATCAGTGCAGAAGCGCTTTAGTCTCCTCGGGCGGCGCAGCCTTCACCAGCACTTCTGCGATCTCTTGTGAGACGCGTTCCCGCACTCGTTCGGGATCTCGAAAGAACTCCGGTGTCCACAGTCGCAACAGCTTCCACCCCTGCTGGCGCAGCACAGCAGCTCGGAATAGGTCCCACGTGATCCTGTCCGGTGCTTTACCAAACCTCGTGTTGTCGCAGAGCAGCCCGACCGTCACGTCTTCGGAGTTGGTGGGGTGCCGCAGGGCGATGTCGACGCAGAAGCCGTCGTTGCCCCAGTGCACGACGCTGCTGTGGTCGTCCTCGGCGTGTAGCTTCTGAGCGAAGGCCTCGGCGAACAACGATGGTGCCTCCGAAGCGTTGACCGTAACGTTCTCCAAGTCCGGGCGCGCTGCGAGCGGTTTTGCGAGCTCGGCGGCTGCGTAGGTCGCTTCGAGTCGTTCGGCAAACTCGAGGTACGCGAACAACAGCCATCCACCACTCGGTGCGGCCCCGGGCGCGATCGCCGGTCTGCTCATATAGATCGCTCGAGGGATCGAGGTGACCACATGGACTTGCTGGCGCGCACGGGTGATGAGCACGTTCAAGCGCCTGCCGCCGCCGGGCATGCCGAGTGGGCCGAAGCGCCGATAGAAGCGGCCTTTCTCATCGGGCCCGTAGGTAGTGCTGATGATGATGTGGTCGCGCTCGTCGCCCTGGACGTTCTCGAGATTTTTCACGAACAGTCCTTCGAAGGAACCTGTGCCGCGACGTTGCTTGGCGAGTGCCAGCATCTCGCCAAAGCCACGATCGTCTGCGGCCGCTGCGTCGAGCGCGTCGAGGATCTCGTCGCGCTGTGCCAAGTTGAAGCAGGCGACGCCGATGGAGGGCGGCTGAGGCCGCGTCAAGAGCTCGCGGACGATCTCGACGACGGCTCTAGCTTCCGGCTTATTGGTGCGCTTTAGGTACGTGCCGTTCGCCGGGATCAGCTTGATCGGCGGCATGCGCACGCGGTTTGCCGGATGGGCCGGAATTGCCTGCAGGCGTGAGGCGTAGAAAGTGTCGTTCGAAAAGCCGATCAGATCGCTGTTTTGCGACCGGTAGTGGACATCGAGATAAGACTGCTCGATCTCCAGGTTGAGCGCGGCCGTGAGCAAGTCTTCGACCTCGGCCTGGCGCTGCTCGAAGAACTCCTGCTCTCCCTCGGCCTCGGGGGCCTCACTCTCCGCGACAGTACTCTCGAAGAAGCGGGTCGGTGGCAGTTGTTGTCGATCGCCGGCGATGACGACGCGCTTAGCACGGGTGAGGACAGGGATGGCTTCCTCGAGCTTGCACTGGGACGACTCATCGAAGATGACCACGTCGAAGAGCGGCTTACGCGGGAATACCTGCGCCACTGTCTCGGGGCTCGCCATCCAGACCGGGCGCAGATCGAACAACGGGTCGCCACCTTCCGTGCTTTGGCCTGCGGCGATCAGCTGACGTACGCGCAGAACCTTGTTTCCACGCACGAAGAGCCGGCGCTTGAGATCAGCACCGAGTGCATTGAGTCGGCCGCCGTTAGCGGCAAGCAGGCGGCTGCGTTGCCGGTCGGTCCACTGATGCAACACGAGCTCGCGGACGACCGCGATCTTGCGCGTTCGGAGCTGGTCTAGGCGATCGTGGAGACCGGCGAGCGAATCGCCGTCGAGCTCCTGGAGCACTGGGGAGCTCGCGAAGCGGCGTGTGAGCTCGCCGCCCAGGGCGGCTTTTCGCAGTGCTGCATAGCCTGCGTCCTTCGCGGCGCCGGCGGCCAGAAGGTTGTCCAAGGCTGCGGCGAGGGCGGGCGGACAGGTGGCGAGTGCAGCCCGAATGCGTAGCAGGCTCTCTACGCTCGTAAGGCGTGCGGCCAGCTCGCTGCCGAGCGTGCTGACGCCGCCGCCGGCGACGAGGCGTTTGTGCTGACTCGCGAGCCAGGGGCTGGTGAAGAGCTCGCTGCTCTGCGCAGCCTGCATGAAGGCCGCAATTGCTTCGGCGCGCGCTTGCGACTGCGCGAGCACGAGTGCGGCACTCTCGTGCTGATTGGAGTCGCGCAAGCGCTCGCGCAGCCAACTTGCGCCGGGTTCGAGTGCCGGTTCGGATAGCCGCGCAAGCAACGCAAACGCGGTTTCTTGGGCAAGCGTTACTGCCTTCAGGCGCGTTTCATCCAACGGGTCGACGACGACGTTGGCGCCGTTCGTAGACGTAAGCCGCTTCTCGAGCTCCGCGACGAGCGTGCGCGCTCGGATGCCATCGAGAAAGGCGTAGACGCGCTGGGCTGCGGCCGCGGAGACGGCGAGGCCATAACGGGCCAGCACGCTGGCTGCCCGCGATCGCCGAAGGAAGAAGAAGATCCCCCACCAGCGAGTCGCGATGGCGAGGTACAGCTCGAGCTTGGCGCGCGCTATGAGCTGCTCGGGCAGGGATGTCGGAGCAAGGCGTGTCACCGCGAGCAGCTCGGGGTCGAGTGGGCGAGAGCGCAGCTGCTCCAGCGGTGTGGCCAGTGCTTCGAGCTCGCGCCGTGCAGCAGCGACCTCGCTGTCGTCGCAGGCTGCCCACCGCGCGAGCTCCGCGCCATGTCCTGCACGGCTCGCTGCGCTCAAGTCTCGCGCGAAAGCGGCGCGTGCCTCGCCCTGTACGCGCACGTCGATTCGTTCCGAGAAAGCAGGGATGTCCGCGCTATTCGTGGCGTCGGCGGCTCGAGCGAGCTGGACGAGCTTCTCTAGCCGTGCGCGGGCCTCGGCACCAGGCAGGGCGAGCCAATCTTTGAGCGTAACGCCGAGTGCGTCGCGCCATGGGTTGTCGGGGAAGGCTGCGCGCGTGCCGCGGTCGAGGACCTCTTGCACGGTCACGGCCTGATCATTCAATAGCTCGAGGTCTACCTCGCGCGCGCCATCGGCGAGTCGCAGCAGCGCAGCCGGAACGTCGATTGAGAGCCAAGCGCCGGTCAGGTCGTGAAACGACGGCGCCGTGGTGCCGGCCGGGGAGCAGCAAAGCGCATTATCATGCTCCCCGAGCTTCTGGCGGATGCGAGCGAGCTCATTGTCTAGCTTGGCGAGCTCGGCTTCGCAGCCAGGTGATGTCTTCTGCTCGGTCAGCGCCTCGAGCTGATCGCGCACGGCCAGATACAGATCGCGCTGATCGCGCTGTGGATCGTGGACCACGGCGCACAGCTGGCCGAGCCCAATGGCATCGAGCCGGTATTTGACTACGTCGATCGCGGTACGTTTGTCGCACACGAACAATACGCGCTCGCCGCGTGCGAGATGATCGCCAATGATGTTCGTGATCGTCTGCGACTTACCCGTGCCCGGCGGCCCGTGCACGACCAATCCTCCCGCTGTGCGTGCCGTGCGCACCGCATGCGCCTGACAGGGGTCTGCTTGTGTCACTAGACGCTCGCTGGCGAAGTCGGCCGCGCTCTCGCTGGACTGGCCGACAGCACGGGCAGACACGTCGGACACCTCGGCGTTGGAGAAGCCGAGCTCGACCTTGAGAAAGCTCTCGACAGGCCCGACGACAGGCTCGCCTTCGAGCAGCGCGCGCACGTCGTGAATCAGGTTCTGATTCGAGAGCGGATAGAGCCCGAGCACCGCGGCGGGGATGATCTCGATCGCGCCGCCCTGCGCGCTTTCCTCGATCGCCGCGGGCGCCGCGGGCGCCGCGGGCCCGATGAGCGTGCTCTCGGGCCCCAGCGTCTCCGGAGCCGGCAGCTCGAGGCGCTGTGCCGTGAGGACGGTGAGCTCATTGAGCTCACGCCACGGATCTTCGCCTTCGAGATCGACGAACAGATCGGCGGCGATCTTGCCGGTCTCGCGCTCGAGCCACGCCAAGAGGCCGGGGTTCGGGATCACGCGATCGGCGCCTTCGCCGACCGACTCGAGCATCACGGATGCGCCTTTGCCCTTCTTGACTGTGAGCCGAACCGGGATGAACGCGATCGGCGCCAAGACGCGCCGACCGTTCCCGAAGCGACCACGCGCACCCGCGCCCGACACGTGCAGCAGTGGAAAACCGATGTGGAGCGCCTGAGCGCCCGTCTCGTGTTCGAGCTCGAGCGCATCTTCGGCGATCACGCCGAGCTTGCGTATCAGAGCTTGCTGCTCGATCGCGGAGCGAGTGCGCTTGTCGACCTCGGCAGTGCTCGGTGATTCAGTCGAGCTTTCGTCCACCGCGAGGGCCGCGAGTGGTGCCGTGAGCTTCACTTTGCGTTCGGCCCCGAGCAGCATCGCCAGCGCCTGCTCGAGGCCAGGCCCTTCGAGCTTCTTGAGCTGCGAGAAGTCCACGCGTTGCCTGCTGTTCTGCGGTCGGCAGTTGAGGCTGGGGCCGCTCGCCAGCGACGCATAGAGCCGCTCGAGCATCTTTTGGAGGAACAGGGATTGGTAACCTGCAGCGGCAGTCATGCTGTTTTTCGCCTCCTTGAGCTGGCGTCTGGCGCCTCATCGTCGTTTGCGATCGCCAGGAATAGCAGCCCTGGCGCGGTTTGGCTCGGATGAAGCGCCGCAGACCGGTCCGTGCGTCACGCGTCATCGAAGGGCGGAACGCCGGGGCTTCGGCGGCGCCGTCTGGTGGACCCGTCCCCGATGGCCATGCGTGACGCAGAGCCTATCGGGTCGGTTTCACCCACTGCGCTCAGGCTAGTTGAAGCGGATCGTGCCGCTCAGCGCCGGCCACGCGAGTGCGTGTGTTTGGCGAGCTCGCGTGGTCGACTGAACGACTTCGATATGCGTTGGAAGCGAGGTGATCGTCGTCGAATCGGAGAACTATCCTGCGTGTGAGAATAGCTGGGATGTTAGAGCTTTTCGGCTAGCATAGAGGTGCCGAGCGCGATCTTAGTGAGAAGGTGCGCGGTAAGGCGCGCCGGGTCTTATGCAGCTTACTTCTGTAAGCCGGCACGCAGGAGTCACAATAGGCGCGTGGGTGCCTGAGATTACGGCACTGCAAGTACTGCGTACGCGCTCAGGAGAATATGTCCGGCTACACGATCCGAATCTTCGTCGCAGACGGCGATCCAGATGGCATTCGTATTATTGACCAGATGAATTGGACTGGGAAAGGCATCGTCTTCCCGCGACATTTGTGGGCGAAGGTTCGCGAGCGTAAGGAGCTGCTCGGCTCCGGAGTTTATATCCTGGTTGGGTATGGTGACGATGACGACGACTTACCCCGGATCTACGTCGGGGAAGGGGACGGGATTAGAGACCGGATCGAACAGCACGTGCAGAAGAAGGACTTCTGGACTTGGGCAGTCGCGTTTACCGGAGCGCTGAACAAGGCGCACGTGCAATGGTTGGAGCATCGGCTCGTGGCTCTGGCGGACGAGGCCGGTCAATGCCACCTCGAGAACGGCAACACGCCGCAGGCCCCCTTCCTGTCTGAGCACGAACTGGCCGACGTCGCCTCGTTTCTCGATCACATGCTGCGCATCCTTCCGCTGATTCGGTTGAGCGCGTTCGAAAAGCCGAAGCCCGTGACTGTGACGAACATGCCCCCGCCGCCGGTCGACGACTCCGTGCGTGACACCGTGGTAGTTCCTGCTCGACGAGAGGGGTTTGAAAAAGTCTTCATCGGCGAGAATGCATGGCACGCGATTCGCGTCGGGGGAGCCATGTTGGAGCGCATCAAATACTGTGCGGTCTACCAGACTGCGCCTGTTTCACAGATCACACATGTTGCCCGTGTAAAGCTGATCGAGCCTTACGGCGATAGCGGGAAGTACAAGCTGGTCTTTTCTGAACCCGCCAACACGATCCGTCCCATCCCGCTGGCAGACACCTCGCCTTCGCTGGTGCAGGGGCCGCGCTACACGCGGTTCGCGAAGCTGAGCACGGCCAAGAAAGTGTCGGATCTATTCTGAGTGTGGAGGTGCTAGGCGCGCTGGTGTGCATGCCAGCGAGCCAACGTCACTCATCGGGGCGCGACGTGCGGAAGGAAGCTCAGTAACGCGCGTGTCTGGCCATTACGGCAGTTCCCCGGGAGATGGCGCTTGTGTGTGTATGAGTCCGCGCTCGCCGCACCCGCACATCCGTAACTGAGCTTGAACCTGTCTCTCCACGAGACGCGGCGTGTCGGGATGAGGATGTCGCGCGATCTGACTCAATGCGCATAAATCACTGTGATTGTCGCCGCCGGTCAGTGTTTTGACTGTTCGCGTTACACGCGGTTCCAGCCGTGTAACCCTAGCCGGACAATCGTGCAAAACGCGTGCACCGGGTATTGTGATCGATCGGGCGACGCTATAAAGCCGAAGCGTACTGATTGTGCGGCACGGGATGCTGCACCCAATCGCGCTTATTCAGTCGACTTGAGCTGTGTGTGCACTGAGCGCCGCGCATGACGCGTGGCGCGTGCTGCAGGAGACGAACGCGATGCGTACTTTTAGGTCGTCGGTGGTTCTCGCTCTGCTGGTCGGCTGTTCGCAGTCGCCCGACGCTCGCGATGCGTCAGATCGTTCGCGTGGGCGTGCCGCCGCTAGCAGCGGAGGGGCGACCTCGGGCGCGGGTAGCAGCCAGGGGACGGCCGGCGAGGCGGCAGGGCCCACGACTTTCGGCGGCGACGCGATCGCGCCGATTCCTGTCGAGATCGCGGGGACTTCGGCGGCGGGTGACGGTGCTGCCGGCGCGGCCGGGTTGTCGGGCGACTGTGAGATCGGCAAGTTTTGTGCGCCGCAGGAGCCGGACGCGATCAACTGCGGAACGCTCACGCTCCAGCAAGATGTCGAGGTGAAGGTCACACCAGGCAACCTGTTGCTGATCTTCGATCAGTCGCTCAGCATGGCGGAGGGCTGGGGCTCCACCGGGCAGTCGAAGCTGGTGGCGGCGCAGAATGCGATCGTAGGCGCGATCACGTCCCTGCAAGACTTGGTGACGGTCGGCGCGATCTTCTTCCCCACGTACGCGTGCATCCCGGGGCTGCCTACGGGACCCGAGGGAGCGGTGGCGCCGATCGACGGAGAGGGGCAGATCCCGTTCCAGCCGGGGCCCATGTTCCTGCAGAGCTGGACCAATCACTGGTCCAACGCGGCGGCCGGTCTCGGCATCGGTACGCCCATGCAAGAGGCTTTCGATCGCGCAGATGCCGCGATTATGAATGCCATGGTCAGCGGGTCCGTTGCGGTAGTCGCGATCACCGATGGCACTCCGACCTGCTTCCCCGATCCGATGATGTCGATGACGCCGACCGATCTCGAGGTCAATCGCGCGAGCAACTGGCTCTCGACCAAGAATATCAAGACCTATGTCGTCGGCTTGCCCGGCGCGGACGGTGCGACCGTCTTGAACAACGTCGCCATGAGCGGCGGAACCATGCAGTATCTGCTGCCTGACGACCCTGCGACGCTCCAAGCGAAGCTGAAAGAAGTCGTGCAGGAGACTATCAAGACCCGCTTCGCGAGCTGCGCGATCAACCTATCGCCGGCCGCAGACCCCGCGGATAAGCTGCAAATGGTCGTGGTGGAAGCCAAAGACAATATGAAGGCTCAAGTGCCGCATATGCTTACCCCCACTGCCGGTTGGACGATCTCGCCGGACGGCATGCACGTCGAGATCACTGGCGACTTGTGTCAGGACGCGATGAACGGTCGCTTTAGCACGATCACCTTCGAGTATGCGTGTAAGGAC
>Ga0190271_10001945_pt1 | contig 12189 bp, 7 predicted proteins | sample Popmic356T_FD_133747 | JGI IMG/M metagenome (GOLD analysis project Ga0190271, IMG submission 133747) | Populus adjacent soil microbial communities from riparian zone of Weber River, Utah, USA - 356 T | ecosystem: Environmental > Terrestrial > Soil > Riparian zone | place: USA: Utah | collected...
CCGCGCTTGCGCACCTCCTCCTCGGCGGCCTGACTGAACCGGTTGAGAACGGGGAGCCTCTGAAGGAACGGCTTCTTCTCGGTCTCACCGGTGCGGGAACGTCGGCCGTAGGCCTGGAGACGCTTGGCGAACCGTCCGCCGCCCTGCTCGTCGTCACGACCGAACAGGATGACGATGAAGAGAAAGGCGGTGAGCCCGATCCCGGCGGCAGCGATCAGCGCCAGGTTGGTAATGCTCATCGGTGAGTTGCTCTCGACCACGCTCCCGGTGATGGGCACAGGGACGGTGGTCGTCGTTGGCGCAACCGTGGTGGTCGTGGCATAACCAGAGACCGGGAACGAAACCGTAGAGGTCAACCCACCCGGATAGCTGACTGCGAACTCGGCCTCCCCGGGCGCGGCTACCGGTGAGACGAACCGGGCGACCAGGGTGTTGCTGATCTCACGGCTGATCTGGGTGTACAGCCCGGACAATTGCGCCGGATCGGGAGTCGAGAGGAAGAGACCGCCACCGGCGGCGGCAACAGCGGCGACCGCATCGGGATTGAAATCTGGCGACTCGAGGGCCACACCGAAGACACGCGCATCACCGGCCTCGACGGCAGCGATCGCCTCCTCGGGAGTTGCGGTCGAGATGGTGTCTTCGCCGTCGCTGAGGACGATCATGTTGTTCAGCTGGTTCTCGGGGGTGCCCTCAAACTGCGTCATCCCGAGTATGACCCCGTCGTTGAACGCGGTCTCACCGTCGGCGACCAGAGCGTTGATCTTCTCATGGAGGACATCGACGTTGGCCGTGAACCCGGTCTGGACGACGGCCGTGTCGGCGAAGCTGACGATGGCAATCGTGTCCTCTGGGCGCTTCTGGTCAATGAAGCTGTTGGCGGCTGACTTGGCGGCATCCATCGGAGCGCCCAGCATCGAGCCGGACGTGTCGATCACCAGGACGACGCCAACGGGAACGCTCGACTCTCCGAGTGGCGCCACTTCGACGTCGGAAACGGGCTGACCGTCGACCGTGATCGAAAGTTGTGCGGGGTCCGGAGCCTCCGGGAGGTTGCGGAACTCGACGACCATTTGGGTCTGGCCACCTTCGGCGTAACGCGACCCATTGATGTCGACGATCTCGACTTCGGGGGCGGCGGTTTGGGCGACGGCGGCGGTGCTCAGTCCGAGGACGAGCACAGCTACCAGGGCAGAAAGACGTCTCAAGCTATCGCCTCGCAAACGGCTCGGGATCGAACAGGTCGGCCGGGAGTCTGATGCCCTGGTTCTCGAGATCCTGAGAGAATGAGGGACGGATGCCAGTTGCCTTGAGACGGCCCTTGTAGACGCCGTCCTCGTCCACACCCATGCCGTAGTCGAAGAGGAAGATGTCCTGGAGCGTGATGATCTCGCCCTCCATGCCCTCCACCTCGGTGACATGAGTGACACGTCGGGTTCCATCCTTCAACCGGGACACGTGGACGATCAGGTCCACGGCGGCAGCAATCTGCTCACGGATCGCTCGCACCGGGAGATCGAAGCCTGCCATCAGGACCATGGTCTCGATACGGGAGAGCGTGTCCCTCGGGCTGTTCGAGTGAACTGTGGTGAGTGAGCCGTCATGGCCGGTGTTCATCGCCTGCAGCATGTCCAACGCCTCGGCGCCACGAACCTCACCGACGACGATCCGATCAGGGCGCATACGCAACGTGTTCCTGACCAGGTCGCGGATGGCGACGGCGCCTTTGCCCTCGATGTTGGCCGGGCGGGACTCGAGAGTGAGCACGTGCTCCTGGTGGAGCTGGAGCTCAGCCGCGTCCTCGACGGTGACGATGCGCTCATCGCCAGGGATGTATGAAGACATCACGTTGAGGGTGGTGGTCTTGCCGGAACCCGTACCACCGGAGATCAGCAGGTTGAGCCGGCCCCGGACACAGGCCCGGGTGAAATCGGCCACGCGCTGGGTGATGGTGCCGAAGTTGATGAGGTCGGCTTCCTGATAGGGGTCGACCGCGAACTTTCGGATGGTCAGGAACGGCCCACCGATTGCCAGTGGGTGGATGACGGCATTGACACGGGAGCCGTCAGGGAGGCGGGCGTCGACCATGGGCGTGGCCTCGTCAACGCGACGGCCGATCTGACCGACGATCTTGTCGATGATGCGGCGCAGATGCACCTCGTCGACGAACTTGACGTCGGAGAGGACGATCTTGCCCCTCTTCTCGTAGTAGATGTCGTAAGGCCCATTGGCCATGACTTCGGTGACGTCCGGGTCGTTGAGCAGCGGGTCGATCGGGCCGTACCCGAGGACATCGGATGCGATCTCGTTGAGCAGGGCGCGTCGGTCGGCGGACGTGAGCGGGAGGCCCTGCTCCTGGTCCACTGCCCATTCCAGCATCTCGAGGACGCGAAGACGCAGCTCGGCGTCCGACATCTGACGGTCGTACAGAGTTGGGCCCAGCTCCTCGACGACCTTGAAATGGAGTCGACCACGCAGCTCGCCCAGGGCGTCCGAGCGGTTGGTGCTGACTTCTTGTGTCTCTGTCTGCCTTGCGGCTGCGACTCTTTCAGAAAGCGATGGCACGTCTATCTACCTTCCACTATTTCCTGCCGAAGAGCCCGCCCTTGGACGTGCTCTCGGGGATCTTTCCGGCGATCAATTCGGCGACACTCTCGAAACCCTTGGCGACCTTGCCCTTGGGATCGGCTTCGACGATTGGGCGCCCTTCGTTGACCGAGGTCGGGACTGCGGCATCCGAGGGGACGGCAGCCGAGATCTCCATCTTCAGGGCGCTTTCGATTTCCTTGTTGTCCAACTTGGCTTTCGAGTTGTTCCTGTTCATGACCAGCTGGACGTTCTGGGTCGAAAACTTGAGGAGACGCAACGTCTCCAGGGCGAGCTTGGCGTTCTTCACGGAGGGAAGATCCATGTCGACGACCATCAGGACATGGTCCGCCTTCTCGATCAGGGAGAGAATCAGCTCGTCGAGCATCGAGGCGGTGTCGACCACCACGTAGTCGTAGCTCTCCTGGAGCAGGTCGAGCATCTGCATGAGGCCGGCGGTGGTGATGTCGTCGGCGAAGGCCGGCTCCAACGGAGCGGCGAGGACCTTCAGGCCGGTGGGGTGCTCGGTGAGCAGGGAGTCGAGCATCTCGACATCGAGATGATGAAGCTCGTGGGCCGCATTCACCATGGTGAACCTCGGCTCCAGCTGCAACAGCAAGCAGACATCGCCGAATTGCAGGTCGGCGTCGACCAGGACCACCTTCTTGTCCGGGATCCTGTTGAGGAGGAGGGCCACATTTGTGGCGACCACGGTCTTGCCACTCCCACCCTTGGCCGAGGTGACAGTGACGATGGCGCCCTTTTCGGTGCGAACCGGCTCTGTGGTCGGCTTGGCGGCACTGCGGCGCTTCAGCACGTCGTGGCCGAACTGCTCGATCGCAGCCTCGATCTTGGTCTCGTCGAGGGGCGCCTCGATCACATCGGACACGCCGGCTCGCATCGCACCTCGGAGCAGGTCGGACGTGACCTTCTCCGCCACCATCATCAGGATCAGGGCCGGGTCCTGGTTGTGCAGGCTTCGGATCTGCTCGAGAGACTCGTCGTTGGAGAACGAGGGGCCGAGCAGGAGCATCCTCAGTTCACCGGACTCCGCGGTGTGACTCGCTTCCTCTATGGAGCGAGCAACCGGGAGCCGGCCCTCGAAGAGCTCCTTGGCCGAGGAGACGAAGTCATCGTCTTTGTCCACGACCAACAAGTTGTGCTCAGCCATCGTCATCGTCGAACCTCTGTCAGCTTCCGAAGATGTCGTCCAGCAGATTTCCGCCGAACAAGTTGAGAGTTGTCACACCGGTGGTCTCGACTTCGACGAAGTCGCCAGGCACCAGCGTCAGCCAGATCGAGCCGTTCTCGGTCGCATAGGCGATCCGCTCAGCCTGCTCGGGTGTCACCTCGAGGGTGAAGGTCGTGTCGTTGCCGAGCTCCTCCTCCACTGGCTCCCCCTCGGGCGTGGTGTCGCCGGTGGTCTCCGGGTCGACCTCGACCGTCTCGGGAGCATCCTCCTCGGGGCGGATGTCACGACCGGTCGCCATGACCGGTAGGCCCTGGAGGACAAACCGCGTGTAGGTGACAGCGGCTGGCGCCTGCTCGGTGGCAGGAGCGCCTTCCACCGGGGCGACAGGCTCCGCGATGCCACCCAGCTCATCTGGGAGCAGGTTCTCCGGGATGTCGATGGTGAGGATCATGTTGACCCGGTCACCTGGCTCGACGAACCCATTGATGCCCTTGATGTTGTCGGTCGCGATCGTCATGGCCTGCTTGCCGGACGGGATCTCCTCGGCGAGCGGGACCACATTCACTGTGATCGAAGCCCACTGTGACTCGTTGAGGATCGACCCGGCGGCGATCGGCCCGGCCGCGACACGATCGGTGAGCACCTGATTCAGCTGCTCGGCGGACGTGATGGCGCCCACGGGCACATCCTCGGCCTGGTCCTCGCTGAGTGTGATCAGCACGCCGCCACTGTTGAAGTCGGAGAGGAGGATCGCTCCATCCGTGCCTTCTGCAATGGCTTCGCCGGCGCGGTAGACCTCGACGATCTCCTGGCCTTCGACAATTTCGTTTTCGACGTTCTGGAGATAGTTCCAGACCGCCCAAGCTGCTAGCCCGGCCAGTACCAGGGCCACTAGCAACACGATGGCTCTCCTACCCATTGAGTCCCCTTCGTATGTCCCCAGGGAATGCCGCCGAACCGTGTCGGGGGCATGCCTCGAGGCATGCTACCGACGGGCAAGCGCCATCCCGGTGCTTCAAATCCGATTCCACAGGACAGATTCGGACCGTTTGGGAAGAGTCTTGAGCGTTTCCGCACACTTTCCATAGTTCTGGCGCCCCATATGCGGCGTGCGTGCACCGCGGCTGAACCTGGCTAGTGGTTGTGTGACCTCAGGTCACCTACGGCCGATGCCGCGCTCCTTCAACTCCTGCAGGATTGCCTCGAGCGAGGCGTCGACCGGCATAGGCGGCCGCTCCTCCTCGGAAGGGCCGAACTCGCGCTCGAACTCCTTCTGGGGACGGCGGCGACCCTTCTTCTGCTCTTCCATCTGAGCCTCCCTCTCCTTCCAATCGGGAGAGGCTTGCTTGATGGAAAGCGAGATGCGGCGACGCTCATCTTCCTTCTCGGTGATCTTCACCTTGACTTGTTGGCCGATGGAAAGCTCGAGCTCCGGGGACTCGACGCGGTGACTGGCAATCTCGGATACGTGCACCAATCCTTCGACCCCTTCGGCGACCGAGACGAAGGCGCCGAACGGCACTGTCTTGGTCACCATCCCGTCGATGACGTCGCCCACTTCGTGCTCACGGGCGAAGACATCCCAGGGATCGTCGCTCGTCTGGCGAATGGACAGCGAGATCCGCTCCCGATCGCGATCGACCTCGAGAACCTTGACCTGCACCTTGTCTCCGACCTTGACCAGTTCGCCAGGATGATTGACGTGCTGCCAGGAGAGCTCGGAGACATGGACCAGGCCATCCATCCCGCCGAGGTCGACGAATGCTCCGAAATTGACGACTGAGGAGACGACTCCGTCGCGGACCTCACCCTCGCCGAGGCCGTCGAGGAATGCGTTGCGCTCTTCTGCCTGGGCCTCTTCCAGATATGCCCGGCGGGAGAGAACGACATTGTTTCGCGCTCGGTCGAGCTCGATCACTTTGGCGGTGATGCTCTCGCCGATGAAAGGGTCGAGATCGCGGACACGTCGCATGTCGACCAAAGATGCCGGGAGGAACCCACGAAGGCCGATGTCGACGATGAGACCGCCCTTGACAACCTCGATGACCGTTCCATCGACGGTTCCGCCCTCCTTGGCGACTTCCTGGATCCTGCCCCAGGCGCGCTCATACATGGCTCGCTTCTTGGAGAGGATCAGCCGTCCCTCGTCGTCCTCTTTGTTGAGCACGACGGCTTCGACCCGCTCCCCCACGTTCACCGCGTCGTTGGGGTCGACGTTGTTTCGAATGGAGAGCTCGCGGGTCGGGATGAGCCCTTCGGACTTGTAACCGATGTCGATCATGGCCCCGTCGGCATCGACGCTGACGACGGTGCCCTCGACGATGTCGCCTTCCTTGAACTCGAGAACCGTTGCCTCGATGGCGCGCTCGAAATCGTCGCCGATGTCATCGGGAAGGTCGCTCAGGTCTGGGGCGACGAGGGCCTCGCGGCCGGATACTTCGACTTCTTCGGGAGCCTCGGTGGGCTCCTCCACGTCGACGGAGATCTGCGTCTCCGGCTCCGTGGTCTCGGGCGCCTCCACGCTCTCCGTCTCGGGAGCGCTCGCGGGCGCGTTTTGTGGCTCGCTGGTCATGTGTGAGTGGTTACCTCCGAAAGGAACTCTGCAAACGCTGGGTCCACAGGCGTGGTGAGTGTACGCAGGTTTGTCCACAACCGCCAACGGAATAGGGCCGGCCCCTGGCCGGCCGGTACCAAGTACCAGGTACTGGGTACCAAGTACGAAGTCCCGACGGCGAAGACGTCAGGACTTCACTGATGCCAGATCGGGGCCGGTGGCCACATCGACGTCGAGCGGCACATCGAGGGCGACCACGCCCTCCATCGTTCCCACCACAAGCTTCTCCGCGACCTCCAACTCATCGAGGGGGCTCTCCAAGATCAGCTCGTCGTGGATCTGGAGAATCAATGTTGAGGCCAGCCCTTCAGACCGGAGACTGGCGTCAAGATCGATCATCGCCTTCTTGATGATGTCGGCGGCCGTGCCCTGGACCGGGGCGTTGAGGGCCATACGCTCACCCATCTGACGAATGCGGAAGTTATCCGACTTGAGCTCAGGCAGATAGCGCCGTCGCCCGAACAGCGTTGTCGTGTAGCCCTGGTTCCTGGCCTGGGTGACCATCGCCGACATGAACTCCTTGACCTGCACGAACTGTGAGAAGTAGGCGTCCATGTGCTGTTGCGCCTCGTCCCGTGAGATGCCAAGACGGTCGGCGAGGCCGAATGCCTCCATCCCGTAGAGCAGGCCAAAGTTGATCATCTTGGCCGTGCGGCGCTGGTTGGCGGTCACTTCGGACTCGGCAAGCCCCCAAACTCGAGCCGCGGTGGCGGTGTGGATGTCGGAGCCGGAACGAAAGGCCTCGACCAGGAATGGGTCCCCGCTCATGTGAGCCAGGACCCTCAACTCGATCTGGGAGTAGTCGGCCACGAGGAACTCTGAGCCGTCCCCGGCGATGAAGGCACGGCGAATGGTGCGGCCTGACTCGGAACGTATCGGGATGTTCTGCAGATTGGGACGATCGGAGGAAAGGCGTCCGGTCGTCGCCGCCATCTGATTGAACCGGGTCCTGATTCGACCGTCTGGGTCGACCAATGGCAGATACCCGTCGACATACGTGCCCCGTAGCTTCTCGTACTCCCGGTACTCGAGGAGGGCCTCGACCACGGGATGATCGAGCTTCTTCAACACCGAAGCGTCCGTGGATGGCTTGCCGGTGGAGGTCTTCTTGATCACCGGGAGGGCGAGCTTCTCGAATAGGACATAGCGGAGCTGGTCGGTCGAGTTGACGTTGAACTGCTCCCCCGCCAGCTCCTGGATCCGGGCGTCGAGGGCGGTGAGTTTCTCCCTCAGGTCGGCGCCCATGTTCTCGAGATAGGCGCGGTCCACCGCGATGCCGGCGTGCTCCATGCGGGCGAGGACCGGGATCAAGGGGAGCTCGAACTCCTCGAAGAGCTCGCCCTCCTCGCGGTCGGACAACTCGGAGCGCATGACTTCGACCAGCCGCCGAACGCCTTCGATCCGGCGGCCCTCGGTCTCGAGATCGGGCCCGCTGTCGAACGGCAAAGTTCCCAGAGCAGCCCCGTCATCATCGGGCGAGACCAGCTCGAGTCCGAGCAGACGGTCCGCCAGCTCTTCGAGGTCGTAGGTGCGTTGTGACGGGTTGACGATGTAGGCGGCAAGAGCCGTGTCCATCGCCAGCCGGTCCACGTCGCGGTCCATCTCGAGCAACACCCGCACAAGGTCCTTCACATCGTGACCAGCAAGGGCAGCCTGCCCATTCTCGAGGGCGTCCAGAAGTGGGCCGGCCGAATCGAACGGCACCACGGCCGCCTCCCCGGGACCCCTGGAAACGGCAAGCCCGAAGGGCTCGCCGCCATCGTTCACCAGTCCCGCGATGAGGACGGGCTCCTTCGCCATGGCGGCGACCTGCTCGGGCATGGTGACAAGGGACGACTCGACTTCGATGAGCTCTGACTGCGTGGCGGCCGAGGGAAGGGCTTGTTCCAGGTCGTTCCACATGGAGTGAAACTCGAGACTGTCGAACAGATCTTTGACCTGATTCCTGTCCCACTCCTTCGTGCGAAGGCCCTCGATCTCGACTCCCAGATCCATGTCGTCGATGAGGCGCATGAGCTCCCTGTTGAGGAAAACCTGCTCGCGATGTGCGGACAGGTTTTCCCTGAGCTTCGGTGTCAGGTCGGTCACGGCCAGGAACAAGTTGTCCAGATCACCGTGGTCGGCGATCAGTCGTGAGGCCGTCTTCTCCCCCACTCCGGGCACGCCGGGCAGATTGTCCGACGTGTCGCCCCTCAGAGCGGCGTACTCGACGTACTGGTCGGGTCTGATGCCGTATTTCTCCTCGACATACGCATCGTCCGCAAGGACGATGTCGCTGATGCCGCGGCGTGTGTAGACCACCTTCACGGCGTCTTCGATCAACTGAAATGCGTCGCGGTCACCCGTCACGATGAGGACCTCCCACCCAGCAGCTACCCCGTTCCTGGCGAGCGTGGCGATGATGTCGTCCGCCTCGAAACCCTCTTCCCTGAGCTGGATGATGTTGAGTGTTTGCAGCACTTCGTCCATCAGAGGCAGCTGGCTGCGGAAGTGGTCCGGCGCCTTCTCCCTTTGCGCCTTGTACTCCGGATAGGACTCGGTTCGGAAGGTCTGACGGGACACATCCCAGGCGACCGCGATGCCATCAGGGTGGTAGTCCTTGAGCAGCCTGATCAGCATCCGGGTGAATCCGAACACTGCATTCGTCACCTGACCACTCTTGGTCGCCAGGTCCTCGGGGAGGGCGTAGAAGGCCCGATAGGCGACGGAGTTACCGTCGATCAGGGCAAGTGTGGGCACGAGGCTGACGGTAGCGGGCGTGCCCGATCAGTCGGGCAGACGGTCGAGCAGTCGGTCCCTGGTTTTGATCAGCTTGGCTCGACGAACTCGGAGATAGAACGCGGTCCTCTCGAACCGACGAACATCCCCTGCCGTTCGCCCGGCCTCTTCACGATCTATGTAGTTGCCCACAACCGCATCACGCTGGGCGTCTTCGTCGATCGAGCGATGGTTGGAGAGCTCGGCGTTCACCAACCGCAACTCGCGGTTGAGGGAATCGATCTGATCATTGAGCCGAAACAGCCGGCGGTGGACGCGCTTCACAACATGCGCAGGCTATCGGGAAGACCGCCGATATCGTTAACGTCTCTCGCACTCCACAGGAGGCCGGAGTGGCGGAACGGCAGACGCGATGGATTCAAAATCCATTGTCCGCAAGGGCGTGTGGGTTCGAGTCCCACCTCCGGCACCCTATGAGCGGGGACGAGTCAGTGGTGAATTGCCTACCCTCGCTCGCCCCCCAACGAATTTGCGACAGTCGATCTGATCGGGATTGATGGCTGTCCAAGGTGTCACACAGCCCTTCCTTCCGCGGCCAGCAACAATACGTTTCGGGCCGCAAGCCATACCGTTTCTCCGTCAAGGGTATGGATTCTGTCGTGGGGGTCTTGTAGGGTAGCGAACATATGTTCGATACTGAGACTCTTCCTTCTGATCTGGATCTTCTCGATCCGGAACCACAGGATTCCGATGACGATCATGGGTTGCCGGCTGATTTGGACACGATTCCTCCCGGGTTGTTGTTGGCGGTGATTCTGTCTTCGGTGGATCGGGATGGGTTGTCTGGGTTCGACCGAGTGGAATTGTTGAAGGCTCGAGCTCGGCTGATCTCTCATCTCCAAGCCGAGCTGTATGCCGATATCCACGCCATCTCCGAGGCGGTGTCGGAGCTGGACCACTTCGAACATGACGACCGGTTCTACATCACCGCCTCCGAAGTCCAGGCCGCCCTGACTTTGACCCGTCGAGCCGGGGAGATGACTACCGATCTCGCCTTCCAACTATGTGAACGTCTCCCCGTGGTGTGGCGGGCGCTCCACGATGGTCTCATCGACCTGGCTCGGGCTCGGGTACTCTCCGACCAGACCTGTCACCTCCCCAGAGAAATCGCCCGACAAGTCACCGAAGCCGCCCTGGAACGGGCTTCGGATCAGACCACGGGACAGTTACGAGCCCGACTGCAACGGTTGATCATCAGCGTCGACCCGGCCGCAGCCAAAGACCGCTACCAGGAGAAACTGGCTGAACGTCGGGTCATCTCAGAGATGACCGAGGACGGCACCGCCAACCTCCACGGACTCGACCTACCTCCCGCCGATGCCAATGCCGCCATGCGACGGATCAACCGTCTCGCCCATGGTCTCAAAGCCACAGGTGACGGACGACCAATCGACCAGATCCGAGCCGACATCCTCCTCGACCTCCTCAACGGCAGAAACCAGAACATCGACAAGATCCCCGGTGGAGACCGGGGAGTGGTCGACATCAGAGTTGAAATGACCACCCTGGCCGGAATCGACGACCATCCCGGAGAAATACCAGGGTTCGGACCGGTCATAGCCGACGTCGCCCGACAGATCGTCGACGAAGCATCCGATGCCGAATGGCGGATCATCCCAGTCGACGCGAACGGAACACCGGTCGGTGTCATCACCACCCGAAGACGACCCACCCCCACCCAGAAACGGATCGTGCAAACCCGAAATCCGACCTGTGTCTACCCCGGATGTCGCATCGACTCAGCCCAATGCGAGCTCAACCACGAAACCCCCTGGGCAGAAGCCCACCGGACCACCATCCTTGAGCTAGGACCACTCTGCCGACACCACCACACCAACCACCACCACCGCGGCTGGAAACTGAAACAGAACAAACCCGGCCACTACCAGTGGACCAGCCCCCTCGGCCACGCCTACACCGTCAAACCCGACCCACCCTGAGGCACTGCCTCCGCCAACGCCAGGCCTTCACCCACTGTCACCAACTCCCCCGGCTCGATTCCCCGCCGCAGCAGAGCCAGACCGACGCCCTTCGCCGCCGAGCTGAGCACCCCCACCTGCTCCTCATCCTTGGTGACCTCGGTGCCCACCTCCGGCGCCGAACCGTCGAAACGCAGGATGCGGAGATGGTGGTTGACCCGTCCTCCCCTGCTGTCGAGACGGGCCACCAGCTCCTGACCGAGGAAGCAGCCCTTGCCGAATGAGATCGTTTCCGCGACGAGACCCGTCTCCTGCGGGATGGTGCCATCGGTGACATCCACCCCCATCAGCGGCTCCCCGGCTTCGATGCGGAGCGACTCGTAATCGTCGGACTCCATCGCGGGCAGATCCGGCTTCTCACCCAGCACTAGCGTCCGCTCCAGGTTGGACCAGGACACGTCGGCGACGAGGGCCGAACGATCGCCAGTCCATCGGCCCGACTCACTTTCGAACGGCCCTGCGACGAGCCACCGCTGGGTGTTCGACGGTTCGATCTCGACATCGACGCGGATCCGATAGCGGCCCAGCTTGGCTGCCAGATCCTCGCCCCGGCCGGCATCGACCACCAAGCCGACCTCATCGTCTCCGCGAAGCACCCAGAGGATGTGGTCGAGCTTGCCCTGCGGTGTGAGCAGCAGCGATCGTCGGACCGACCCGGGCTCCATGTCGGCGATCTCCTGACTGATCAGGTCGTTGAGGAAGCGGATCGCGTCGGCGCCTCCGAACCAAACCAGCTCGGGTGCCGACGGGGCCAGATGCGGCTCGGTGAGGCTCATTCAGATCGTCGCCAGGTCACGAAGGAACGGTATCGAAAGCAGAACGTCAGAGAACCAGGTCGACAAGGTGCCCACATTGCCCGTCAACATGAGAACGCCGAACAGGGTCAACAACACTCCCGAAGCGATATTGATCGGGCGGAGGTAGGGCTTGAGACGCCCGAACAGCTTGAACAGGCCGAGGCCGCTCAGAAGGAAGGGCACTCCGAGCCCAAGTGAATAGGCGAGAAGGAGCAGCATGCCCTGGCCAAGAGTCTCCTGGAG
>Ga0190271_10001946_pt1 | contig 12187 bp, 11 predicted proteins | sample Popmic356T_FD_133747 | JGI IMG/M metagenome (GOLD analysis project Ga0190271, IMG submission 133747) | Populus adjacent soil microbial communities from riparian zone of Weber River, Utah, USA - 356 T | ecosystem: Environmental > Terrestrial > Soil > Riparian zone | place: USA: Utah | collected...
CCGCATGTCGCAGCAACATGGCGAGCACGCGCCGCGAGACGAGCTCGAGCCTGACGAGCTTTTCGGAGCGCCGGAGCTGCATCAGCTCGTCGTCGAACTCGAAGCTGCCAAAGTGGTAAATCACGCGCTGCGCCCTGCCCGGCCGCGAGCTGCCCGCTCGAAGCGGCCGGCTCTTTTGTGCGCCAGCAAGGCTACGACGTGGGGCGCAGCAGCAGAGGCAGCTCGACAATCCGTGAGACGACTACGCGATGTGCTCATACTTCGTGAGCTACATGAACGTTTATTCCGCGCTTCGCTCAAGCATTTTCGGCGACACGGAAACATAATTAGGAATGTTTCGCCGAGTCTTGCGCGAACCACGACACGGCTCACCAAAACAGTAAGATCGGGGCGTACTACGCAGGAAAAATCGACCCGTGCTGGCAGCCGTCTGCAGACCGCCGAGCACGCCGCTGCGGCACTCAGGGTGTGACGGGCTCGTCGACCGGCTGCACCACCGGCGCCGGCAGGTCGGGCGCGTAGTCGCCAGCGGAGTAGGCCTTGCAGAACGCCGCGTCGTCGCCCTTGTAGGTCGGGTCGAGCGCGACCAGGGCCGGCCTGATGGCGGCGAAGATGCCCGCCGGGCCGGAGCCACCGGAGTAGTTTTTGGCCACCAGCACCAGGTCGAGGCCGGGATGGCCGACGATGAACTGCCCACCCAGCCCCTGCGCGCTCCAGCTGCCCACGTCGTACTTCTGCGCGCAGGGCGCGCTCTTGTACGTGCAGTCGGGGGCCTCGGAGAGACCGTGCGGATACTTCTGCCAGACCGCCGACGGCGAGCAGTCGTCGGCGAGCAGACCACCGGCGCTGCTGCCGTTGCTGGTGAACGAGCCGCCGCCGATGCTGCGCTGTCCCTCCTTGGCCACCAGCCAGGTCAGGTAGCCGTACGCCGTGTTGCCGTCCTCGAACGCAGGGTGCGTCATCTTGTAGGTCCAGCCGGCGTCGACGATGCGTTTGCCGCTCCACACGCCCTGATGGATGATCAGGTTGCCCACGCGCGCCATGTCACCCATCGTCGCGCTCCAGCTGGTGGCGTACTGCGTGCCACCCCAGCTGGAGCCCTTCATGCCGATCGCGTCGAACAAAAACTTCTTGGCGAAGTCGGCGGTGCTAGAGCCGAGGCGAGCCGCGTCTTGTTTGATCGCCGTCGAGACCATCGTGCTCAGGCTGTTGATCTGCACCGAGCCGACCGTGTCGTACGAGTGGACCTTTTCGCCGTAGGCCAGGCTGCGGTTGTGGCCGACCATCGACAGCACGTGCGCGACGTGCGCCTGCTGGTTGTACGACACCGAGCTCAGCCAGTGCGTGGCCAGGTCGGAGTCCTTGAGCTGACCCGTCTTGGCGCCGGTGCGCGGGATGTCGCGCGTCTCGTACGACGCGATGCCCGTCACCAGGGCGCCCAGCGTCTTGGTCGACGACCACATGGCCGAGGCCGTGTCACGCCCGCCCGACGAGTCCCAGCACAGCTGTCCGTAGCGCACCACGGCGAACCCGCTGCCGAGGGTCACGCCCTTGAGCTTGGCAGGGTCGAGCTTGCACTTGTCGGCCAGCTCGGCCTCGGGCACCAGCTTCCAGGGCTCGAGACCAGGGTCCTTGAACACCGAGAGGTCGCCAGGAGCCACCACAGGCGGGTCGACGGGCGCGCTCCCCGCATCGCCGCTGTCGCTGCCGCCACCTGCGTCGCCGCTCGCGGGCCCGGCGTCGACCTTGCCCGCGTCGCCCCCCTTGCCCGCGTCGCCCGTGCTGGGCTTGCCCGGCACCGTGGCGTCTTTTTTGGTGCTGCCGCCGTCGAGGCCCGGTGCGGGCTTCTCGTCGACTCCGTCTGCTTCCTCTTCGTCTTCGTCTTCGCTGGGCGGCTCGCCCTGGTCCGCGCCTGACGGGTCCAGGTCGGTACCGCTGCCAGGCGAGGGAACGTCGCTACCGCAACCGGCGACCAGGAACAAGAGTGCCGCCGCCACGGTCAGCCGCTCTCGCGAGGCAAAAGGAAGGTCGTAAAAAAGCATGGGCACCCTGGACAAGTGAACGATTATTCATCGCGACGCTGCGCTCCGAGCCTTGCCACACAAAACGACGAACGATCAAGCCGAGCAGGCCGCGTCGCTTGGTGCACTGGCTCTCGTGTCCGCACGACCGACGCGCACGTTTGGTGTGCGGGCAGATCAAGTGTCGGAATGCAGCGACGATTTTTCGGCAATCTTCACCGCCTGTGCAGATTTTTACGGAACGAGCGTTCGTTCGGGTGCGCGCGGCAAGCGCACTCGTGTGCACAAAAAATCTCGCTCGGAGGTCAATTTGAGCAGCCCGACTGTGCACACGGCGACGGCTGGCCGCGCCGCGCGGCAGCTGGCGGCGGGAGGGGACAGAGCAGGGCACGGCCCGGCCCCCGAGCGCACGCCCGTGCCCAGACCTGCTCGCATCCGTTCGTGGTGCCGTGCCCGAGCGCCGCGGTACACTACGGCGTGGGTGCGCTTTTCACTGCTCCGCCGCAGTCTTCGCTTCATCTCTACCTGACCCGGCACGGCCGCACGCACTGGAACGAGCTCGGTCGTTTTCAAGGGCTCACCGACGTGCCGCTCGACGACGCGGGACGCGCCCAGGCGAGCCAGCTCGCGACGGCCCTCTGCGGACGCGTCGAGGCCGTGATCACCAGCGACCTGCTGCGCGCCAGCGAGACGGCGCGCATCGTGGCCGACGCGCTGGCCATTCCACTGCTCGCCGCGGACCCCGACCTGCGCGAGCGCGGCTACGGCGTGTTCGAGGGGCTCACGCGCGAGCAGTGTAAGGAGCGCTTCCCGGACTCGTGGGCCGCGCGTGAGCGCGAGCGCAACCACGAGCCCCCGGGAGGCGAGCCGCGCGCGCTGGTGATCGCGCGGATGCAGCGCGGACTCGCTCGTGCGGTCGCCACGCTGCGCAGAGAGCAGCCTCGCTCGCCGCACGCACCACCTGGGTCGAGCGGACGACACGCGCTGATCGTGGGCCACGGCAGCTCCTTGCGCATGTTCCTCGAGGCACTCACCCAGGCCCCCGTCGCGTCGCTCGCCAACGGCGAGTATCGCGAAGTCCGCCACGACGGCACCGACTTTGCGCTCGTGTCCCGCCGCGGGCAGGCTCAGTACGACTCACACACGTAGCTGCGCAAGATTGGGCACGGGTTGTCGTCCCAGCGACCGTCCGCCAGCAACAGGGCACAGTCTTCGTCCGTCTTGTCGATACCCGGGAGCAAGCAGTCCTCGCCGATGGCGGGTAGCCCGGCGCAATAGAACGTGTTGCTGGGCTGGCCGAGCGCCCAGTTGGTGTAGGGGACCAGCGGCCCGTCCTCACGCGACTGCACCCCGGGGGCGAGCGCGCGCCACCTGTTCTCGCCGTCGATGTCGCTGGCGCCGATCCAAACGTCGCCCGCGCCGCGCACGAAGTCGTTCTCGGCGGCGTCGCCGATCACCGTCATGTCCAGCATCGCCCTGCGGCACGCGTTGCGGGCGTCGATCCAGTTGAGTGGGGTGGTGCAAAACAAATAAGAGTGCGCGCCGAACGCCTTGTCGGTGCAGCCCGCCGGCACCGGCTTGCTGCACACGGACGCCACGCAGCTGGTGGCACCGCAGCTCGTGCCGCAGCCTCCGCAGTGGGCAGCATTCGAGGTCAGGTCGACGCACGTCCCGCCGCACAGCGTGGTGCCACCGGCGCACGTCGGCACGCTGGGCCCCGTGTCCGGCGGCTCGACCTGGGCGTCCATGCCGGCGCCTGGGCCCAGCTCGCCCCCGTCGGCAAACAGCGCCCCTCCAGCGTCCGGATCGAGCGGCGCTCCGTCTCCCGCGTCGGCGCCGGCGTCGCGCTCGGGCCGCGGCCTGACCGGTAGGTCGCCGCCCGCGTCGCTCTGGGCCATCGGATCGCTGCCCGCGTCAATGCCGGTGGACGGATCGATCTGCTGCGTGGAGCCGTCTGTCAGCTCCGGGACGACCTCGTACGCCGGACTCTGCGCACAAGCCGCGAGCGAGGCCCCCCAAAAAGCAGCTAAAAGAGTACGAAGACCGACGTTTCGCATGCGTTCGACACCACCAACGAAGCCTCAGTTGGCATTGAGATTGGCGTCCTGTCCACTGCCGAGGGAGCTCACGAGCATGCTGCGCGGGCAATAGGGCAAAGCAGCGCGCGTAGCGCCCCCGCTGGCCGCGCGTACCTGCCCAGAAACGGCGAGTCATCGTCGCTACGCAGGAGAATTTCATGAACCAAGATCAAGTGCGTGGCTCCTTCAAACAGATCCAGGGCGAAGCCAAGCGGATCTGGGGCACGCTCACCGACGACGAGATCACGCGCGCGGAGGGCTCCACCGACAAGCTGGTCGGCATCATCCAGCAGCGCTTTGGCGACGCCACCGACGCCATCCGGCGCCGACTCGGGCTGTGACGCGCGGCTAGCGCTGGCGGCGCGTTGCCCAGCGCGCTTGCAGCGCAGAGGCGCCACTGACCGCGCACCGCCACGCGTGCCCGCGCCGCTGGTTGCGGACAGTCGCCAGGTCGTTACATAGCGCAGGGATGGTAAGTCCCTCCGCGCATGGTGACCGGTCGGTAGCCGCCGTCGCCCCCGTCAGCGAACGCAGTCGCCTGCGTTCCATCGTGGGCGGCTCGGCGGGCAACCTGGTCGAGTGGTACGACTGGTACGTCTACTCGGCCTTTTCGTTGTACTTCGCGCAGGCGTTTTTTCCGCCCGCCAGCCAGACGGCGCAGCTGCTGAACGTCGCGGCGGTGTTTGCGGTGGGCTTTCTCATGCGCCCGCTCGGCGGCTGGCTGATGGGGCGCTACGCCGATCGCCACGGGCGCCGGGCCGCGCTCACCACGTCCGTGCTGATGATGTGCGCCGGCTCGCTGCTGATCGCGGTCACGCCCAGCTACGCGACGGCCGGCATGGTCGCGCCCGCGATGCTCGTGTTCGCGCGCCTCTTGCAAGGACTGTCGGTGGGCGGCGAGTACGGCGCCAGCGCGACCTACCTGAGCGAGATGGCCGGGCGACGCCGGCGCGGCTTCTACTCGAGCTTTCAGTACGTGACGCTGATCATGGGCCAGCTGCTCGCGCTCGCGGTGCTGCTGATCCTGCAGCGCTCGCTGCCCGAGTCCGCGCTGCAGTCCTGGGGCTGGCGCATCCCATTCGTAATCGGCGCGGCCTTTGCGCTGATCGTGTTTCGGAGCCGCCAGAACATGGCAGAGACGGCCGCGTTTCGCGCCACGTCGGTGGAGCGCGAGCCGCTGCGCACGCTGTTCGTGCACTGGCGCCAGGTGGCCACCGTGGTCGGACTGACGGCAGGCGGCACGGTCGCGTTCTACACATTCACCACGTACGCGCAGAAGTTCCTGGTCAACACCGCGGGCTGGAGCAAGTCGGACGCGACGCTGGTGTCTGCGGCGTCGTTGTTCGTGTTCATGCTCGTGCAGCCACTGGTCGGCCTGCTGTCCGACGTGGTGGGACGGCGACCCGTGCTGATCGCCTTTGGGGTGCTCGGCACGCTGGGCACGGTTCCCATGCTCAAGACACTCGCCACGACCACCAGCGTAACCCAGGGCTTTTTGCTGCTCACGCTGGCGTTGCTCGCAGTGAGTGGCTACACGGCGATCAACGCGGTGGTCAAGGCGGAGCTGTTTCCTGCCGCGATTCGTGCACTTGGCGTCGGCTTTCCGTACGCGGTCACGGTCTCCCTGTTCGGCGGAACCGCGGAGTACCTCGCGCTGTGGGTCAAGAGCATCGGCCACGAGCAGTGGTACTACTGGTACGTGACGGCGTGCATCGCCGCCTCGCTGCTCGTCTACACCAGCATGCGCGACACCCGCACGCACTCCGAGATCAAAGAAGACTGATTACGACGGGCCGTGCGTGGTCGCCGCGCCGGGCTTGGCGGTCGTGCTGTCCTTGCCGGCAGCCGTGGCCTTGGCACCGGCAGGCGCGTCCTTGCTGGTCGCAACAGCCGCCGCGTCCTTGCTTGGCGCAGCAGTGGCCGCCGCGTCTTTGCTCGGCGCTGCAGCCGCTGCGTCCTTGCTCGGCGCAGCAGCCGCTGCATCCTTGCTCGGCGCAGCAGCCGCTGCGTCCTTGCTCGGCGCAGCCGCTGCGTCTTTGCCGGTCGCTACCGCTGCGTCTTTGCTCGGCGCAGCAGCCGGGGCGACCGCGACGGCCGACGACTCTTTGTCCGCGACAGCCGTGAGCTTGTGCGGCGCCGCGTCTTTGCTGGCCGGCTCCGCGGCCGAAGCTGCGTCTTTGTTCGCGCCTGCGACCAGCTTGGGAGCGGACGACTCCTTGCTCGCTGGCTCCGAGGCCGGTGCAGCGGGCGTCGACTTGCTAGCTGCCGCTGCGAGCTGCGCAGCCGAGCCCTCTTTGCTGGTCGCGCTGGGCGACGCGACCGCGCTCAGGTGCGGCGCGGCCGTCGTGTTGCCCGCGCCAGGCGCGTTCGCCGCACTGGCGACCTTACTGTTGGCGGCAACGACCTTGGGTGCCTCGACCGCGCTCGTCAGCGCGTGGGCCGCCAGCTCGCCCACCTGGTAGGGCAGTGCGAAGTTGCTGTAGTCGCGCGCGACGTGGCCCGCGTGGGTCCACTCCGTCAGTACGAGCGCTAGCCGCCACTCGCCCGCGGGCGCCTGGTTGAGGCGCGCGTAGCGCTCGATGTAGCGCTCCTCGGAGTTGCCCGAAAGGCGACCGATCGGGGCCGAGGCGAGCAGCGTGCCGCGCAGGTCACCGCCCTGGTACGGCTCCGACAGCGCCCACAGCTCGAGCGCCAGGCTCCCGCTCAGGTTGTCTTCGTCGCGCGTGTTGCGCACGCCCTCGGCCTGCAGCAGCACACCATCCTCCTCGAACCGGTAGCCGCTGGTGCCTTCCAGGCGTGGCCCCTCGAACTGCTGTCGCTCGGCGTAGTTGGAGAAGTCGTGCACCTGGTCGTAGCGGCCGCCCTCGCCCGCCGCGAGCACCAGCACCATCGCGTACTGGCCCTGCGCCGGCAGGGTTGCGAACGTCTCGACCTCGAGGCGCGCGTGCTCGTGCTCCCCGGACTGGGTCAGCGTGGCCTTGGACAGCTCGGCCTGTGCGACCTTGATGCCGCGCAGTGCCCCACCCTGGTGAGGGCTCTCGCAAGCCCACAGCTGCAGCGCCCAGTGCTGTGCACTGCGTGCGCTCTCGTCGCTCGCGGGAGCGGCCACGAGCTCTGCGTTCAAGAACGCGAGATCGCCCTGAAAACGGTAACCGTGATTGCCTGCGAGGCGCAGCTTGTTGAAGGGAGCACTGGCCAATGAGCGAACGTTGTCTTGCATGACTCGACTCCGACGGAGGCTGCGGGATGAGACGCGCCTGTAGGTATGGATCACGGCGCGCGCCTGGATGACGAACCGTGCAGCATCCCGAATGCGTCTTCTGCGCGGAGGCGTCAACTTTACGTGCGTGAACCGAACGCCAGCCGATTTACGGAAAAAGCGCGGCGACCGCGCGTGGGCATGCGGCGTCGAAGTGCGCGTTCTTTGGCGCGCGGGCGAACAGCACGAGTGTCGCGAAGCGCGACACTCGTCATCTAATAGTTTTTTGCGAAGATCTCGGCCCAGCCTTGCTCCTTGCAGACCGGACAGCTCGCGCCCCCCGCAAACAGCGCGCACGCCTTGCTGTCGTCCGCGAGAAAGCAGCGAAACCAGGCCGTGTACAGGCGCATGTACTGCTTGGTGCCCGCCTCGCCCGTGACGAAGCCGAGCAGCGTGGCCGTGCCGGTGTGGGTTCCACCTTGCCAGTTTGCGTACAGCGCAGGCGACGAGGTGCCGTTGACGGACGTCTTGCAGCTCGCGGTCGCGATGTCTTCGGTGCCGGTCAGACACAGAAACGCCTTACCGGGTGGAGCCACGCCAAACGCTCCCTGCACGTTGCCGATCGCCTGCACGTTGGGATGGCTGGCTGCGGCGTTTGCGCCGCCGCCTCCCTGGGAGTGCCCGGAGGTCCCGGCGCGCGGACTGAGCTTGCCGAAAAACTCGCTGCTCTCTGCCTTGTTCTCCGCGTACATGTAATCGAGCCCGGCCTTGTGGAACGCGCCGCTGCCCACGTTGTCGTTGTGGGCCGCGATCACGACGATGCCCCAGCTCGCCGCGTGGTCCTGGTAAAACGCGTAGGTGTCACCGTAGACGAGACTGCAGAACGCCTCGGCTACGCCGAGACCTCGTCGTTCATCGCAGCCTTCAAGCGCTGGAAAGGCGTGTCGCCCGGCAGCTACAAGCGCACGAGCGGTGAGCAGGCCGTCGGCAAAGACTGACGCGCGACTACTTCGCGCCGAGCGCCGCCAACAGCTCCTTCATCTTGCCCATGCGCTCTGCCTGAATGCCCTTGGCGAGCGCCTTGGCGGCATCGACCTTGCCAGCCTTGACGGCAGGAATGATCTCGCCGTCGCGCGTCTTCTTGAAGTCCTTCCAGATGCCGTCGAACTCCTTGAGTTTCGCGACCGAGTCCTTGGGCGCGGCCTTATCGGTGAGTCCGGACTTCACACTCTCGTCGACCAGCTTGGAGGCGGCGCTGATCTCGCCCTCGAGTGTCTTCTGCGTCGCGGCGTCGCTGGTGTCGAGCAGCGTCACCAGGCTGGTGCGTGCCTTGAGCAGCGCGGACAGCGCGCTCTCTGCGGGACTCGCCAGCGCGGTCGCTGCGAACAACGAGATCAGGGCGCACACCAGCGAGAACTTCGAAATCGATTTCATGTCTGAGACCTCCAGCGATGATTCGTGAAGACGCCTCAGCAGAGAGCGTGCCGACGCCGCACGCGCGCGGGCGCAACCGGCTCAGCAAGGCCAGAGGGCGCTCGTTTTGCCGCGCATCCGCGCAGTACGCGGACTCCCTCGACGTGGCAAAGCGGGCTCTACGCGGCTGGAGCGCGCGCGCTCCTCGAGACGAAACCGTCAGACGAAAGACGAAAATGTAGGACGCGCCGAGGGCCAGCGCGCTGCGCCGCGAGTCGCCCGGGCAGAACGACGCGGCAGTGCTGTTTCCGACGCGTACCACACGGATTGCAAACGCGGAAGCGCGGGCGAACATGTAGCTCCCGCAGCGTACCCGTCGGGCGACGGTGTCGTACTGCGAGCGCTCGAGCGGCGACCCTGCGCGTAGGCCGGCGAACGCTGTGCTGTCCACAGTCGGACTTGGCGGCGGGAACACGAGACGAAGCACTATCGTTGCTCGCGCGTGAGCTTGCTCCGCTTCATATCAGCGTTGGAGACTCGAAAACGCAGCGCAGTGCAGAAAGTGAACCGACGATGAAGGACGAGACATTTTCCAGCAAGACCGATGGCACCAAGATCTTCGTGCGCAGCTGGCGGCCGTCAGGTCCGGCGCGCGCACTGTTGGTCATCTCGCACGGCTTCAAGGCACACGGCGGCCTTTACGCCTGGTCCGCCGAGCAGTTCATCCAGCACGGCATCGCAGTCTACGCGATCGATCATCGCGGGCACGGCAACTCGGGCGGTGACCGTTACGAGGCGACTCATATCGACCAGTTCATCGCGGACCTCGATCAGCTGGTCGACCTGGCGCAGAGTCGCGACCCGGGCTTGCCCACCTTCTTGCTCGGACACAGCGCCGGCGGCGTGATGGGCTGCGTCTACGTGCTGGAGCATCAAGAGAAGCTGGCTGGCTTCATTTGCGAGAGCTACGCGCTCGGCGTCTACGCGCCCGACTTCGCGCTGGCTGCGCTCAAGGGGCTCAGCCACGTGGCGCCGCACCTGCACGTACTCGACCTCAAAAACAAGCTATTTTCTCGCGACCCGGCCGTGGTGTCCGCGCTCGATCACGACCCGCTGATCCCCCAGATGAACTATCCCACGGGCACCGTGGCCGCCATGGTTCGCGGCACCGAGCGGGTGAAGGCCGAGTTCTCGTTGATCAAGCTGCCGGTGCTGATTGTGCACGGCAGCGAAGACAAGGTCACCGAGCCGGCGGGCAGCCAGCTCTTTTTCGACCAGGCCGGCTCGGCCGACAAGACGCTCAAGCTGTACGAGGGGCACTTCCACGATCTGCTTGCGGACGTGGGCAAGGAGCAGCCCATTGCAGACATGATCGCGTGGGTCGACGCGCACCTCCCGGCAGGCGCCGTGGTAAACCCCTGACATGTTGTTGACCGCCCTCGATACGCTCGACGCCGTGCTCGAACGCCATGCCGACGCGCTCGGCACGGACCTGGTGCCCTATCGACACCACGCCTATCGAGTGGTCAACTTCTGCGCCGCCCTCTCTGCACAGGGCTCGCGCACAGAGCCGCGCGTCTCGACGCCGCAGCCGGACGCGCTGCAAAAGATCACGATCGCGGTCGCCTTTCACGACCTCGGCATCTGGACCGATCACACCTTCGACTATCTGGCGCCGTCCATGCGTCTGGCGCGCGAGCACCTGAGCGCGCACGGACGCGCGGCGTGGATCCCCGAGATCGACGCGATGATCCTCGAGCACCACCGGGTGCGCGCTTGCCGTGACCACCCGGGCTGGCTGGTGGAGGCCTTTCGCAGGGCGGACTGGGTCGACGTCACCTACGGCGCGCGCGCCTTTGGTCTGCCCCGCTCGCTGGTGCGCGACTGTTTTGCGCATTTTCCCGATCAAGGGTTTCACCGGCGGCTCGTGCAGCTGACGCTGCAGCGGGCCAGGACACACCCGCTCAGTCCTTTGCCCATGATGCGGATCTGAACAGCCGGTCCGCCGTCATGGCCAGCACGAGCGCAGCTGGCGCGTCAGCGCCGCGGCCTCCGCGTCGTCGTACACGACGATGCCTTCGCTCCAGGAGAGCACACGCGCGGGACGTGCGCGCTCGTCGCGCTCGTAGACCGGAATGACGTGCACATGAAGATGCGCATAGCTGTTGGGCAGCGGCGTCGTGCTGCCCAGCACCGCACTGAAGACGCGCAGCGGCGTGAGCGCCTGCTGCAGCGCGACGCAGGCATCGTGCGCCAGGCTCTGTAGCCCCGTGTAGCTCGACCGATCGAGCTCGTGGATGTGCTCGACGTGCCGCTTGGACCACACGATCAGGTGGCCGCGCCGCTGTGCAAAACGATTGAGCAGCACGACCCCGTGCTCGCCCTCGGCCACCAGGTCGAGCCCCTCGGGCTTGCCTCGGATCAACGCACACGGCAGACACGCGCCGTGCGCGACACCTGCACGGTACAGCTCGAGCAGTGCCAGTGCCTCGGCCTTGGGAACGACCCGCATGGTGGGCCTACGGCGTAACCACGAACGGGTCGGGCACGAAGCGCGCGGCGTCGAGCGCGCTCGCCAGCGCGTCCATGTTGTCCGTCGTCGGTGCGTAGTGCTCGCTCGTGAGAGCGAGTGCTCGCGTATAGTCTTCGTATCCCCAGCAAGACGTGTCGAGCGAGCTGTCCCACGAACACACAGCCGCGCTCGACAGAGTGCACTCGTCGAGGCCGTCGAACTCGTACGTTCCGCTGACTATTGCGGCGCGCAGCTCGCCCGCCAACCTTCGGCCGCGATCGATCTCGGCGAGGATGGTGTCGGTCGCGAGCGACCACTCCTGGACCATGCGCTCGTTGTTGACGAAAAACTCGCGGTAGGCAGACGGTGCACAGCCGATGTACGTGCCGCCACAGCGATCGATGATCTCCGGGTCCTCGCCCTCGCTCACAAAGTACACCGCCGCGATGCGCCCGGGGCTCGCCAGCGCCGTGCTCGCGTCGACGGGCGTGCCCTGCAGGTCGACGACGTCGAGGCGTCCGCGCGAAAGGCGCGCGATCCAGGCCTCCGGCTTGAGCACGATGCGCACCAGTGCAGTGCCGTAGCTCTCGCCCGGCCAGCCGCGCAGGGTCGCCCAGGCGTTGGGCCAGCCGAAGCGACCCTTTTGATAGTCAGGTCCCGAGAGCAGCTTGGCCAGCGCGTTGTTCGACGCCGCGAGCGTGGCGAGCGCAGCGCTGACCACCGTGCGCGTCCCGTCACTGCGCTCGGACCGCGTCAGCAAGACCTTACTGCTGCGCAGCTCCATCGCTTGCGCGTCGGTGGTCCACGTGTAGAGCACGTTGCGTCCCGCCGTCGAAAACACCACGTGGTCTGACGCGAGCGAGGCGCGAGCGATGCGTCCCGGGGTCAGCGCGGACTCTGGGTCGAGGCTCGCAGCGTCGCGCGCGCCCCCACCGGCGTCGCGCGCGCCCCCACCGGCGTCGCG
>Ga0190271_10001947_pt1 | contig 12185 bp, 10 predicted proteins | sample Popmic356T_FD_133747 | JGI IMG/M metagenome (GOLD analysis project Ga0190271, IMG submission 133747) | Populus adjacent soil microbial communities from riparian zone of Weber River, Utah, USA - 356 T | ecosystem: Environmental > Terrestrial > Soil > Riparian zone | place: USA: Utah | collected...
CAAAAATGAAGGTCATTACGTACACGACAAAGCCGGCAGGCAGCAGGCGCCTTATGCGGCGAGCGTAGAAGTTCGCCAGACGGAAGGACCCGTCACCGATCTCTGCGGCAATGATGGTGGTGATCAGAAAGCCGGACAGGACGAAGAAAACATCGACGCCGACAAAGCCGCCCGGAAGAACCGACGGAAAACCGTGGAACACCACCACGGACAGCACGGCGAGCGCCCTCAGTCCGTCCAGATAGGGACGGCGTGGCATCAACTCCGCCCTTCGATATTCCGGCCCGAAATCCGGTGTGTGTCCATCAGCATGGTTCGCCTGCAGCGCATCGTTGCAACCGGCATTCCCCAGCTGTCTCGTGATTGGCTGGAATTTCGCGGTCTTGCCGCCTGCTTGCAAGGCAAAAGGCAGGTGCGGACGCCTGCCGTCACCTTACGACCGCCGATCACCAGCCAGCGCACCCGGCACAAATCGAACGTGTGCCCCCGTCGCAATGATCACAGCAAAGTTGACCGCCTGACAGGATTCGATTGTGGACCCGCGCGTTCTGTCGCATCGTCGTCGTTCATTGTGGGTTCGAGATGGCGGCCGACGAGAAAAACGCAGAAAAGGCGCAGGTTCGTCCGGGCGGCGTTATTGCACTGGCCCCGCATCTGATCCCGGGCATTTCGCTCAGCCTGCTAATCGCACTGGCCGCGTACGGCATTCAGCTTCTCCAGCTGCACTACTTCGAGCATCCCTATCTTGAAGCGCTCGTGATCGCCATCTTGCTGGGAACGGCAGTCCGGACCGCCTGGATGCCGGGCCTGCGCTGGCAGGCCGGCATAGCCTTCTGCGCCAAGCAAGTTCTTGAAGTCGCGGTGACGCTGCTCGGGGCATCGATCAGCTTCGCGCTGCTTGCCGCATCCGGCCTCGCGCTGCTGAGTGCAATCGTCGCGACGGTGGCGGTCATGCTGGCGGCGACCTATGCGATCGCCAGGCTGCTGGGATTGCCGGTTCGGCTGTCGATCCTGATCGCTTGCGGCAACTCGGTCTGCGGAAATTCTGCGATCGCGGCGGCCGCGCCCATCATCGGCGCGAAGGGCGACGAGATCGCGTCGTCGATATCGTTCACCGCCATCCTCGGCGTGCTCGTCGTGCTCGGCCTGCCGCTGCTGATTCCGCTGCTGGAGATCTCGCCGACACAATACGGGATCGTCGCCGGGCTGACGGTCTATGCGGTGCCGCAGGTTCTCGCGGCGACTGCCCCCGTCGGACTGGTCAGCTCGCAAATCGGCACCCTGGTCAAGCTCGTTCGCGTGCTCACGCTCGGGCCCATCCTGCTCGGGCTTGCCGTGTTCGGACGCAAGTTGCGTGACAGTGCCGACGGTCCGGTTGCGTCCGCGCGTGTGCATCCTCTCCAGGTCGTGCCGTGGTTTGTCGTCGGGTTCATGCTGCTGGCGATGCTGCGATCCTTCGGGATGCTGCCCGCCGAATGGGCCGCACCGCTGCTGAAGGTCGCGTCACTGTTGACCCTGATCTCGATGGCCGCGCTCGGACTTGGTGTCGACGTTCGCGTGATCGGACAGGTGGGGGCGCGCGTGACCGCGGCCGTCACGCTGTCGCTCATTCTGCTGCTGTTGATGAGTCTTGGCGTCGCCCGCTTCTTCAACTGAAGCGAGGCATCGTGCGATCGTCAGGCACCGAAGATCATCGCAAGGCTGCTGGCGGCGAACTGGCCGAATTTGGCGACCAGATCGGGATCGAAATAGATCACCCGCGCAGTGACAACGGCGGCAACCAGCGACCAGAACAGGCCGATGCCGCCGCGAAGCATCCAGCGTGAAACAGCCTGTTGCGGACCGCGCGTTTGCACGTCGCATTCCGGAAGGCGCTCACCGAAGCTGTCGAACTCAGTCTGCTGCACAACCGTTTCCTCAAATCCCGGCAGGTCACTGATATTTCTACAATTTCAGGCCGGAAAGCAAAGGAACGGTCGTTCAAATTTGGCGGCCGCAGGGGGCGTCCATTCTCCTGCCGGCGGCGGCGGTGGGATTTTCTTGCCTGACGGGCCGGGTGCCCAGGCCCGGCGGCAAATCGTTAGTTCGCCCGCGTCTTCTTCCAGGCATCCATGCCGCCCTGCAGATGGACGGTATTCTTCAGCCCCACATCCTGTGCCGCCTGCACCGCCATCGCCGAGCGTTCGCCAAAGGCGCAGTAGAACACCAGCTGCTTGCTGGTGGACGTGGCGAGTTCGTGCAGCGTGCCACCGTCCGAGATGGCTTCCTGCAACGACGGATACGGGACGTGAATCGCGCCGGGGATACTCCCGTGCCGTTCCCGCTCCGAGCGTTCGCGCAGATCGATCAGCACCACATTCGACGTGCCGACCAGCGCCTGGACCCGTTCGGCCGTGACCGCCCAGCCGCGTCGCGCGATTTCCTCCTGATGCAGTCCGACCTTCATGTTGGCCGGTACGACCACGTCCATCATCTTGGGGTTGGGGAGGTTGAGGTTGTTCATGAGTTGCACGTACTCATCCACCGATTTCACCTGCAGCCGTGGATTGAAGGTTTTTTCCTCGCCGATGGTGGAAACAGTGTCGCCCTTGTAATCGTGCGCCGGATAGACCAGCGTCGAATCGGGCAACTTGAGCAGCCGGCCAAACAGCGACTCGTATTGCGCGCGGGGATCGCCGTTCTGGAAGTCGGTGCGGCCCGTGCCGCGAATGAGCAGCGTATCGCCGGTGAAGACCCGGTCCGGCATGATGAAGCTGTAGGAATCATCGGTATGGCCTGGAGTGTAGACGACGTCGAGGGAAAGTCCCTCGATCGTCAGCCTGTCGCCGTCGCCGAGCCGCATTGAAACCACGTCCGCCTTCGTTTGCTCTCCCATCACTGTGATGCAGTGGGTCTTGTCGCGCAGCGCCCCGAGGCCGGTGATGTGATCCGCATGCAGGTGCGTGTCGACCGCCTTGACCAGCCGGAGGTCGAGCTCGCGAACGAGCTGAAGATAGCGGTCGACTTTTTCCAGGACGGGATCGAGAATCAGCGCCTCGCCACCACGACGACTCGCCAACAGGTAGGAGTAGGTGCCGGACGTCTGATCGAACAGCTGACGAAAGATCATCTTCATTACCTTGTTCGGCAACAGACCTGGAAGACGCAGTCAGCGGAAGCGCGCTCCAAAGTGCTCGCATCGTGGCATGCAACTCTGCCTAACTTAGGCGGGTCGCGGATTCTGTCCAGTACCTCCGTGGGGGATAGCCGGCGCCTTGTGCCTGAAATTGAGCGGAATTCCGCGCCGGTGGTCCGGATGCGAGGGCGGGAAGCCGAAGATCGCCCCTACCGGCGCACCCGACACGATTTGAACGTGCGACGTTTGCCTCGCAGGGCCTGTGCTCGCCGGGCGTTCCCCGTTGCCCCTGCCCGCCTGATCCGCTAAATCAGGCGAAACGCACCCGTAGCTCAGCTTGATAGAGCGTTGCCCCGAAGCTGGACCGGATCGCGCAAAAGCCTCGGCAATTGTCGTTACATTCGCTGCACGAAGCTACGAGCGGCACGACGGCGCCACACTACTCCTGCCCTGGAGAGAACAATGACGCAAGAAAAGCTAACGCCAATTGTCGTGGCCTACGCGCGGCGCTGGCTGCACCTGGCATCCATCGTGCTCCCCGTCTTTGCATGCATGATGACGCTTCAAACAGGGGCGGCCGCCCAGTCTATGGCTCAAGAGGGTTTCCGGCAGTGGACCGGTGACCTCGACGGGATGCTGGAGCGAGGGGTGGTTCGAATACTTGTGCCTCTCAGCCCGACGTTGTTCTATCAAAGCAAGGGGGAGAACTACGGGGTCGAGGCGGAAATCGGCAGCGAACTGGAAAAGACCCTCAACGAGCGCTATGGCAGCGCATCAAAGAAAGTGAAGATCGTTTTCATTCCAACGGCCCGCAACAGGTTGCTGGAAGACTTGCGAAGCGGCCGAGGCGATATTGCCGCCGCGAACCTGACAATCATCCCGGAGCGGACGGCGATCGTCGATTTTACACGCCCGTGGGCAACAGGAATCACGGAAATTCTCGTCACCGGCCCCGCTGCGCCAAAGGTCGAGACAATGGCCGATCTTGCCGACCGCGAAATCAAGGTCCGGAAATCGAGCAGCTACTACGGTCACTTGCTCGCCGTAAATGAAGGCCTCATCAAGAGCGGCAGGCGCCCGATCAAGATTGGTCTCGCGGATGATAATTTAGAGGATGAAGACCTTTTGGAACAGGTCAACGCCGGTCTGCTGCCCTGGGCAATCGTTGATTCTCACATCGCCAAGCTATGGTCCAAGATCCTGCCGAATCTCGCCACTCGTGAAGACATCGCTTTCAACGACGGCGGCGAAATAGGATGGGCCTTGCGGAAGGAAAGTCCCAAGCTGAAAGCCGAGTTGGATCAGTTCGTTCAGACTCTTCGACAGTCAGGATTCTCGAAATAGCAATCGGGTTCGACAGGTCCGGGTCCAGTCAACCTTGACGCCTAAAGAGATTTGTCCGCTTCGCCATAGCCGTTGAAGTCAAAGAATGCGACTGCTGGTCGGCTGTCGCAGCAATGACATCAAGCCTCAATCCAGGTCACTCGCGGATGCGATCGTTCCATGAGTTCTGAGGAGTTTATCCTTGGCTGCGACCTCGGTGGTTCGAGCTTGCGGGTCGGCCTCATCGGCGGTGACGGCACGATCGGCCCCACCGCGTCTATGCCGTTCACGATCGAAGCTGACGCCTACGGCCGCTCAGAGGTGGATCCGTCGACGTGGTGGGAAGGCTTTCTATCCGCGGCACAGATGGTCGCTCGGGCAGACCCTGCAGCATTTGGATCAATAGCCGCGTTTGCGATATGCGGCATGACGCGCACCCAGGTTTTGGTCGACAGCGACGGCACTCCGGTTCGGCCGGCAGTCACGTTTCTCGATACCCGCACACGCGATCTCGCTTCGGACATCGCGCGCGAGACAGGCATCGCTGAGATCGATGCCTATCACCCTCTTGCACGTCTCGCCTACATCGCTCTCCACGAGCCGGAGCGGTTCGCGCGCGCCGCCCATTTGCTGGACCCCAAGGATTATCTTGCGCTCAAGCTTTCCGGTATTGCGGCGAGCGATCCGATTTCGCTGGCTCGTCTCGCTCAACTAGACAAACGCGCCGCACCTATTTTCGACCGGTGCTTGAAGCTATTGCCGGCCTTGTTACCGCCCTGCGCCCGACTCGGACCGGTGAAAGCCGGTCTCGCGGACCCGCTCGCCAGGTTGGCCGGAACGCCGATTTACATGACCTCCAATGATACATGGACGGCAGTCGTCGGTCTTGGCGCGATGCGTTCGGGTTGTGCTTACAATATTTCGGGCACCAGCGAGGTCCTGGGTATGATTGGCACCTCCGCTGCAGCGGCCGACGGTTTGATTGCGATTGATTGGGAGAACGGCTTTTTTCAGCTAGGCGGACCCAGCCAAACTGGGGCCGATGTTCTCGCTTGGCTGCAAACGTTACTTGGACCGCAGACAGCGAACATGATTGCTGCAGTGGATGACCTCCCACCTCACCCGAATCCACTGCTCTTTCTGCCGTTTCTGCAAGGCGAGCGCGTACCGTTCTGGAACTCGGATTTGCGCGCAGCATTCCTGGGTCTCGACCGCAGTCACCGACCGCACGATCTGGCGCGCGCCGTTCTTGAGGGCGTCGCATTCGCCAATCGCGAAGTCCTGACGCGCGCGGAGCAGGCATTTGCTTCGCAGGCAACCGAAATTCGCTTCGGCGGTGGCGGCTCCCGCAGTGCAAGCTGGTGCCAGATCAAGGCCGACGTTTGTCAACGTCCGGTTGTTACAGCCGCCCACGACGAGGCGGGGCTACTCGGCTGCGCAGCAGTCGCGTTCGCCGGTCTCGGCCGCTATCCCTCGCTGGAAGCCGCACAGCAGCGGTTGACGCGTTCAGGCAAGACGCATTTTCCAAGAGATCAGCACCGCATGCGCTACGATGCATTGTTCAATGTATACCAGCGTGCTGTTTCGGCTGATATTGATCTATCGGCCGCTCTTGCCGCGGTACCAAGGCCCGCAAACACGAGCCGTTGATCGAGGACAGATGCGCGCCTTCCTTTCCATCTACGGCACTGCCATCGCAGGGTTGATCGTTCTGATGTTTTTTTCCGCAGCTTCGCCGGTTTTCGCAACCCCGGGGAACATTGCCTTGATCCTGAAGGAGACGAGCTTCCTTGCGATCCTGGCCCTTGGCTTTTCGCTTGCGCTGACGACAGGCGAACTCGATCTTTCGATTGCCGAAGTAGCAAGCCTGTCCGCCGTTATCTGCGGCATGCTTGTGCATGCGGGTTATCCTCCGGGGCTTGCAATCGCGGCTGGTTTGATGACTGGTCTTGCCTGCGGTCTTTGGAATGGTTTCGCGGTAACGGCGCTTCACGTGCCGTCGCTGATTGCAACACTCGGCACCGCGGCAGTGACTCGTGGCTTCGGCTTCATGGTTACTCAGGGAGTTGCCTTCGTTGGGCGCTGGCCGACCAGCTTCACCGAAGTCGCGCGAGGGACCCTGCTTGGTGTCCCGAATCTAATCTGGATCCTGACATTTCTTGCGGGCTGCAGCTACTTCCTGCTTAACTGGACTCGCAGCGGCGCACACATGGTCGCGACCGGCGAGGCAGCCGAGGCTTCGCGCCTCGCGGGCATCAACACGGCGCGCATGAAAATGATTGGATTGATGCTCTGCGGCGGATTCGCAGGAGCGACTGCGGTACTGCTGACCTCAAGTTTGTCGTCGGCCGCACCCAACATGGCCGGCGATCATTTTCTTTATGCCATCGCCGCAGTGCTACTCGGAATGACGATGTTCGAACCGGGCCGCCCCAATATTGCTGGGACTCTCGTTGCCGCCTTAACCCTGAAAGCACTTGGTAACGGGCTCGTCCTGGTTGGGGCTGCATACTATGTGCAGGATATCGTACTGGGCCTCATCATCATCGGCTCAGTTGCTCTCTCGACGTCGGCCTTGACGCGAACGTCCTTCGTTCGAAACTTGAGCTTTAGAACGTGACACAACATCGACAGATGGTACATTCGGGTACGCCATTGGCGCGCTCGCGGCCGATGAAATTCGTATGAGGGGTTGAAACAAGAATTATGAACAGACGAATCCCCGCGTTCTCGTTCGCCGCTGGCTTGATAGCCGCGACATTGATGACGACAGCCGCATCGGCTTTTGACGTTGCGATTGTCGCCTTCCAGATGTCCTCAGAGACGCACGCCCGCGTGGCCAATGCCGCTGCCACTGCCGCGAAGGCAAAAGGCTGGACCGTCAACATTCTGAATTCAGAAGGTTCATTACCGAAACACGCGGAGCAGCTCGACGCACTGGTCCAACGCAAGCCTGACGCGATTGTCGTCGCAATGGGCAAGCCCGTAGAAGCAGAAGCCCAACTCAAGGCGGCCAAGGACAAGGGCATACCGCTGCTTACCGTGATGGCAGGCACCAGCCCGCACTCGCTGTTCGACATCCAGGTCAACGAGTACAAGGTTGGGGCCGAAGCTGCGCTGTATCTGCTTGGCCAGCTTGGTTATCAGGGCAATATTCTGACCGAACGCTTTGACGGCAACGTTGGTACCCGCATTCGTGGCAGGGTCCTCGACGCTGTTCTTGCCGAGAACACGGGCATCAAGGTGATTGGTACCCATTCGATGGCACGAACACAGAGCTGGCGCGACGACGTTCGCGCGGGCATGCAAGCGCTGCTGTTGCAGCACAAAGCCGGCCTGAAAGGTATCTGGGCATCTTTCGACGGCCAGGCCTACATTATCGATGACCTCCTGCGAGCGCAGGGCGTGAAGCGCGGCGAAGTCGCGCTGGTGTCGGTCGATGGTGGCGTGGAAACCTATCGCCGCATCGCTGACCCGGAATCCACGTTGATGGCGACGGTCGCCATTCCGTTTGAGGACATGGGCAAGAAGGCAATCGACGCGATCGACTCTATTGTCGTGCGTAAACAACCGGTTGGCTCCATAACGACTGGACCGTATCTATTCCTCGACGCGGTGCTGGTCGACTCCAACAACGTCAAGGCCATGCTCGCGAACTGATCGTTCACCTGCAATGGCTGTTCTGGACATCAGGGGACTTACCAAGTCATACGGCGCGGTCGACGCGCTCAAAGGTGTCGACCTTGTCGTTAACGAGGGCGATGTACTTGCTCTTTGCGGCGACAATGGCGCCGGAAAATCAACGCTCATCAAGATCGTTTCGGGCGCGCAGCCACCGAGTGCCGGAACGATTCTATTGAAGGGCAATCCGGTCGAATTCACATCACCACACGACGCGCTCGCAAAGGGCATCGCGACCATCTATCAAGATCTGGCGCTCGCGCCACGACTATCGATTGCCGAGAACGTGTTCCTCGGCGCCGAACTGGAAAAGTCGGCGCTGAAACTTCCATTTCTATCGATGCTCGACAAGAAGCGGATGCGCCGACAAGCCGCCGCCTATCTCGAGCGGCTCGGTATTGAGATTACAGACACACGGGTGGCGGTCGAGCAACTCTCCGGCGGCCAGCGGCAAGCGGTCGCAATTTGCCGCGCTCTTCGGTGGAACGCAGAACTAATCATTCTCGACGAACCAACAGCGGCGCTAGGCGTCCGCGAGACGCAACGTGTTCTCGACCTGATCCGCCGGTTGCGTGATGCTGGACATACGATCATCCTGATCAGCCACAACATGTCGGACGTCATGGCGGTGGCATCTCGGGTTGCGATCCTGAGAGGTGGCCAGAAGATCGCTGATGTTCCAACTGCCGGTCTTGATGCCGACCGTCTCGCCCATATGGTCATGCTGGGATAGTTGGCGAGCTGATCCTCATTCATGGCGGCACACTAAGGGATACGGGCGGAAACTTCGCAACAAACGTTGCGTCAGCGGCTCGGCATCCGCCGCTGACTGGACACAGAGAGCCTGGCACCGGCCGCTTTACTCAATCGGAATTTTTGCTTTCTCAACGATTGCGTTCATCTTCGCCCTTTCGCTGACCAGAAATTCGCGAAGCTTCTCGCCGGGCAAAGGCGGCAGAACCTGCGAGCCATTTTTCTCGTAGTATTCAATGGTCGCAGGGTCCTTCATCACCTCGGCAAAGGCGCTTATGAATTTATCGGCCACAGGCTTTGGCACGTCCTTGGGCATCACCACGGTGCCCCACGGGTTGAAGGTGATTTGCGGATAGCCGAGTTCGGCCGTGGTCGGCACGTCAGGCAGGCCAGGCAACCGCTTTGCCGCGGTCGTCGCAAGCGCGCGCAGCTTGCCACTGTCGATCAACGGCTTCAGGACGACTTGAAACTCAAACATGAAGTCGATTGTACCAGACATGATGTCAGTGAGAGCTACCGGTGTTGCCTTGTAAGGAATGTGAACCACATCGGTATCGGTGCCGAGCGCAAAGATTTCACCAGTGAGGTGCTGCGCCGCAGCGGTCCCAATCGAAGCAAAATTCAATTTTCCAGGATTCTTCTTTGCGTACTCAACGAATTCGGCGAACGTCTTGTACGGCTTGTCGGGAGCGATAACCAGGACGAGCGGAGAAACCGCCATGCCATACAGCGGCGTGAACGATTTGATCGGATCGTAGGATAGCGTTTTGCGCGTCGCCGGAATGGTCGTCATCGGCCCAGAGGAACCGTAGAGGAACGTATAACCATCCGGCTTCGAATTGGCGACGTATTCGGAGCCGACGATCCCACCCGCACCGGGCTTGTTTTCGACCACGATCGGTTGGCCGAGTTTTTCGCCAAGCCCCTTCGAAAGAAATCGCGCGGCGTTATCGGTCACGCCACCGGCGGCAAACGGGACGACCCAGGTGATGGGCCGGTTCGGATAGTCCTGTTGCGCGAACGCCAGGTTGCAAAGTCCGAGTGCGACAAAGGCCGAGCCAATGACGCCAGGAAAGAGCTTCATGGAATAATCCCTTTTGCGGTGTTTCGTCCGCCCGCTGCGTCCTTTGGATGGAGCAATGGGCGGCTGTTCAAGCATTCATTCATACTCCGGCCCGTGCAGCCAGAGATCACTTTTTGATCCGCCATTGTTAGCCGGGAACTGGCACCGCGCATGCTTTTCTTACCAGCTACGGCTTTCATCGCCCCAGCCACAGTGCCTATCCGCAAGCGGCTGGCTCGTCGACCTTGCGAGGACTTTCGCAAGGATACCGAAGAAGCCGCCACACTGCCGGCACAGTCGGCACGTGATCGGCGGTCATCCGCGAAGCGGGGCGCACCCGACACGATTCGAACGTGTGACCCTTGCCGCTCGGGCCTTGCTCATTCCAGCTTTGCCCGTTGCCCCTGCCCGCCCGATCCGCTAAATCAGGCGCAACGCACCCGTAGCTCAGCTGGATAGAGCGTTGCCCTCCGAAGATGGACCGGAGATGCTGGAAACCTCAGGATTTCCTAAGTTTCCTGCTTTTTCTGCGAGAAAAGGCACGCTAGGGCCACAAGGAAGCGCACTCGTTGTCGCGTAGCAGCGCGGCCTCAAACTCAATCCAAGCTATTCGCGCTTGATTCCAGTAACCTCGATGATCCGCTTGTTCTTCGCAATTTCGCCTGCGACGAAGTCTGCGGTGGATTTCGTGTCGCCCGGTAACGTACGCAGGCCGATGTTCTCCAACTTCAGCTTGATCTCAGGCTTCGCGACGACCTCATTTACGGCCTTGTTCAGCTTGTCGATGATATCTCGGGGTGTCCCTTTGGGGGCCACCAAAATATTCCAAGCATAAGCGGTGTAACCCGTGAATCCCGTCTGCTCAGCCACTGTGAGGAGATCAGGGAGAGATTTCAGCCGGGCAGGTCCTCCAGCGGCGAGCGCCTTCAACTTGCCGGACGAAACGAAAGTCGTGCCAGCCGCAACCGCGACAAATCCGATATCAACATCACCGGCGAGAATCGCTGCAATCGCGGGCGCGTCCCCCGCGAACGGGACGTGCAACATCTTCACGCCAGCTCGCAGTGAGAGGTCTTCGGCTTGAAGTTGCGCGGGGCCGGCCACGCCTGCGGTCCCATAGGTGACTTTCCCAGGATTGGCGCGCGCATAGTCCAGCAGTTCTTTAATGTCCTTCTGCGGAAACTCTGCTCGTGCAACGATGAAGCCGTCGACCGCGCTCAAGCCTGCGATGACCTCGAGATCGCGCTCAAAGTTATACGAGAGATTTTTGTCGATCGCCGGGATGATCGACGTCGGTCCGACTCCGCTCAAGCCGATCGTGTAGCCGTCCGGCTTTGACTTCGAGACAAGGTCAACGCCGATCGTGCCTGCGGCGCCCGGACGGTTTTCGATGACGAACGGCTGCTTGAGCTCAGCCGCGAGACCTTCTCCAATAATACGGGCGGTCAAGTCTGTAGAGCCGCCAGGCGTGAATGGCACGATGATCCGGACGGGCTTTTCGGGGTATTCTTGAGCGTGAGCAACATCGGCAAGCGTGGTGCAAAATAGCACAAGCGATGCGAACGCAATCAACTTTGCAAAACGCCTCATGATTCTCTCTCCGTTGCAGCCTCGCCTCTTCATCGGGCGATACGGGTGCTTACTTGCCACCACTCACTGTGCCAGAAGCTGCTTTGAGGTCAACGAGAGAAAGCTATGCGCGGCGGATCTCTTCAATCCGTAATCACCATTGCAGAGCATTCAATACTTCGTTTGGTGGCCCACTGTAAGGCGGTTGATTACCAACAACCTTGGAAGCAAATTTCGCCTCCGTAGCATTTTGTCGGTGCTCAACCGAACCGCAGAGACTATCGAGACGAGATCGCGCCGGGCTGTTACCTGGGTAACAGCGTGTTCCCAAGTCTCTCTTGTACGGTCGCCCCGGGGCACCACAGCAGACACGTCTGCGCAATTACGAGGTTCACCATGGCTGTTCGCGGCAGATTTATCCCGGGCTCGGGCATCTTGTTCACCGACGGCGACGCTCTGGACAACAACATTGTCATCAGCCGCAACGCTGCCGGACAATTGCTTGTCAACGGCGGCGCGGTTGCCATTCACGGCGGTACGCCAACGGTCGCCAATACCAGCCTCATCCAGGTGTTCGGGCTCGGCGGCAACGACACGATCACGCTCAATGAAACGAACGGCGCTCTGCCGCGCGCCAACATCTTTGGCGGCGCCGGCAACGACGTCATCACCGGCGGTTCC
>Ga0190271_10001948_pt1 | contig 12185 bp, 11 predicted proteins | sample Popmic356T_FD_133747 | JGI IMG/M metagenome (GOLD analysis project Ga0190271, IMG submission 133747) | Populus adjacent soil microbial communities from riparian zone of Weber River, Utah, USA - 356 T | ecosystem: Environmental > Terrestrial > Soil > Riparian zone | place: USA: Utah | collected...
GGGTCCAGCGTCCGTATCTGGATCGCCAGGCTTCCGTGCTCGGTATCGATCACAACTGGCGACCCACCGAACGCTGGAACGTACGCACGCGAGTGTTCGGCAGCGATATCGAACAGTCCGGTGAGAACACCCGCGACTCCGGCGCCACGGTCTGGGCCGACTACGAAATGGACCATGGGTGGCGTCAGCAGGTGATCGCCATGCATTTCGGCAACGACCTCGAAATCAACGATGCCGGCTACCTCGCGCGCAACAGCACTAACTACCTTCACTGGCAGGTGAATCGCCGCTTCACCGAGCTGCCGGCCGGGTCCCGCTACGCGTCCAAGGACTGGCGCTGGCGGGGCAGCACCAGCTACAACGATCACGGGCAGCTGCTCAGGAACCAGTTCCGCATGAGCCGCGAAAGCAGGACGCGCAACGGCAGCTACGAGTACGGACAGATACAGATCAACAGCGCCGGTGCCGACGACCTGCTGACGCGCGGCAACGGCGTGGTGAACCTGCCGCCGAACTTCAGCAGCTTTTTCGAGTATCAGCGGCCGCGCGTGGGCAACTGGGGATACGACGTCGAGGCGGAAGTGTTCAGCGGCGGCCTGGCCGGCAACGACGAACTGGGCTACTTCGTCAATGTCCAGCCGACCTACTTCGTCAGCGATGCCTTCAATGTGTATGCCGGGGTCGAGCTCATTCGCACGCCGGACTGGCTGATCTGGCAGCACGACAACCTCATCGGCAGCTACGACCGGCGCGAGGCGCATCTCAATGCCGGATTCAACTGGCAGATCACGAACCGGCAGGAATTGCGCCTGAAGCTCCAGGCGATTGGCCTCGCCGCGGATCTGCGCCAGGGCTATCGCATCGACGCCGCGGGGAACGCCGTGCCGAGCACCGAACCCATCGACGACATCGTGGTAAGCAACCTTGCCCTGCAGGTCCGCTACCGTTTCGAGATCGCCCCTCTCTCTTATCTATATGTCGTGTATGGCCGGGGCGGGTTCCAGCAGGATTCAGCCGTCGACGATTCCGACCAGCCGCTGAGCGACAGCTTCAGCCTGCGCGATGACGAGCAGTTGTTGGTGAAATTCAGCTATCGATTCGAGTCGTGACGCGGGAATTGCCTGAGCTGAGCGCGTCCTTTGCAAACCCGTAGCTAATCCGTACCTCTTCGTGATGACTCGCGAGCCGCTCCCCGGCTGTAGTCGCCGCCAAGGGAATCGAATTGATCGGTTCCCACGTCAGTCAGCTACGGAGGGTTTTGGACATGAATAACAAAGGGTTAGTTGCTTCACTTCTGCTTTCTGGGGTCGCGTTGGCACTGACCGCCGCGTTTCCAAGCGCAGCGATCGGGGATCACGGCCACACTTCTGACCAGCTCAAGCAACATGCGGGCGAGTTGGTTCGGGTGGTTCGCGAAAATACGCGACGCTTCCGTGATGTGAACCAGGCGGAGGCCGAGGGATATCACCTGCTGTTCGGTTGCGTCAGCGGACCCGACGACGGCGCGATGGGACTGCACTACGTCAACATGGAGCTGGTGATCGATCCCGCGCTGGATCCTCGCAAGCCGGAAATCGTCATCTACGAACCGCTGCCGAATGGTGGGCGCAAACTGATCGGGGCGGACTTCCTGGTGTTTGCCGAGGCGTGGCATGCCAACAACACGGGCACTCCGGAGCTCGGTGGCCAGCTCATGCACCTGATCGAGAGCCCGAATCGCTATGGCCTGCCGGCCTTCTACACCTTGCACGTCTGGGCGTGGAAGCCGAATCCCACTGGCGCGTTCGTGAATTGGCATTCCGACGTGTCCTGTGAACAGTTCGCCGGCTAGGTATCAATCATGTCGTCCACTATCTACCGCGGCACGGCATTTCTCTTCAGCATCGTCTGCTACGGAGTATTCCTGCTGGTGTTCCTGTATCTGCTTGCCTTCCTTGGCAACCTGCAGGCATCGCCGCTGGTGCAGGACTTTCCGGCGATCCGGACGCTCGTGCCCAGATCCATCGATCTTGGGCGCGACATGGGCTCGCCGGAATTCGCGGTGCTGGTGGATATCGGTCTGATACTGCTCTTCGGCCTGCAACATTCCGTGATGGCGCGGCCCGGGTTCAAGCGAGCGTGGACCCGAGCCGTGCCGAAGGAAATGGAGCGAAGTGTCTACGTGCTGATCTCGAGCGTCGTGCTCGCGCTGTTCATGTGGCAGTGGCGACCGATTCCGACGCCGGTTCTCTGGCACGCGGACGCGGCCTGGAGCGTTGCCCTCGGCTGGTCGGTCATGGGCTTGGGGGTCGCCGTGCTCCTGTGGGCGACATTCCTGATCAATCACTTCGAACTGTTCGGATTGCAGCAGGGCTGGATCACCCTGCGCGGCGGACAGCTTCGAGGACCCGCGTTCGTCACACCCTGGCTCTACAAGATCGTGCGCCACCCGCTGTACGTGGGATGGCTGCTGATCTTCTGGGGCGCGCCGACGATGACGGCTGGTCATTTCCTGTTCTCGGCAGGCATGAGCGGCTACATCCTGCTCGCGATCCGCTTCGAGGAGCGCGATCTCGTGGAGCACATCGGCGAGCCGTATCAACGATACCAGCAGCAGGTGCCGGCACTCGTGCCGCGGCCCGGTCGGCGACTGACTAGTTAGACTGGTCGCCGCTGGATTCGACCATGCGGCGAAACCGGTCGTGGCAAGCCATGGCTTTGGTGCGGATTCGCTGGAACTCGGGGTCGTCACGCAACCCCGCCCAGACCGGATCCAGGTCGAGCGCGGGGTACGCACAGTGGCCGCCGTCCACGGAGCGCTCCACGAGGCGCAGCGCGTCCTGCGAACGTCCGCAAACGAACAGCATTGGCGCAACGGCATACAGCGCTTCGGGATCGCCACTTTGCTGCCAGTGCTGTACGAACTCGTCGACGATCGGGTCGAGCGCTGCGCCGCGAGCACCTTCGAGACACGGCTCCATGAGCCGTCGCGTCTGGTCGTCCGCCGCCTTTCGTGTGACCTGGAGAGCTGCTTCGCGGTCGTTGCGCCGCAATTGATACAGCACCGTAGCCCAATTGACGAAGTACGAACCCTCATCAAGTTTGAGGAAGTCCATGACGCGCGAGAGCTTCCCTGCGTACAGGAAGGCATAGGCGCAGGAGCGGAGGCGCGGATCCTGCGGATCACGATCGAGCGCAAGATCGCAGTGGCGGTGTGACTCCTCCAGCAGTCCTCCGTATCGATAGACGTAGGCGATGGCGAAATGGGTGTCGGCGCCGGGTCCGAAGTGTTCGAGCAGTCGGCGGGCCTCGTGGTAAGCGCCTTCGTGGTCTCCGGATTCCACGCGATGAGTCACGATACTGCGCGCGGCGGAGATCATGTCGGGGTCGAGCTCCAACGCCTTGCGATGCGCTGCAAGCGACTGCTGTCGCGCCGGCTCTGCGCCCGTGCCATACCAGGTGCCGTAGTCGTAATAACGAAGGCCAAGCGCATGCCACGCGGGCGCGAACCCCGGCTCCAGTGCCACGACCCGCTCCAGCATCTCGATGGCTCGCTCGGTGAGCTTCGGCTGCTGCGGAAGCGCGAGACTGCGTAGATAGAGCTGATATGCCTCAACGTGTGCCGGGGTCGATCCCGATGCCGGGGCGGCACGCGCCCCGAGCGCGGGCAGCAGGCCCTGCCGCACGCCCTCTTCGATTCGTCCATGCATCGCCACCAGATCGCCGGCGGGCACGGTGATGCGGGTTCGCCAGATCACGCGTTCCTGGAGTACGTGTTGAGCCTCGATGGCGAGGCTCAACTGGTTGTTGTCCTCGAGGTAGTAACGGCCGCTCACGATGTGATCGACGCCGCGCGCACGCGCCGCCGCCAGTGGATCCTTGCCACCCACGTATTCGAAAGGACGTACTGCGAGATCCCGGGACTTGGTAAGCAAAGTCGCGGTTTCATCGGAGAGCGCCAGCTCGAGATAGTCGAGCGCCTCATCGCCGGCCGCGTTCTCGAAGCGCAGCACGGCGACGCTGGTGAGCGTGGGTGCGGATGTACTGCGCCATCGCAACCACGCGCCTCCGAGTAGTGCGATGGCGAGTAGCGATATGCCCAGCAGCATTAGCCCGTCTGCGATCGGGCGGCGTGCGCCCTCGGCCGGGACCTTCGCTGGCGGTGATCGGACATCTGATTCGACTCGAGCGAGTCGCACGGGTGCCGCCAGACGATATCCGCGCTTCGGAATCGTCTCGATCACGCGATTGGCCGCGCGATCGTCACCCAGGTGTTGCCGCAGTTCGGAAATGCAGTTTGTCACCGCCTGATCGGTGACCACGACGTTGCCCCAGACCTGCTCGTTCAGCGTTTCGCGCGAAACGACCTCGCCGGCGCGTTCTGCCAGGCAGACCAGCACGTCCATGACCCGGGGTTCGAGGCGCACTTCGACTTCGCCGCGCACGATGCGGTTCTGCCGCGGCTCGATGAGGCACTCGCCGATGCGGAATCCCGTTTGCAGGTCCTGACGCGTGAATGCCATGCGCGCCGATGCTACCTCATACGAGCTGCAGTGCGGACGTCGAGGGGCCGGTCACACCCGGCGCAGAATGAACAGAATCAATCCCCAGTAGATAGCGAAGGAAAATCCGCGTGCCCAGTCGTTGGGCATGGCGCCCGACAGGGCACCCCAGGCCCACACGAGGAACCAGACGAGAAAACCCCATACGACCAGGGGGAAAATGCCGAAGATGCCGATGATCCAGTTGGGTCGCGGATTTGGCTTCGGCAATGATGGCGCCCGGCCAGAAACCATGAATTGGGCGATTTCCTCCCACATGTGCTCCTGGATCGCCGCACCGTGACCGCCGCTGATGCGCACTTGCTGAATCAGGTTAGGCGTGACTGGACTGAATCCGTTGTGGCCGGCACTGCCGAGATCCTGAATCCGGATTCCCTCGAACAGACCCGGGAAGAATGCGACCACCCAATCGCGCGTCCCGACGAAATTGAGTACCGACTCGATCTGTTCGCGCGCCTGCGCCTCGTACCAGGGATAACGCCGACGCACCACGCTGCCCGCGAAGACTACGCGGCGGAAACGGCACGCACGATAACGCTCCAATGACTTGGCGAGCAGATAGGTGCCATTGCTATGTCCGACGTAGTCGAATTGCGCATCGGGATAACGCGCGAGCGCCTCGACATACTGCTCCATCATCCACTCCACTTTCTCGACGCGTCGCTGCGGCAGCAGGAACGGCAACATTGCAAAGTAGCCGTAGCTCGAGGTATCCATCGCCCATTTCTCTTCGCGCATCCATCCGAGCTTCATCACGCGTCGCGCGATCTTGTGCGTCCAGTGGCCTTCGTCGCGGATACCGTGGATGACGAACACCACGTGTTTCACCGTGCGATCGGGATCTGCCAGCTTGTCGTCGGACGGAATCATCGCTTTCAGGGACAGCTTGTCCGGAGGCAGGGTCAGGGCTTCGACGAACATTGCCCGGCGTACCAGCGCGGCGGCGTCTCCGCTCATGTTGATCACAGTCTGGTGCGTGGAGTGCGGCACGTCGAGATAGATGAAATTCCTGCCCGAGACGAGATCGACATTGTCATCGGGCGCGACCATGTCATCGACGGATCCAAGCAGCTGGACCATAAGCGGCCCGCTCACTCCATTCATCACCTGCTCGTTGCGCAAGACGATCCACTGGATGCGCAGATTGGTTATGAACCGGGAACCGTGGCGTATGGCGAGGATGATCGGCACCCGTCGCGTGAATCCACGGACTAACAAACCAAACCAGGTTCCCACCTTCCATGCGGCAGCGCGCCATGGTTTCAGATGGTGTGAAATCCGCCACCCGCGATTCATTGCGGCCAGGAGAACGATCCGATGGATTGCCGTCGCCCACGGATAACCCGCAAACAACACTCCCGGCCTCAAGTCGAGCGCCTCGCGCAGACTGTCTTCGAACGGCGCGCGGATACGTTCGCCACACGCGACGAGGTACAACTTGCGCGCGAGAAGCGCGCCGAAGCTGTGACCGACGAACACGATCTCGTCGTAGCCGCCGTCCGCGCGCCATCTGGAATCAATGAGTTCCGCGAGCAGCGCCACGATCTCATTCGGCTTCGCGCAGGACATGCGCCGCATTGGCAGCGCCGGCACGACCACCTTTGCGTCGAGCCAGACGGAGCGCACCGCATCCGCCACCTGGTCCATATCGCGTGGCGTATGGACGAACCCGTGCAGCACGAGCACGAGACGGCGTGGAGAAGATGCGGAGACCATCGTGTTCATTGTGGCACCTGCACCATGACTGCTGCGATGCGATACCTCGATGCACGATCGATTTCGCCCGCCAGCTTTTGAGTAGTTGGAGCTAAGATACCAAACAGCTACAACAAACGCCCCCGCCAATCCTCAGGCGTAAGACGCAAACAAACAACAGCTCGCGCGCGTGGGGCACCGGTGCGCTCGGCATGGGAGATAGTGCAATGGACTTTGCATTCCTGTTTGAACCTGGGAAGGTCAAAGAGGTCGTCGGCGAACTGACGGACTTCATCCTCGAATATGCAATCGCCCTGGCGGCCATCAGCGCGCTCGCCATGGCGCTCATCGAGGGATTCAAGAGCATCGTGAAGACGCGGGAGCGGTTCCACATGCGGCGTCTGCACGACTGGATAGTCTCCACGCCGACGCCGACGCTCCACATCGAGGGCCTGAGAACCGAAGCCGTGTCGACGAATCAGTTTAGGGAGTCGGTGTTTCGACAGCTGATGCACCTGACTACGGGCATCGACCTGATCGATCCATCCCTGATGACGTTGAAAGACATCGATGGCAGGCACTTCCGTCCCTCGGCCGCCAACGCCCTGTTTACGCTGGAGCTGGAGAAAATGATGGGCCAGATACAGGACGCGGCCGACATCGCGTTGAACAGCCCGGAAGTGCACCAGGAGTTCTTCCTGTTCCTGACTTCCGGCGCGCGGCGCGATGATGTCGTGGTCTGGGTCCACGCGTCGAAATTGCCGGCTACCAAGCAGTCGGAGGAAAAGAAGAAGGAAGGCGTAGAGGCCTATGGCCGCCTGAGCAAATACGTGCGCCGCCGACTCGATGGGATGCAGCTCTCCGCTAACTACACTTGGGCGAAGAAGAATCAGTGGTGGTCGATCGTCGTCGGCGGTGTCCTGATGGCAGCCAGCCTCTTCTATCTGGAGTCCCTGAAGCCGGGGAACGGAATGAACGTGGCGGGATGGATCCAGATCATCGTTGCCTCCCTGCTTGGCGGCATGGTGGCTCCGATCGCCAAGGATCTCGTTTCGGCGCTGAAGAAGGTGCGCGAAGTTGGCTAGATACTTTCCGCCGCCGGCTACCTATCGCCCGGGCCTCATACTGCAGCTGCGCGAGCGGCCTGAAGGCGGTGGCCTGCTCACCGAGGTCTTGCAGATTCCGCTGCCGGATCTCGTGACGCGTCCCGAGATGATCGTGCTCGTCCACGGGTTCAACAACCACTACGGTGAAGCAGCCGCTGCGTATTCCGGGTTCCGCACCCGGCAACAGGAGCGCGATCCGGCATACGCGAGCGGCCTCGAATCACGCCTCGGAGATGCTTTCTGGCCCGGCGATGCGGCCTGGGGCATCGCGGACAAGGCCGACTTCCTCGTGTATTCGTCCGCGGTGGGAACCGCGACCGAGGCCGCTGAAGTTCTTTGGCGTCATCTGCAGCGCATGCCGACGCTCCTCCAGGTGAATTTCATCGGACATTCTCTCGGCTGCCGCATAGTGCTCGAAACCATCGGTCTCCTTGCGAGAGAAGGAGGACCTCGCGTGGGGAGCGTCTGCCTGATGGCCGCCGCGGTACCGGTCTTCAAGGTCGTTCGCGGCGGAGATCTCGAAGCGGCGATGGATCATGCGGATCAGTTGCTCGTTCTCTTCTCCGAGGCGGACACGGTCTTGAAATGGGCCTTCCCCGCCGGGCAGACGCTGGCGCGCGGCGACGAGGGTTTCTGTCCTCGCGCCCTGGGCCGCACGACACCGCCACCGTCGATCGCGGGACGTACTCAGGCAAAGCGCGTGAATGGGGCCAAACATGGCGACTATTGGGGGCACTCCAACAGCAAGGCCTCACATTCCTCCATGGCATTCGTCAGCGCATTCTTCTCGCTCGGTGCCCCGACACGTTCGGTCGACAGTCGCGAAGTGGCGGACGCGAACACTATCGATTCGCGCCCGTCGTCGAGTGGACCGAGAGGCGCAGCGTCGGTACGGCGCATCTAGATACATTTGCGGTCAGCTTTGGGACAGTGTCAGCACGTTTCCGTCGGGGTCGGAGAAGAAAGCCACCTTCGAGCGGCCGTCCGGTGACGTCCAGATGCCAAGGGCATCCTGTCCCATGCCTTCATGGATGTTGAACCGGACGCCGAGGTCACGCAGGGCAGTCGCCGTTGCGCTGATATCGGCGACGTCCCAGCCAAGCACCGGATGAGGTGTGGGGGAGTAGTCCGGCATCACGGTCATGCGTATCAGCCCGCTTCCCAGGTCGATGAAATCGCCGAACTCATCCGAGCTGCGAAGCTGAAAACCGAGCTTGCCGCGATAGAAGTTCAACGCCCGCTCACGGTCCTTCACGTACAGGAAGGCGACCGGCGTGCTGGATTCAAGGTTGTTCATGGCTCCTCCTCGTTTGATAGTCGACCGCGACATTCAGGCCACGGGCGATCCGGCGCCATCACCCGGATGGGTGATTCTGGAGGTTTCACCCTTTGATCCTGCGAGTTACTGCGTGTGGGCCGCGAGGCGCGTCGGGGCGAACCCACTCGTACCGATCCAGCGCCAGATGTCACGCGTATCGCGCGGACGGCCGAGAATCCGGAGCTGGTGCTGTTCCAATGCCTGGTCCGGCAGGAGGTCGCCGCTCCAGATTTCGGTGAGTGCGCGCACCGTCGATTCGACGATCAACGTGACTTCGTGGCCATGCGCGATGTCGCGGAAGCGCGTGTCTTGCTGGGGATTCACTTCCGCTTCACCGACCTCGAGGGGCGCACTCAGGGCCAGCGCGTGGCCGAATGGACCTCCAACCATTTTCTGCTGCCGCTCGATGACGGGCGCAAAGGTCGCTTGCAACACGATGATCATGATGACTGAGAAGTGAGCGTTGGGGCCGGTTGGCGCTCGCCAACCGGCCCGCCACGCGAACAGGCTTTAGGCGGTTCGGCGGGCGGTGACAATCCAGGCGCGCGAGTCGAACAGCACCCCGTTCCCGGTGAGATGGTCGGCAAGCATCCTGCGAAGTTGATCGAGTGCGCGCTCGTTCGCGCCCGCGTCGAGCCTGGCGAGAAAATTCTTCGTATTACTGAAGCTGCAAATGATCTGGTATGCCGTGTCCACGTCCGAACCGTAGTACACAGGCTCGCGCACTTCGGTGAAACCAACTTCAGCAAAGCCTGACGCCTGAAGGATCGCTTCCACTACCGTGGTTTCGGCAAGCGAAAACAGCCCCGGACCCCAGGTGGGACGAACATCGCCGACAGTCATTGCGCCTGGAATTGCGGTCGCCCATTCATTACGTTCGCAGCTCTGCCATACCATCATCGTCAGGCGCGCACCGCGTCTCGAGGCCGAGGCGAGGTTTGCAAACGCAGCAGCGTGGTCCGCGAAGAACATCGTGCCAAACCGGCTGATGAGTACGTCGAACGACGCCGGCTGGAATCGATGGACCTGCGCATCGCCGAGCTCGTAGGTGATGTTCTGCAGACCGGCTTCCCGGGTCAGACGCCGGGCGCGCTCGAGCATTGCTTCGGAGATATCGACACCCAGGACGCTGCCGGACGATGCGGCGCGCGCCGCGTCACGGGTGGTCTGCCCTGCTCCACAGCCGATGTCCAGCACCCGATCGGCAGGTCCAATACCAGTGGCCGCGCGCAAGTGCTCGTTGTGGCGGCGAAGCTCGGCGTCGTAGTGATCGGCAATCGTGAGTACCGACATGCGCCGGATTGTAAGACCATACTGTAACGTTCACCCTTGGCCCCTACCTGTGAGACCCACTCCGATGTCCATGAGAGTCACTCTCGTTGCAATTTTCGTGATCTCCGCCTCCGCACATGCGCACGCGCAAGGCGCTAACGCCGATGGCGGCAAGGCAGCATTCCGCGAGATCTACCAGGAGATGGTCGAGATCGACTCATCGCCCACGACCGGGTCCTGCACCAGGGTGGTCCGCGCCGCCGAGTCGCGGCTGCAGGCCGCGGGGTTCACGGCCGACGACATGCAAGTGGTGATTCCCGAAGGGAAACCGGACGATGGCAACCTCGTCGCGCGCATCCGCGCCCCCGGCGCGAAAAAGAAGGGCGTGCTGCTGCTCGCCCACATCGACGTCGTGGATGCGAAGCGCGCCGATTGGCAGCGCGAGCCGTTCAAACTCATCGAAGAGGACGGCTTCTTCTTTGGCCGCGGCACAGCCGACGACAAGGCGATGGCCGCCGTTTTCCTCGACCTCATGCTGCGTCTGAAAAAGGAGCGCGGCTTCAAGCCGAAGCGCGATCTGATCATGGCGCTCACCTGCGGCGAGGAGACTTCCAACCGTGTGAATGGCGTGGACTATCTATTGCAGAACCGGCGCGAACTCATCGACGCGGCATTCGCCCTCAACGAGGGCGCGGGCGGCCTGCTCTCTGCCGACGGGAAGAAACATCTCGTGTTGCATGTGCAGGCAGGGGAAAAAATCCACCAGGTGTTCAAACTCGAAGTGACCAACAAGGGTGGGCATTCTTCCCGGCCCGAGCGCGACAACGCCATCTATCGGCTGGCGCGCGCGACCCTGAAGGTCGAGCAGCTGGCGTTTCCTCTCGAGCTCACGCCCGTGGTGCGCGAGTATTTCCGCGTCACCGGGCCGACACTGGGTGGTGAGATCGGCGCGGCGATGTCCGCGGTCGCGAAGAATCCAAACGACCAGGCGGCATTGGCCACGCTCATGAATAGCCCCGACTACAACTCCGTCCTCCATACGACCTGCGTCGCCACCCAGCTCGACGCGGGCCACGCGCCGAATGCATTGCCGCAACGCGCCACGGCGATACTGTCGTGCCGCGTCATGCAGGGAACGAGCCCCGAGCAGGTGAAGGAAGCGCTCGAGCAGTCCGTCGCCGACAACGAGGTCAAGGTGGAAATCGTGCGACGTCGCAGCGGCTCGAAGGCGCCGGAGCTCACGGATGAAGTCATGAAGCCCGTGCGCGCTGCCGCCGCGAAGCTGTGGCCCGGTGTACCGATTGCGCCTTCGATGACTCCGGGAGCTACCGACGGGCGCTTTCTCATGAGCGCAGGAATCCCGACCTATGGCATGAGCGGCATGTTCGCCGTGCCCGCGGAGAGTAATGCTCATGGGCTCAACGAAAAAATTCGCGTGAGTTCGCTCTACGAAGGGCGAGAATTTCTCGAGAGCGTCGTGCGCGCTTACGCGAAGTAGCGTCGAGCCTCAGAGCGCGTCCGCAATATCCTGCATGAGGCCCGCGTCCTGCGGCTCGGTGCCGGGCGGATAACGTTTGATCACCCTGCCCTCGCGGTTGATCAGGAACTTCTCGAAATTCCACTCGATGTCGCCCGCCACGCCGGTGTCGGGTGAGGTGAGAAAGCGATAGAGCGCATGGCGGTTGGCGCCGTTCACGTCGAGCTTGGCGCTCATGGGGAAGGTGACGCCGTAGGTCGCGCTGCAAAATTGTGCGATCTCCCGCTCCGTGCCCGGTTCCTGTGCGCCAAATTGATTGCACGGAAAACCGACCACGGAAAAGTTCTGGTCATCCAGTTCGCTCTGCAAGGATTCGAGCCCGGTGTATTGCGGAGTCAGTCCGCAACGGCTCGCGACATTGACCGCGAGCACGACCTTCCCTCGTAATGTGCCGAGCAAGTCCGCCGTTCCGTTGATGCCCTGAACTGGAATATCGAAGAAGGTCGCCATGGTCGTAACTCCGATCGGTGTGATGCCCACAGTATGTTCCAGCCCAAATCGCGGCGTCTTCTGATAGACACTCCCCCATCACCTGCGGATCATGCGCGCCCTGAATTCTCATCCAGGGAGGGTAGAGACATGAAGCACCCGATGCTGGCGCTTGCGAGCGCAGTTGCTGCGCTGCTCGTGGCCGATTCTCCGGCGTTCGCCGACCGCGATCACGATCATGACCGTGATCATCGCGGGCGCGTGCGGTTCGAACTGCTCGAGACGAC